>JAABUK010000519.1_pt1 | contig 79788 bp, 120 predicted proteins | sample 5559141 | NCBI WGS metagenome assembly JAABUK01 (sample SAMN10711869, study PRJNA513367) | rock metagenome | isolation source: Antarctica rocks | place: Antarctica: Victoria Land, Pudding Butte nord | collected 2016-01-03
TATTCAGCTGGTTGCGAGAAGATCGTCTTGAGTTTCGACTTTTCCTGAATGATCTCACCTCACGGCCGATCAAACCTTCCGCTTGGTCCACCCAAACCGGCCTAGATACACCCAAAGCATTACTTTCGGGAAAGTATCTTCCCGATACTGCGACCGCTGCGATGTACAGTGTGCATGGTTGGGCCGCATACGCGCATATCATCGCCGTCCCGGCGAGACAGACCTATCTCGCCCTCCTCTCCGGGTCACAGGTGCAGCTCCTCGTCGTCCCCCAGCCGGTCCTTTCGAAAATGCAAACTCCCTATCCCGTATCAGCATAGGTCGGAACCACTCAAATAGACTCACGTCGTGATAGTCTTTTCCAGGAAAGTCGTCCCGTTCGTCCCCTCGATCGCCTTCTCCGCCTCTTCTTTCAATGCGAACTCCACCAGCGCGTATCCCTTATCCAGACGTCAGCCTCAACTCACCCGGGTCCGATCAGTTCCTAGGAGGCCTGTCACAGCGAGCAAGATGGGGCTGGACGCACCATAACGTAACCTGTGCGCCGGTTGAGCGCCATGGACAGGTTCTTCACTTCGCCGTAGTCCCCAAACAGGTCCTGCAGGTCCTCCTCGGTCGCCTCCTCGTTGATGCCGGTGACGATGACGATCCATCCCTCGACGGCTGATAGTTGGGCGATTTGCACGGAGCGTGCCAGAGCGTATGCGTTCGGTAGGGTGAGAGGAAGAGCAAAGCAATGGGGGGTGTGATTGCGATCAGAGGCGGATCAACGCAACATGAGGCGATAAGAGAAGGATTGGTACAAGTCAGCCGAGGCCAAGAATGAAGTAGGATAGATCCTGCGGATCAAACTTACACCGCGCAGCCCAATCAACCCCCTTGGTCCCGTTCGTCCGCCTCGAATCTGCATAGTTCCGCGTCAGCTCGCTCTCCAGCCTCTAACCCATTAACCTATCGAGCACTACATATCTAGACGGATCGAGCAAAGCGAGAAGAGCTGGAGAGCTCACTCACCTTCTGCAGCCATATCTACATCCGCCATCTTTGGCCAGGGGAAGGAAGAGAAGAGGGTCGAGGAAGTCACGAGATGTAAGAGTGGGAGGAGGAAACGGCCGATCACTAGAGCTATGTCACACTTTGCTGCGCGAAAGGTTTCCTGGCCTGTAGCTCTTTGAAAGGGTGGATTGAAGGCAGACGAAGCTGGATGTCGATTTAGACGGGACTGACAGAACGCATAGAGAAATCCTCGAGTCTAGGCGGGATTATTTACGGAATATTCCTGAAGTGGCGGACTTTTCATTCGCGATGTCGGTATTCCAGCTTTCTACCCGCATCTTCAAGACATCCTGGAGGTCGTCCGCTTCACCCCAGCTGCATATGCGCCGCAAAGATTGCTGACTGCTGCGTAGACCAGACGAAATCGCTGTGCTTATGAGAAATGGTCATGTATTCATCACTGCCTCCTCGCTGATCTCGTCCTCCCCTATACTATCCGCCTCCGCGGCGTCCTCGTCTTCCTCGTCGGTGAGAGGCTCGGCACCTTCGCTGATTGTCGCTCCGACTTTCTTTCGCTTGGTCTTCTTGCCTGGCTGGTACTTCCGTTGTGGAATGACGGCTTCGAATGCAGCAGACCATGACTGAAAAGCGATGTATTGGACGAGGATAGCGAAAACCTGCTCAGGAACCAGATATTGTCAGCATTCCGCCGCGATCGTCCGTTCGATTCCGCGAATTGACTCAGGGGAGAGACAGCTGACCTGGTTGACCGTCAATACCTTCCTTGTCGGAAGTTTCTCGAGATAGGTCCCGATTGGGAGCCTAGCGGTCCTGATACCCAGCTTTTCAGCTTTCTCCTGGCATAGCATCTATACTGCATCAGCTCAGTCAGTTTCCAAATCGAGACGGGCCCACCTTATGGCGATTACGGTCAACGATCCCGCCAACAATGTAGATTTCGTCTTCGGACAGCGTCGTAAGCTCAACAGGCGAGTCGGCGGACAGATAGACGAGCTTGTGGCTGCCGCTGACCCCCGATGGAAGATTCGGTCCAGTCAGGTGGGATATCCGGAAGTCCATCCCAGCGTCGCTCGTATCCCCAGTCACATCCGGATCCGAGCTTCCCGGTTCTTGAGAAGTTGATCCATTCATTAAGCCATTTCCCCCCTGGCTCATGGCTTGAGACAGATCCTCCATGCCTTCGCCCCACCAGTAGCACCTCGTCCATTTCTCCCAATTCGACTTGCTCATCTTCTCCCACAATCTCGGTGAAGCACTCGGGGAGAACGAGGTGTGCAAGATCGTCGAGAAAGGTCGAGTGGCGGTACGATTGTACGAGAAGACATAAGATAGTTGCGAGGTCATGGATGTGATCTCCTACTATGACCGTCAGCTTCACGCCGCAATCAGGAGCAACCCAAGGGATACGGTTGCAACGAGAACTGACCTGATCCCTCATCAACCCATCAAACCCCAGATCGATCACCACTCCGCCTTTCCAATCATTCTCCATCCCACCCTCTTTGACAGTCTTCATCGCGCTCTTCCTATCCCTTAAAACCTGCCTCCGCTGTACTACAAGGAATCGATCCGTTTCGGAGAGGGTACCCGCTGTATACCCCTCGGATAGAGCGGCGGCTCGTTCCCGTCGTCTGATTTTCTCTGCGAGTCGTCGTTGAGGCTTGAGCTCCTCCATACGAGCCTATGGGTATTTTCGTGAGCAGCTTGCAAGGTAGAAGAAGCAGAGTGCTTACCTGCTTCGCAGCTCGCTTTCGCGCATTCTTGCTCATCCCCCCGTTCCCTTCGCCCTCAATCTGCGATGCGGGCGAGCCACTCTCAGACGCCACAGCATTCATCTCCGTTTCTTCGCAAGCTGGGGACGTGGCGGATCGAGCGTTTGCGCTGAAGTGCGAGCAACAGATGACTGAATCACGGCTTGGATCGAGAGTGCAACCAGAAATCTTGGGATGATCCCAATGATCCGAAGACCCGCCGACGGTCCAAACGTTCTTCCCGGAATCTGAATCTGGCCAAGGATTTAGAAGACACCTATCGACAATTGACTTGTGACTCTTTTTCCGGATCCTCGCTGGATAGCCCTCTGATTCTGGCTGCGGATACCTTGCTCATTTTGACAGCCGTGCCGACAACATTCGCCCGCGCGACCTGCTCCTTCTAAGTCTATCCCTTCCTCGATCCGCCGAGCGGAGGCAATATGTCGGATGCGCGGTTACGTCGAGTCCAGAAGGAGATCCGAGGTCAGTCAGTCTTCGCTGTCGTCACCCGAGGACGTCCAAACGGTGTCGAAAAGTGAGGATCGGCTAACTTTCTGCCCATCTAGATTGCGGGAAGGACAAGCAATCGCAGATCTCCATCGAGAGTCAGTCTCTCTACCTCATAGCAGCACTTCTAAGCCGCCCAATCGTTCAGAGGAGTACTGACAATGACCTAGTGATCGACGAGAGCCCATTCCATCTCATCGGAGCCTTTCCTGGACCAGCAAGTCTTGCTTCCATGGGCATTCTATGCATCGCTGACCCAGGACCCTTGTAGCCAGATACACCTTACGATGGAGGATACTATGAGGTCGTGAGGACGACCGAGACGGGTGGTATGGACCAAGCTGAAGGCTGGGTCAGGACATATGGGTACCCGACGCATATCCCTTTCAGCCGGTGAAGATGAAATTCATAACGTGAGCTTGAGCCGGTCCGGATTCAGTCCAGTAGCTGACCAAATTATACCCATCAACAGGAAAGTCTACCGTGAGCTGTCACTCCGATTCCCAACTCCGATCAGGAGGGATAACCCGCTAATCCTTCTCGCCAGATCCCAATGTCTCCTCTGCTAGTGTGAGTCAATCACCCTCTTTAGGCTATATGTGTACTGATATTCGATCGTTAGGGCGCTATTTGTCTTGGTACGATGATGTGTCTTATGCTCAGAAGTCGGCGCTGACTAGCTTTTCTCTCAGACATCTTGAAAGACGCTTGGTCACCGGTCAGCTTCGATTCTTCCCTTCCTTTTCAACCTTGACATCGCATGGGTCATCGCCGATCTCGCTCAGGTCTTGACGCTCAAATCCACTCTCATCTCCCTTCAATCTCTTCTTTGCGAACCAGTCCCCAACGATCCTCAAGATGCAGAAGGTGAGGCAACACCATTCTTGACGTCCTCTCCCCTTGCTGTCATAGTGTTCCTTGCTTTCAGCTATTGCTGTTTTACTCCTGCTCCATCAGCCGTCCACTCGCTGACGTGAATGACGCTAGTCGCGAAACACTACCTCACCGATCGGAATTCTTTCAACGCCACAGCCCGACATTGGGCTCAAGCGTATGCTCAAGCACCTGCTTCGAAAGCCAAACCGGTTCCTGGTAAGGTTGCGACCGACGCAGAGATGGCGGGATTGGCAGAGAGCAGTGTGATCTCGTTTACAGATATGGGCTTTCCGCGGGACAAGGTCGTAGGTGTTAACAACGCTGGTCCGGTCGCTGAGCTGATGCGGAGCGTAGATTGGCGTCTTGAAGCGATTGAGTGAGCTGCCCGATGGTCCAAGTCTTGACTGATGGGGTCGCGACAGACTATCGGGGAACAAACCTCACGAATGTGCACGAGTCCGCGGTGAGTTGGCCTCTAGTTCGATCTCAAGCTGAGCAAAAACTCAGATCCTGGAGGAGCTATTCAAGGATTGAGAGGATGAGCGAGACTGTTGCATGATGTGACACATCTTCGTACTATGCTATGCTGAATGACGTATGCTACATGAATGAAACCGATTGCCACTATGAGGATTCTGGAGACTCCGATGCCTCGGGCTGGAAAGAGTTCGCATCGCCCATGGAGGAGTCGGCTGAGCTTGGCGTTTGTAAGAGGAATACCGTGAGACGAGATGGAGTGATTAACGAGGTCGACACGAAGAGATTGCATGCGAGCCTGCGATTCGGGCATCGCGACCGTTCGTTCTCACCGACGCGATTGATGTTCGTTTTCCAGATGTGATCCGCGGATGTTTGCGGTTGGTCGAATCAGTTATCGTTAGCTAATGAGCAAGGTTTGGTCGCGAGCTCACTGGTACATCGCTTCTGCATGACCGATCGTCCGTATCTCCACAAACACGCAATAAGGGCAAAAAGGCCTGGGCTAACGCATGCCTTCCGGTCCATGACAGCGGTGAATGGCAATCGGATCTGAGTTAGAACTCATCCTTGCCAATGTTTTCCGTCGGGCTCCAAAATCGCGTCATCTCCACCGGTATCTTTCTGGTCGCCGTTGCAGAAATCGCCCTCCTCCTCGTCGTGGTCCTCTATTGCGTCTGAACGCACGGAGTTCGCGGCGAGCATGGCCGAGAAGTGCCGGTACGCGATGTATGTTCATCTGCTCAATCTCACGGATGATGGTGAGCGAAGGGAATACAGCGGGGAATCTCGTTTATGCTTGAATCGGGGACAGAATGGCGCTCTTGCGGAGAAACATTTATGGCAACGAGATCCACGACAGTTTCCGGGTTGTTCATGTCCACAAATGGTGCTTGCCTAAGCAACAGAGCAGTGGCACAAATAAACGCCCTTGTGCACTCGTGCATCAACCAGAGCCTGTCATCGGCAGTAAAGGCAATGAAGAGACGGGAGGCGCTTTCAAGATGGGCAAGCAGTGGAGCGCCCGGTCAAATCGTACACCGGCGAAGAGCTTGTGCGAGTCTGCCGTAGTTACTTCCACCGGACGGGCTCGACCGCTGCGTGCCCTTTCATAGGATGCCCATTTCCGTGCGAGCTTTACATTTGCCACGGATTAGCTGCTAATGACCTTCCACGTAGTGCATCATCGGGTCCACTCCTACGTCAACATTTGTGGACACATCACGCGGTCGCGCTCATGTGGGTGGAGCTGCCACGCTATTGCGAGCACTGGTGAGTTTCATATTTTCTACGTTCTTTGATGTGCGGATTTGATGGCCTGATGCTGTGGAGTGACTTGCTCTCCTGTAGTATTGACTGCATCACGTAGCGTCGTCCCGCAGCTGTCATGCACAGTAGACCACACCTGAGCGCCTTGTTAGCGAATGTGAAGCTTGCTAGCTTACCTTGGACTCCTCGGACCTAGCTGCAATCATTTCTGGATTGGCTTCCACCATCTGCCACCCTTTGATAGACAGAGTGGTTGGGGGAGCCTCAAATTGTTCGTTCGACACGATAGGATTCCCTGTAGTTCTGTCAGAACGCAACCAAAGACGCAATCAGAGATGAAAGGATAGTGATGGACTGGCATGACGGTTATGATGGAGTGGCATGACGGATAGTGATGGAGCGGCATGCCGGCTAGTGGTGGAGTGCATGCCATGACGGATGTGATGAGGTGACTTGACGGATGTGGTGGAGTGGCGTGAACGGATAGTGATGGAGTGGCATGACGAGTAGTAGTGGAGGGGTAGGACGGGTAGATGATAGACTGGCATGAGCGGATGGATGGTTGGAAAGATGGACGGATAGATCATTGGATGGCTGGACGGGAAATCTGGTTGAAGGGATAGCTCACCTTAGCTTGATCGCGCTTCGGTTTACCCCATATCGCTGCTGCAGGGTCAATTGCTGGCATTCGAGTGGTAAAGGTGGTGAACTGAGTGGTATTGTCAGCCCCAGCAGTACTGCGTGGACCTTTCCCACCCTACTATCGCTCAAATCGAGATGACCAAATGCACTAGCCACTCGATTGTCCGTGCCCTTCTCATCAATGACATTCGCGAAGTTCTTCCTGAATCCTCAAGGAATGACTCTGACGGGGTATAAGGATCAGTGCTGTCCAGGATTGAGGAAAGTACTAACCCAAAAGCCAGACCTTCGCGCGAGGCCTGTGAGGAGGTCCAGTCCCTGCTTGTATGTCAATCCCATCTCGAAGGCCTTGCTGAGTTTTGCTCGTCCTTCGTCTGCTTTCGGATTCTCGAGGAGAGGCTTGGTTAGAATGCCTTTGTCAAGTGGTATTTGGCGTTATAGCTGGCCTATTTTCTTGAGGTCGGCGGCGACATTGGCGAGTAGACGGACGAGGTGTTTCTCGGTACGGACTTGAGGAACAGCCTTGTGATATAGAACGAGGAATGCGATATCGAGAATGACCTTTTGATATAGAGGAACTTCGTCGTACAAGTGTACCGGAAGTCTTGTCTCGTCAGCGGACTCAGGGTAGATGCGTGCCACTTACTCCTTCGTCCATCGTGACATTTTCCTTTGAGATTGGGGATCGTCACTACAGATTGTAAAGTACCTTGAGGAGTCGCGTGTTGGACATCCTATGCATACACCTTAGACCTGTTTTCTTTGGGATGACTATTGGGCGGAGAGAATGCGGACGAAAGGTCGGGTGAAGACGCCCAGGATAGGGGAGAGGGAGAGGGTTTAGAGGGGATGTCATGGAGGATGATATGCTGCTCACTTTCCACAACATGCAACCTTCTGGAGCTTGGTAGTAGCGATGGCGATGGAGGATAGCGCCTGGACGAGAGCCTGAGGCGAGAAAGAACTTGACGAGAAATGCGCATTGTACCCGCTAGGAACGTCAGCGCCATCAGATCCAGAACTGTGACCAGATTTACCTCTACCATCCCAAGACCCCTTCCGCGAGCATCGTCGCGAATCCAGAGCTGCTTGGACAGTATATCGACATCATGTGCGCCAAGGTATGTTTTCTTGTCTGTTTCGAGGCTGATATCGAACTCGGTGACCAATTCGTTCGAGATGACAGTCCTCAATTGAAGACTGTCTTCCTTGGGCAAGGCTCGTGAGATGCCGCGACGACTTATGTACAGCCCCATGACACATCCGAGCTGCGTCCGAACGGTTTTAAGTCGCGGACCTTTGGCTTTATCCTTTCGGTTCTTCTTGTTCGATACACCGAGCAATGTAGCGGGCTATCCCCCTCCATTCAGCTACAGAGGGACGTTAAACGGATAGTGGTGGAGAGGAGAGGGACGGTGATGGAAAGGGAGACGGATAGTGCTGGAGAGCGAGACGGACAGTGATGGAGAGGATAGACGGATAGTGATGGAGAGGATAGACGGATAGTTGGTGGAGAGGAATACTGATAGTTTGTGGAATAGATGGACGGATAGTTGGTGGAGAGGAAGAAGGACGGTTCGACAAGCGATAGGGTATAAAGCTGTGACGGATGACGGAAACACCCCCGAAGAGTCCATTTTCGTCCGCGAGGGCAGAAAATCTCGTCCAACACAATCGGCCGCGGCGATTGGGCGGTAAGCTGCTCGAGCCCTCGAAGAGTCCCTAGATGGCCTCATAGCCGTAGAATGTGAAGGCTGAAAGGCGGTGCCGATGAACCTGTTCCCGGTGTCGAGAGAGGTCTGCCAAAAGTCGACTTCACCCGCACCTAGGATCTTGTCCGCTCGGTTATAACGAGGAGCCATGGTGACTGTACTGGTGCCATAAGCATCCAGCATCTTAGAATGACTCACCTCGACCTCCTTTAAGTGTCCAAGAGATGGCTTTTCTTCTCTACCCCGCGCCAACAAGCTACAGCGCTACCCACGGGAAAATCAGTATACTTCCAGCCATTCGGTAGACTCACCCTCCACACAGCTACAACGGCCCTTCCCTGTAGCTCCAAACGCCTAACGCTACACGGAAGAGACCTAAAAGAGCGGTTCAAGTCAAACAAGAGAGCTTGTATAGCACAGATATCGTACATTCAATTACGGGAGAGGTGCCAACGGTCGAATTCGAAACGCCGGAATGCAAAGTGAATTCGAAGCTAACAGAGTCACGGCGCCCCGCACAATCTACCCTATTCTCTATCCTATCGATGTTCGTACATGTTATAGCACCCATTCGTACATGTTCGAAGTGGCCTTCGTCGATGTTGCCTGTTCCAGGACGGTCGGCTAATCCCCTCGCGGAAACAACATCAGCAATAGCCATGAGAGCACGGTGAGAAGCTCACCGCCCAGCCGTGGAGGACGGAGCTCACGGCTAGCAGGTCTTGGAGGAGTTGTTCAAGTAACGAATCGATTCCGCTGGTCCAAGGTATCGTCAAGATTGGTTGCGACGAGTTTTATGCACGCACAGTATGCTTACTCGCTGCTCGTCACCCGATCTGCGAGATGGCGTTCGTCTGAAGACGAGTGAGGGTGCAAAGCTCGTCGGATGAAGGAGGAGGAGGTGAAGAAGAGGATCCCTGATTTGGTTCCGTTTCTTTGAAGAGATTTCCATCTGCACTTCCTCACCGGGTCTCGCGAGCTGCGGTAGCCTGTGATCACCAAGAGGAGAGAAGAGAGAGAATGGGAAGGGGGGGGAGGGCAAAGAAGCTTCGCAATGTGGACAGAATCAATCCAGCCGCAAGTCGATTTTGCAAAAGAGAGTCGCAGAACTCGCAATCTGCCTTTGCCACCTCTCGACAGGTTTTCGATTTTCCCGACTGAGCCATCTTTGCCGGGAGAAGCGATGCTGATCCATGCACAATGCTACTACTGCCCCAAGCTTCCCTTGAACTTCCCCCGCCATGCCCTATCATCGCCCTGGTACCTTTACCCCCTGTTTCGCCGCCGCGTCCAACGTCAATCTCTGCCTAAACTCTAACGTCCGCCGCTTATTGAAGTAATCAATCTGCTCACCCCTGTCAGCCTCTTCCCCGCCCTAGAGGTGCCGATGGCCGCAACTTACCCAACTTTTACCACAATGCACCTCATACTCCCCCCTCTCGGCTGAACACACCCCCTTCCCCTCTCCTTTCATCTCATCCCCAGCCTGAATCAACCGATTCTTGTCTAAACATGAAAAGTAGGTGTCACGGGAGGTCCAGCAGGCCGAGCGCTGATCGCGGTTGGGAGCGGGTTTGGTGGTCGCTGGATCGGAGGGGGAGAAGGAGGATGGGGCGTGGGGAGGGGTTGGGGTGGATGGAGCAGGTAAAAATGGGTCGGAGGTGGAGGTGGATGAGGCGGATGGGGCGAGAGGAGAGGATGATGAGGAGCCGAAGCCAAAGACCATGTTGTGAGGGGGGGAACGATCGTCGAGATTAGAGTTTGAGGCTTGGAAGGTAGAGTGTACGATCTCACAGATCAGGGATCTTCCATTCCACCAAGGAGATCGGCTGGATCTCCGTCCGTAAGCAGAATCGGGTGAGGAGCTCTCTGGGTCCACTTGTCAACCCCATCCCATTCGCTGACCAAGACCGGAGTAGCATGAACAGCAAGCCGGTACTCGTCCAACTATCCACCACCTCCTCCCGCTCCTCATACTCTTCTCTCAGCTCAGAAGATGTCACCTTTGACCATACAGCCTCTCCCTCCGAGGCTGAGTCTGGATCCGGCAAAGAACGGACACTAGGCCTACGCCAGCTCGCCTCTATGGCTCTATCCGAAGGGAAGCCTTCAACCGTCACGTCTGAGCCTCCACCTAGGATTGAACTGCGGAAGGCTCTGGGTCCCGAGCCGGAGTCAGCGCCGTTCGCGAAGGACGTGAAGATCAAGGGGTGGAAAACTGTTGGTGGGAAGAGCTGGACGGATCGGGCGAAGGTCGGGGCGTATGTCGGTCGGTCCATCAGCATCGCCCATTGTGTCCTTGCTGATGCGAGGTAGTGTATGACATCGAGATCAATCTGCGAAACGTACATCCAGTCCAAAGGTGTGGTATTCAGGCTGACGGAGGCAACAGGGAGGCACAATCAATATCCTGCGCCGATATATGGACTTCGTACACCTTCGATCTGCTCTGAAGTTGACATATCCTGTAAGCTCCTTGCCTCCCTTTATGCTTTGCGCTGAATCGAGATAGCATCTCCACCAAGCCATCCCGAAGCTTCCTGGAAAGGGGCACATGTGTAAGGCTTGATCCGTGCTATAGTCATCGCTGATCCAACTCTTGCAGCCAAATTCGCCCCCTCCTTCCTCGCGGACCGACAGCCGAGACTGCAAAGGTTCTTGCGGACGGTGATGCTACATCCAGAGATGGGACGGGGTGGGAAAGGGTCAGTGGTAGGACAATGGGTTCTTGGGGAGCGCGAAGGGGCTGTAGGGTAGCAACGGGGGTCTCGTTCCCTACTTACTGGTGAGTCCGTAATCTAAATTAGAGCACCGGCCGACTCAAAGCGGGTCGTATCAGGCTGTCTCATACGACGCGGTAACTAGAGACCTCAAGAATGATAGCAGGACGCAAGAGCTGCGATGGCAGTCCGAGCAGCGCTACTTGCCGCAGACAGAGTGGATGCGCCTCGTGGTTCGAGACTCGAACCCGTACGTCCGCTTCTTTCTGCACCGACCAAGCCAATAACGGCGGCAATAGGCAACAGGTGTTGCGTTGAATGCCTGAAGGGCTTCCGGACCCGGCACTGCATCTTACGCTTGACCTCTTACGGGGGTTGGCATGCTGCCCCTGGCGACGAAGAATAGGATGAAGCGGTGACAGATTGCGGACTGGAGGCGTTTTCATTTTCGGCTTCATAGCTGCCGCGAACCCCGTGGAACAGCAAGGACCAAGTTGATGATCCGACCCTTGCATAGAGTACGGTAGAATCGATTCTAGCGATTGAATTAGGAGCTATCGGAGCATATTCCGAAATCGCTTGCGGTAATGACCGGGCCGCAGAAGCCGGAGGGGAAATTTCCATCAGCTCTTATCGCTTCTCTCCCTCATCAAAAATATATATACTGCATACACATCTCAAAATGTCCATCACCCACGCTACCGGTAAGCCACGTAGAAGGTTACACCTCGTGCTGAGTCTCTTCTCCCGTTAGGCTATGCCATCAACTCTCCCAAGGAGTACCTTGTACGTCCCGTTTCTGTACTCAAATGCCGACCCTGATTCATGTCACAGCAATTCAAGCTCAGGAAGTACGAGCTCGAGCCCATGAAAGATGATCGTGTGACGGTCGCTGTCGAGTGTTGCGGTGTCTGCGGATCCGTACGTGCCCCTTCGCCGAGGTCGGCGATCACCTTATCTGACCCGTTTGTCCAACAGGATCAGCATACCATCAGCGGGGGATGGGGTCCATTCGAGACCGGATTCGTGGTGACGGGTCATGAAGTCATCGGCACGGTCGCCGAGGTCGGCAGTAAGGTCACGGAGTTCAAGGTCGGCCAGCGAGTCGGTGTTGGCGCACAGGTCGGAGGCTGTGGGGAATGCAAGGCTTGCAAGAATGACAATGGTCCGTTGTATGCGCTCACTGCATTAAGCTTTGAGCTAACACTTCTGTCTAGAGAACTACTGCCCAGCGCCGACGCACGGCTACAATACCCACTGTACGCCGTTCTCGCCTGAATATGTGGAATCTTAGCTGACGAGAGCAGGGCCCGACAAGCAGGAGCATCAGGGAGGGTATTCGACCCATATCAGGGCCCAGGAACGATTCGTCTTCCCCATCCCGGATTCCATCCCCTCCGTCGAGGCGGCTTCGATGTAAGTCCAACGAGGTGTTACCTTTGGCATTAGCTGACCTACGATTCCCAGGCTGTGCGGTGGTCTCACGGTCTTCTCTCCGCTCGTGAGGAATGGCGCTGGGCCCGGGAAGAAGGTCGGGATCGTCGGTCTTGGCGGTCTGTGAGTGTTTTGCTCATCATGCTGGTGATGCGCTTATGTCCTTTATAGCGGCCACTACGCGGTTCTGTTCGGTACCGCACTGGGCGCCGAGATCACCGTCTTCTCTCGATCCGATGCAAAGAAGGAGGATGCCCTCAAGATGGGCGCCAAACGTTTCGTTGCCACCACAGCCGGCTTCGAGAAGGACCTCCAACGCGAATTCGACCTCATCATCGTCACCGCTTCCTCGTCCCTGCTCCCCCTCGACGAGCTCCTTTCCACACTTGACGTTCAGTGCAAGCTCGTCTTCGTCGGTATGCCGGAGGAGGGATTGAGCAATGTCACGAGTCAAACGCTGAGCTCTAATGGCGCGGCTCTGACTAGTAGTCATCTGGGAAGCAAGCCTGAGGTGTTGAGGATGTTGAAGCTCGCGGCGGATAAGAAGATCAAGCCGTGGATCAACGTTATGCCGATGAAGGAGGCGGCGAAGGCGATCAAGGCGGTCGAGGATAACAGTGTGAGGTACAGGTCGGTATTGACTCAGGTGAGTTGGGCACCGCGATCCACGAAGAGATGGGCTAATGCATATTCAGGATATCGAGGCGTAAACTCTGTAGTCTGCAGCAATGAATTTGGAAACAGATATCGTTGATTTTTGTCGGTGCAAGTCTGTCTGTTATCTATGCAAGTCTGTCTGTCATCCGTCCAAATCATATGTTCAGAGCTCCCGATCAATTACGCCGATGCCGCCGGATATCCGGAGAACTTTGCTGGAATCATAGGCACGTCGAAACCTCCATCTGATCGATCAAGATCTCATCCCCCACTCCTAACTTTGCGGAAGACCCGCTTGGTTGTGCGTCATGGGATCGCTTTCACGCGTTCATGTATGGATGACATGTCTACATAATGCCTCGAAAAGCAATGTGTGAACTTCTGCTCCAGCCGTTTCCAGAACACTCACAGCTGCTCGACCCATATACAAACCGTCCAAGCGAGATCCTACCGACCAGTCCCCATCACGTTACTTGGAAATCTGACCAGAGCTAGATACGCAACCAACCCATACGCATCTCCGAGCTGCCGAGCTCTTCACGTGCGAAGGTCTGACCGCCGTCTTTACTGGTGAGTCCAGCCCCATTACGGTACCCGAGCTGATCGAGCTCGCTTGCTCAGGCGGTAGCACCGGTACCGGTCTCGTGCAGACACTCGCACTCGTCGAGAACGGTGCCAAAATATTCATCGTCTCCCGAAATCAGGCACTGCTCGAGGACGTGGCGAAGAAGTATGGCGGCAGCGGGAGGGGCGAGATCATCGCGTTCGTCTCTCCCCTACCCCTACTTACGCCTATGACTATTCCTCTGTACGACGAGCTGACGAGTGTAGGGTGCCGGGGGACATCACGAGCAACGAGCAAGGAGAGCTTGGCGAAGGTCGTGGCTGAGGTCGAGAAGTAGGCTCTGGGCGGTATCAGCGTCCTGTCCGTTGTCCACTCGCAAGTAGTCAAGGTTGCTGATTGAGGGGATGATAGGTTCATCAATGCTGGCGGGAATGGAGAGAGCTCGAGTAAGGGGTACGAGGCCTAGGAAAACCCGAAGGCGTTCAGCCAGCAACTGTTGCAATCGGAGTTCCCACAATGGTCGAGGATTCATGAGACGAATGTCATCTCCTACTACGTGAGCCTTATCCACCCGGTCTTTCCCAGGTAGGGATAGTCCACTAATGGGTTGAGGAAGTTCACCTCGGCCACGTTCTTGCCCCTCCTGAGTGCCGGAGCGAAGAGCACGAAGGGGTACGCGTCGCAGATCATCAACGTATCGAGTATCGCCGGGCTGCTGAAGTCAACATCTGGTGGACAAATTGCATACGCCGCGAGTCAAGAGGCCTTCGTTTACGTGAGCTAACCGAAACGTGAAAGAGCGCCCTGATGGGATGATGGTTCTTTAGTTGAGTAAGGTGATGGCCAAGGAATTCCTCCCGCTCAAAATCCCGAGTCAACCAGATTGCTGTCCGTCTCCCCTCTTTCAAACTCAATTGAGCTTGACTGATGGCGGTTGTTCTCTGTGTAGCCCGGACTCTTCCCCTCCGAGATGACAACCGGCGAGTCGTCGGATGAGACGCACAAATCCGATTTCTCGGGTACGACAAGAGGACAGGGCGTCCCTGCTGGTAAGCCAGTAAATGAGAAGGCATGGCGGCGCCCACGCTCTACCTTGCGAGCTATGCTGGGGTCTTGTGAGTAGAGCTGACGAAGAAAGCGCCTTTTGGTCCCGGCTGATAGGGTGTGGTTTGACAGTTTGAATGGGCAGGCGATCGTGCCGGATGGTGGAGCGACGGTGCAGAGTCCCAGCTCGACCTACGCGGGGTACTCGGAAACATAAATTCCATGCAATTTGGTTATCCGAGCACCACACCGACGAGTTCCCTACGCCTTCTCCCCTTCTTTGTCACATGCATGTATAGGAGACACTACGTATATCACGCCACGGAATTCAACCCTTTGTGTCTGTTGAGCGTATACTCTTACTCGTCTATTCAGCTAGCTAGCAGGGCCGAGTTGGCAGTTTCCCCACCACCTCGGGCTACATTCATATCATCATACTTGTATATGAACGTCTCGCATCTTCACTACAGGTGCTCGAATCTCAACAGTTTCGGATGCCTGTCGTGTCGTGCAATCGACGTCGCTTCGGATAGTTCTCACCATCCAGATTTCCCGTCTTACCTTATCATATGCTTCATCTCGCTGACATGCATACACTTTCCAGCCCGGCTTCGGCCACTGTCCTCGGGGTCTGATCGCAGAGCTTTCGTCTGTACCCCCTGTCTTGCTTACCCTTACCTCAAGCTTAGGGTCGACATGGCCCTGTCTCGGGCGGGTTCGATACCCCGCTCCAATCTAATCATTCATAGTCAGATTCTAGACCCGTTAGGGAGAAGCGCGAAATTTGGACGACTCACTACTTTGGCCCCGTATTAACCCGCCCCGCTCCAAATGTTCTATTCAATCGACCACTTGAACCAGCCCCCGTCTCGACACGAATCTACCTGAAATGTTATCAAACCGACCGCTCAAGTCTTTTATTAAACACCCAGACCGGATCCCGATCCCATCTCGTCTCGTCCATCCTCCAAACACCGAGCTTGGACTGGGACTGGATCGGATCCGGCCTGATTATCTTGTAGCCTCTTGCAGTTTCTTGTCTGTCTACCCACCCACCCCGCCTCGTACACTCTCCCCCTCGCCACCATCGCTCTCCCCTCTACACCGCACAAGCCTCCACAATGCCCGCCCACTCCCGCATGTCCGACGACTATGACGAGTACCAACGATCCCGTACCGGCTCTGGCAGTCCGGATTCTGACTCGCTTTGGGCTGACGAGGAAGACCTCCTTGCCGTGCCAGGGTACAATCCCGATGCCGAGCGCGGAGCCGACCCCATATTCGCCAGTCCCCACAAGTTCCACCTCATGGTCCAGGATTACCTTCGTAATCTATCACCCAAGAAATGGGAGAAAGCCCTCCTCACCCAGAAGATGTACGATGCGGTGCTGGCGGTGCTCCAGGATCCGAAGGATACGGGTACCAAGACTGCGCAGTTCCGGTTCTGGGCGAAGAAGATGTTCCAGCACACATGCTACGGTGGGGACTCGGTCATCTGTCATGATCTCAAGCCTGTGGCGGTCAAGGAGCAGATCTATGAGGTGTTGTGTCACTGTCATGGGCAGGCGGGACATGGGGGACGGGATAAGACCAGTGCGCAGGTGAGTTCAGCTTTTACCTGATGCTCAATCAGCTCACTCAACCAGGTTCGTCGGTACTACTCCTGGATCCCGAAAGAGATCATCTCCCGTTTCGTCCGAGACTGTCCATTCTGCCAATCCCGCCGAACCCAATCCTCATCATGTTTCTGCATCATGTCCGAGTCACAAGCCCTCCTCATGTACGCGCTATATCACTTGCCTCCTCTCATAGCTGACTCCGAGTAGCTCATTGCAAAGTTCCGAGAGCCAAACAGCGAGCAAGAGATCCATCTCCCTCGCACAAGCCCGTGCCAATGCCGCAGCACTTGGGCACAAGCCGTACAAAATGCCATCCATCCGGACCGTCGAGGCATGCCACTCACGACGGGGCTCGGCCTGTCGGACGACTACGTGCACTACAACGATGGGCCAATGCCACCCTCCATCCAGCTGCACGGCTGCCACCGGGATACGAGGGTTTCTACCAACTTCCCGCTCCGCCGATGGGTCCTCGACGTGCCAATTCGTTTTGAGCCGGGCAACCTACAAGCCTATCCGCATGAAGCTATGTTCCGCCGTGCGAGCGAGACGAGCATGTATGTCGACCCGCATGCGCAATACCTTGTCGTCCCCGATGCTCCATCGGTTCTCTCCCGAACATCGGCCACCAGGGAATCGGTCGACTCGCTGAGTGATAGCCAGCATTTCGCCCAACAGCTCCGATTGGACCCAGACGAGGGCCAGCAGGTCAAGTCTGAGCCACCCCAAGCGGACTCACCGGGCGAGATGGATCGTCAACTACTCATGCATGACAAGGATCCATCGCAGATGACCGTACCGGGGCGGTCTATCCGGGATACGAATACGACCCGCACTCCCTCCCTGCTCCCTCATATGATGATGTATCATTCCTCTCCGCTTCTGTCTCGCCCGTCTTGGGTTCTATCCAGGGATGGCAAGCGCCAACCACGGAAGAGCTTGTCCAAGGGATGTTCGACGAAAACAACGTCTGACTCTGGGTGATGCTGCAGGGATGACCCAGGAGCAGGTCATGGTGATGCACGAGACGGACCCGGCGATGTTAGAGGATTTACACTCGCATCTCGCCGACGAGGAGCAGTATCTCGAGGAGAGGGAGGCGAGCCATTCTCGGTCACACTCCCAGTCCCTTCCACTCTTGCAGTCCCAAACCGAATGAGACCGAAGCCCACTTCGAGGCCGAGTCACACTTCCAGTCCCAATCTCACTACCTCCCGGTCCGGGACGAGGCGTACCAGGCCTTCATGCAGACCTTCGGACACGGGCAGGCCGATAGCAACGAGGAAGAACAGGTCGAGATCAAGCTAGAGCGCATCGAGTATGAGCTCAGCGAGAGGCAATGGTCAAAAGCCAAGGACCACCGCCTATGAACCCGGGACCCGAGGAGTTGGGCCCCGCCGAAGACTTCTCGTCATGGAACGAGTATACGATGGCGTAGCATCGAAGGATTGGTGCGAAGTTCTTGGCGCTTCTTAAAAATTGGGGACTAAGAGGCAGTCTGGCTTGTCGAGCTAAATCGCTTGCTTCTCTTGTATCCCCTTCATTCAGTTGTTACCTCTTCTTGCTACGCCCGGTGACCAGGTCAATGTCACCTGATGAATACGTACCGGCGTGAACCATGGTGAAGGCACGGTATCTAGACTGCTCCTACCGCCCTATCAGTGCAATGTGAAGCGGTATCAAGCGCGGAGGAGCCACGGCAGCTGTCTGCATAGCTTCTGACAGCGATTTGGATCCTCAAAACCGACTCATCTAGGCGCGCCTCGTCCGCCACCACCACCTCGTCCTCGATCTCCTCCGCCACCTCGTCCACCGCCACCCCACCCACCAGCCCCGCCTCGCGGAGGTGGTCCGCCCCGTCCTACACTGATCAGCCTGACTCACTGCACAACCGGGACTTCACATACCTCCTCGCGCATTCCCTTGACCCCGTCCTCCTGTTCACATCATCAGCTCGGAGATACTAGGGGAGATCTGGGCGGACGCACCACGCCCGCCACCACGATTCCGACTCGCCGCCCGCTGTTTCTCCTGTTCTTCCATGGCCGTATCCAAAATCGCGTCCGCTATCCGAAAATACTTGATCTAACTCCCATCAGCTAAAGGCCCCCCAAACAAGATGAGGGGAAAAGAATGAAGGTAGAGAGGGGGACCCACGATATTCCCCTTGATGAACATCTCCCTCATCTTCCAGAACTTCTCCCCATCCGCCGACGTCTGATATACCTCGCGGAGGGTGACGTTCATGAAGTTGTCGCATTCGACGAGGTGGCCGTTGAACGTGACGCCGTTCTTGAGCTCCACCAGCTGTTCGGCAGGACATTAGAATTTCAGCTTAGGTCCCGATGAGACTTTGAGACGCAAGAGGCGAGATGAGAGGAAGAAGCGGGATTGAGAGGGAGTCGGAGTAGGAATAGGTTGTTACCGACCATGGGTTTGCCTTGGGCAGCTGTGAGGAGGGAGAGCGGCAGCTGAATGTAGCGTGAGTGAGGCAATGACCAATATCACTTCTTGGATGATGACCTACCATCCTGGAATAGACGACGCGCTGAAGGCCCAAGGAGTCTAAGAGATGAAACTGGAGCGACATCAGATGGTTGATATAGAAGACCACGTCATCATTGTAAGATGCCTATGAGGGCCTTGATCTCCATAGATTACCATTCCCTGTTGGCTCCAAGCAAGTCGATTCCAGACCTCGAGTCAAGACCTCGGCATTCGCTCTATTCCCCTCCTCCCTGGTTGACAGCTCACAGGCCGGCCTGATTCACCATCCTCGCAATTACAATACAGAAAGTCAATCGCGACGCGTGTGGGTTTACATTCACTAACTTACCACTCCCAAATTTCGCCCAGCAACCGTCGCGCAACTGGAACTCCCTGAAGATGATGATCGTTCATCCCATGAGCTCCTGCATGACACGATGACGGCCCTTGTATCTCGACCCCTCCCCCACCCCGACCCCTCTCCTTCCAAGTCCAACCCCTTCGCCCGCCCGAAACTCACGCACGTACCATCCTCCTTCACCCGCTCCAACCTCCTTCCCACCCTTCCCAGCCCGTTTGAGTCTCCAGCCGTGAAGCCCGCGAATGGTACGGTGTCGGGGACCGGATCGGCGGGGAAAACAAGACAGGGGTGGCGATTGCTCTGGCGAGGTGGATTGGAGGTCGGCAAGGATGGGTGGAGGTTGGACGGTTCATCGTCTCCCTTTGCTGAATCTCGCATGACTGACAAGGTCTGACACAGGTATCACCTTCTTCGCCCTCCTGACATTTCCACCCCCGACGCCGTCCGTGCAACCCATAAGCAATCCCTTCGACGCCCCGCTTCAATCGCAGGCTTCGCCGTTCCCGTCCTTGCGTTCAGCCGATACGGATCTATGCCTCTCCCTCGAGTCGATGAGAGGGAGAAAATACCTTCAGATTCGAGGGATGGTGGACTTACCCGAGGAGGAGGTACTCGATGGTGCTGAAGATGGAGGAGGTGTCCAAATGTATTTTCCTTCGCTTATTGTGAAGTGAATTGAGCTGATGAGGACCGCGCTGCAGGTCGATCACGCCGCATGCTCCGCTGCTTGCCGCGTACTTCACCACCCTGCTTTGTCGACATGGAACTCTTTCCGTCTCCGGTCGAACGCTCAGCGCCGTGCTGATTGGCTTGGGCGACGAAGGCGTCGGTACGCACACTCCTGCCCGCGAAAGCAGGACGCTGATGATTTCATGGCAGACTCCACCCATGCCTCAACCCTTCTAGTCTATGGCCAACGTACCTCTCAATTTGATGCGATGGCTCCGTCTACCCTACGCTTCTGCGTAGCTCGCCGGAAACCACCACCACCACCTCCGTCTGAGCGAAAGATCCGACCCGGAGAACCACTTCCTCGTGGTTCGTCTATCAATGGCCTACTTCGCTTCTCACTGAATCCTGCATTTTCGCAGTTCCCCTATTCCTTCCTACTCAAACGCTGAAGAAGCCCCCACCCCCATTCCCCCGGAGATCTGTCTCCATTTCCTGGTCATTCTCGCGGACCACAAGCGTTGCATCGATCTACAACCGTCCTCCGCCTGTGATCGTCCCAGCAGCTCCCGTTTCCGGCCGGTCTCCGGGCAGAAGAGGGGAGAAGCGGCCGAGATCAGAAGGGGAGCGCTTTGACGACGTCGAGAAGAGGAGGAAAGCGGGGAAGATCGCGATTCCACGGCCTGATCAGGACGAAATGGTCAAACAGCCGGGATTTCCGGTGGATGATGAATCTGCGCAAACGCGACCGCCACTTTTGGTCCCGCCAGCGCCAGACGAAGATATCTTCGGTACTCGCCCGGTCGACGCTACGCTCGATGTCGAAGGTCAAGACCGATCTTCGTACGCCCAGGTCGGAGGAGAACCGCCTTCGACAGGAAGACTGAGGCGGGTCCGCGTTCCGCATCAAGTCCTGCAGAATAAAGCGGTTAGTATTTTCCGCTCTTTCCGGCACTATATGCTAATGTCAAAGTCAGGCCGTCCGGAAGCAGACTCTGCTGTTGATGGCTGAGCGAGGTGTTCACCGGGAACACGAGCAGTTCAAGGACGTTTTTGGGATGACCACCAAGGGCGCCTACTTTGCTTTCGTAAGTCAACCGCCTGATCTGTACCTGAGATTATGAGTCGCAGAGGGCGAGCTTGGAGTCCGGACCCTTGGAGAAGGCGGAGGTTCAAATGATTGTGAAGAGGCATTTGGGGATGTACCTCGCTCAGGACTCCATGAGTCCAACTGAAGAAGGCGGAGCTGGACTGGAGATGCCTGACAAATCGGCACAACTGGATACAAAGCCAAGAATCGAGGAGGCCGCGAAAGATCACCCGGATGGGCTTGAGCCTTCGGCGCTCGAAGCGGACCTGTCAGGAGAAGGCGAAGCGGATTTGCAGCTCAAACAGGAAAGACCTAGTACACCGGAAGATCCGCCTTGAGCAGCAGGGGGTCCTCTAGAGCCGGGATGAACATGGTCAATACCCGAAATTCAACCCGACCGCGCGGGATCTGTCCTACTTAGAAGGAGCTTCTCCTCTGATCATCAGTCATATTGACCAGTGGCCTCTTCCTTACGTAAGGCATGACAAGGTTACGATCAGGTCCGAAAACCCTGAGATTCCCTGAGTCCCCTTGGCACTTTTACCGGGCGGCAAGTGTTCAATACCACCGCTAGTCCTTCTGAACTTGAATTGGATTGGCACAGTCTTCTTCCCTCTGTCTGTCTCTCGCGCAATCCCTCCTCGGCATCTCATCACTCGCGTCATAGACTTCCACATTCCCTGATATTTCCCCCAGATCTCGATTCCGTTCCAATCCGAGACTTTACATTCCTCCCGTACTCTACGATATCGACTAGTGCGACCTGTCTTTACCGGCCTTCGTCGGCACTTGTATCCGTCCTATTCTTGGTCATCAGGCAACCCTGTCGGTTTCAGCATGTGTTGAGGCGACCGCTACGGCTTCGGCCCGCGCATCAGCTCGTGAGCGATTCTTACTGGAATACCAAACACACGCAGATCTCATTGAAAGCAGATGCATCATCGCTCAGGCCGCCTCGTTGCCAATCCCCTCAGTAAGGTGTGCCTCGATTCGGTGAAGCTCGGCTTTGCGGGCAAAGAGGGAGGAAATCTGCCTTTGGCGTTGCGTGGACGCGAGCTGGACATTCCAAGTTGAGTTCAGCGCCTCGTTGAGGACATCATCCCTTCTTGTCTAGGTAGGTCAACAATCTTGGACCCTTCGTTCGCAGCACTCATTCCACGACTATTCTAAAGTACGCCGTCTTTTCAGCTCGCAACATGTCCGGCGGCGCCATCTTCTCATTGGACGAGGATCGTGACCGGGAATCGTCCCCTTCACCCTCCCCACGGGCGTCACCAGCATTATTGGCCGACTCGTCTCAACCCGCCCTCCCGCCGTCCAATTCTCCTCAACCTCCTCCGTTGCCGATCCTTCAGATCCCGCAAGGAGGGCAACCTCCACTTCTCAGCCCGCAGCCTCTACCATTCGGTCAGGCTGTACCGCAACATCGCAAACTAGCCATACCGTACGCAGCGACACCATCCTTTCCGTCTCCACTCGCTCAGGCCATCACCGTTCCCCATCACTCGGACAATTTTTCGTCTTCATCACATTCTTCGCCGAACAACTCAGACGATGAAGTTGACCATCCAGTCCTCCGCGATCTCCCTTTGCCGTCTCACTCGGCGTCGAGTGGAACTCCGAAGAGAACGCAGGAGCAACTCACCAGACCACGAACGGCTAGCCCGCACACCGGGCGTTCAGCAAGTCCAGCATCTACGCAAAAGTCAATCCCGCGGCCTCCGAGTCCGGTCCGGCCACAAATCCTTACACCGGGTGCGCTTCTGATGCGCTCGAAGCGGACAAGTACTGGTTCCTCCCTCGGTGGTAGTCTGCCCAACCCCACCATTCCTCTTCTTCAAATGTCTCCGCCACGGTCCGTCTCTCCCTCGAAGAAAGAGTCCCCGTCATATCCGGGATCGAGGAGGTTCGAAGCCGCTACTCGAGTCGAAGAGCTTGGGTCTCCAGGTCCTTCAGGGGGCAGGAGGGGAAGTGGTAGCAGCAGTGCTTCTTTGGGAGCCCCTCTCACCGCCAGCAGTCAAGCCGGCTCGAGTCCGCTCGCTTTCGGTAGTCCCGAGCTTGAACCCTTCAGCGACGAGTCGCCTCGACGAAGATCAATCAGAGCATCACCCACAATAGGCCAAAAGGATGGCAACATCCTTGGTCTGGGCTGGGTATCGGGATGGGACTCGTCATCGGGATCCGGCTCATCGCCCGGAGGAAGCAAGGACAAAGGAAGGGCAAAGGATGCTATCGGGCCGCCCAGTCCCAGGAGAGAAAGGGAGAGGACGGCGCCCGGGGGAGTTTCGAGGTAAGCTTATCCGCTCATGAACGGATAAACAACGTCTGATCGACTCATTCCCCTCATCTCGTTCCTTTCAGTCCCCCTCGTAATCGACGACCGTCTGAATTTCTCAACCCCTCTTCGCTGGACACACGCAAAATGCCGGTGGTGGGAGGTGGACGCAACTCCTATGCTGGGGGTACTATTGCGTCCCTGTCGACGTCGGCTTCGATGATATCACCTCTGAACCCTCTCCCTTCGCCCTGGGCGTCTTCATCTGACCACTCGTCCGCCTTCAGTCCGCCGAAGAGCCATCCCACCGAAGCATCTTCCGCGACTTCGACGTCTTCGGGCGGAGTGGCCATACGATTGAATCGCGTCCCAACGAGCGTGAGACTCGCGGCTGAATTGATCAAGAATCCTAGCGGTGGCTCACGAGGTCAATCAGGCACAAGCCCGCCTGCCGATGGTTCGGCACCTGCCTCGGCGTCCGTACCGACTCCGACTCCGTCGCCCGCCGGCTCGGCAATGACAGCAGGCAATATGCCTCCGCCTGTAGCTAGAGACTTGGGCCCTTTCGCGTCCATGCCGCCATCGACCGCACGTGTACCTGCCTCGTCACCGATCGTACTTGGCAAAGGGCGCCCATCTTTATCAGTACCCGGGACCCCTATGGCGTCTAGGAACCTCAGTCTAACCGACATAGGACCGTCTGTGATGCCTGTTCCCGCTGGCGCTGACGATCGATCCCGTCTCATATCGACAGCGAGCCTCGCCTCGCCTTCCGCTTTCAAGGCACCATTTCCGCCAATACAGACACGAACTCGTCCTTTACTTCCGTTCGAGGCACCGGCTCCATCTGAACCCTTCAAAGGTGGAGGGCGGCATCACCGCCACCGTGTTTCGATGCACGAAGCGACCTTCAAGCCAGCCTATACTTCCGACCTCACCGACTCTCCTCGTCATGATTGGCCGCCGCCTGCTGATGCTGCCGCTTCGTCCTCGAGTGGACTGGCGAGAAGCGCCGCGTATGGGTTAGGTCTCAATATGCCACCTCTCCCTGCACACCTCACTTCAACCTCTGCATCGGGTAGTGTCACACCAGGCGCCTCGGCGGATCAGCCGAGGGTGCGATCGACAACGGGCAAAGCGCTTCAGATGGATCTCGCTGGGGTCTCTTCACTTGGGGATGCAGCGAGTCATGCGAGCATGATCATGCAGAGTCGTCAGGCGAAGCTGCAGAGGTGGAGACCCTCCAGTGCAGGAAATCAGGTGAATCGCTCATGATATCCTGTCTCATGTATACTGATGGATTCGCTGAAGAACTATCACGGTGAGGCACAATTGCCCCTGGCGTTCAACTCCTCTACGACCGCAAGCGCACCCGCAATGCTTGCGGCTTCGCGTGCTGACAGGCATGCGCAATGGGATCTCAAAGCCCAACCTCCGACAGCCGTTTCTTCCCCAGGCGAAGATTTACCTCCATTTCCCTCACTCATGCACGACCTCAACCGCATTCAGACTCTACCTGAGGACGCACCGCTGCAACAAATCACAGATCGACGCGTTCCTCCGCCGCCTCTCAACCTCAAGGCGGGACCATCGCCGTTCTCCGCTGTGGCCGGTATGGGCGGTGTGGGAATGGAGAAACAGGCGAGTTCATCGGGGATGGTTGCCGGGATCGAGTGGGTCGATTGGTACGATTGTTACAAGCGGTATAAAGGCGCGAAAATCCATGCGGAAGCCGAAGCCGCGAAAGAAAGACCTCAAACCAATAGCAGTCCGGGCGAATCGGATAAACCTGTGCCTCCCGTAGTCAGCGACAACCGGAGGTCTGTCTTGAGGGAGATCGATCTGGGCTCGGCGTGCGACAGCTCGAGCGTCGTTGCTCTCACACCCACGACGTCAAGAGATGAAGATGCCGGCTCTCAAAGCCGTGTCAGGAAGCGCAGCATGTCAATACGATCGACCCTCTCCTCAATGGAACCCAAGTTATCACCCACCCTGAAGCGTACAAGCGTCTTCGAGCGTCCTCGGCAATCCTCTGGCAGCTCGTCTCGATCAATTGATGTGTCCTCGTCGACCGGCAACAAGAAGAAGAACAACCTCGTCAATAAGATGGAAGGATGGTGGAATGCGGTGAAAAGCAACTTCGTCCCGGAAGGACCGCATCACTCACGTCGACCCAGTAATCTTGGCACTCACGTTCAGCATCGGGCTCCATCGCTGCCTCAAGGCCAACGGGGGAGTGACATGTCCCCAACTACCACCCCTCAAGCGGCTCTACTGGCGCCACAACCTATCCGGCGAGACTCGTCCCACTCCTTAAGTCAAGCAGCATCTCATGCTGATCTTCGATCGCATGGTCAGCAATACGACGCGCAGAGTCTGCAGGAAGCGGCAAGTATCGTCGGATCCACTTCTGCCGATCTCGCGCCGCTCAAACGAGGTTTCGATGCACACTCCATGGCTCCACCTGCGCAAGTTCCTGCTCGAGCGCCTTCCATCGATCTCGAAGAGACACTGCGCCCATTTAGCCAACAGCAAGGCGTACTCGAAGCGCGTCGTGGGCCTTATCCCAATCTCAGGCTCGATCTTGAGTCAACCGTGATGACCCGTCCAGGGTCTCACATGACTTCCTCAAGCGGTTCGGCTGGACGAGGTAGTCATCACTCTGACCTGGGAAGGCTACCTAACAGCTTGCCTACCGAAACGAGCTCTCGCTCATCATCCTATGGCCAGCCTTTCCATGGTCCGGGTCTCACACCAGGGGTGCCGAAATGGGATCAAACTCCTTCACCAATCTTCGCGCTTGCCGTCCAGTCCCGCTCCGCCAAAGAGGACAAACCGGTGGCTCCCGGTGCGGAGATCACCGTCGCTTCGGTCCGGCGGCACGTTAGACATCGGCTCAATGCGGCCAAAGAGGCTTGCGATAATACGCTCAAGAAGGCGATTGCAGCCATCACCAAGTTTGCGGAGGAGCAAAATGTCGCTGACGAGGACGACACGCCTGTTGATTACTTTGCCGCGATGAGTGATTCGCCAGTGATCGATCTGGAGGAGAGCGAAAATGAGACGGGCGATAAGGTGGAAGACGGGATGCGGTCCGGAGCTGGTTCGTGCTCTGTCTGACATATTTGAAGTCATCAAACTGATGAGTTTGGGTAGTGTCCTCCTCATCCCGACCTCCGAGCCGTAGGCCGTCTGTTTCGCGATCCTCCAACGCGAGGAACGCGAGTCCGACAAAGCGCTCGACTCACCTTCCGAGCAGTCCGAGCAGGGTCCGCCGCAGACCGAGCGCAGTTCCCCGTAGCTACGTTGGTCGCGATCGCGTCGCCCGCAACATGAGCCTCTCGCTCGATCGAACTCAATCCGCATCGAGCTCCCGCTCAACTTCCCGCTCCCGCTCGCCGATGCCGCCGCACCGTTCTCTCCTGTCACCTCCGCAACTGCAAGATAGCAAAACAGCAGAAGACGAACACGATTTCCTCGCCGCGTTGCAGGATCTCATTGTATTGGCTACCGATGTCCTCGAACTCAGTGTCAGTAGCCTTGTCTCCCGTCCTGCATCGTGTCCCGAGATCATCGGCAAGGTACAAAAGGTGGGACAAAAGTGGGACGAGCACGACGATTGGCCCGGTCGAGACTGGTATGTTGACATTCTCATGGCGGTTGCCAATCTCAAGAGGGTCTTGGATTGGTGGGAGGCCGAGAAAGGATTCTGGAACTTCGACGAGGAGGATGAGAATGAACCGCTGCTCTTCGTCATGAAGCCTAACCGGGAGGAGTCGAGGTTCGAAGAGCAATTCAAGGCTGCCCTCAATGACGTTCAATCGAGCAAGCTTCGAGCTTTGGATGAGCCGTTGTCGGCGGCGACCGTGTCACCTGATGTTCTGTCTAGTCAACATACTGGCAGAACAGCTGTCGGACCAGTCGAGGGCACACCGAAAGCCAGAGGCGTGGACGACCTCCGTTTCCTTGCCGAGCATGCGAAGAGCGTAAACATCGTGATGGAATTGAGCCTGCAAGGGGAGGAGATACTGTATGTCAACGAGGCTATCATGGAGGTCATAGGGTATGCTTCAGCGATTTACGCAATGAAGAGCGACTGACACTTCTGCAGCCGCGACCCTGAAGATGTCTTATCTAGGCCCATCACCGATCTCTTGGCTCCTGCCGATGCTTCCGCCTTTGCCGAGGCGACTCATACGCTCAGGGAGGACGATCACAATACGGTACAGCTTCGCTTCCGCTTCGAGGTTCACGAGCTCAACGAAGAAGAGAGTGGTGACCGCCAACCGGGACCCGTCTACATCGAGCTGGAGGGAGTGGGTATGCTTATGAGGGAGCACAAAGAGGCTTCACATACCATGTGGGTCCTCAAGCCTGTGACCGCTATACAGGCGGATTCATTTGCCGATGCCGCATTCCCGCATAATGGCGTCATCTCCACCGAAGGCATCCTTTGCCGTATATGCGAGAGGGAGATCGTCACCTGGTTCTTCGAGAAGCACAATGAGACGTGCGACGCAGTGCACCGATTGGAGGCGGAGATCTCAACGGCCACGGAGTGCTCGCACGATCTACACCAGATCGTAGCGAAGCTGAAAGCGGACATTGAGGAAGCCGGCTCGCAGTATCAGGGAGTACTGTTCTTCACCATCCCCGATTCGCTCGCTGGAGCCAACGAAAGCTCGCTGGCCTCGGGGCAGCAGGGCATCGAGGTCCGCAAAGTCGCACCAGGCGATTTGCAAGATGTGATTGACATATTAAACGATGCGGAGCAGATCGAGACGCCTTCGGTGCGCGACGACGAGGCCGACTTCCCCTTCAATGTTCAAAAATATCTCTCTGGCGAGTCTGAGGAGAAGCTTCTTCGCGTTGCTCGTTGGCAGAAACCGCACACGAACGACCGAGCTCTCGCCCTGCTGTTCACACACGTGGAGAATCAGCTGCGTCGAAAGCAAAAGGCTATCTCCCGGATGCAATCGACGATACGCTACTCCGAGAAGACGCGGCACGAGTGGGAAGACAAGGTGAATCAGATTCTTGCCGAGCGTGATGAAGGCAGTCCATCCGAGAGTGGATCCGATAGCCAGGAAGCCGCTGTCCAATCGGTCGAACCAGCTGTGGACGCGCCGGACACTTTGCCACCGGGACATCGGAAGATTGCGCCTCAGGCGAGGCTTCCGATCACGCAAGGGCACCCGCAAAGACCGACGACATCGCGCGGCGAGAATGGATCCTCCATGACAATGCCGCCCACCCCGGTAGCCCCGCCCACTCCAATGGCCGTACGCACTGCTCCACCATCGCCGCCCCCAACGATGGCCGCTGCATTGTCCGCTCCGCTGCTAGGCACGTCGCTGTCTTCCCAACAGGCGACAGCACCCGGATCAAAGCCGTCCTCGCCTCTTCTTATGCCAGTCGATACCATGACAGGTCATGTTCGCCGCGCCTCGACCGCGCGGAACTTCCGGGACGCTCCTCTTTCTCCGCGTATCCCTTCGGCTGCACTCCAGCCACGAGCTGCCCAACCTTCGATCAAAGACTTTGAGATCATCAAACCGATCAGCCGTGGCGCATTTGGGTCGGTCTACCTCGCGAAGAAGGTGGCAACAGGCGATTACTTTGCCATCAAAGCTCTGAAGAAGTCCGACATGATCGCCAAGAATCAGATCACCAATGTGAAAGCGGAAAGAACGATTCTGATGAATCAAGCCAGCTCGCCCTACGTTGCTAAGCTGTTCTTTTCTTTCCAGAGCAAGGATTATCTCTACCTCGTCATGGAGTACCTGAATGGCGGGGACTGTGCGTCGCTAGTCAAGACGCTTGGCGGCTTGTCGGAGGATTGGGCACGGAACTACATTGCGGAGGTTGTGCTGGGATTGGAGTACCTGCACTCGCGGAATATTGTTCACCGGTAAGTCTTGGTCGTGGCGACGAAGACTTCTGCTGACCTCTCACAGTGACATCAAACCTGATAATCTGCTCGTCGATTACCGTGGCCATCTGAAGTTGACTGACTTTGGACTTTCACGAATCGGTCTCCTCAACCGTCAAGTAGGTGGGCCCAGACCTGCTTTCCTCCGCGGTACGTCTCTGCGCGGGTCTACCACCCGCCAACAACGACCAGCCAACAAACGGACTGATTCAGCTTCATCCGCTGAATCACCGATGATATCGCCCCAGCTGCTACCCCCACCACCAATATCGAACTTCAATCAGTCATACTTCGCTCCGATACATGATGGAGGCTCAGCCGACGAGTCAAGCGGCTCGGAGTCGGCCGGACTCATCCCGAAGCACCTTCGCCACATGCCTATTGCGACAAAGCTTTCTTCCGAGGCCAATACACCATCTGTCAGCGGACGAGAGCCGCCCCGCTTTGTCGGTACTCCTGATTACCTTGCACCCGAAAGTATCCTGGGTATCGGTACAGACGACAAAGCCGTCGACTGGTGGGCTCTGGGTGTGGTGCTATACGAGTTCCTGTACGGTGTCCCGCCTTTCCATGCGGAATCTCCCGAGAAGGTCTTCGATAATGTCGTGTCACGACGGATCAACTGGCATGAAGATGAGATGGACATCTCGCCAGAAGCGCACGACCTGATGGACCGTCTGATATGCTCGGATCCGAGTCGACGACTAGGAGCCCATGGCGCGGATGAAGTCAAAAGGCACCCATTCTTCACCGGTATCGACTGGAACACCATCACCACGGCCGAGGCCAGCTTCGTGCCGGAAGTCACAGATCCTGAGTCGACCGATTACTTCGACTCGAGGGGTGCTGCTATACATGGCTTCCAGGACGAAGATGCTGTGCCTCAGGTCCTCAAGATGGCTGAACCCAAGCACTCTGAGCCTCCTTCCCCCATGGCAAGCGCAGAGATGAGCACTGTAGCGGAAGGTATTGCTTCGAATGACTATTTCGGCGCTTTCAATTTCAAGAACCTACCGGTTCTCAAACAGGCGAATGACGCTGTGATACGGAAACTTCGGGTCGATTTGATGGCTCCGATCGGTCAGACGCTCGACGGCGCGTCTGGCATGCGCGACCGACCCCGGAGCTTGTCCGCTAAGCCTAAACACCGAGCTCGTCCAAAGCCCTCAGATCTCGGACCGAATGGCCCGCCGTCCCCGTCTACCTCGACCTCCTCTGCAGCGTCGACTCCTTCTCGTGCGAGCAACCCCCCGTCAACTCCCGTTACCTCCATCCCCGCTTTACCGCAGCATTTCCGTCGCCCTTCCGAGCTGAATGCGCTCGATCGAGTCAAATCATCCGAAGATGCTGACATCACGCGTCGAGCTTCCGCACCTACTCGCATTCGTGCAGGTTCAGGTTCGAGTGTTAGTGATCGCAGTACGAGTATGGAGATGTGGCGCCAGCGAAGGCAAGCATCGCTCCACAGTGATTCGCAGTCTTTGCCTACCGGCATACCCCTCGAAAGTCCCGAGAGCAGGGTTGCGATGCCTGATCGAACTCTGGACGTTCTCATCGCAGAGGATAATCCGATTTCCCAGAAGGTCAGTTTCGGGACGTTAATCCAGGGTAGCGCTGACAAAGCGGGACAGATCTTAGAAACTCTTCTCACACGTATGGGATGTAGGTGTATATGCGTGGAGGATGGTTCGCAAGCTCTAGCAGCTACAATGGGCAGTATCCGTGAGTGCAATAAAGTGTAGGAGGAGTGAAGCTGACAGACCTACAGGCTTCGACGTGATCGTTTGCGATATCCACATGCCAGTCGTCACGGGAGAGCAGGTAGCACGTATGATCCGCTCGACAAATAACCACAACCAAAACACACCTAGTAAGCCGTTTCCTCGACTTCAATCCGCGCATAGCGTTGACATGCGGACCAGTCATCGCCGCCACCTCGTACGAACAGCATCGCGCGATCACCGAGGAAGGCACATTATTTTCCGCTGTGCTAGCGAAGCCTGTGTCGAAGAACGACCTCGTCCGATGTCTCGGCAAGCTAGGCTTCGTCCTGGGCTCTGGTCACGCTGCCGGTGACGGCGTCTCAACCATATCCGTTCCTTAACATCACAAGTTCGTCCTCTTTTTGGGATTGCTCTTGATAGATCACCCCCAGCAATGTATATCCAGTACCCAATTCGCGTAATGTACATAAGGGTTTGCTGCGTTCTTCCTTTCATGTATCAGTCCGATCTTTCCGTACTCGAGCACTGCATATCATGTTGCCCTTCTTCTTTCTCATCACATGCAAGCATCCATCTTCCGTCTAGCATATGCAAGCAGTGTTATACAAAGTTCGCTCCGGAATATCACATGAATTTGTTGGTCTTGGACATGAGGATACTTCCCGATCCTTGTCGACTAGGCGCACGACCGCCAGAACCAGTACTTGACTGCCTCGACGGACCGTTGTGAGACACGATAGCACCTCGAGAAGTGTTGACAACGACCGAGACGCCGGCTGCACCGCCCACTCGTCGAGTCATCTGCGACTCGTCCCGCACGTACTGGACGTAGCTCTCGACATTTCGATTCACTGTCGCCTTGCGAATGGCAATCTTCGGCACCCTCAGCAATGCCTCAACATTGTTAAGGAAGGTAAGCTCACCTGGTCATGATCGAAGACTATCGAGGTGGATGTCCGGATAGATCTCGAGATCGAGAAATGACTCTCCTCCTCGGGTTCAAGCATGTCGAAATCCTCTTCCACCTCGGGTATCCCTCCGAATCCAGCACCATCAAAGCCAATCTCGCGATCCAGGTCCTGAGTCTCCACAGCGTGGTCCTTCTACTTCCATCAGCCGAAAAACAAGCGTACCGAGAATCAGTAACTTACTTGGCGGTTCATTCTACCTCTCTGCCTAAGCAACTCCCAAGTCTCCCTCGCAGACTGCTTCGCCGGAACAGGGGATACCGAACTTCGCCTCTCCGGCTCAGGGTGGCCTTCGACGGACTCCACATCGCTCTCGAGGTCCTTCTCGTACGCCCGCTTGAAGACGTTCGCCTCTCCCTCTGCATAAATGCAATCAGCCAAAACTCAGATGGGAGTGATCTCTGGCCTACCAAGCTTGTCCAACCCGTCCTCCCTCCCGAGCATCCGCTTTCGTCGCTGCTTCTTGGACAAGCGGCAAGGCTTGTTCTCGTCATCCTCGTCGTCCGAGTAAAAGTCGAGTCCTCGGCGCTTGGTACGATACTGCCCCTCAGTGATCTTGCGCGCCTCAGCTTCTCGACGTGCATCGTCTCCTGCTGCCATCTCCCTGTGATCATGTCAGATCGGCTCAGTAGTTGACGATTCTGGACATACCGAGCCTTCTCTGCGGCCAGCTCGTCTTGCCGCTTCTCCTCCTCCTCATCTACCTGTTCGTCATCGAGCAGATCAGGCACGTATCCGTCCTCGTCGTTGTCCTCGTCGTCGTCCTCCGGCCCGCCGATTGGTGCCCAGCCATTGTCCTCATCGCTCTCTTCAGCCTGCTCGTCCACGAGATTCGACTTGATGATTGTGTCTCGAGATCGCTTCGCAGCTTTTATCATCGTATCGAAGGCATTCTTCGGTCGGCTCCCGTCATCCTCGACCGTTCGGGAGGAGGAAGACTGCGTGTCGACTTCAGTAGAGGAAGCGCGTCGCTTCAGGCGGGAGAGGATATGGGTTTCTTGCGTCGGACTGGTCAGCGGTATCGGATTCTTTCTATTTCGAATGGAATAAGGCGAGGCATTGGCAAGTTGAGTCTCGTCGAAGCCGTAGCCCATGAGCGAGAGCTCGGATTTGCCACCGAGAGCGCCGCGAGTTGAACTGCTACCTTGCTTGCCGGACATCTGAGTACCGACCGCGGCCAGAGGCCTTGTTTGAGTGAAGAAGCTATATTTCCATCAGCTTATTCTGTCTGAGCAGCAGAAAATGCTCACCCCTGATCATTCAGGTACTGCGCCTTCGGCACATGCTGCGATGGCGCGGTACCACCCATAGCCAAGTCGACCTCACCGGCTATCAGAGCGTTGTCTCGCGCGACCTGGGTTTCCGAGATGTCCACTTGGGGCAGAAGTGCATGTGCCGGGAGAAGTCTGACTGGTACCTTGTCTCGCAATTGCGCGAACCCATTCTAGAATCCCGTCAGCAGTGCTTCAGGAAGTGGAAGCAATGCCTTACAATAGCGGTAGGCTGATCTGCTGGCTGTGTCGCCTCGAAAAGCTGAGAAAACCCTACGCTGCCGCTTCCGAATCCACTCAGGTCAAGGTCCTGGCCTACCAAGCTTATTGCTTGCGGTGAAATCGTAACCTCGGCAAGCGGTGGTCGGATCGTTGAAGGTGGAGGCTTGGTGTCACCCTCTTCGTCGGAGTCGAATACCGCTCTATTCGACACTCGCGGTTTGCGGCGAATGACGGGGGCTATCTCATCCTCGTCCATCTCAGCAGCCACAGCGGGAAGGGCCTCCTTGTCCGTGCCCACAGATTCCAAGTCTTCTCCGACCTCCTCATCCGATCCCTCCTCCGCTCCATTCTCTTCTCCGCTGTACTCCATCCCGCCATCTTCCTGGTCCTCGTCGTCTCTTTCCGGGATGAACTCATCGTCCTCCCCATCGTCTTCCTCGCTCTCATCCCGAGCATCCTCCGCAGCCCTCGCCGTCATCTCCAGAATAGCCTGCATATCCTGTTGTTCCTTCTTTGGCAGTGGACGCACTCTTCCCCAATCCTCTTCCTTCTTCTTCTGCAGCGCGGCGATCTGCTGTTGATGCTTCGCCCTGATCATCGCATCCACCTGCGCTTGCGAGATGAGGTTGTCTCTCCCCTTCTTCTGACCCGCAGGAACGGCGCCTGCATTTATCCCCTTCAGCTCGGCGTGCTTGAAAGCCTTGCCAGCAAAGTCGACAAAGGTCTCGGTCACGTCCTCTTTGGGACGGGCGATCTTACCAGCTCGCCGAAGCATCGCTTGGCGCTGCTTGCTGACGGCTGGGATAGCAGACGTCTTCGCCAATACAGCTCTAGCGTCGGGTACATCCCTCCCTCTGGCGTCCTTGAGGTGTCTAACCTCTGGCTTCGACCGAGGAGTGTCGTGGTAGATGTCGAGATCGTCATCAAGATTGGCTTCTGCATTTGCCGATGCTCTGATGGCCGCCGCTTTGACCTCTGCCATCCGCTTCCGCGCTTCGACCTGCTGACGCCGTTTTTCCTCCTGCTCGAGCAACTCCGCGATGTCCGGAAGCCGCTCGTCATCCCGGTCTTCCGATGTGGAGGGAACAAATGTCTTCCGGTGTTGACGCCGCAGTAATGGGGAAGAGGATTCCGCCTCGATCGTGATATTGGACAATTCTCCCAGGCCGTTGAGATTTGGGCGGACCTGATCGGCAGAGCTCGGGGTGAAGGCGACGATCTCGTCGTGAGGTGTGGTGTGGAAGGGGCTGCGGGGGGAAGATCCACGGCCGAAAGTCAGTCCCGGAACTTCCGCCCGGCTGAGCGCAGTCAGTTCGTACTTTCCTCACTGTCTCAAGACATACTCATTCTTCTCCAACGTGATAGCTCGACCGGCCGTGGCCAACCACGAGGTGATGGGCAGCCTCTGTACCTCAGGCTTGGAGATCGGTACAGGTCGCTCTGCTTTCATCAGCCCTGTGATTTGGATGAGAAGCGGATGTTCACCTCGCTGAGCTCTGGCGATATCCTTCCTCATATCCGCTAGCTCCTTCTGATTGAGAGACTATGTTTCGTCAGATGACATGCCCCAGAAGAGGATTCCTTTGTTCACCTTCAGCGCTCTTCCGCCTTTGCCATTCTTGCTCTTGCCTCCCTTCTCCATCCCTTCATCATCGAAAAGCCCAGCGGGATCATTGATGGACTCCGTAGAAGGCTCGCGCGCATCATTGGGCTGCTTAGCATCATCCGCTAGGGTTGAGAGGAACTGCTGCAGGTTGTCCAAAGGGGCTTCATCGTCCTCAGCGGTAGGCGTTGAATCGCGTGTAGGAGAAGCGACTCTGATGGGGCGCATCGTCGAGTATGGCGCCCTGCGAGGAGTCTCTTCATCGGACACTGAAGCTGGCGAGCTGGGACCTCGAGGTGGTGACCTTCTCTTGCGGATGGGCTCATCATCGCTCTGCTCTTCGTCTGGTGACGCGATCACTCGCTTAATGCGCCCGCTGTACTTCGCCATCCCAGGGTTTCGGACAGGGATCGTCTCGTCCTCCATCGACTGCGCCGGGCAATGTGACGTGTTCGCGCGAGCTTTCGGAGGCGAAGAAGGAGGTGTGGAGGTTGGCAAGGCTGTGAGAGATGAGGAGCTGAAGGCAGTGACTAGCTTCCCGCTGGGCACTTCCAGTCCGCTCTTCGCTGTGGTCGTCGGCATATTCGACACCACCTCACCCCGAGCTTCCCGCCTCATCCTCTCCATCTCCTTCTTCGCCTCCTCGAGTCCCACATCCTCCTCATTTGCTGGACTGGAAGCTCGTGGACGAGGGAGTACTGTTCGAGCCTCCTTCCTAAGGCGATCTAGTTCCCTCTTCGCCGTCTCAGCATCGATCTCGCCGGTCCGATCAGCGTCGAGGAGGGCTAGACTGTCGCGCCAAGAAGTGCTCGCCCCGGACCAGCGATTCAGGAGGCCCTTTGCCGGGGAGATATGAGGTTCGGGCAGGGGCTGGAAGAGTGATCGAAAGGCCTCTTCCTCTGGGGGCGGAGAAGCGGCTCGCCGTCGGCCATATGTCCGACGAGGTACTGTCCTTGAAGGAGTTCCTTCACTAGCGAAGGAAATCGGAGCTGAATCCATTGGCGGCGGGAATAGCAAGACGGAAGATGACATTTTGCTGGGCACGCATCAGCGACTACTTCCTGAAAGATGGATAGCGTACAGCGCGACGACTCCTGGCGCTTCCTCTCAGGATCAGTAGGCTGGTCAAGATCGATTGAAATGCGAGAAATCAACTAAAACAGCATCAAGAGCAAAATGGCGCAGCAAGTGAGCAAGAGAAGCAAGATATGGCTAGGAGGTGAATGGGACCGAATCACTTTATTTTCGACGCGTCCCAAAATCAATATCACTCCCGGCGGAATTATTACGCTCATTGTCGGCAATTGTCAGGCTGGCCCACGTGTCTGGCCCACGTGTTTCATTTTATATGCCTCCACAATCCTGTGCTGTTCTGACCCCGAGGAGCAATCATCTTGCGTGCTTGATCACATCGAGACCGCGCGCAGCTTGGATACACCTGGAAGCGCAATCGTCATGTCGTCGACGCAACCTCCGACAGCGGGCGAACCTTCCAAGCCCCGATCCTCGCCGGTACCCAAGGCGAATGATGAGCCGCCGCGTCAGCGGATACTTGTCCTCGGTTGGCGAAAGTGCGTTGTCGTGGTCTCAGACTCAAATGCCTCATAGGGACTGACATCCACATCTGTAGAGCCGGAAAGTCATCATGCATCAAGACCGTCTTCCAGCATGTCCCCGTCAAGGACGTCCCATATGTCGGGGTCACCCTAAAGGTCGAGAAGATAAACTACGAGTGAGCGATGGGATCATCTCCTACTTTAAGATTCTTTTTGACGGTGAGGACAGTACTATCATCCCTTTACAAATATGGGACACCCCCTCAAACTTCGAGCTCGACCAGCTTGATGTCCCCCTTGCCAGCTTCTCCACCATCATCTACGTCATGGACATGCAAGTGAGTCCAGTCATTGTCGTCTAGTCCTGACTGACCGCTTCTAATACAGCAAGACGACTCATACCACGAAGCAAACCTGAAGTTCGTGCACGTAATGATGCGAGCGTACCTCGTCAATCCGAACATGCGATTTGCCGTTTTCATCCACAAAGCCGAAGTCCTCTCCGAAGACTATCGAGGAGGTGCGGACTCTCATCACAACCAGATTTATGGCGCTCACAGAACTCCCAGAGAATTATGCGGAAATACAACGAGCGATGCAAGAAGAGCTCGAAGAATTCCCCTTCCACACCCTGCAACCTTACTCCAATTCCCTCGATTTCTCAGATCCAGCCGTATGCGACACCATCATCGCCCATCTGCAAGCGGAGATACGATTCGACATGACCAGCGTGCATGATGTCAGTTTGCGCGACGCTTGGAGTAAGGTGATACAGGGGGTGATGGAAATGTTGCCGGCGGTAGAGCAGTTGTTGGTCAATTTCACCGGAGTGGGTCGAATCGCCAGGCGAGCAGGAAGACGACTGCTGATGACCATAGACGTCGGGCATGGACAATTCCTACCTCTTCGACATCCAGTCTGGGATAGTGCTAGCAGCGGATAATCGACAGCGGAATGACGCTTCGCTCGAGCTGGTGACGGAGTATCTCTCGCGGTTCTTGCAGTTCCGGGATCTGTACAAGTGAGTCGAGGCCCTGTTTCACTTCCTGTGGGGGTTGACCCGTGAGCAGGGGCCTCAAGCAACAACCAAGAGCCGAGCCGAATGGCGTATCTATGAACGGAGATACCGAATACGAGGAGGAAGAGCCGTCCGAGAACGAACAGCCTGGAGGATGGTGGGATTCGGAAGATCCCGAAGCGCCGTGGATGACTCAGTCGACACGGCTTATGCCAAACACGACCATTGCATTGTGGCAGTTCACACCGTGAGTCCCCTTGCCCGCGTGCCCAGCACTGTCTCGTACAACTCGCCGATAATCCGCAGATTCTCAGCTTTGGTAGTCCTGCTGAGAACGGAGACATGGCAAGCACGAAGAGGGATGATCGAGTACAACCTCACATTCTTACGGCAAGGGGTACGGCGGATATTGATGGAGGTGGAAGTGTAGGGTGACCCTGCCTACTATCCGATAGACGATCTCATGGCGAGCAGAACCTGGAGAAGCTCTGTACGCATCAGTGTAAATATCCGAAAAAGCGGCACCGTATCGCGTATCAATGCACGTGCCGCCCCATTCCGTTTGACTGCCTTGATTTTGATCCCCGCATTGCTGAACTGACAACCGCTTCAATCCCAGCATCTAGGTATCAATCCCTAGTGAGGGGGCTTAGGTGATATTATGGACAGTGCTGCATAGTTGCACATTGATGATCTCAAGAGAGATCCTCGATTTAGGCGCGGCTAAACACAAAATGTCGCGGCGACGATATACCTAAAAACCACCGTCCGATCAGTCAGGACAACGCCTGTCTCGAGACCGACGACTTACCCCTTATCCTTCACCACATTCCGTGTTTTCGAATGTAGCGTATACTGAACCCCATCAGCCAGTCACCCATTCCAAGCACGGTTCGACTCACTCCTAGGACCCATCGGACACTGGCGCCATGCTCGGCCTCACCATCGTATTTCAGTCCGTCCGCTCGAAGGGGTATGAGTCGCGTGAGTACGTGATCGTTCGTGAAGTAGGGTTGTCCCTCTGCGTCGGAGAGGTTGAGGGCGAATTCTTGGAGGAGGTTATGCAAATCGGCCACGGGTAGCGGATCTGGGTACCGATCAGCTCTCGGACCCACCAAGCGTCATGATTGTTTCGGTCTGGAGAATATGGACTGACCCGCACCCTCCCCCCCTCCTCCCGCCCAAAGCTCTATTCCCCGTTCCCTAGCAAACGCCGCATACTCCTTCGGCAACGTCTGACAATCCGGAGTATCCATCGCGTTTATCCTCGGACACACCCTCTCCTCGCTCAATCCCCTCAACGACTCCAGAGGCAAATACAACGTCCCCAGTCTCTCCACTCCCAGATCCATAGCCGAGACAAGATTCCACACCTCCTTGACTCCCCGTTCTGTATCTGCGTCGACGACCTCTGAGCCTGAACCCGACTCGAGGCCTTCGGCACCGCAGCCGAACATCTCGGACGCGATTGTTTTCCTGCCTTTATAATCCACCCCGCTGAACCCGAGCAACAGGTTATCAACGCTCCGTAACCCTTTCGTCTCCCCCAAGAACTCTAACGCTTCCTCCACCCACCCCGCTCGAGTCCCCGCATCCGCCTCGCCGACAAGGTGGAGCTTCACAGTCACCTCCGCGTCAATCTCGTCCCCGTGATCCATCCCCGCTTCCTCAGGTGTGAGCGCGGTATATGATCGCGCTCGGGCAGGGACGTCGTGCTTGACAAGACTATCGGGATGGGGGATGACGATGCTAGACCTCGAAGTGGATGCGGATGGGGGTTTGGCATCGAGGGCGGAGTGGAGGGAACGGTGGATGAGAGGTGGGAGGAGGAGGACGGGTTTGTGAGGGCGGGGATAACGTGTGGGGAGGGGGGTTAGGGAGGTGGTGAGGATATAGAGTTGAGTAGGGGTGGGGAACATGGCGAGATTATCTGAAAAGGGACGCCTAGCCCCGTGGTATAGCTTCGTGACGTCTTCGTACGACTGAAGTTGACTAAGGAAGGATGTGGAGGATTGATGTGGAGGAAGGGCACTGCTGACAAACAGCGATGGACTTTCTTGTGCCTGGCTCGATTCCTGCTGCTACAGCTGAAATCTTCCATTTGACAAGCTGAAATGTTGAAATATCACCGCTATCCCTGTACCATCCAGGTTCATCGCCAAGATGATAACAAAACCGCTACAAGTGCCCTAGGCCGGAGTCATAAGCTACATGGATAAGTTCAGAAACCAATGGACATCAGACATAAGGTTGTAGGAGTCTCGAAATGCAAGAGATAGGCTACTTCTGGTGATCAAGAGAAGCAGGCTGGGTTATGAAGAGGTCATGAATCTCGCCTAGCCAAGCTTGGCGTCCTCGGACCGAGGTCGACGCTGGGTGTACCCCATTGAAACACAGGGACATCGCCAAACCTCGTATCGCGATACCTCTCGGTCCCCAGCATCGTCCGATGTCCCGGTGTCGCTTGGGCCGATGGTGAATCGCTGGGATTGTTCAAGCCGTGTAGAGCAACACTCATATAGTCCCGTGCTGGACTGCTCGATGTACGGTTGCGAGAGCGTGGGACTGCCGCGGGAAAGGATCGACTGGAAGGGTTGGCAGGAAAGGGGTGATACGCAAAAGCGGATTCTCGGAGTGTCGGAGATGCGCTGAGTCGAGGTGAAGAGGCAGGGGGATCGCCCAGCTCGGGCCCTAGAAATGTTGGTGTGGGTGTGTCTGAAGGCATTCCCGCGGGTTCGGATCTGGGCTCATCCGATTCCGTGATGCTTGATAGCCCCTTGTGCGCGTCTGACACCGCTCGCGTCGCAGGCTCGGAGCGATGTCGTCCAGGCGTCAGCATGGTCGGACCCTGATTTCTCCCCCTGCTTAGTGAGGACGGCGCATCGGTCGTAGGGCTGGTCGGCTCCGTCGGCTTTGGCGTCGTCGAAAATATCGGATACGGTAGCTGCTCGATCGGTCCAGACTTCTTTCTCTTCTTGCCAGAGACGGAGAATGGGGGTGGATTGGCGAAGTAGTCAGATCCGACTTTGGGAGTCATCGAGTTGTCCGGGAGCACACCTTGGTGAGATGGGGATGGCGTGCGGGGGAGGATAGGGGTCTTGAAGGATACGGTGGGCATTCTAGGAGGTGAAGGGGTTCGCGGCTCGATAGCGATTAAGCTGTCGTCTTCCTCCATCTGTGCGGATACGAGATGTGCAGGCTCGATGCGGGCTCGTTTCTGTACTGGCGAGTCATTTATATCGGCATTTTGGATCCCGTCGGCCGTAGGAGTCTCCGCTAGGTATGCTGCCAAATTGGTCGTGTCATGGGCGCGCTTGCCTAGAAATTGGTGCGAAGAAGGAGTGTCCGAAGTGAGATTGAGGCTCGGGACGCGACCTAGATCCGCCTGCACCGACAATTGCAGTGTGGAGGCGACTCCCGCATTCCCAGTGGGAGGACTCAGGCCACCGATATGCTCCTCCAGCACCCTCAACCGCAGTTTCAAAGCCTCCTCCAGGTCTGCCACCTTCTTTGTCCACTCCTGTTCGGACTTGCGAAGCTGCTCCTCCCACGTTCTGTTATTCTCCCTCAACATGGTCCGTACCCGCTCTTCGCTTACTCCGCCAACTCCGTCAAATGCGCCACGCACCGAGTGGACCTCCGTCCTCAGCGTCTCGAATTCTTCCTTCGTCACGAACCCTGATTGGGTTTCGGGTTGCTCAACTGCAACGGTCGAAAGCCGCTGTGGAAGCTGTGCGTGGGAGGCTGACACGGGAGCGACGGGTTCATGTGCTGGTCGCATGGAAGGTGATCTCGATGGTCCGGCTTTAGCAACCATTCATCAGTTCGTCTTCGATAGAAGGTGCTTGTCCTCACCTTGGGCATTTCTATCCTCGAAGACGTCCTCCCGTCTTATCTCGTCTCCGGTCACGGGTGGCAAGACGACATCAATCTCAACAGTCTTCGGCCTGACTCCCCTGACCACCTCCTTCGCCTTCACGACCATCGCAGGCGGACCCTTACCTGACATGGGTCTTCCTTTCGGAGCATAAGGCTTGGCTTTGTTCGGACTGGAAGAAGGTGGGACGAAGGAGCGGGAAGCGAAGTGACCGAGCAGGGTTTCTAGAAGGACATCGGATTTCTGATTGGCGCCTTTCAGACCGTGAATCTGCGGTCAAGATCAGGCATACTCCTCGGTCAATTCCAGCATCATGCTGAGAAGCAGATGAGCGGAGTCGAGAAGACGGCACCTTGTAGAGATTCTGTAGGTCTGCCCGCCGCAGTGACTCAAGCTCCTTGCGGGTATACGGTCGTGTCCTCGGCATGCTGCTTCGTACAAAGACCTTATCACCTCACCGATGATGTTGATGGCCAAGAACGAGCAAGAATTGATAGAAAGCGGGATAACGGTGATGGCGGGATACGAAGCATGCCCCGGACGCTTCTTGAAGTTGACAACAATAGACCGGGATTAGGCCCTCGGCATTATATTCCAGTGGCGATACTTGAGTTCCGAGTTCCGAGCGCTTCCAAACCTCGACGAGTATTTCTAGGAGTCCATTGTGTTACTTATGGCATCGAGACTGTCCAATGGCCAGCTCATCGCCCTTCTCGCTGTTCTCAGCCGTCTACTTGCCCTTCTCCTGTTGAATCTCCTTTCCTCTCTACCGTCCTTCGACTCCTCACACCAGCTTCTTTCCGCAGACTCAGCGAGTTCAACCTTACGGTGGGATGCGGTACATTTCGCCTCGATAGTATTAAATGGGTACCAATATGAGCAGCAGCTGGCATTTCAGCCTGGATGGCCGGGGCTCATGCGCCTCGCCGGAGAAGGGATACGATGGGTCTCAGGCGGGGAGATAGGAGTTCAGCAGGTAGTGCTGGCGGGCGTGGTCGTTGCCAATATAGCGTTCGTGGGAGCTGCTGTCATGCTCCACAAGTAAGTGCTGCCGTCTGTGCTAAGCATGCTGAACCTGTAGGCTGACACAGCAGATTATGGGACGGTCCTTCGCTTTGACTGCTACACTCTTCTACCTACTCTCGCCCACTCCAGCGGTCCTTTCCTCACCTTATACGGAGCCGACGTTCGCTTTGATGACCTTCTCCGGGATGTTTCTGGCCACCAAAAGACGTATCATGCTTGCGTCGCTTTGTTTGGCTGGGGCGACTTCGATGCGAGCGACTGGGGTCTTCGCTTCTGGAGTCCTCGGATGGAGGGTCTTGTTCCACGATAGGATTCCAGGCCGTCTCCAGGTAAGCCCACGTCAGTCGAGATGTGTTTCAAGCCTGATCATGAGGTCTAGAGACTCTTGTCCGGGATACAAGCATGTCTAGTAGTTATTGCTCCGTTCGCCTTTTTCCAATACTACGCCTACAGCGCCTGCTGCTCGTCAACAACTACCGCTCAGCCATGGTGCGACTCTCGGTTGCCGATGCCGTATAGCTTTGTTCAAGGAGAATACTGGCAAGTCATCGAATGTCTCAGACCGGACTTAGCTGACTTTCAGCAGGAATGTCGGCTTCCTGGAGTACTGGACGCCAGCTCAGATCCCAAATCTGCTCATCGCCTCTCCCGTACTTGCGGTTTCACTTGTCGGCACACTCCAATACCTCAGTAGCTATGTTCACCCCCTGTCAAGCTCGACGAAGCCATACGACCACCCAGCACTGCTGCCCTTCCACCTACACCATCTCGCCATGACATTTCTTTTGATCTTCTCCAGCCACACTCAGATCGCGCTCCGGGTCATCTCGGGCGATCCGGTCGTATGGTGGAACGTTGCAGCCATGGCTTTCGACTGGGGCAACTCCTTAGAGTCGAGGAAAATGACGAAAGCTGGGAAGGCGTGGGTATGGTGGACGGTCATCTGGGGCGCCGTGTCGCTGGTCCTCTGGGCGGGACACTATCCGCCGGCATGAGGGTCTACATCCCCTGCTTATGGAATCGTAATAGCGCGCTACAGCTGTCACGAGCACTGCGTAACACAGTGAGTCACTCCACACCCTTCTCTACCTCTCCTTACAGTCGAACAGGCCTTCCCTCTGCGCACTCAAGCCTCGCCACCTCCTTCTGCCAATACAGCACCCCATCCACCGCCCACCGCCTCCTCTCCATCCTTTTGTCCTCCTCCTTCCCTCCGACAGCGAGTACGACTCCCGGTACCCGTCCATACCCCATGCTGATCGCCTTCCTAGCGCGATCCATCCGGCTTTTCATCCCTGCACCGCTCGGCGGCATTTCGGAAGAGGGCGAAGGTGTCGAGGAGTTGCCGGTTCGGCGGACCTCATCACGAGCGTTTTCGAGGCATGCGCGAGCGTGGGCGAGGCTACCGCGGGAAAGACCTAGGATCCGCTCGGCTTTGTGAGCGAGCGAGAAGGGTTCGTACGTTTCGGTGGCGGACGAGGTAGATGGGCGGGTGATGATTGGTTGTGAAGGCGTTGTGGGACGGGAGATTGATAGATTGGATGACAGGGAGTCTGAACATGGTCAGCTAAGATGGCGCGGGGATGGAGACGCAGGCGTACCGGACAATTCACCCATCTCGTCGTCAACTTCCTTTTCGATTCCTGGCTCAGCTGTGAGGTCCTCCTCCGTTCCGAATTCGCCGCTAGAGGCGGACGGTTTCTCTATCAGAGGCCGGGAAGTTAACGGGGTGCTCATTGTCACTGATCTTCGGGAGTACAGGTGGCGACGACTTTTGAGGGTTGAGTGAGTGACGGAGGCGGGTAAGCGGCGTGTGGCGGAAAAGGGCGTCCTGATGAAGGAGAACGATGTCCGTTCAGTATACGGGATCCCAGCTGTATGTTGGGACCGATTCGAAGGATGTTCTCCTTTGTCCCAACGACTTTTGAAGGCGATACGACGAACATCGCCGAAACACGCACCCCGTCCGTTTGTAGAATTACGTCTTCCCCTTGAATGTTTCATACGTGCCTTTCCTTTGATGGTTCCCTTTCACGAGACGAGGGAAGGATGAGCGCTTGGATTGGCGTTTCAGGATGACGCAGCTGGGGAGGGATGTCGGTGCGGCTCGGGGGGGTCAATGGCTATCCGGCCGTTCAGGCAGGTGTAAGCGTGTGATGGACGACGTCATCTGTGAGCTTCGATCACAGCACAGAGTCTGCTTATCTGTGATCGCGCTTTTGTGTGATAACAACGAGCGCTGATCGCGCGGATCAGTCCGTGCGCGGACGGATCTGTCGGAAGCCTTCGGGTGAAACTTTATCTGTCCGTTCTTGTCCTTCGAAGTCTTCGGGAGCTGCTGCAATGACGCCGACGAGAGTTAATGCCCAGACAATACATCTCTTGCGATCTCGACTCGTCAATTTCTGGCGGAGACAATTCGTTCGCGTCCTTTGACTCCCATGAATCCTTCGTCTACGCGACCAAGGGCTGCTTGAAACGAGACGAGGCCAAAGTCATATTTTGTAAGTTCTGAGCATCAGTAGGTGAACCGCATGGGTCATAGAAGCATGCATTCGGGCAGAAGCATCGCACAATGGCCTCGCATGCATCATACCGGTGGCAAAGGTCTCGCAGACAACGCAGATAAGGGGCGGATCGACTTTTACAGTACCTCAGAGACAGCAATCTACTTTCGAGAATCTGAAGTACCAAATCGCCCTCCTATCAATGTGAGCGGTGGTCTGCGCAGCCCCAAGGTGACTGAAGACGACAGAAGACACGCTGCGCGGAAGACGGGTGCCAAGAGAAAGGTGAAAACGGGACCATAGAACGAGAATGTCTTTTGCAAGAGGCGTGAGTCGAGTTCGAATGCTATCATTTCTTATGGGTGTGACCAAGACTGCAGACAGACCGAAGCCGTCGATCCCGACCCCACCGCCCACGCCGGCTCCGCCACAGCCGCAGCAGCGCAACGTGGATTAGGTCGCTGCTGGCAGCTAGAGTCCAAGGTTGTGATATGGGAGTGAGGCTTCATTTAGCTTGATGAGATCCTATGACGACTTCTCGCACTTCCCACTTGAGCACCTCTAATGTTGCTCTGGCATCTATCGCAGATGAGTGCCCGAGGTCGGCTATGCGATCCTGAATGAAATAGCCAAGCTTCTCCTTGACACTGCTACGATCAGCGTCACTCCCGACACCTTCGCGAAAGACCTACATGTCGCGGAGCGCCCGCCGGAAGGGTGGCCCCTTATCATGCGGGAAGACGACCGCTGTGTCGATGACTTGGCAATGTACCAACCTCAACGCTCTCAGATCGTTCTCCAGACCATGCCCCACGATGATCGTGTCCGGACCGATGAATGCGCATGCGGCGGTCCGCACCGCGGCCAGGTCCATGATAGCAGTATCGAGCTCGCCAGGGTGGATTCCCGAAAACCGAGTATTGACGTCTAAGATGGGAACCGTCTGCCGAACTAGCTCGTCAAGGAGGATCACCCCGTCTTCATCGACTATCGTTGCTCTCGCCAAAGACGATCCCGCCGTCGTGTCTGGTCCTGATCGGCTTTGACGAAGGATAGTGAAAAGCAGGAGACTGACAGATCATTTCGCAGTCCACCCCGACCACATCTACCCCATCCTTTGCATCTCCTCCCCTGACTTGCTGGACAGTCCTGAACCCCACCCTTCTCGCCAATGCCCCATCCTCCTCCCCATCCGTGAATACGTGGACGCCTTCTTCGCACCCCGCTTCTCCCCTCTCACGCCGACAGCACGAGTAGATCCACTTCCGTCGACCCTCAATGCGTTCCGGTGCGATCCGACCGTAATGATACCTGCACTCTCCAAAGCGTCCTTCCAGGTGGACCGACGAGACGATGAAAGGGACTTTGCATCTGCTGCAGGTTTGCTTTGTGCCCTCTGCCGACGGATCTTCGCCGCCTCCTGATGTGAGGGATGAGTCTGTCGGATCGGGATACCGCCAAGTTGAAAAATCCGACAGAGGCAAACTGTAGCGCTCTACCCGATCACGAGTGAGACGACTTGCTTTTTGCTTCTCCGCTGCTTCGGTCGCCACACGACTCTCTCGTAGCGTGCCGATGGACGGATGGGTAAGGCTGCCTGGTTTCGGACGACGGGCGATGGATACGGCAGCATGATGGATGGCCGATTTGTACCCCTTGAGATTGGGATGTGAGGTGGATATCTCGGCTTCCTGCTCGAGTGCGGATCTTTGAGCAAGATCAGGGGAGTTGGGAAGGATGGCGGAGTAGAGCTTGGAGAATTGAATGAAGAGGGTTTGAAGGGCTTTCTGACGGTCAGCCCATGGTTGAGGTGAGTTTCGGATGCTGGTGGGTATAGACGGAGGCTTGGCGGGTCTGTTGGCGATGGGGTCTGGTGGTCGAGGCATGGGCTCCGTACCGGGTATTCGATTCTCTTCCAAAGACGCCTCCACCGTCTTGAGAGGGATATCCTCCGTCCGCAATCGCTTGGCAACCGACTGCCTTGCCACCGCTTGTACCTCTGCGTGCTTCTTGCCTGGACTGGCCACAGCATCCCTCGCTTTTTCCAACAGCTCTGGATCCACTCCTCGACGAGGAGACGGTCTCGTGACAGGCCTCAGAGGTACGGCAGCTTTGGACGTCTCGCCGTGCACGAAGAGACATCGATGTCGGTGGCATGATGGGTCAGGGCAGGGTGATCCCGCGAAGAGACCGAGTGGCTTGAACATCCTTTAATCTAATCAAGATACCGCCTAGCTAGGTCAGTCTAATATCTGCTACATGGATTCTTTCGGGGAGGAAAGGGAGGATCCGAGCTGATGAAGGGGGGGAGGTTACAGCATCAACAAAAATTGGGCGGCAAGCTTCCGGCAACATGCCGAAAGCTCCAGACTGACTTTCCAGGAATATTTACCAATCACTTCACCCAAAACAGCCACAGCAGGAAGAGGAACACAACATGAAGTCGACTACAAGCATACTGTCACGGAGAGTATCGCCCTCAAGTTTCCCTGGGCCAAGATGCGTTCGATGTTTCGCTACCTCCCGAATGGCAGCTTTCCCAAACGGCATACCTCACCCCGGGCGTCTCAGCAAGATCATCCGCGATTCCATCCGGGTCCATACGCCCCTACACGTTACTTCTCACCGCTGATCAGAGTCCAGGCGACGGGACCGATCCCACTCTCGAGTTATATGCAGTTCTGCCTATCTCACCCTAAGCTCGGCTATTACTCGAAACGCGACGTCTTCGGTCGGAAGGGGGACTTCATCACTTCTCCGGAGATCTCACAGGTGTTTGGAGAGGTCCGCCATACCAACAGGACTAATGACCTCGTAGCTGACGTAGAAATCAGCTCGTAGCGGTATGGCTGTTGACGCGGTATCTGGCGGCTGGCAAGTCAAAACCAGTTCGACTGGTGGAACTCGGTCCGGGCAGGGGCACTCTCATGGACGATATTCTTCGGGTGAGTATGAACTGCCCTTTGTGTATGCCAAGGCTGAGGAGCTCAGACACTGTCAACCTTCCCTGCTATCGCTTCGAATATCAAGTCCGTCCACCTTATCGAGAACAGCGACGAGATGCGAGCTTTGCAGAAGGATAAGCTCACGCCGTATCAAGAGAAGGGTGTCGAGCTAGCGTCGACCGACAAGATAGACGAGATAATACCCTGTAAGTATCCGTCCAAGGTCGAGCGTAGACCTGATGATGTCAGCGGAGGATTATACAATGCTTGTCGCCCACGAGTTTTTCGACGCGATGCCGATCAACCTGTTCGAGGTTCGCTTCGCCTCCCCCCCTCCCCGAGACGCACCACTGACGGGAATAGCGGGCGGAAACAGAATGGCGAGAAATATACGTAGATGTAGACCCGGAGTACGACCCCATGTGGGTGGTATCATCCTCAGTCAGAACGGTGTACTGACGATGTACTGTGGAAACGTGCAGTCTGAAATCCGGAGGAGCCTCACCCTCTGGTCTCCGTTTAGCGCGCTCCCGCGAAGCGACAGCGCTGTCCACGACCCTCCCCAAAACCTCCTCGCGCTTCCACGGGCAGGTTCCCGGGACACGATTAGAGATCGCCCAGGACTCGTGGAAGATCATGCGGAAAGTCGGGGAATTTTTTAGTAGTGAGGGAGGAGGAGGAGCGGGACTCGTCGTGGATTACGGAGGGGATCGCTGTTTCGGGTCATCGTTCCGAGTTTGTGCTATCCTCTTTATGGGAAAGACGATATTTATGGACATTTCCAGGCATTTCGGGACCATAAGATTGTGGACGTATTTGAGGAGCCTGGAACTGCGGACTTGACAGCCAATGTCGACTTTGCATACCTCCGGGAGGCGCTCTCCGACCTCGGTATGTTTCACACCTCCCCAAGACTTGGCTGAAGAGTACAGCCACACCCCTCGGACCGATGCCCCAATCCCAATTCCTCCTCTCCCTAGGCTTACAACCGAGACTCGACAAGTTACTGAAGGCCGCGTCGACCGAGGAGCGACGGATGGACATCCGGAAAGGTGCGAAACGGCTGATAGATCCGCTTGGTATGGGAGCGCAGTATCAGGTCATGGGGATCGTCAGTCCGAGCAAGGAGGAGGTGTATCCTTTTCCTTACGTCCGACCAACGCCGGCAACTGGAGAGTAGAGGGTAGAGGCACATGCACAATGTTTGGTATAACTATGCCGAGTATGTATCTCATCCCGTCCTACCCATGCAACGCCTGGATCCTCCCTTCCAAACCTCTCATACGTGTCTCCAACCCTTCCCAATTCCGTTCGATCCCCCTCGCCGCATCCCCCAATCCCTCCTGCACGCCCTTGACTACCCTCTCCAATTCGACCTTCTCCTCCCCAGTCCTCCTATCATCCGCTTGTAGACGTCTCAGTCCCTCAGCCACCTCGCTCGCATCCGCATGCAGTCCGCTCAGACTCCTCAAGCGGGCGAGAAGGGGTGGTAAGATCGGTAATAACGGGTCTAAGCGTGGTAGGAGCGAGAAGAGGGATTGCAGCTCCGTAAATTCTGCTTGGGATAGGGTGACGTTCGAGCCTCTCTCGGGCTGGGTGGTGGTTGTTCGAGAGCGAGCGGCGGCGGCTGCGCGGTCAAGGTCTACTAGGAGGAGCTTGACGCGGCGGGAGATAGCGTCAAGGTGTCGGGGATGGGTGAGGAGGGAGAGGAGGTGGTCGAGCTTCCCGAGGGTAGGGAGGAGGGGTGAGGATACCTGATCGTGAGGCGGACGGATCAGCTGGAATGTTCTCCAGTGAAAGAGGTGGACCGACGTCGTCAGGACCGGAAGATGGGGGTCCAATGAGATCCTCGAGCTGGGCTAGCCGTTTATCCAGCTCTGACAGCCCGACTCCTCCATTCGAACTCGACGACATAGCCGGTTTCTGGTCCTCCGCCTGATGTTCCCCAGCTGTTTGACCGGTATCCAGCACCGTCAGCCGCTCAAGTCGCTCCTTCCACTGATCCATCCCGACCCCTTCTTCCCGTACTCCATCAACATCTACACTCCCCAATTTCTCCCTAAGCGAAACCAGCTCCATCATGAGGTCCACCGGCTGTTTCGGGGGAAGCACCGATTCCCGCTTCCGCTCCATGGAAACTGCTGACGTCGACCCAGAGGGGGAAGTAGCGAGCTCCGCCTCCACCTCCGCCAGTTCCACTTTCAGTCGTCGCAGTCTCGCTGCGGGGGATTCTTTGTGGCGGGAGCTGGAAGATGGGAAGTCGTCGGAGGAGGAGGAGGAAGGGGTGGAGGCTCGGCGGGGGAGAGGCGGGAGCTGGAGTCGGAACGAGTCTGTTCTTTCGAATGAGTACGTGCAAGGCGAGGCCTTGACGGGACGAACCCGGTTTGCGAGTACCTCGACCAAAGACCTTCTCCGCTTGCCGTCGGCCGGGAAGGGCGGTATAATCGATGCCCTCAACGGCGGTCTTCGTCGGGGCATCTTCATCGCCGAAACCGTTATCGTCCTATCAGATCAGGCTGATTGATGCTCTGGAGGATAGGACATACAGGTCGGAGTAGAGGCTCGGGTTCGTCGGCAGTCTCGAAGATGTCAGGAGCTGTGTCCTGCTTCATATAAGCTCGACCCTTTCCTACCACACAGCTATTCCAGCTACGAAAAGTATGAAAAGAAGACTGACGATATCAGGTAGCCCTTGATACTTGCTCGACATCACGCCCACCGATGAAAATGATGAGAAGATGGGCGCGAGCGCGGAGGTCAAACGCGTCTCGTGCAGCGCTATATCATCCCCCCACTTCTAATTAAAGGCGACTGACTGTCTTTGATTTCTCGGAAGCAGATTTCGGTGTTGTTCACCTTTACCATCTCGCTCTTCCTGCTGCCAACCAACCCTTACTCACGAACATGCCATCCATCAAGCGCTGTGCGTGATCTTTGCGTCTTTACCCCCTGCGCAGCCTCATCGGTCTCCATAGACTCCATATCGCGCGTATCCTTTACAGATCCAAGAGAACTCCCCACGAATATCCCATCCAGATCCATCAAATGGGCTCAGACGTCGGTCGCTGACCCGTCATCGATTTGACTGTGGCTGACTCTAGAAGCAGTGTGGGCGACGACTTTGAGTTGACCGTCCAGAAAGAACCCAACAAGCTCGTCATTAAAATCCTTACCGCCACGAAAGAATTGGTAAGCGCGATGAAGGTATTTATCAGCTTCGACTAAGCTTCTTCTCCACCAGCTGAATTTCCCAATCGCCCCACTTTCTACCTCCTCACATATACCCCCCGCCAAGCTTGTCTATGATGGTACAAGGATGCTGTTTCGGTATTCCTGGCCTGCGGATCAGAGCGAAGCAAGTCTGGCCATTGCTCAGGCTTCGTCGAGGGAAAGGCTCATAGTCTGAGCAGATACAGGAGCGGTTCCAGATCCGGCTCTCTGACGACGAAGGAATCAAGGCGCTGATCGACCTGTTCAAACCCTATTTCACTATCACGAATCAAGCCGGACGGAACGGTCCATCATCGGAAATCCCGGCTCCTCCCCTCTCATCCGCTCCCAAGCGAAAAATTGGTCCCGCAAACATAGCACGAAACACAACGGCAGCTCCTGCACCAGCTGCGAAGAAGGCCAAAGCAGTCCCCCCTTCCAACACGCTGAAGCGGTTCAGTTCCTCGACCCAACGTCCTGCACCGAAACCCTCTGTCTCAAAAATCAAAAGCGTTACACTGGACCCAGAGAGCGGAGATGGGAGCATACAGCTCGGCAAACAGGAGAACAGTGACCAGTCCTCCGAGCTCAGGAAGTCGCTGCTTCGTGGGTACAATAGGAAGCGAACCAACGATCCTGCGGAATCGCCAGCGCCTTCCGAAGGCAATCCGCTTCAAGACCATGGCTATTCGCAGCTTCCCCTGGGGGAGAACAGCTATTCGGCAGGCGAGTCCGGCAACTCGAGCGAGCCTCTTCCGGTCGGTGTCGGTCTGAAGGACTACGTGCCATACAGCGATGCCGACGCTTTTGCCCAAACTGACATACGGCAGGAATACGTCACTCAGTTGCCACTCATAGAGCAATCTCCCGATCAAACGACAACATGGCATTCTGCAGTTCAAGACATTCCGATCGTGCAGTCGACACAGCCGCCCCCGGCCCATGCCTTCATCAGCTCGTCACCCACAGGGAATCGCGATCTCGAAGCTGCTTCGTCGATGCTGCCGCTCATCACCCTGAGTCCGGATTACTCGAACATCCTCGTCGACCTGCATGACTCGCCGGGATCAATACCGAGCCTTACGAAGAGCGGGCCCCCGGGCGTATGGGCGACCGAGGCGGGCGACTCGGCTTCCATGGAGAAAAATCTACTACACCTAGGCATACCATGGTTCAGTGGAGAGGTCAAGGATGTAGGGGACCCGGAGCCAGAGCTGAACATGAGGTTCCCGCCGCTCAGCACACAGCAGGTCGTGAATTCGGGGATCAAGGAGCAGGAAGACGAGTTCGATGAACCGACGATTTTGGATGTGAGTTTCGCAATTCCCTCGGGTGCTGAGGTACGATACAGCGATACTCGCATGTCCAAGCACGGGCGCCGTACCAGCCGTTGATGCAGGAGGACGAACCGACCTACGAACAACCGGACCGCCCCGTGCGAGACTTCCCAGCGGACATCAACAGCGTCTATGGCCTTGACGAGGACAATCTGAAGGTTCTGCTGAGAGACGTTCTGCTGGATAAGGACTTCGAGACGACGGTGAACTCAAGGTCAGGTGGATTGCTGATTCCGGAATAGGTCGACGAGCTCACCGACGACTTGGCAATGCGGCGAGAGAACACCAACGCTCTTCCACACCATCCAGTCTTCGATGGCTTGGAGCCATCCCAGTTGGAGATACTGATGAATGAGGAGATGGTTGAGCGAGGGTTCGAGGGATTGGTAAGCCTACTGGCCTCGCGCTGCTGAATACCCGACAGTGCGAGAAGATCACTTCGATCGTTGTGAGACTTTCATCTCCGACAGAAGACGACTTCCAGGATTGCTACCCTCAAGCAGACGACGACGGTGCCGGTCAGGCGCAACAATGTCTTAGCGCCGAAGGGGAAACTCACTATTCGGACTCAGCGTACCAAGACTATCCCACTCAATACAAGTTACCGAACGACAACGAGTACGACGAATTCGAGGGGTTCTGACGCTACATTGATGGTCCATATCATGCTATACACCAGCATGCATGCCTGCTGCCATATATGCTCTTGAGGGTCACCGTTCTCTTTCGCGACCTTTTCTCCGCGGTGACCGGGATTGAGAACGTCGTGAGTCCCGTCATACCCGATGTCTCCCTTACTCCTCCTCGCGCCGCCTTCGTCGATAAGTCCTGCCAGCTTCGTCGACGGCATCCGCCGCTCCAGATCCGTCGATTTCGTCAGTCTTCCCCCTAGTCTCTCTCCGACCGTCCTCATCCCGACTTTCCCGTCCAGCCCGCTCCATGCCCTCCTCATCCTCATCCTCCCCAGCCCCATTCCTCTCATCTCCCGGCTTCCAAACCAACTTCGCACTACACCTCCCACAAAGCCTAATCTTGACCAGCGCCTCCCGTCTCACCCCCGCCTCCTCATAAACAAAAGGCAATTCAAACGCCTTCAATCTCGGCATCTTCCTCCCCCTCCCTCTCTTCCCACTTTTATCCGGGTCGGGTGTATCGAACTCGACTCGTTCGGGTGAGGTGGGTTGTGCTCGATGGTGTTTGCATCGTAGGGATCCGCAAGAGTCCTCGCCGATGCCTTCGACAACTTCGGGAGCTGTTCGCCAGCGAAGGGCGAGGCGGCGGGATTTGTAGTGCTTCAGGTCAATCTGCCAAAGCTATCAGCTGAAGCAAAGGAGATGAGAGGAAAGCGTCAATGAGCTGGACGAGGGGAAGTCGGGAGTCAGGAAAGGAGGGCCAAGGGGAGGGGGAGACACACCAGAGCGAACTCCTTGAATAGCTTCGACTCGTACGCTCGAGCGAGTCGTTCTTCCCAAGAGACGTTCACTGGCTCTTCATTTTCCCTTATAAAACTAGCGTCGCATGATAAGCTCGGATCACTGGAGAGCAATAGAGGTGGACCAACCGATGGTTCTCCCGTAAGACATCCCACTCGGATCTCACCGACTCCGCAGGCCCCCCATCGAACGCCTTGTAGTGCGCGGCGAGCTGTCGTTCCCGCTGGAATGCGTTGAGTCCGTGGGAGTTGGGGCGGAGGTGTTTCGGGATTGACGGGGAAGAGGATGAGCTGTGGGGCGCGGAGGAGGAGGGTGGGCCGGAAATGAGGTGGCCGGCGTGTTTCCAGCTCATCCCTGTGGCCCTGTGCTTGTTGTCTACGAGATAGAGGATGAGAGAACAGCTTGACAACGTGCTCGTAGAATTGAGACCATGCCTTATCACAGTTGGAATCACGCCACGTCAGGGTACGAAGGTGGGGATTTGGCTCCAAAGATTTCGACAGCTTCTTTGCATTCTGGTTTCCAGTCTCCTGAACTATCCTTCACCGTACAGGAGAGCCAATACAGCACGATGGGCCGAGTCCGAAGATCGCGGTGAGTCTGACTGTTTGTTTGTCTCGGCAAGACAGGTCTGATCCGCCTCCGCAGCACCCACAACGCCCGCCGAGACGTCCACCGCGCCGCCCGGACCCGGGCACGAGTCAAGGACCTCGACCAGATCCAGCAGGATCTCCGACCAGAAAACAAGGGGAAGCTGGAGGTACAGCCTGTCGACGAGGATAAGTCGGGATTGGGCCAGCATGTGAGCTCGACTCTCCATCCTCGTACAGTTTAGAACGGAAGCTGATGATCGAGGTAGTATTGCGTGGAATGCGCTAGGTGAGCCGTATACCGAGTCTTCTGATCTGCAGAGATCTCCTGGACCCAGCTCATGCACTTACTAACGGGCTACAGGTATTGCGAGACGGCTGTCGCATTGATATCACATATGAAAAGCAAGATCCACAAGTGAGCTCAGACTTCTATGGTAGCTGCTGGGACATGCCCGAACCTCAGCGTCGGCACGATGATGTCCGAGCTGATTGAGTCGCAGACGACGTGTGAAGGAGCTCCGCGATCCCGCATACACCCTCACCGAAGCCGAGCGAGCCGCGGGTCTGGGTACGGACAATCGACAAAGAGGGGTCGAAGAGGTGGTCAAGCGGACAGAGGGGATGGCGGGTGTCGAGGAGGGACAACTGCGAAGATGACAGGAACTCAGTGGATGGTGAAGACCTGGATAGAGCCGTTGTGACGGTCGCAGAAGACTTATCGAAACCATCGACCCATTGATATAGCTCTTGAATCCGTGGGTGTCCAAAAAGCGCTGCGTTGCGACTTTATACTTATCTGGTGAGCAGTCCGCGAAGGCGTTAAGCTCAGCTACTGGTGAGGAGGCACAATTAGCAGGACGGAACGAACCCTCTAAGCTTCGCCGTCGAGGCTCCCAAGGAAAGGCTTAATCCTGCTAAAACATCGCTGGCCATACTATTGCCATAAAGCTCATACAAGGGACGGAAGTGTACAAACGGCCCTGGTATAGCGGGAGGAGGCACAAGCCTACACGAGGAACGACAGAACCTCATATAGCCGCGAGGAGTGGTTCGCGCTGTCATCTCTCATCACATGCGGATATTTCTAAGTCTCATGCTCACCCGTGCTTGCCTCGAGTAAGAATTGTCCTCCTGTCCTTGTAGAAGGTGTCCAAGCGCTGGCCACAGCGGACTTGCCGCACTTCGAGTAAGTATGAGGACTTGACCGGGGTCAACAGGTTGGGGCAGTTCACTTCTAAAATAAGGCGATAGGAAATCCCGGATATCCCCCGAACACGTTTCTCAATCGGATTTGTCAAGTTCGTAAAGCGTTTTCTTTGAGGCTGCTCTTGTACCCTTTTTCCTCATTGTTGGTATTTGGGGTAGTTCAAATACACGCGAATTCTTGTGGTGTCCGAGGCGAATACTCCGAGCAAGCTAATCTCTACCGAGAAGTTGATACGTTATGCGCTAGCCACTATTTCATGCTCTCTCCACACTTCACATGGAGCATACATCACGATGAGTAGGTCTCGGTCCTAACCATCCAATGACCCGGTAAGACTGACGAAACCTCGTAGCTGAAGAGATCAAAGCTAAGTCGACCGGCGGTTTCCTGTGTTTGTTCAAGGTTCCGTCTCCTCAACCCCCGTTTATTATTGTCTCGCGGACCGACTCCTAGCGGTACGGCCATCCTCCCCTTCTCCAGTCGGTGAGCTGACATCTCTGGTAGATCGAGCAAAACCAAGCCGTCCGACGAGTACACCTCCCGCCGAGTCGCCGAGATTCAAGTGGACTACGCGGGCGAACGGCGAGATCCGGAACCCCGAGGAAACCACGAAGCAAGTATGGGTTTGTTTATATACGTTTGACAAGAACTCGATCATGCCGACGGGTGGGAATGCGGTGGGACTCGCTTCGACTGCGTAATGCAGAATGCATGGCGAACTCGTACGGTAGGGGTCATGCTGGCGGAGGATCCAGTCAGGACGGCGTGGTTCTTGATCCGGCAGATCCGCTACGCTTCTGGAGAACGATGTCCCTACCGAAACTGACAAACGGCCAGATGTCATGGTACTGGCATCAGAGCGCGACGACCAACCTCTCATGAGCGGTGTCAATCGAAGGGCACCGGCCCCGGGCTTGACGGCGGCGGATTATCACGCGATCAATACTGTGCTCTTGGTTCACATTCGAATTCGCTTTCATCGTTCCCTCAATCTCAGCTATCGACGTCGATCAAGATGAAACTGTTGAGACGACCATGCGTCGAACCGGGGTGCTCCAAAATTTTGCTGGGAGACGATGGAAACTGCATGGTCTGTCTATCCATTCGCTGCGAGACCCACCGGCAAGCACCTTTTCATATTTGTTCATATTTGCAAAACCGCCCCGGTGAGTTTGGAAGTCTCATCCTGCTTCGCAAGCTCATACTCTTCGTCCGATCAAGTACAGTGTCCTGGTGCATGATGCTTGCTTTCAAGGGGCCGAGGCCGGCCAGGTATGCAGGTCATGGTTGCCATCGCCTCGCTAAAAGATCCTCAGTGGATGATTCTCTTGAAGTCCCTTGACGCCATCAAGACCACCATTACAGCCCAAGCCAGCGACCTTCGTCCGGGGCACCACTGTATTGTCAAGATGCCGGATAACATCAATCCAATCTATGAGGATGACATGTGGGGTGGTATCAATGTCCGCTTCCCTATCGTGTTCGACGATGGCATTCGTTGGCTCATACGAGTTCACCAAATGCGACATGAACAGACCTCCCGCAGCATTGGCGGAGCTTGTCACACGCAGTGAAGTGGCGACGATAAGGGCGATGAAGAGTCATGGCCCACGGGTCCCAAATGCTTATCTACCTCCTGTCACCCAGCCTGGTGGCTCGATTCCGGCAGGTCAGTGAATACCGCTTATACATAAACAACGTGCTGATATGATGCTTTTCAGGTGATTTCACCGACTATTTTTTCACCGAGTTCAGGTCCGGGTCGCCATGATCGGGATGCTGTACGCCCCTCACGCTACGACAAAAGACCATCAATCAGGTCACGACTTTCATCGATGACTTTGCCTCTCTTGCGAATGACCTCTCACAAATGTCTTACCCCTCCATTGGGAGCCTGCACCCGGAATGCAGCGGAGACGTTGCGGAGGTCGGACCCTTCGTCAGCTTGGAGCATTTCATCCGCCCCACTGCACCTTACTTCCTTGGATCGTTCCAGAGCAATGCCGCCCGTTATCTTGCCCACATCGATCTCCTGCTCGACCTCATCTAAATGAACGGCTTATACGACGATGACCCAATGACCGCCTTCCTAGTTCACTTGTGGTTGAGGAAGCTAGTCGAAGGGGAGAAGGCTCTGGCCATTAAGCAATCGGATCACTACATCAAGCACGCGGACGACAAAGGCGATCAATTTCTTACGGAGAATGACCGCATCGTAGTCATGGTTGATTGGGAATGGTGAGTGGACGGTTGGAACGACAACAGCAGAAAGGATTGCTTACATTGTGCAGGGCGTTCTTGACGACCAAAGCTGAAGCTCTTGCAGCCCCTTGCGTCCTGTACGAAGACGACGATTACCTAGACGGCAAGAATGTCCTCACCCGCAAGGAGAAGATATTGATGGTCGCGTACGAGTGACTCGGCCGCACCGATCTCGCCGAATGCGTGAGGAATGGAAGGTTATATCATCGCCTTCTGGATGTCTAGAGACAGAATGACGTGATCAAGCTCAATGCTCTCGCCTATGTGGCGGATTTCCACGAGGTTGGCCCAGCCGTGACGGTGGAGGAATGGTGCGAGAAGGCGCAAGAAGCGATGAAGGACGATGAGCGGCTGCAGCGATTCCTCAAGGCAAGAGAGGTGGAGGAGAAGTTGGAGGTTTCAGAAGGCGAGCAGAAAATGCAGGTCGAGGAGGAGTTGGCCGTTCCCGTCGACGGGGAGTGGTCGCAAGTCAAGGAGAAGGCGTCACCTCCAGATGGCGAGGGCATAATTCCGGTCGAGGAGAAGCCGACGGACCCAATCAGCGAGGAGAAATTGGCGGGCGATGAAAAGATGGCGGTTCGTATTGAAGAGGTGAAGTCGAGCGTTGAGGAGAATCCGGCGATTTCTGTCGATATCAGAGGACTCGAAATGAATGGGAGGGATCGCGAGAATCGTAGCCAAATCGATATGACAGCTTCGCGAGTCTAGTGAGACGATATGCACTCCCCAAGATGGGATCCCTCTTAGGAAGACCGATCGGAATTCGGGATGAGCGATGTGGGAGTAACGCCTATCGGGACATTATCCGGGCAGGCCGAGGTGTATGGTACTCGGCTCTATCGTAAGACAACAGCAAGTAGTCGCTAGACTTGGCACGAGATCAGTGAGGGGACTAATTAGTTATGGGACGATCGGTGAGGTGATGATTTATGAGGCGACTTGGCATGTCGCTGCGGGCGTTCAGGTCCTTCTTCGTAGAGTGAGAGCTCGCAGGGTGAGCCAAAGGGTGTCCCCAATAAACCGCATCCAATGCGAGTCCATTCCAATTGCTCAACTGCTCAGCAAAATTTCAACGCGCCATCTCCCCGGGCTGATCTCTTACACCCCTCGCCATCAACCCCACCACCTCCCCCATGACCTTCTCCCGCTTGACCTCCTTATCACGGTCGTCATCCTTCCCCAGCAGCCCGTTCCGCTCCATCAAGTACATGGCAAGATCCTTTTGTCCTCTATTGAGCTGGGGGAACATGGCGAGCGTCGCTTGGCTGTCGGCCAGAACACATTGGATTGCGAGAATGAGGGTATTGGCTGCTTGTCGGGTAGTGCTAGTCGGAGATGCCATAGCCTGAAAGCTGATCAGCACAGAAGTTCCAAGGTGGAAGATATGCTCACTTCCGTGATAACAGGGGCGAGACGGCGACCTTCCACCTCGACGACTTCCTTGGGCAGCTTGAGCATACATATCCCCATCGCATTCAAACCGAACAGGTAGCCAGATGCGCGAGCCCTCTCTCCAGTGACCACCTCGCTGGCGGTATTCCCGTTCGTGGTCGAGCACGAAGTCGGGAGGTCCTCTTTCGTACTCGTCGGGACCGCCTCGAGATACCCCGCGAGAGCATCACGTAGCACGCCAAGGAAGAAAAGGGAGTCAGAAGCTTCTGCCAAGAGGGAGATGAGCGAGTTTGTCGACTCTAGGATCTGCGCGCAGTGAGCTGAGAACAGGGCCGCATGGTGGAGACGACTCACGATACTGCTGCGCGATGCTCGAAGAAGGAACAAAGCCTCACATAGTTGAATATCACGATCCTCGAACATGATCCATTGGTGCTGGATCATCTCCCAGAGAAGGACGAGAGCGTGTTCGAGGGCATCTGTGGGCTGCGCGGCTCATTAGCAGCACTCCGAGTCGTACGATCCTCCGTCTCGGCTAAGCCAAAACGATCCGGGTCGGGTTGGGAGAGGGACAAAGCAGGACAAACTCTTACCTTCGATGGAACGAGGAAACCCATCAAGCCCTCGAAGACCCGCTCGAACAGCCTCTCATCCCCCCAAACCCGTTTCTCATCTGCTATATCCTCCTCATCGGCATCAGACCGCAGGGAGATAGGATGTGATGTCGAAAAAAGGGCAAGTTTCTGCAGATTCCGTATTTTTGGCTGGCCAGAGGCTAGTGCTTCGACATCCTGGACGACCGATGCTGCAGCTGTCGGGGTGGACGACTTGAGCGGAGTAGCTTTGTCCAAAACTATCTATGTTATGAGTATGATCCTAGACAGGCGAGAGAATCTTACGCTGCTGCCGCTTCAGCCACCAACTTCGCTCATGCTTCCTTTCTCTCAGCTTGTCGAGCATCATCGGTGTCATCGCCTGGCTTCTTGGCGACTCCTCCCAAGGCCTGCTGAATCCGTTGCCGTTCACGGGTGTTTTGAGGAGATTGCCATTCGCCGCCTTCGTCGGACGCAGTGGCGTCATGGAGCCAGACGGTATGGTGTCATCTTCGGCGAATTCGAGTAATTGCTGAGCGGCAGATACAGCCTGGGCAGCTTGAGCATGAAGAGCATCCTCGACGATTCCGTAAGCCGATCCTACGACCGATCTGCTATCCCGGGCGGAAGTGCGCGACTTGTCCGTCCGAACTGCCGCAGCTGCTTCTGGAGATGCATATATGCCGATGCCGACGGGTGGCTCGCCGTTGAAGGAGGGAAGTGGTTTTCGGAATAAGGTCGGTGTTCGGAGCGTATTCGGCCCTGATGTGCCGCTACTCGATGCGGGCGACCGGATGCCAGAGGGTAATGTACTGGTTTGCCGTAAGGGTGAGTTTCGGGAGGTGACCGAACTGCGGGATGAAGAAGGACTGGTCGAAGGGGTACGACCGAGGTTTGATGAGTGCGATCGCTGCAGGAAATCTTGCGGAGAAGATGAAGGTTGTGTCCATTTGGGCAAGGGCGTTTGGCGAGGGGATCCGGGTGACGCTTGAGTCGAGGCAGCAGAGCCCTTAATCGGTGCAGTCTGTCGCGCCGCCGACACAGACGTCGAACATGTTGATCTGGGTATTCCGGATTGGAGCGAAGGCGAGTCTGGCATTGGTGATGACACGGTTCTTGCACTGTCCTCTCCTATCCGTCCAGCAGCAAGCTCTGCCGCCTTCGCTTTTCGCTTCTCCGCAAGCAGCAGGCTCATGGCAGATCCCGCTTTCTTCGGCGCGGAGGGTCGCGCGGTAGCGGGGATGACAACATCATTCGAGTCATGAGGGTTCGCCTTCTCCAGCTGCTTCCTTGCCACACCGTCTAGTTCGTTCATGATTGTTGCCGCCCGTTGAGGCCAAACAGCTTGCAAGCTCCAGAATGCTGCTCGCCCAAGATCACGAACCGCTGGGTTGACGTCGACTAGAGCTCTGTTGATGGCCTTTTCGATCGCGTCTAGAAGACCCGCGGTCGTCTCGATGGTATGTCGTGAGCGGATACCGTGGACATCCAGGTACGTCTTGAGATGAGAGGTGCAGTGGTGCCGCGTCTGAATATTCTTATAGCCTACACCGGAAGTAATATGGTTGATAAGCATGCGAGGGTGGCAGGTGGTGTGGATAATAATAGCAGAGAGGGATCTCTGGGACTTTTCCGCGATGATCTTCTTCGTAAAGCCGCTGCCAGGTATCCTCAGCTTATGCTCACAAGGTTTGTATGAACTCACCCCATCTTCCCGAGCACAGGTAAGAGATTTTCGACAAATGGATCGAAAGCCGACCCCATTCGCTCAGCGAGCTCCTGAATCACCGCACAAGACTGCTGGGAGACAGTCGTCCTCAGGCTCATAAGCTAAGTCGATGTCAGCCATACTATGAAAGGTAGGTGAACTCAGCTCACGGTTTTGGCGATTCCATCCATGATTCCCGCTTTAAGACCCGCCGTGAAAGCCTCGGGATATTGCTGATGCGCCTGACCTCGAAGCATGCCTCGTATCCGGACGACCGATTTCTCCCGCTGCGCCCAGTTGTGCTCTGTCTCTTTATCCTATCAAACTCATCAGTATTGGTCCACCTTTGCTCGCTCAGGCCACTCACGGCGAAGTAGGGCACCATCTTGGCAAATTCGCTTTCCAAGTCTCTTCCACTGGCTATCTACAGAAGACAGCGAGTTAGCCTCGAGTTTCATATTAGAATACGAGGCGTCTCACGTAAACGACCTCCACGTCCTCCTGTGCTGGTGTCATAGCTCCTGCACGTCCCTCGACCAAACCAATCAGTCCATCCTCCTCCGGTAGCGCAAATTCAGTAGCACTGGTAGCTACTGCTCCGCTGCCGTTTGCGCTGAATATCCGATTGATGATGGCGTCTGCGATAGTCTTCCGTACATTCCGAGCAAGGAGCAATTTCTTCAGCTCCGACCGAGCAGCCGCCGGTGTTGATGACGGCGATAATAGAGCGATGACGGTCTAATTCCACGATTTATACTCGCCTTTCAGCGGGAAGTAGAAGCCCACCTCTCGAGCTTGATCCCGTACATTCCCATCCCCATCCTCGAGCAGGTCCACCAAAGTCCCCAACCACGGCTTCAACGGCAGTCTACTCCCCTTCTCCGCTCGTAACACCAACAACATCTTCATCCCCTCCACTTTCCCTCTCCACCCCTTACTCTGACCCTCCTTCACCATCCTCTCCCACATCCCAGCCAACGTTTCCTTGTCCTTCCCCTTCCCGACCATTGGTGTTGACTCGGCTTCATAGCATTTTCGACCAAGGACAGCTATGTTCGACGACGCAGCGGTATGAGTACGCTCTTTGGGATCGTTCAGCTTGTCGAGTAGGGGTGGGAGGAAGTGGTGTGATGCTAGGCGGAGGTGGGTTGGTGGAGTGATGGGGAGGACAGGGAGGTAAATTGGGAGGAACGATGTCAGGACGGAGGTGACCAGGAGATGTGAGGTAGATCTCAAAAGAGGTGCAATGAGGAGAGTGATGGCATCGAAGCTTGATTCGGGTAGCTAAAGGGTTACAATCAGCACAGACCCCTTGTAAAGTCATGAGACCAGTCATGTAGCATACCTCGCTGGATTCTTCAAGCTTCAACCCGAAGCATTGGACGACATCGACCTTCTTATCGGCGTCTGACAATGAAGCATTGTTAGATCAGCTTGAAGATGATCATTCTACTGGACTCACCGGCATTCTTGAGCTTTGTGAGGAATGCCTCAACCTCCTCCTCGTACATGGCCATTGCGCTGGTCATTTTCGGTGTATACCTCCTGCTGTTTCAAGGGGTACGCAGGCCATTTGGTCAGCGTAGGAGACCGAAGTTAAAGAGTCGGGTCGCCGAGAGTGAAGAAAGGGACAACGTATTAACGATCAATCCAAACGATGTCCATGCCAAAGGTGGACGGACCTTGTCGCGTGGCGAAAGTAGCCGACGCGTCGGGATTCCAGCGGGAATTTCCGTCTTCAATTGAATGGAATGCTCATGCATACAACTAGTGTGATCATACAGCTACGGATGCTGAGCCATTGATGTCCGCTGATGCCCAGGATGACTTTTCCTCGTCGAGCTTGGCCAAAAAGTCGAGCATCTATCATGCAGCCGTCAATCCTGCCGGCCGTCCCGGTGATCCCGGCAAGATGACTCACGGTCTGATGCCTCTTCTCCGCCTCCGCCTTGCCCCAAGCAGTCTTCCAGACACTATCAGCCCAAACTCCACTCACAAAGAGCGAGAAGTCATGAAACTCACCTTCATCCTCTCCCTGATTCTCATCAACTTCTCCTCAAAATGTGCCTCCGCCGACGGTCCACTCCCATCATCAACCAGTACTCTCCCCTTCGCGCCGCTATACGCCGACACCCTCATGATCCCCACCGCTCCGATAGCATCGAGCCGATCTGCATCCTGTACGGCGTGAAGCTCGCGACACGATTCGTGCCACTCGGTCCAGGCGTTGGTTGAGCGGAGTCTCGACTCCGCGGTCCATGATACGGCGGGGATGATTTGGAGGATGAGGTCGTGTTGGGAGGTGGTAAGATGTTCGAGGGTGGAGGGGTTGGCGAAGAAGGGTTCCAGGAGGGAGGGGAGAGAGGATGTCGGGCCGTATTTTGCTAGGTTTCAGCCTCAGTGAGGTTCGGTGGCTATAGATTAAGAGCTCACCATCTTGAGAAGTAAGAGGGATGATGAGCAAAGAATGCAGACATCAGTGTCAATGAAAACCCTCATGTACAATTCCGCGCACCGGCCATATCGTGGAAAAGCGCTGCGAGCTCGACGGCGACCATGTCCGGCTTGGGTTCAAGCGTTCTCGCTATCCGCATAGCTGTATTTCGGACTCTCTCGACTACTTTCATCAGCTTGATCACCCCCTTGATCCATTAGATTTACCATGTGCCCAATCATGTGACGGGTCATACCTTGTCTGCCATCAGCTTCAATCTCCCTTTTGAACGTAACGAGACCTGCTTCGCCATATGTTCCGTCACCATATCCTCTGCACGCCTAATCACCTCCTGCATGTCCATATGGCCAATCGCTTCCCGGGCCTTCTGGACGTCTACACGCAAAATATACGGGCAGGAGGAAATTCCACGACGTGCAGGCAGGCACGTACATGACGTCACAACAGCCGTGGACCCTGAGGCCATGGGAAAACGCCTGGTTGAAAGAGCTTCTTTCTTCCCCCATCATTCCACTTTCCACTTAGGTGAGCTTCTTGTGCCTCTGCCACGGTATCGTCGTCTTCGCGATAGAACCACGACCAGCTCGGAGCTCCTGTTGTCCTGCTTGGCTGACGGAACGCTTATCAGTACACCCAGACTCAATCAACCCATATCAATCAACCAACATGTCCGCCTCGAACGAGCCTTCCAAGACCAACGGTCAGGTATGTCAACCTCCTCACTCCTTCTATCTACCTATCCAGCTATCTCCTTGAGCTACTACATATGGCCGACTGGCGAGATCCCTTCTCCCTTCCCCTTCCCCTTCTCCCTTCCCCTTCCCCTTCTCCCTTCCCCTTCCCCGCCCTCCCCCCTTCCACTCCCCCCCAGACACGCCGCCTGATTTCACTTTAGGTCAACTCCCTCATGGGTTCCGCCCAAGAGCTCGTCGGCAGCGCCATCGAGGCAGCCTACCAAGCTGTCGGCGGCTCCACCGAGCCATCGCAGTTCACCACCGCGGGCCAGAAACAGCATGCACAGGGTGAGGCGGAAATCAGCGCTGCCAAGGCTCAAGGCTACGTCGAGGGGTGAGTCCAGAGTCCAGACCGCACCGGTCTCTGGGCATATCCCAACAAGGACGTACTAAGCAGATCATTGATGGTGTGGATCTTAGTGTTGGGGACCGGGTTGAGGGGAAGAAGGACTCGATCGTTGGTGCTGTGATGGGCGATAAGGCTCAACAAATGAGTGGAAACATGCAGCACGACAAGGGCGCTACGCAAATGGATATCAATAAGCGTGAGTGCTATCCCCGACTATCTTCGCTCGTGCTGAAACATGGCTCGTGTTGTAGCGTCCAGCTAAAGGGCCTAATAAAGGGCCTGAGCGAGGAGAATTCAGTCCAGTGGGATTAATGACGAGTGTGACGAGATGAGATGAGGGATGAAAGCTGTTCCGATGTTCGACCGTGCTCAGTCTCAATTTTGAGTCCTGCAAAGTGCATTTCGGGCGACCAGGTCATTGGTGATATTCATTGGTTCAACGAATTCAATATTTGTCCGACCGCAAGTCTACATTCAACGTCCCTTCCAATCAACAACCTTCCGGTAGATCTAAGCCAATCGCCTACCCGTCGGCAGATCGTTCAATGTCGTCGAGCTCTCCTGTCCCGGCGCGACAGGCTGCCCCAACGCGCTAGTGCTCGGATAATTGTGATGTGTCCTGAAGATCTGCTCCTGGACCGAATTGTTCTGGTAGGAAGTGGGACTAGGGTGAGTCGCGGCGACGGGTGGGTCTAGGGCGAAGTAACTGTTTCGCCAGTGGTGATTCAGAGGTACACTCTGCTCTTGAACCGTACTCGCTTGTTGCCTGGCAGGTTGTTGCGTCCCAATAAATCCCTCTTGTCCAACAGGACGCTCCTGTTCGACAAATCGCTCCTGCCTGACACTCCGATCTGGCGAGTAGTCCGGTCGCGTTCGAGTGACGAAGCGCTCGTGGTCGACATCCTGATCTGGCTGATACTCCAGCCGTGTAGCGCTTGGATTCGGTTGATCCAGCCGAGTGACACTGCGATCCGGTTGATAATCCAGATGAGTAACGCTCCGATTTGGCTCGAAATCGAAGCGTTCAAACCGAGTAGCGCTCCTCTTGGTAGTCTGATTGAGCGCAAAGAAGCTGTCTGGCGAGTGCCACCTCGTATTCAAACTCTCCCCCGTCCCGACACCCTGACTCGTCACTGAGTTCCCCTTGACGAGACCTGTCACGCTTCGAGTGACTTCCCTAATGTCTGCACCCGTCCACGTCGCCACGTCCCTCATCCCTTCCCTAGGACTCATCCGACCTTCATCCGGTTCCGCCTTCTCGTAATTGAATTTCCCGTGCAGAGTCTTCAACCGCATCCTCTCTTCGTCATTCAAGTCAATCCCATCCCGGTCCGCCAGTTCCTCATACATCGTCCACTGGTGGTGACGCGGTGACTCCGGATCAGACGGGTGTAGCTTGTCTTCCGATGACTTCTCCTTCTCCTCATCTCCACCATGCGTATCGTCAGAGCCACCTTCCCCCTCGGTGGTCATGTTGTCCTCCTCGTCCGTCTTGGTCTGCTCCGCTCGCGCTGCCATGATGGCGTTCATCTGTTGTTCCGCGTCGGCAGCGTACCTGCATCGAGCCCGGATGGACGCGCCGTACTTGTAAAACATGACGGTGAAGGGGATGCAGGCGAGGGCGATGAAGCCGGGGAGAGCCGCTGCCCAATGGATGCCGAGGTTCTCGTACCTTGATGAACCATACATCAGCCTTGCTCAGATCCAAAAGCATCGGAGACGCACATGTAGGTGGTGAAGAGGGGAAATGCGGCACCGAACAGAGACCGAAGAACCGAGTTGGCGGCCATGACGGAGGCAGCATAGATGGTATACGAATCGATGAGATAGTTGAAAACCGATAGGAAAACGGTGATGGTGCCGAGACCGAAAGGAATACCGAAAATGATCGGAGCGGACCAGTGGATGTCCGGTCCGTCGGTCGCGGCAAAACCTGCAAGGCCGACGACGATCAGCACACCACCCCAAATGGCCGGGGGTAGGCGGTCTTCCGGGGTCGCGCGACCGCCGCGCTTCTTCGCCAACTTGATGTATTTGGGGTTGATGTAGACCTGTAGCGGAAATGAGCGCGAAGATCGGAAATTCCGGGGATTAAGAACATACCACGGCGATTAAAACGGAGATGAGGACGCCGACGAGGATACCAAGGAATGCTAAACCGCCGACACCAGAGTTCCAGCCTCGCAGCTTCTGAAAAATGATAGGATAGGCTGATCGCGTTGGATCAGTTATCTCCATCGCCAAATTGGGAAAGTATCACCCACCTGAAAAATTGAGGTAAAGTACACCATAGATGACAGCGGTGTAGATTGTGAGGATAGCGACGATCGGTTCGATGATGAGGAATTTCCATGGTCGAGATAAAGATGCCCTGAAGAGATTCCCGATGTTGAGAGGTTTCTTTGCGTCTGACCTAAAGCGATAGACCTTGCCAGTCATCGCTGACAACCGGTCCGCTCTTCTCCGTAAGACGCAAGGGGCATAAGTCTCTGCGCCGAACAGAGCCAGGAGAACCAGAATGGCGCCGCAAAAGATGGTGAGGAAGCCTTCGACCCATCGCCATCCTGACGACACGCCGAGGAACCCACCAATGATGGGACCGAGCGCTGGGCCGAGGAATGGAGCAGCGGCGAACAAGGCTAAGCCGAGACCCCGTTGATTGGCACTGAGCACATCGGAGATGGTTCCGCCGGCATTGGCTAGGGGGGATGAGCCGAAGAGACCGGATAGGAATCGGAAGACGAGGATTTGAGCGACATTTTGTGAGGCAGTGGTGGCGCCGGTCCAGATTGTGAGCATGGCAAAGGAGATGATGTAGATGGGGCGCCGGCCATAGACCTCGGAGAGAGGTGCCCAAAGTCTGATCTCCTTAGCGATGGGATCGACACAGACAGCTTGCGACTCACAAAGGGCCAAACGCGAACCCGACGACGAACAGCGAGATACCTAGCCATCATCAGCTTCGCCACAATCCTAATCGACGCCCGGACATACCCGCAGTGAGTAACTCGGGGCGCGCCCCGTATTCCCTCTCCAGACTTTTGATCCCCCCGCTATACGCCGAACTGCTCAAGGCGACCGCGAGGGTGGCAAAGCTGACCAAGAAGATCTGGGACCACTTATACACTCCACCCCACCGCTGCGGGTCCTCCGGATCATCGGGTAACCAATCGACGATATAGGCATCCTCCTCCGTCCCGGAACCAGAGTAATGTCGATCCACGATCCGCTCAAACGATGTGACATAGGGTCGCCATATGTACTTCTTCAGAGTGTAGGAGGATAAGGGTTTGGAGGTTGGTTGGAGGACCTGTTCTTTTGTGCTCGCTCGAGGGGGCGATCCACTGGTCAGCGTCAACTCGGTTGACATCTGAAAGTGGCGGCGGTTAGCACGATGGGGAGCAACGAGTAGCTTACCGGCTCTGGTTCTCTCGACATCGTGATGACCAAAATGCTCTGATACCGCCAAAAGTTCCAGGAAGGTTGATGAGTAAAGCGATCACCGGCCTCACGGCCCTATGAGCGGTTCTTTCATATATCAAAGTCAGTCCGGTCTACGGCCGAGCAACGAGCCACACGTGGCCTCTACAACTAAGTTACTTGCTGATCAATTGATGACGACCTTGGCACTCTCGGGCGCCGATCAATCCTTATGTTTTGGTCCCGACTTTCATCAATTCCCGTGCCCATGCATGGTGGGGATCTCCTAGTGAGATCCCGGTCTTCTACTTCCGAAACGATCGGATTCCGAGACATAGCAACGGCCCGTCATGCTTTAAAATCAAGGGCAAGATCCACACCGAGACACGAGTGAAAATTCCACCGCAAATGTAGACACATGACATCAAGCAGTACAACTCCATCACCAAGCCTCGGCACCGACGTCTCCCGAGTCGGGAAGCGCGAATTGATACCCTGCATTGCTCGTCGTCCCCCTCGGAAGAAACATGCTTGCGAGTCTAAGCACATTCCATCAGCATTCCTTAGCGAGGGATTTGCATCGGGGATGGACATACTCCGGGGGCAAGAAGAGGGAATCTGACCCGTCAGCCGGGAGACCGAGATCTGTAAAGTTCTGCATTGCAGTATGGGTCAAGCGAGATTCAGGTGGAGAAACCGACCACGTACCCCATCCTGCAGCCAGACCGGTAGATCGCTCGGACTGAGCTCAGTCGGCCAAGCGAAACCCCCGACCTCCTCCCCGATAGCATTCCATGACCCGTCTCCCCCAATCTCATAGCCCTCTCCCATCTGAGGCAGACTCAACAGACTCTGCAGTCCTCCGTCAAAATCCCCGACTGCGTGGTTGCCTAAGCCAGGCTGAGTGGGTAATGTATCAGCAGCATGTGACGATATGAGGCGCGGTGTTCCGGGGACTGTGGAGAGTGCGCCGGTCTTGCGCCGGAAGTTGGCGAGCATAAGTCGAAGGGTCAAAGCGTAGCGCTCGGCAAAGCACTCGGCGGAAAGAAGGTGGGCGAGCTCGGAGACCTGAGAGATGAGGGTGGACAGGGGAATCGCGGATGGGTAGAGGATGGCACTGAACGAGGTCAGTATGGGCCGTTGGGTTGGTGAGAAGCTCTTCCCACATCTTCAGAAGGAAAACCGCAGCAAATGTGACCGAGACGAGCTGGTCGTGAGTTGCGTATTTGAGATGCGCCCGGAAATTCGGGGACCTCATGAAAATCTTCAAACACCTCATCGCCGCGTCTTTCGCCTGAAAAGCCAGCTCCCTCTGGTCCGGCGTCAACTACACAGCGACATCAGCGTCATCTCCTGAGAACACAAGTACTTCGCCAACCTTATCCCACTGACATCCCCGCAGAGCCACACAGACAGTCCACATCTGCGCATACACCAACTCCGCCTCGAGCAGCTTGACGAGCACGCTCTCATCGTCGTGTCTCGTCCGGTGGATGCCATACCACTCAAGATACCACTCTTGCAGGTCGGCAAACATGCGTTTGACAAAGGAGATACTTTGCGTATCGACTTTTCCATGCAATGGTGCGAGATGCTCGACCACCCGGACTGTGGGATTTAGACGGGATGACGAGTATATGTACGAGATGCGCACCTCGCAGATTGACAAGCTCGATACCGGCGATGAGATGCATGTCTGTCTCCGAGGACATAGGGTGGGATCTAGCAGTCGTCAGCATCGCGGAGGAATCGCATCGCTAAGCTCACAGTAGGATGCGTGCGTGCTTGACTGAAGAACCGTCTCGCAGTGCGAGCGGTTTACCGGTCCCCAGGCTTACGCTGTCAAGGTGGATCAGTCACAACAATTGCGGAATAATGTCCGGCTCACAGGTGATCGTGCATATAGCAATTAAGCCATATCCTCGCTGAGACAACTATTTCTCTGTCAGCCAGTGGTCCATGAAAGCCTCAATGAGCTTACCCAGATCCCGTTCTTCCGCCTCATTCCTCAGCTCTGCACCATCCGCAAGCTTATCCAGTGCTCGGTGGAGATTCATATCCAGCCCTCCTCTCAGAGCGTGACTATTACATCGCATTAGCTAACGCATTAGCTAAATGCAAGCCGAGGACCACACTGCTCACCCGCAGGGCAACCATCCATTCTGACTCCATACACTGAGGGTGAGCATAGCCATGACCGCTTCCTTGCGGACGATTGGACCGAAGAGGGTGGATCGGGCGATGCCCTGCGCTTCTTCCAGGCATCGGTGGAAAGTTTGTCCAACCGGACCTAGCGTTGAGCTTCAGCAATCGCTTTTGCCAAGGGAATATCCTCACCATTGCCAGCTCGGATCTTTGCGGCCACAGCAAGCAGACCTGGCGGGGATCAACATGCTGTCTCGAGGTTGACAAGCAAGACGTACCGTTAGTCGAGAAAGGCGTCCGCTCTATATACGTCTCATAGGTATCGTAGCTCTTATCCCACAGCGGCACGAAGTAATGGCAGCCCGAGAAAAAGCTACCCGGTCTTCAGCTCGGAACGGCTGCCGAGATATCATTGCTCACATATCCCACAACTCCCTCGCCTCTGTCTCACTGACCAACCCTTTGGTGACTACATCCGGAAACGGATTTCGCGGCGTCGGGTCCGGTTTGGTCTTCCTCCTCACTCTGAGGTGTATGCTCTTCCCATCGATCGTCACCCTCTTTCTCTTCTTATTCCGTTCCCGTTCCTCCCCGTTTTCAGCTTCCCGAGACGCAGCAGCTTGGTCCGCTGCATTGGCGAGTGTTTGCAACGCTTGAATGGGCGCCGTAAGGGAGTCTTGCGGGATGGCAGAGGAAGTAGCGGAACGGGACGAAGAAAGAGAGGAATGACGCGAATGGTTGGGAGACCCTGGAGCGGATGAGAGTGGGATAATTCCGTACGTTCCGAAGGTGTGATTCTACTTCGGAGGTCAATCATGTCGGGGCGTCCTTTCCTTGTATGAGACACACCGGTGGGGCGAAGCCTGGAAGCTTGGGAAAGGATCGTGTGTGTGATCTTCCCCCTTCCCCCTCCTGCCCATCTTGCAGTCGTCCACTAGCGATGGTCTGGGGTGACTTTGAGGTATACATCATTCTTTGTCCCGATGCCAGACTAGGCGAGGCATTGGCGAATATGGACGGAGGCGAGACTGAATGGTGAAAGATATTGGCGGTAGAAACGCCTGTGTACCCATCGATGTTGGGGTGCGAGATGCTGAAGGGAAGTGAGGTGGGAGTCGGGATTGAGGCGTTTTTCCGAGGTAGCATGGAAAGGACCTGCTGCAGCTGTTACTTCTCAGCTACGGTCCCCTCCGCAGATAGGAATGGGACATACAGCAATCTGAATCTGATCCTGTCCTTGGGCCAGATCCTGCACACTACGCTCCAGATTGGACACACGGCTACAAGGATTCGCCGTGTTAGGTTGCCCATTCGACTTCAAGGACGACCTACCCCTCAGCTTCACCACTGAAACCCTCAGCGCCAACGCTCCCATTTCTCGCCCGTCCGGTCCTCTCCGTCGCCTTCTCGAAGACGCATGGAATACCGTTCATCAGGCATCTCCGGCACGACTGGTTCGAACCGGAAGGGTCGCCTTGACACCGATTCTTTCCTTTTCGACCTAGCCCTTCCCTCAGCATGGCGAAGAAAAAGTCTGCGATTGTACTCACAAGCTACACATGCCTTGCTACCTCGTTTCGCAGTCGGCCCAGACGTGGTGAAATTGGCGCCTCCCGCCTGACCACCATGACCATCACCCCCTCCATGACCACTCGTACTATACCCCTGCTGAATCCCTCCACTCCCGTATTCAGCATCGCCATAACCCCTTGAACTCTCGTCGTTCACGCTACTTCTACCGTATCCATCCTGGTTCGGCAGACTGCTTCGGCCATAGGCGTCATGCGGGCTCTGCAGAATTCGGTCCAAGCCTTGTGAGGTCGAGTAACTCCGGCCGAACGTCGGCATCAAGGGTGAATTTTGGTTCCCGCCTTTCATGGTGGTGTGAGGCGATGCTTGACTGCCGGGTGAGACGGATGAGGGATGATTTAGAGGTGAACGAGTGGGATGTGAATATTGTCGTGAGCGGTAGCTGTCCATAGTAGGCTGTAAACGGTGTGATGTCAGAAAAGATGACTCGAGCGTGCACTATCGATGCGTGAGCAGCGAGCTCCAGCACCTCTCGTAAACTTTAAACAGTGAGAGACGACGGACTCACAAGACGTGTTACGGTCAAGCGGAATTGCCCTCGATTATCAGAGAAAAGGTCCCGTGAACTCCCCCTGAATTTGGCATCACATGTCCCTATGTAAAGGATACCCCCACATATCGTGCTGCCGCTGACGGGATGTGTCATCATCTGTTGTTCCATCTTGTTCTCTTTCCTGCCAATATATATTCAGCTCAATTGCACATCCAATTCATCACCCCGCCCCTTCACTACCGACGTCCGTTATTTCCTGACCACTGGTTTAGCTCGCTATAGCACAGCGCATCACATCGAGCGTCACACGACCCCTTATCCTCCCCTGACACCTTATCGCAGCGATATCTCATAACCGCGTCGTCGCTCCATCTCGTCATCTCAATCAGTCTCGCTAGATCAGCTTAGATACTAGAGACTAGAGCCCGCTTCGCCTCGAACGTACTCGACCGCCGTCAAGTCTTCCCATTTCGCCACTCAATTGGCCCATCTACGTCACCCCGCTCCACAGTCCCGCTTCCATCATGTGAGTCTCGCTTGTCATCTGCCTTCATCGGTACTCTACGGAAGGTGCGGGTGGGAGTCCAGCTCGGCACTGGGCCAGATGCCGCCTCCTTTGTCCCGCCTCCCCGTGTGCTGTTGACCTCTGGGCATGTTTATCGAGCTGAGCTGACGTTGGTTTCCTCCCGCTCCTGCGACCCGTGTCATCTCGATACTCTACTCCGTCTTTCTCACGCTATCGCCCTGCATGCTCCTGATCGCAACCATCTGCCTTCATCCTGGCCTTTCCCACTGATCTCTCGTCCCGCTCTGCCGATGGATCATCCTCATAGGCCCACCAAGAAGCGCTGCCAATTCCGCGTGGTTTACAACATCCCCGTCACGAAAACACCATCTCCCACCTCCGAGACCGCCCCGGATGTCTCCCAACAACAACCGGAAGCGAAGCCCGAGATGACCGCGAACCCCACTCAATGTCCATCGGCGGCGCTCAGGGTGGCGGGAGAATGTCCGCACTGCTCCAGGGTGTTCTGTGGGACCCACCGGACGCCTGAGGCGCATAATTGGTGAATTCGATGATGCCCGGAGTCCAGGATGAGGCTGATGGAGAGCAGCACCGGGATGCAAGCTTGTAGAGATGCGGCTTTCCAAGCGAACAAGGAGAGATTGGAGAAAGAGAGGACGGTTGCGAGCAAGATCGCTCAGGCATAGCGACAGCGCTCAATAGCATCGCATAGATCGGCACAACGAGAGGGGATTGAGATTGAGAATGACCGTGAGAAGGTGAGAAGGCGGAGGATGCGAGGACGCGGAGGACAGTCGTCTAGATTCAACGGAAGAAGAGGGATTTCGAGCTGTAGTCACCCAAGCAAGCAAGTTGTCATACCGGAGAATCATCATGAATGATCATTGCGCACGAGATGTGGTGCTAGGAATTCTCAAGTCACAGAAAGACGATTATGACTTCCTCCGGGACCATGGTGATCTGTGCCAACGATCACTGCCCTCATGGTCAACGTCGCACCGATATGCATGCGCACCACACTGTCATAGTGTCTGTTCCATGCAATCGTCCCAAAGCCTCATATGCATGCGCTATAGGCATTCCCAGCGAGAGGAGAAGCTGTGTCCAACCGTCACGCGTTCCCAAGACTACGTCATGATCCCAAATCTGTCCGGTCTAAAACCACGTTCATCATCTCCCTTGTACATACGATCACCTCTTCAATCTGATCATCTTTCCCAGTTTTTGAGCCGCGATGGCATCCACTGACCCTCCCAATCTACCCTACAAGCCTCGAAGGCAAAAATCCATCCGTCCAGACCGGCCTTTACCTGCTCCTCCACCGGAAGAAGACGTCGAAGCCGTCAATTCCTTCGAGCAGGCCCAAGCGTTCACTTCACCTCCTTCACCCCCTCGTAATGTTTCCAAAGACCTCCCGCCTCCGCCACCGGGAGGACCGAAGACTTCGGCCGCGCATTTACACCCCTACATCAATTCTTTACCTGATTCGAACGATGCTCAACCACCTACGACACTCACTTCCCTCCGAGCGCATTACCTCAAGAAGACGCTCGTTAATCTCCAGCTCTCCCATGAGCTTCGACTGATCGCAGATCCCGTCCTCGGCGCCAACGCTCTGGGTCTACTGGGCGATCCCTTTGTGCTTCCCGATGCAGCGAAGAAAGAGGCTCTGGCCCGAGTATCCGAGGTCGCTCGGGCAGATGGACGAGTAGGCGATCTCCCATTCATGAGATTCGTATTCCATCAATTCATCCTCCCATTCCCCTTCCTAGCCTCCGCACCCTCAACATTCTGGTCCGCCAAAGTCCAACCTTTCCTCTCCTCCTTCCTAGCCAACACAGGTTACTCCCAAAGCACTTCCCTCTCTCCGGAAGAAGAGAAGTTCGCCGAGAGTCTGATGACGAAAGAGGAGAAGAAGGAGGCTGAGGAGAAAAAGAAATTATGGGCGAAAGTTGAGAAACATCTGGCGTTGATGGTGGGTGTAGGGGTGAAGTTGACGAGTGGGGAAGAGGTGGTTCGGATTGGACAGAGTGATTTGAGGAGGTTGGAAGAGGCACAGGATGAGAGGAGGAGGAGATGGGCGGAGAAGCATAAACCACCGGAATCGGGAACGGGAACGGTAGATCCGGCAACGGCGGTGCTGTTTAACGTCAATGTCATCGGGGTTAGGGTGGTGGTGGAGAAGGGGCGGGTGCGGAATCGGAGTCACGACGTGGGTCACCTGTTCGAGTGCCATACATACGGGATGCTGATAGACGACATGTAGGAGTTCATCATCCGGACACAGAGGAATGGGGTTGGAGACACCTTCGTCTCCCGTCGATATGGCGACTTCAAGCGCCTTGCGGATGAGGTGGGCAGCCGTTCCGAATCTTTCTTGCGTTGACAGTCGCAGCTCCGCCTCGCATTCCCGGACTACCCTCTCCCTCCGCCTCCGCCAAAAGATAAGACCGTCACAGCAGCTCCCGTGGCCCCCACTCAGTACAGCTACTACAACCCTCTTCGTGCCATCTATGGATCCTCCTCCCCAACTCCTTCCGGTACTTCGTCTCCCGGCTTCCCACATCAAAATGCGGAGCCTCCTACAGCAGCTGGGGCCACCTCTCACCTGTCGCGAGAGAAGAATCGCCTCACCCTTCGCGCATACCTCTTGAACATCCTCAATCTCCCATTCGTGATCAACTCCCCCATCCTCCGGTCTTTCCTCCTCTCCAATCCCACTACACTCAACCCCTCCGAAGCTGTCGATAGCCAGCGTCGACTCGAGGCGGACGCGGTGCGGGAAGAGGGAAGAAGGAGGTTTAGGGAGGAAGCGGAGAAGCGGATCGAAGCGCTTCGCGAGGGATTGCAGCAATTCAAGGGCGACGTACTGAGTCGGGATGGGGGGTTGAAAAGCGTATTCGACGTGGTCAGGCGGGTTGAGAAGGTGGAGAATCTGCCGAAGGCAGAGGCGAGCGTGCTTGAATGGGGTCGTATCTCGTGAGTTCCCTGGAAGGTCACTGAACGGAAGCTCAAGCTGGTTCTAGCCTCGCCGCGACCGTCTTCCAACTCTTTGTGGCTTCAGACACGGCATCAGACACGCTCACTTCACTGAAGAGATTGCACGGCTTGATGCCGTACTTCGTGCTGAAAGGCATCTTGCGGATGACGAACCCCATGGCGATGATTCGAGGTATGCGATTCCTCGTCGTGACCTACGCAAAACTGATGATCTGCGTAAGGTGTCCTCGACCTATTCTTGGCTCGACCATTCGGAGGACAGTCGCTCCTACAACGGTAAGCCATGATCCGCTTGTTCAGGAGATACTCAGGCTGATGGGGCCTTGTCGCAGAATGTTCTCCTCTTCTTTGACCGAGGACGTCCGCCTGATTGCTGACGACATCGATCACGTAATCGAGAAGATCGATGATCTCGTGTTGTGTCAGAAGATTGAGCATTTCGCAGCTGCCCCATTCGAGATCCAGGAGATCTATCGGAAAGATGCTGGTGAGCCTCCCTTCATATCGACGTGCCCCTCCATATCGCTCCACCTGCGCTAACTCAATGTGCGATAGTTACCGAGGGACTCGATCTCCTTGTCGTGATCCTTCGATCGCCGGACATGCCCTCCCTCTCGCGGCCGCAGGTCCAGCGTGTCTTGAAAGCATCCCGATCGTACAAGGAATACAAAGCTGTTCAAGCGGAGCTGGAGGACTCGGATGATGACCTTGGACCTGAGAATGAGGACGCGTGGTTGTTTGAGGATCTGAGTATGCTGCTCAAACTCTGGGCACGGAAGAAGGAGAAGGAGCAGTTGCTTGCCCTCATCTTCGAGGTGAGTGACCCAAAGTGGAGTGTCTTAATGCTGAATCCTGGACAGGGTGTGACTGCGGAATTGCTTAAGGACATCATCACGATCTTCTACACCCCTCTTGCGCAAGTGTACAAGGCGGCCAGTATCGCCGACTCTCTAGGGGACTTGCAGAACTTTTTGAACGACATGATCCGTACCGTCGAGCAGGTTGAGGAGTGTGAGTGTTTCTTCTCTCTTCATCGGGGTGGTTCTGAAGTAGAGCTGTGTTAAGTGAGCCAAGAAGACCCGCAACGTACGGTACAGACCTTCATTGACCTCGTTCAGCGCCACGAGCAGTCCTTCTACTCCTTCGTGCACAACGTCCACTCGAAAGGTCAAGGGCTATTCGATTCGCTCATGTCGTGGATCGAGCTCTTCCTCTCTTACGCCCGAGATGGTCTCCCTGCTCCCATCGATCTCGAATTCATTCTCCCTCATGCTGGTCCCGAGCGAGTCGCCATTATGGCCGAAGTCGACTCGGTCGCGCAATACCACTACCGCCTGAAGATCGCTCATGAGGAGAAAGTACGACGGCGATTCAACAAAGGTGTGGCAGAAGAGGACGGACAAGCAGTCGAGGAGGCCGCTTTACTGGACAGCGTCATGGCGAGCTTGAGTATCGGTGGGACAGCGGCGAACGATGTTGGCGAGCTAGCGGACGAAGAGAGTGACGAAGAAGGGGAAGATGAGAATGACGAAGACGGGAGCGAAGGGAGTTCCATCCGGTCTTCACAGATGAACGTCTCAGCACCACCGATCCCAGACCGAGCACCAGCAATCCCGGACCGACCATCCACCGTACCGTCCAGGGTACTTCCAGCAACTCCCGACCTCCTCACGGATACGGAATTACCATTCCTCTCGCCCAAGGGGGGGCAGGATACAGATCGACGAGGATCGGGTACGTCGGGACGATCGAGCCTGGAGAAGATCAGGTCGGGTCTACAGCGCAGGTCACCACACCCAGAGGAGAAGGAAAAGGAGAAGAAGGAGGAGAAGCGGGCTCCGCCAGCGAGAACGCAGAAACCACATGGACATCGGAAGAAGGGGAGGAAGGCGAGACAGGCGGCGATGCAGGAGTTGATGACCCCGCCGGAGACGAAGGCTCTGGACGAGCTTCGGCCGTTGTTTGTGGAGATCGTGAGTGGTTTCCTTCGTCACTAGTAGTGATGAGCTGATGAGTAATAGGTGAGACCGTTATTAAGGGTCAAAACGTTACATCAGAACCCGCCTGGTGCGGGACGATGAAACCGGCGGAATCACATGTCATGTCATGCGGGACTTGGGGTAGCACATTCACGGGGCTCATGGGTTGTTTGGTAGCATGCAATACATGGGCCACAGGCATATGTTTCGCTGCTTGCGAGCTCAATCTCGTCTCCGTGCTGGACCAAAGCGAGTCTGCGTCCGAGCTGATTAGCCCACCTTCTCGGCGGCGACAAGGTCTGGGAACATACCAATGTGACCTCGCGAATGGTGTAACGCGCCAGTAAGCTCCGCATATCGTGCTTCATCGGATCCAGAGCGCCATTGCCCAATCTTCCAGACTGCGGGAACGTTTCAAGTGCGGGTATGGTGATGTACACCATAACCACGGTCTATCCCAATCAGCATAGATCTCTACCCAACAAGGGAAAGCTAAACCCAACCTTTTGGACAAGCGAGTTCACCCTCATGACGGTATTGATCCACTTCCAACTCTGTCTCTCCTCGTACCAGTCCTCGTGCCCATACGGCGAGCTCGCCCTATCACCCAGCTCAGAGTACACCGGGACCATCACACATGAGAATCTACCCCTTATCAGCTTACAAGGTGAATGTGAGAGGAGGACGCACGCAGCATGACTGAACACCGGGCCTCGGCGATACAATAGCCAATCGCAGCAGAACTTGATACCAGGCTTGACGACCCAGCCGAGGGAACGGAAGTGGTGATAACACACGTACGAGACGAGAAAGGGGTCGTCGGGGTAGAGCGAGGTGGGGATTGACAGTCCCGCTGAGGGAGAGGTGGAGGGAGGGGTGAGGAAGAGAGGGAGGATGGCGGGGATGGGTGTGTAGATTTGCTGCGTCGACGTCATGATTTACTTCACCTGACACAGGTTGGGACGCGTGGACGTACAGTGGCAGGATCGACTACACGGAGCACACCGAGAGCGGCGGAGAGGAACCAAGCTTCCTCGAGCCCAAGCTGAAGATGCTCCATCTCCTCCACAACGGACTCGTCAACTTCCTCGACGATTCCCGGCACCTCGTCATCCACCTCGTCCAAAGCGGGACCGATGGCTGCACTTTGGCCATTTTGCGTAGTCGCAGCGTTCGCTCCAGGTGTCGCTCCCGCCCGTCCCGGCGGCCTTCGCTCGAAAGCCTTCCTCCCCCGATTCCGATTCGAGTCCGGTCTCGTCGGTCTCACCAAGAACGTCTGCGGGGTGAGATTGCTCACGTCGACCACCGTACTGGCAGATGTCGAGGGCGCAGGTGAGGATCGTCCATCTCCTCCTTCTCCCTGTCCAGTCGAGTCCTGCTCATCCCATGTTTCGGATCCCACAGGTGATTGTCCAGCCATGAGTACCGCCTCCGCCGCCTTTGCAGCGTCCATCATTGCCTGTGCACGCTCAATCTTGAATGCCTTCCTCGCCAATCTCCGCTCTTCCCGGATCTTCTCTGCCGCCGCATCTGCCGAA
>JAABUK010000520.1_pt1 | contig 79744 bp, 73 predicted proteins | sample 5559141 | NCBI WGS metagenome assembly JAABUK01 (sample SAMN10711869, study PRJNA513367) | rock metagenome | isolation source: Antarctica rocks | place: Antarctica: Victoria Land, Pudding Butte nord | collected 2016-01-03
CGCAAACGCCTGATCGGCCTCGCGCAGACCTGCGCCTAAAATCAGCCGGTTGACTGCTCAACCAGCACGTAAAGCCCGGTGTGACGCAAATAGCTCACCAACCAAGCACAACCGCTCGAACCTCAGCAAAACGCATACCTGTACAGAGGTTCCTTAGGTGTTTGTGGACTCGGGACTCTGTAAACTCGACACTCTTCTCGGGAGCCTTCGTACTTCGGTCTTGAGGAATACATTGCGTCCACCCGGTCCGGAAAAGATGCGCCCGACATGAGGGAGGACGTAGGCTGCACTTAGTGCTGCAAACACAATGCCAAAGGTTCCATATGCCATCAGGTAGATGCAGCCATCCAGCATACCTTCAGGGGCAACATGCGCCCACGTAGTCAACACCAGCAAGCCCCAGGGTGAACGTCTCACATCACCGCAGAGAGTATCAAACCATACAAAGGTCATCGTCCAGATCATTGGCGCAAGAATCAGGACGCCCGGCCACTTTGCCAGGCGATAGGCCTCACCCGAAGGTGTGAAAGATATGCCGGTGGTTACATCCTCTTCAGTCAGTGGCACAAGCGTGTCGTGGGCAAATACATTGCCCCATCGGATCACTGGTTTATTGGACCAGAACGCATGGGGCACGAGATTCTCGAAATCCGCAACGATGGGGTAGAGCCCAAACTGCCCCAGTCTTTCGGTCGATTCAATGATACTGTCGTCTGGGCCGATCATCTGAAGCCGGTCAAAGAACCCCTGCGGGGAGTTGAAGTACCCCGATTTCACCTGCGCCAGGTTCGCCTTCTCTCCTTCAAGATAGTGTGCGCGAACAGCTCCAAGGTCAGAAAGTAGCGTAAGGGAAACACCTATGTTGCCCCCGACAGTATTGCTTGCCTGGTTTCGCCCATACTGAGCGTACGGAACCATGAAATGAAATAAAAAGAAGATAAAGAGAGCACCTCCAACCAGCTGTGCCTTCTTCATTCGGTAGCTTTGTGCCGCGGCCGCAAGCACCCAGCAGACGATCGGTGTAAACATCGCCTGCTTGGAAAAACCGAGAAGGCCCCCGTTGATCCAGATAAGCGCGGTGGCAGCGATTGCAGGAAAGTTCAGGCTGCTCCGGCCACCACTTTTCTGGATCTGATGGGTGACGCCCAGAATAACAGCTAACTCGCTGAACTGGTTAATCTGGACCAGAGCGCTGAAGAGACTCCCATTTGTTCTCTGAACATAGAAGCTGATGACGTAAAGAAAAACGCTGACTACAAGGCATCCCGTTGATGTGCTCTGCAGATTGCTACTCTTGGATAGGCCGGCGAGAAGCGGACGTTTTCGCGTCAGCTTGCGGCTGACGAACACAGCCATGAGCATCCCGCAAATCCCGGCCAGAAAGACCTTGATCGTTGTCCGGGGCTCATAGAGGTTAGACCCTCCCGGTTCCGCCAGCACGGTCTTCCAGACCAGACCGATGATCAACCCTAGTGTGGAATAGAAAAAAACGTACCCGCCAGAGGAGGTCGTTAGTCCACCTGCCAGGTTGAACGCGACTCCGGATACCAACACAAAAAAGAAAGAACAGACGCTGAACGTAAGGTCGGTACGATCAAGCAATTGGAGCACAAGCAGAAGGCTCGCAAAGGACCCCACATAAAGCATCGGAATTCGGCTCGGAAGAGTAAGGCGCACGGTTTACCCTTAGTTTAGCAGTGGTACGTCGTCCGTCCTTCGATCCGTGCCCGCCGGGCTTTCTGCTCAAGGCCAGTAAAGGCCCATTTGATTCCGCTTTACGCACCCCACGGAGCAGGCGAAGGCGGTCACGACAGGACTCCCCTTCAACGCTTCAGGGGCAACCCACTCCCATAGCATCGAGCGAGGCAGGCTCCTCGATCTCCGCCCCCGCCTCCACCCGCCCCGCAAAGAACTCCTCCACCGCCCCCAACACCGCCGCCCCGCTCTTCGCCTCGAAGATCGCCCGCCGCAGCCCCGCGCCGCCCGGCACCCCGTGCGTGAACCAGCTTGCAAACTGCTTCATCTTGCCCACGCAGTCCCGCTCCACACTCTTGTTCGGCACGCCGCCCAGCACCGATCCCGCTCCTCGCTCCTCCGCTGACATCTCATCCACCAGCATCCCGAAGTACGTCCGGATCATCCGGTACCGGTCCTCGCCCGTAGGCTCGTCGTATCGGCCCGTGGCCGTGTACTGCGCGATCTGCCGGAAGATCCATGGATTCGCCGGAGCCGTCCGCCCAATCATCACCGCGTCGCATCCGGTCGCCTCCACCATCGCCGCCGCGTCCTCCGGCGTGCGCACATCCCCGTTCCCGATCACAGGAATACGCACCGCGTCCTTGACCGCCCGAATCCACTCCCAGCGCGCCTGCCCCGTGTACCCGTCTTCTCTCGTCCGCGCATGCAGCGCCACGGCGTTCAGACCGCACTCCTCCGCCATCCGAGCCAGCTCCACGCACACAATATGCTCGTCGTTCCATCCCATCCGGAACTTCACCGTGAAGGGAATAGATACCGCCGCCCGCACCCGCTCGAAGATCACCCGGATCGTCGGCAGGTCTTTGAGCAAACCGCTGCCTCCGTTGCACGCGACCACCCGCTTCGCCGGACACCCAAGATTCAGGTCGACAACATCGAACCCGGCCTCCTCCACGATCCGCGCCGAGTCCGCCAGCGTCTCCGGGTTCGACCCGAACAGCTGCGCCGAGATCGGATGCTCATCGTCGTAGTACGTCAGGTATCGCTTGCGCTTCGCCTCCCGCATTCGCGACAGCCCATCGGCTGAGGTGAACTCCGTCATGATCAGCCCACACCCGGACCACTCATTCGACGTCTCCGCCTCCACCCCCGCTCGAGCATTCGGCCCCTCAGCCCCTGGCCCCTCTCTTTCGTCCGTCTGAGGCGCAGCCGAAGAACCTGCTTCTCTACCACCACGTTCCGCACCACAATCCACCAGCGCCGAACCAGCAGAAACAGCCGAAAACACGCTCGCATTCTTGATAAAGCGCCGAAACACCGTGTCCGTCACCCCCGCCATGGGAGCCAGCACCGTGGCCGGCGCCACGCCAACACTGCCGATTCGGAAGCTCGCCGGCACGCGTGTCCGCTCCGGCATCCGGTGCTCTACCGGATCGTCCCATCGCTTCTGCTCCAGCGTGTATCGTTTCTTCAACGTTTCCTCGAAAGTGAAAATGGCCCCCGCCAGGGCGGAGGCCATCTCCATCAAAACAGACTACTTACTTGGTGGTGGCCGCAGCTGCCGCCTTGCCCGCATCGGACTTGGCGAACTTCTGGCGGAACCGCTCCACCCGTCCAGCTGTGTCGATCAGCTTCTGCTTGCCCGTAAAGAATGGGTGGCAGGCAGAGCAGATCTCGAGAACAATGTCACCCTTGTGCGTCGATCGCGTTTGAAAGTTCGTCCCGCAGGCGCATTTCACGGTGATGTCGTTATATTTTGGATGGATCCCTTCCTTAGACATACTCTAACCCCTTCATCTGATTGACCTTACCAATGGCGAATCGCTTGCGAACGGCTAAACCACATTCACATCGTCCCATCCCGCCACCTGATTTGCAGCGTCGGCATTCTCAGTCTACGTTGGATTCCCACACCCGGCAATTGGATTCAGACAGCAAAGCCGGCCTCCCGCCCTGAGATACTGCATGAGAGATGCCTGAAGTTTGCCCCATATGCGAAGGTTCTGGTTTTAGACTTGTTGAAATTGACAGTGTGCGCTTCGCTGAGGATTGCGTCTGCCGCGTTCATTTCCGTGTCGAGCGCAATCTCCTGCAGGCGCGCATTCCCCCGCGATATGCGATGTGTTCTCTCGGGTCATTTGACTACGACTTCGCAGATGAAAAGCTCTCGAAAGCCTTTCTCCTATGTCATAGTTTCGCGACCAAGTACCCGTCCGACACGCGGGGGCGTGGACTACTCTTTTCCGGGCCAGTCGGTCTTGGGAAAACCCACCTGGCAATCAGCATTTTGAAGTACGTTGTTACTCATCGTGCTGCGACTGGCTACTTCTGGGAGCATAAGGAGTTGCTCGACAAGTTGCGGTCTTTCTATGACGGACGTGTCGCCGGTGCAGAAGACAAACTGCTGCGGTCAGTTATTACCTGTGACCTGCTGGTTCTGGACGATCTTGGAGACCTTACGCCGAGCGACTGGACTTGGGACACCACCTCATACATTCTGAATAGCCGGTATAACGAGAATCGCTCCACCATCATCACCACAAATCTCCCAAACGAGATGAACTTTCAGGCACGAGAAGGGGAAGAGAGCAGCCGCTTGGGCGAGATCAGGAAGGCGATGCGTCGCGAAACTCTCGGTGATCGAATTGGTGAGCGCATGAGGTCTCGTCTGCAAGAGATGTGTGTTGTCGTCGAAATGCAGGGGGAGGATTATCGTCAGCGGGCGAAGCGAGCGAGTTTCAGTAACAGTCTGCTTTGACTCCTTATGCCGATAGGTACGTGCGCTGTCGTTCAGGACGGGGTTACGACCTCAAACGTGCCCACTTGGCAGTCCTTGCAGGTAGAATCGCGCCTGATGAGCGAGCCACTTAGTCAAAGACCGATTCCTCAGCGTCTGGAAGGCACAGGGCCGGGCACGGACCCGCTAATTCTGGCCAGCGCGCTTGGATCTCCCAACTTTAAACGTGGTTTGCCGGCCAGTGTGTGGGCTGCTGCTGGTCTAGTTGTCCTTGCGCTTGCGGCTGGTCTGATGATCGCTGGCCGGGGGCGTACACGGCCTTCGGCGAGTGAGACTCTTCCCCTCGACTCCTACGCGGAGAATCTGCCCATCACGGGCGAGGTGATGAGTGAGTCCGTCAGCCTCTCCGGGGGGAAGTCCACCTTTATCGATGGCCTGATCCGAAACAATGGCCCTAAGACAGTCACGGCTGTGACCGTTCAGGTGTTCTTCCGCAACCAGGAAGGCATGCCGCCGCATATGGAGACTCTGCCGTTATCGATGGTTCGGACACGAAAGCCGTACGTCGATACCCAGCCCATCTCTGCCTCTCCCTTGAGGCCGGGCGACGATCGAGAGTTCCGACTGATCTTCGAGACCCTTCCAGGGAACTGGGATGTTCGTCTACCGGAGATTCACATCATCCGGGTCACAACCAAGTAGTGGTGCGGGCAATACTTACCCGAGAGCGTAAATATTACCGGCATAAGACGCCGGGGTCGGAATTAGATCAGCGCCCGGATCTTGTGCAAAGTCAACCAAATGAGCGTGCTTCGAGCATGGGGCGGTTTGGTGACCGAACTGCTCTTACTTGTCAGTACGATGCACTGCGACGTGTCTTCAAGCCAGCGATATGGGTCTGAAGATGTGGTCAAAGGAGCCAACTATGAAAAAGGTCACGAACACAATTACTCTTTCGACGCTCTTACTGAGCGGCGCGTTAACACTTTCCGGCCTAGCTCAATCTAATCAGAATTCCCAGACTCCTCCTTCGCCATCCAGCGACCCTGCCGGCACTGCGATGAGTCCGAATGATAGTTCCACGTACGCCACCGGCAAACCTCTGGAAACGCAGTCCAAGGAGGGTTTCTGGGGACACGTGAACCCCTTTGCACGGAAGAAGTGGGTGAATCGGCAGATTACTCCAATCAAGGATCGCACAAACGAGCTCGATCAACTCCAATCCAAGAACCGCAACGATATTCACGATGTGGATAGCCGGGCGCAGGCGGGTATCAGCAAAGCTAACTCCGCTGCCGCAGTCGCCGACCAGCACGCCCAGGACGCTGGAAATCGGGCGAACACCGCGAATACTCTTGCTGGAACCGCTAGCAGCCGTACGGATGCCCTGCATGGAACTGTGAGCAACCTCGACCAATACCAAGAGATCAGCTCGACGACTGTCCCGTTCGTGGCGGGACATACGGCTTTGGGGAAGACTGCCAAGGCGGACCTGGATGATGTGGCGACGAAGCTCAGCAATGAGAAAGGTTACATCGTAGAAGTTCAGGGCTACAGCCGATCCGGCGTTCAGACCTCTCAGGCGATGGCGGATTCAGTCGTTCGCTACCTCGTGACCGAGCACCAGGTTCCGGTCTACCGGATTTACAAGAGTGGTCTAGGAAAGAACACGGTGAAGGCGGCAGCGGATGGAGAGAAGCCGCTGACGAACGGCGTCCGGGTCACCCTGCTGCATAACAGCCTAGCGACGATGGACAGCACAACAGCAAACAACTCTACGACGCGCAGTCAGCAGACTGGAACGACAGGTACCAGCACCCCGCCGTCGAACCAGTAGGCGGAAGCAGTCCTCCCAGGGTGAGCCGAGGTACAAGCCACCCGCAAGTTTGCAGAGTCAGCGACTTAGAGCGCGCTCGCAAAACACTCTCCTAACCAGAGAGAACCAAGGCAGATTGGCCCCTCTAACGAGGGGCCGTTTTTTTGGTGTAGTGAGTCAGCAAGGTTGCCGTGGGCGGATGTGCTTCCGGGGGGTATCCCCTCTCCCCCTTTAATGGTCAAAGTCTTCATTGCGGGAGGTTTAGCTCTGATCTGGTCCCTAAAGTATTCAAATCAGAGGACTTGCGGCTATAGTCTTCAAAAGAAGCTACTTACTGCTCTTCACTAAGAGCGATTTTCGGCCAACTCCCCAGGATTGCAGCTGACCTGCTCCATCCTCTCTTCCAGTTTAGAACCGAGGGGGGAGTAGGCACGCCGCGCGCTTTTGCCGGGCTGGAGCGGACGAACAGGGCGGGAGGGGTTGACAGGAATCCCCGACGCCTGAGAGGTGGTGGGTTGCGGCCGTCTTGAGTCCTGCAGGACTAGAGGGCTGGTGAATGGGTTTGCCTGCCGAGCATCAGTTCGGCGGCGAGAAGATCCTCCTCGGTGTCGACACCGACGGTATCTACATCGGTGGTCTCGACGTAGACAGGGATGCCGTTCTCGAGGAAGCGGAGTTGTTCGAGTCGCTCAGCGCGCTCCAACTCGCCATAGGGCAGGCAGGTGAACTGATACAGGGCGTCTGCACGGTAGGCATAGAGGCCGATGTGTTTCCAGAAGCCCGGATGGCTGTGATCCCGGTCGAAGGGGATCGCGGAGCGGGAGAAGTAGAGGGCGCGGCCGTCGAGCGAGGTAACGACCTTGACTACGTTGGGGTTATTGACGCTTTCTGGAGGGCAGGCGACCCGCAGGGTGGAGACGTCGACGTGAGCGCGGAGGAAGGGACGAAGCAGGGCCGACAGGTGCTCAGGCTGGAGGAGCGGCTCGTCACCCTGGATGTTGACGTAGATGTCCGCGGGAATCTCTTCGGCTACAGCCTGGACGCGATCCGATCCGCTGGGGAGATCGGGCGAGGTCATTTGAAAGGGCCAGCCGTGTTCCAGGCAGAGGTTCGCAATCTCGCTGGAGTCGGTCGCGACGATGGTGGCATCGAGTCCGGGGCACCGAACCGCTGCTTCGTAGACCCATTCGAGCATTGGTCTGCCTGCGATGCGGCGAAGCATCTTCTTCGGAAGACGGGTGGACGCGAGCCGCGCCGGAATGACGCCGAGCACGCGTTGGGCGGGCTTTTCGGTTGAGTTTGAATCCAGTATGATGAGATCTGCTTCGGTCACTGGCGATGCTTCCTTCTTCCCGCCGATGACTTTCTCCTCCGGCACGACCCCAAGCACTGATGGCGGTGTAGCTCAGATGGTTAGAGCGACGGACTCATAACCCGTAGGTCAGAGGTTCGATTCCTCTCACCGCCACCACAGAAGTGGTACGAGCAGCGGCGCTGGGAATCCAGCCGGGGATTCAGTCAGAGAGTATCATTTTGCCTGCGGGGATCGTCTAACGCCTGTCTTTGTTCGCCTGACATCTGTGGAGGCTGCTGTCGCATGCTGAAGATTTCCAAGATTACTTTGCTTGCTGTTTCCGTAGCGCTTGTTCTTACGATCTTCCTCGGGGTGAATTCGAGCGGGGTAAGCGCCGCCTCGAGCCAGGACGATGGAGCGTACCGGCAGATCAACGTTTACAGCGAGGTTCTTCGGCACATTCAGACGGATTACGTGGAAGAGCCGAATATCGGCAACGTGACGAACGGTGCGCTGCGCGGGCTGCTGGAGTCTCTGGATGCGGACTCGAGTTATCTGACCCCCGGGGACTACAAGGTTTATAAGGCCGGAAGAGCGGGGAAGGCGCAGGTTGGAATCAACGTCTCGAAGCGCTTCGGGTATGCCACTGTGGTCTCGGTGGTGCCGGGCAGCCCGGCCGACAGGGCGAATTTGAATGACGGCGACATTATCGAGGCGATCGGCGCGCAGGACACACGCGACCTGTCGCTGGCGATGATTCAGCTGCTGCTGGATGGACAGCCCGGAACCGAGCTGACGCTTTCCGTGGTGCGACCGCGCAAGGCGGCACCGGAGAAGGTGGTGATGACGCGCGCGATGACGAGCCTGCCCCCGGTAGCTGAGACGATGTATGAGAATTCGACCATTCTGTATTTGAAGCCGGGCGCGCTGGATCATGAGCACGTCCAGCAGATCGAAGCAAAGCTGAAGGGGATGTCGAAGGCGGGCAACAAGAAGATCCTGCTCGACCTGCGCAACGTGGCGGCCGGTGAGATGCCCGAGGCGACGCGTCTGGCGAACTTCTTTCTCGCGTCGGGCACGATCGCCACCCTGGAAGGACAGAAGGTGCAGAAGCAGACTTTCACGGCTGAAGCCGGGAAGGTTTTGAATGCGACGGCGCCGCTGGTGGTGCTGGTCAATCGCGGAACGGCTGGACCTGGTGAGCTGGTTGCGGCGGCGCTGGCGGATAACAAGCGCGCCGAACTGGTGGGCGAGAAGACGTTTGGCGAGGGCGCGCAGCAGAAGACGTTTGAGCTGCCGGACGGCGCCGCGCTGATTCTTTCGATTGCGAAGTACGGATCACCTTCCGGCAAGAAGATCCAGGATGAGGGCGTGACGCCATCGGTTCTGGTTGCTTCGAGTCGGGATGAGGCGGCGGCGCAGGAGGACGAGACTCCGACGACTCCGACGACGACGCCGGCTGCCAAGCCAAGCGTAAGCGTGGACGAGCAGCTGACGAAGGCTCTGGATCTGCTGAAAGCGAAGGCAGCTTAGGGCTGAGCCAGACGAGGATCCCACGAAGGGCCGGATCTCACATGGTATGGTGGGAGGGCTTTGGGAAGCCTATTCAGACCGGAGATGCGGGGGTCCGGCGCGGAAGACGCGACGTTCTGGCAACGGCTGAATCGGAAGCTATCGCTACTTGAGGCGCGGCTTCCGGGCAAGGGACTGCTGGCGAGGTCCACCTTTCTGGTCCTGCTGGCGTTGTCTTCGGTGTTTGGCGCGCTGTGCGGTCTGCTTCTTGTCTATGCTATCGATCTTCCGCAGATGGACGATCTGGCGCGGTACCGTCCGAATACGACGACAGAGCTGCTGGATGTCCACGGAAGGGCTTTTGGGTCCTTTGCGCTCGAGCGTCGCGTGGTTGTTCCTTACAGCGAGTTCCCGCCGGTGCTGCGGGAGGCGATTTTTTCGATCGAGGATAAGAGCTTCGAGAGCAACTGGGGGGTGAACCTGGTGCGAGCCGTGGGTGCAGCGTACCGGGATTTGCATGCGAGTGGCCGGGCGCAGGGGGCGTCGACGCTGACGATGCAGCTAGCGCGCAATCTCTTTTTATCGTCGCAGAAGACGTATGGTCGCAAGTTCCAGGAGATCTTGCTGTCGATGCAGATGGAGAGGCGATTCACGAAGCAGCAGATTTTTCAGCTCTACGCCAATCAGATTTATCTGGGACATGGGACGTACGGGTTTGAGGCGGGATCGGAGTTCTTTTTCAGCAAGCATGTGCGGGACGTGACGCTTCCGGAGGCGGCTCTGCTGGCGGCTCTGCCGAAGGGGCCGGAGGCGTATTCGCCGCTGAAGTATCCTGACCGCGCGCTGCGCAGGAGAAATCTGGTGTTGAGCGAGATGCTGGCCGACCGCAAGATCAGCGCGGCGGAGGCGAATGCGGCGAAGGCTGCGGCCCTGGGTTTGCATATTGAGACACCGGCCAACAGCATCGCGCCCTACTTCGTTGAAGAGGTGCGGCGGCAGCTGGAGCATCAGTATGGCGTGGAAGAGGTGCACGGGGCTGGGCTGCGGGTGTACACGACGCTCGATCTAGACCTGCAGATGGTGGCGAACAAGGCCATTCTGGACGGGACGGCGGGGTATGAACGCAGGCACGGGTGGAAGGGGCGGCAGCAGAATGTTGCCGGCAGCACGGGGGGAACGGAGGCGTATCGCCATCCCGACTGGTCGCAGGCGATCGAGCCTGGAGTTTATGTTCATGCCGTGGTGATCGGGGTGCTGAAGGAGATCGCCACGGTGAGGATTGGGGCGGAGACGGCGGAGATGGGGCCGAGCGATTTTGTTTGGACGAAGTTCACCCGAGCGGACGCGTTTCTGCATGCGGGCGACCTTATCTATGTGCGGGTAGAGGCGGACCATGCGGATGGGTCTCTGCGTGTTTCGCTGCAGCAGGACACGGGTGCGCAGGGATCGTTGATGGCGGTCGATAACTCGGATGGAGAGGTTGTGGCGATGGTGGGCGGGCGGGATTTTGCTCTGTCGCAGTTCAACCGAGCGACGCAGGCTTTGAGGCAGGTGGGTTCGTCGTTCAAGCCCTATGTCTATACGACGGCTATTGAGGCCGGGGCCAAGCCGAGCGATATTGTGGTGGATGGGCCGACGAGCTTTCCGACGGCGAGCGGATGGTACACGCCGCATAACTACGAGGGTGACTACAAGGGCGCGATGACGCTGCTGAGTGCGTTCGCGGAGTCGCGAAATATTCCGGCGCTGAAGCTGGCGAACAAGGCGGGGATCCGGAAGGTGATCGAGACGGCGCACCGGTTCGGGATTACGAGCAACATTCCGGCGTTTCTGCCTGTGGCGATTGGATCGGCGGATATCACGCTGGTGGAGCAGGTGGGGGCTTACTCGGTGTTTCCGAACGATGGCTTACGGATTGAGCCGCACTATATTCGCAAGGTGACGCAGGCGGACGGGCTGGCTCTGCCGGAGAAGGTCCCGCAGGTGACAGAGGTGATCTCGGTGGAGACGGCTCGAACGATGGTGCAGCTGCTGGAGGCGGTGACCCGGTATGGAACGGGAGCGGCGGCGGCGCAGCTGAAGCATCCTCTGGGCGGGAAGACGGGGACGACGAACAACTACACGGACGCGTGGTTTGTGGGGTTTTCGCCATCGGTGACATGCGGGACGTGGATCGGGTTTGACGACCGGCAGTCGCTGGGGGAGAAGGAGACGGGGGCGCGGGCGGCGCTGCCGATGTGGATGGACTTCATGCGGGCGGCGATCGCGAACAAGCCGAAGGAGGCGTTTGCATCGGCTGGGGCACCGAAGAAGGTGCTGGATGTGCCTGAGGCTGCGAGCGAGGGCTACGTGGCGGCGCCTTCAAGGAAGGCGGTGGAGCAGAGCGACGAGGCGGATCCTGAGGGGACTCCGGAGAAGAACGCGCCGGCTCCGATTGAACGGAGGGATCCGCCGGCAGCACCGGTGGAGGCGGCTCCTCATTCGGCACCGACGGCGCCGGCACCGACGGCACCGCCCTCTCCGCAGGCGGCGCCGGAGTTCTGAGCTGATCTGGATGTTACGAGCTGGCGCGGGGAGACGTTAGCTGCCGGAGGAGGCTGAAGTATCTTTGGGCTGCGTTGACATCTCGGCCGATCTGCTGCTTGAGGGCCTCTGGGGATGGCCAGCGTTTCTCTTCGCGAAGGCGGCGGAAGAAACAGAGCTCGAGGGGGGTGGTGTCGGAGAGCTGCAGGGGATGGAAGTTGAGCAGGTAGGATTCGACGGTGAAGGAGTCGGCGCCGAAGGTGGGGCGGTTGCCGACGTTGGTGACGGCTTCGAAGATCTCCGGGGCCGTGCTGCCGCCTATTTTCAGATGGGTGATGTAGACGCCATTGGCTGGAAGGAGCTCGCTATAGGGGGCCAGGTTGATGGTAGGGACGGTGTAGCGGGTGCCGTAGCCTCGACCTGAGGCGGGCGTGCCGCGGACGCTGAAGGGGCGGTCGAGAAGCCGTCTGGCGGCAGAGACGTCGCCGCTCGAGACCAGGCTGCGAATGCGGCTTGAAGAGACGGCGCAGCCGTGGAAGCTCTGCGGCGGATAGCTGGAGACGGTGAAGCCGAGCTCGGCGCCCAGGGAGGTAAGGGTGGCTACGTCAGCCTCGGCCTGATGACCGAAGCGGAAGTTCTCTCCCTCGTGGAGATCGAGGACGTTCAGCTTGTCGCGGAGGATCTCCTGGGTGAACTGACGGGCGCTCATTCTGGCGAGATCGCCGTTGAAGGGCAGGACGACGACGTCGTCGACGCCGGTGGATGCGAGCAGATCGAGCTTGTGGTCGAGGGGAGTGAGGAGAGGAGGGCTCAGGTCGGGTCGGATAGCTCGGGCCGGGTGGGGATCGAAGGTGATGACCAGAGATCGGAGCCCCTGGCTGCGCGCGCGATCGAGGACGTTTGCGATGACCCATCGATGTCCCCGATGCACGCCGTCGAAGTTGCCGATCGTGGCGACCGCCGGCGTGGGCGATGGGGGGAGATCGTCGAGATGGCGGTAGATGTGCATCAGGCGATCTCGAAGTGGATCCGCAGGCCGTCGTAGCCGAGGCGGATGTTGGGGGGAAGGATGGCCTCAGTGGCCTCCTGGTCGAGGTCGTGACTGAGGTGCGTGAAGAAGGCGCGCTTCGGCTGGAGCTGTTCGACGAAGGCAATCGAGCGATCGAGATGGGAATGGCTGGGGTGCGGATCGCGACGGAGCGCATCGAGGATGAGCACGTCGAGATCCTGGAGGAAGGGCAGGCTCTCGGCGGGGATATCGCTCATGTCGGTGAGGTAGGCGGCTGCGCCGAATCGATATCCGGTGATCTCCTGGTTTCCGTGGAGGACGGGGATGCGGCGGAAGCAGGCTCCGAAGAGCTCTGTTCCGGAGCCGGCGGCAAGGTCGATGCGATTGAGTTGCACACGGGCGCTGGTGGGGTAGCGGTTTTCCCGCCGGAAGGTGTACTCGAAGATGCGCTCAATGGCCTTCGCGGTCTCGTCATCGGCGTAGAGAGGGAGGCCGCCGGGCACACGAAAGCTGAGGGGTCGGAGGTCATCGAAGCCCATGACGTGATCTGCGTGACCGTGGGTGTAGAGCACGGCGTCAATGTGGCGGATCTCCTCGCGCACGGCCTGGGCGTGGAAGTCGGGGCCGGTGTCGATGAGGACGACGCGATCGTTGTAGGCGAGACGGACGGAGGGCCTGGTGCGGCGGTTGCGCGGGTCGGTGGAGGTGCAGACCGCGCACTGACAGCCGAGGGTCGGCACACCCATGGACGTGCCGCTGCCCAGGAACGTGAGGGTCGCCTCCATGAACTAGAGGACGATGCCTGGCTTGGGGGCGGTGCCGGCCTTGGCGGCGGCGGATCGGGCGAACGCCTGAGTGATCTCGAGGAAGGCCATGCGCAGTTCGAAGAGAGCGCTGTCGAGGAGCTTGGTCTCCCCGGAGTTGAGGTTGCCCTTCGTCTTTTCACCGAGCACGGCCAGCATGTCGACGCTCTGGCGTGCACCGAGGATGTCGACCTGGGGCTTCTGTCCTTCAGGGGTGGCTCCGCCGAGCTGCATGATGGCGGTGAGATAGATGCTTTGCACGAGCTGATCGAAGTTCATGGCGGGTGGATGATCGCCGCCGGGATTTGCGGCACGAATCGCGGTGTCGAGACGGTCCGCAGTCTGCTCGTAAGCGAAGCGTGACTGCTCGGCCTGCTCGGGCGTGGGGGCAGGGAGGGAGTCCTCGTCGCGGAAGTCCTGGGCCGGCGGCTCAGGCGTAGTTTGTTTTGACGCTTCGGGCGCCACGGGTCTGGGCTGGTCTTGCTCCCTGGTCGAGCGCTCCGCATCCCTGGTTGAGCGTTCCGCATCCGGACGCAGATCGCCCTCTGTCGTAAATTTCCGACGGTCTGTGACGACGAATGGCTTGTTTGCTTCCGGCATGAGAGATCTCTCCTGGGTGATTTGCTGAGTAGGGGGTCTAAGTGTCTGGTGTGAACCTGGGTAACTGATGCTCGCTGTGAATCTTTGCTAAATCGAACGGGAGGGATGTGGGGTGTGCGATGCCCCCGCGATAGTGAATCGGCTTATTTCCTGCGAGAGCCTCGCGACGGATATAACCGAGGCCGATCCGGGTACCGGCCTGGAGTCTGCTTTGGGATCCGGTCTGGGATCCGGTCTGGGATCCGGTCTGGGACCCGGTTTGGGGCTGGGCATCTCCCGTGGAGAAGGGAATGTTTACCACGCTTGTGAGCTCCCCGACGGCCTTTTCGTCTACGGAGAGGGCGAGACCTCCTGACGCGTCTTCCCCTGCGAGGTAGAAGCCTGCGAAGGTTCGATGGACGCTGCCGCGGGAGTGAATTCGTTCGACGATCTCCTGGCCGAGGTAGCAGCCTTTGGAGAAGTGGAGCGCCCTGACGGCACCGGTCTCCTGGGGCAGATCGCGGTCGCGTATGTCGACGCCGAAGAGCGGGGTTCCTTCGAGGACACGCAGCGTTTCAAGAGTGGCGGGGGTGCACTGCGTGACGTCCATGCCGGCGATCTCCGCGGCGAGTTCCGCGATCGTCGCTGCTTCGGACCAGAGCTCGAAGCGCGGGATGAGCGGGCCATAAGCGCGCAGGACGACGACCGGTGCGGATCGCCAGTCGAGACGGGTGAACGCTGATGTGCTGGACGGGGCGGCTTCGAGATGGAGGCGACGGAGTATTTCGGGCGCGTGTGGACCGGCGAGCAGAAGCCCCGCGCGTGAGGGGGTGATGTCTTCGAGTTCGACGTCGTCCATGATGATGAAGCGATCCAGCAGAGAGACGAGATGAGCGAGCTGCGATCGACCGGTCTCGAAGAGCAGGTGATCGGTTTGGGCGAAGACGTAGCCATCGCCCTGGATGCGGCCCTGCGCATTTAGAAGGAAGTTGTAACACCCCTGACCGGAGGCGAGGTCCCCGACGGAGTTGGTCACCATTCCGTTGAGCCATCGAACCCGGTCCGGACCGGTGACCTTGATCCATCCGGTGCTGGTCAGGGGGGCCGTTCCCCCGCTGGTGAGGAGCGCTTCTAATTCCACCTTGGAGCCACACTGGGGGTCGTGGACCCGGGTCGTGTTGGAGGTGCTTTCGGGAGAGATTGTCTGGGACATGGAAGGTAACACTAACGCGATGCGTACACTGTGATTATAGCCGTGGTGGGAGGGCAGGACGTTGAAGCGCGCAGGAGGTCGAGGAGCTTTGCCCAGGCGCGGAGGGGCGATCGCGGCGATTCTGGCGGTTGGGATCCTGGTGAGCGCGGCGGCTGTTGCCCAGACTCATGATGCGCCTGTGCCGGCCCAGCCGAGGACGGGAAAGCCGATCACGAAAGATCAGGCGAGGGAGCTATTCCGGTCGGTCGACGAGATTCTTGGATTTGTGAGCAGCGATACAAAGCTGCCGATCCAGCACAGCGTGAAGCGGCGGCTGATCTCGCGCGACGAGGTGAACCGGTTTCTGAAGAAAAAGTTCGATGAGGACGAGGGAGCGAAGCGCATGGAGCGCTCGGAGCTGGTGCTGAAGAAGTTCGGTCTGCTGGATCGAGATTTTCAGCTCAGGCCGTTTCTGATCAGTCTGTTGACGGAGCAGATCGCGGGATTTTACGACAACAAGACGAAGACGGTGAACCTGCTGGACTGGATTGAACCGGAGGAGCAAAAGCCGGTGCTGGCGCATGAGTTGACGCACGCTCTGCAGGATCAGAGTGTTGACCTGGAGAGGTGGTCGAACTCCGGTGTTCACGGCGTATCGCAGAACTCGCGCGAGGACAACCGGCATCTTGAGACAGATGAGATGGAGACGGCACGAGGCGCGATTGCGGAGGGCCAGGCGATGGCGGTGTTCGTCGACTACAGTCTGAGGCCCTCGGGGCGGACGATTGCAGACTCTCCAGAGCTTGTGGATCGGTTGAAGGATTCGGATATGTCGAGTGGAGGGTCTCCCGTTCTGGCTCGAGCACCCCTGCTGCTGCAACAGTCTTTACTGTTTCCGTACAGCGACGGTTTGAGATTTGAGCAGGCGGTGCTGATGAAGTCGGGCAAGCAGGCGGCCTTTGCCGAGGTGCTGGAGCATCCGCCAAGCTCGAGCTACGAGATTATGAATCCGGCGGCGTACCTCGCGCATGCTCCGGTGCCGACGCTTCGCCTGCCCGATATTCACTCGATGCTGGATGCGGAGTACACACCGTATGACGTGGGTGTGATGGGGGCGCTGGATGTTCGGATTCTGGCGGAGCTGTTCGGCGGCCGGGAGATGTCGGAGGCGCTGACGCCTGCGTGGGATGGAGGCTTGTATTACGCGGCGCAGAGGCGAGCGACGAAGGAGGCGGATCGGTCCTCCACCTCTTCGCTGGCGATCTTCTATCTTTCGCGGTGGAAGAATCCGGACTCGGCGCGCAGCTTTGCCCGGATGTATGCGGGGCAGATGGCGCGGAAGTATTCGAAGGTGAAGCGTGTGGAAGCCGGTGCGGAGGATGAAGAGGAGGTCTACGCGACGAACGAGGGAGACGCTTTGATTCGGAGGTCCGGAGCGGAGGTCTTCGTGAGCGAAGGGTTTGCGCTGCCGCTGGCGCGACGTTTACGCGAGTTGCTGCTGGGGGCGCAGGCGGCAGGGCCAATTCTTACGGCGAATGCTGGCGCGGGCGAGAGATCTCTGGCGCTTGGAGAGTTGTGGCGCTCCGTGAGTGGGGGCGACCTCTCTTTGCGGGATATGCTTAGGGTCGAGATGAAACGGGATGCAGCGCGAGAGCGATCGTTCGAGGAGAAGAAGATTTGGTGAAGGCTGAGATCGGAATTATCGGGGGCAGCGGGCTGTATGCGATGCCTGGGTTGATCGGAGTGCGGGAAGAGCGAGTAGAGACACCGTTCGGAGAGCCGTCGGAGGTGTTCGCTGTTGGCGAGTTGGACGGGAGGAGGGTCGCGTTTCTGGCTCGACACGGTCGCGGGCATCGTATCCTGCCGAGCGAGATAAATTACCGGGCAAATATCTACGCGATGAAGGCGCTCGGGGTGGAACGGATCCTGTCGGTCTCGGCCGTGGGATCGCTGAAGGAAGAGCACAAGCCGACGGACTTGGTAATTCCCGAACAATTTATTGATCGGACCTTCGCTCGGAACGCGACCTTTTTTGGAGAGGGAATTGTGGCGCATGTTGCGTTTGGCGATCCAGTTTGCGGAACTGCTGTCTCGGCCTTCGAGAGAGCTTGTGCGGAGGTCGGGGTGGTGGGCAAACGGGGCGGGACCTATGTGTGTATGGAGGGTCCGCAGTTCTCGACGCGGGCGGAATCGAACCTTTATCGCAGCTGGGGAGCGGATGTTATCGGCATGACGAATCTGCAGGAGGCCAAGCTGGCCCGGGAGGCGGAGATCTGCTATGCGACGATGGCCATGGTCACGGACTATGACTGCTGGCGCGAGGGCCACGACGACGTGACTGTGGACCAGGTGGTGGCGGTGCTGCACCAGAATGCGGAGAACGCCGGCAAGGTGGTTCGAGCGGCGGTTGCGGCGTTGCCAGCCGAGCGGACATGCCATTGCGCGAGCGCTCTGAAGTACGCCATTTTGACGGATCGAAGTGCCATTCCGCAGAAGACCCGTGAGCGGCTGAGCCTGCTTTTGGATAAGTACATGTAGGTTGGGCGGACGACTTACCGGGATATGCGGTGTAGGCAGTTTATTGAGGACGGATTAGAGGAATATATGTCGATCTTAGTTGTTGGATCTGTTGCATTCGATAGTATCGAGACCCCGCACGGAGCGGTGGATCACTGTCTCGGTGGAGCGGCGACGCACTTCGCCCTTGCGGCCAGCTATTTTACTGACGTGCGCGTGATTGCTGTGGTCGGGAGTGACTTCGCGGCTGAGCACGAAGCGGTGCTGACGAGGCGCGGCATCGATACTCGCGGAATTGAGCGGGCAGACGGCCTGAGCTTTCACTGGAAGGGCTCGTACACGGGTAGTTTGAACGAGGCCAAGACGCTGGGCACGGACCTGAATGTCTTTAGCACCTTTAAACCCAAGATTCCCGAGGCTTACGGGGACTCCGAATATTTGTTTCTGGCAAATATTGATCCGGCGCTGCAGGACACCGTTCGGCGGCAGATGCCGGGAGTGCGCATGGTTTGCGGCGACACGATGAACTACTGGATCGCGGATCACCGGGAGAATCTGGCAAAGGTGCTGAAGGAACTCGATGTGCTCCTGATCAATGACGGCGAGGCGCGGATGCTTTCGGGTGAAAACAATATTGTGAAGGCCGCGGACAAGATTATGGCTACGGGACCAAGGTCGCTGGTCATCAAGCACGGGGAGTATGGAGCCACAGCGTTCTTCAGCGACCGATCGTTTCCGAGCACGCCGAAGCTTCATCCATTCCGCGCACCGGCTCTGCCTCTGGAGGAGGTTGTTGATCCGACTGGGGCGGGAGATTCGTTCGCAGGCGGGTTCTATGGATACATTGCCTCGCAAGCGGTGTTTACTCCGGAGGTGTTTCGCCGAGCTCTGTTTTACGGTGGGGTCATGGGCTCGTTCGCGGTAGAGCGCTTCGGCACGGAACGTCTGCAGAGCGTGAGCGAACAGGAGATCGAGGACCGATTCAAGCTGTTTCAGGAGATCTCGCACCTTGGCTTCGCGCGGGAGTAAGGGGCGGGTCCCATCCGCTCGCGTGGTCGCAGGCGGGGCTGGGCGTGAGGTTCTTCAAGGTGCGGCAACCCGTCCGAGTGCCCGGGGCGGAGGTGCGACCCGGGAGGAGACGCTGCCTATCGCTTTGGGTGCTCTCGTTCTGGCATTTGTGGCGCTTCTAGTCTGCTACTCGCGTGGTTACATGTTGCTGTACGGCGACGCCGTTGCGCATCTGGGGATTGCGCGACGGATCTTTGACTCGCGAAATCCGGGGCTGGTGCAGCTTGGGGGCGTATGGCTTCCCCTGTCGCACATCATACTTTTGCCTTTCGTCTGGAAGATGGAGTGGTGGCAGAACGGGATGGCCGGCGCATGGCCGTCCATGCTGTGCTATGTCTTTGCCGTGACGGGTTTCTTCCGCCTGGGACGGCTGCTGCTTCCGCCGCGGTGGGCCATGGTCGCCACTGCATTTTTCGCACTGAACCCGAACCTGCTTTTTCTTTCCACGACTGCGATGACAGAGCCGCTGTTTCTAGCGGTTCTTATCTGGCTGACGCTGCTTATCCTCGAGTGCGTGTCGGCGATGAACCGCGGGGATTTGAAGCGGATGAGACGGTCGATGATCGGCGCAGGCCTTCTTGTTGCTGCCGCTGTGTTCACGCGCTATGACGGATGGATACTGGGGGCTGCGGCATGGTGCGTGCTGGCGTGGCAGCTTTACAAACGGCGAAATCTTTGGCGAGAGGCCCGGATGTCCTTTGCGGTATTTACCCTGATCGCGGTTGCCGCGCCGGTCAGTTGGCTGGCTTTCAATCAGCACTTTTATCATGACTGGCTCGACTTCCTGCGCGGCCCGTACTCCGCGGCTGCGATAGAAAAGAAGACTTCCCCGCCGGGTTCGCGGCATTATCGAGGATGGCACAACCCTGCGTGGGCTCTGCTGTTTTATACGCGTACGGCGCAGGTCGATGCTTCCGCATGGGAGACCGGCTTTCTGTTGATGGCGGCGGCGCTCGCTGGTCTGTGGTCCACGATTCGGCGGAAGCTGGAGCTACCCACGCTTCTGCTGTGGATTCCGCTGCCGTTCTATATCTACTCGGTCGCCTATGGGTCGGTTCCCATTTTCATTCCGCAGCTGTGGCCCCACTCGTTTTATAACGCGCGCTACGGGATGGAGATGCTTCCCGCGCTGGCGCTATTTGGCGCGGTGGCTGCAGAGCGGTTGCAAGTGCGAGGCGAGAGTTTCTCTCCGCTGATGGCGAAACTCCTCTTTCCCGTATGTCTCTCGCTAGCCATTCTGAACAGCGTGGTGATGATGTACCAGGTTCCGCTTGTGCTGAAGGAAGGGATGGTGAATGCAACGACGCGCGTGGCGTTTGAGGCTGCTCTGGCGCGCGAGTTGCGGACGTTTGCTCCGGGTTCGCCGATCCTGATGTCGACGTCGGATCACATCGGAGCTCTGCAGCAGGCGGGGATTCCGCTGAGGCAGGTTCTGAGCGAGGGCGACTACGACAGCTGGAGGGAGACGCTGGCGGCGCCCGCGGAGAAGGCGGCCTACGTGGTTTCGATCGCGGGCGATCCGGTATCGAAGGTGCTCGCTAAGAATGCTGACGGGCTGACGGAGTTAACCGTGCTGTGCACCACGGGCCAGCCATGCGCGCGGATCTATCGATCGGATCGATATGCCGGACCGACCGGTCCTGTTCCAGATCGGTGACTGACGTTCCGGGCCGATAAGGGTCGGGTAGAGTAAGGAATGATGATTCCTTTCGTCAAAGCTCATGCTTGTGGCAACGACTTCCTGATTGTGGAAGAGGGTCACGCAGCGGGTCAACACGCTGCTGTTGCCCATAGCCTCTGCACGCGGCACACCGGTATCGGTGCGGATGGGGTTGAGTTCCTCGATCGAAGCGGAGGGAGCCGGCTCAGGCTTTTCAACTCGGATGGAAGCGAGGCGGAGCTCTCGGGGAATGGGACGCGATGTGTTGCTGCATGGCTGGCGCACAGCGAGGGGACTCAGAGGATCTTGTTTGAGACTCACGGAGGTCCGCGAAGGTGTCGAGTGATGGAGCAGAACGAGAACCACTACGTGATCGAGAGTGGTATGGGCGTTCCAAGGGTGATGCCGAGGACGATTGTTTTGCCGGGTGTTGGTGAGGTGTCTGGGGCCATGGTGAATGTGGGCAATCCTCACTTCGTGCTTTTTGTGGACACGTCGGAGTTCGATGCCCATGGCCGATCCTGGCAGGAGCTGGGGGCGCTCCTCAGCGTGAGCCCGGTGTTTCCGCACGGGACCAATGTGGAGTTTGTGCGGATGGATTCGCTTTCGGAGATTGCATTCCGGATTTATGAGCGTGGTTGCGGGCCGACGACATCGTCGGGCACTGGGACGTGTGCGGCCTCCGCTGCTGCGATCAAGCTTCGTGGAGCCGAGCGCTCTCTGACGGCGATGGCCGAGGGTGGGAGCCAGAGGGTGGCGTGGCCAAGGTCTGAGGACGAGATGCTTCTGACGGGGCCGGCGGAGATCGTCTGCACGGGCAAGGCGCTGATACGTTGAATCCTGTGATTCGAAAGAGGCCGGGGGCTCTGCGTGCGGGGTCGAAGCTGGCGGTGTTGTCGCCTGCGAGCGCCGCGAAACGCGACCTGGTGGAGAAGGGAGTTGCGCGTCTCCGGGAGCTCGGATACGGAGTCACTGTAGGGGCACATGCGTTGGACTCTGGACCGCTTTACTATGCGGGCTCGGCCAAATGCCGTGCGGAGGATCTCCACGCAGCGTTTGCCGATTCGACGATTGACGGGATCCTTTGTACCCGCGGAGGCTGGGGCGCTGCGGAGCTGCTGCCGATGCTGGATGTGGAGCTGATTCGCTCATGCCCTAAGGTGTTCGCCGGGTACAGCGACATCACTTCCCTGCAGACGTGGATGCTCGAGAGGGCGGGTCTGGTTACCTTTTACGGACCTATGGTCGCGGCTGATTTCGCGCGTGAGGGCGGAGTGGATCTCGACCGCTGGCGGCAGAGCCTGCACGAATCTTCGGCGTGGTCGGTGGGAGCGGAGGACGGTCTGCGGATTTTGCGTGCCGGGAAGGCCGAGGGTCCGCTTCACGGCGGATGTCTTTCGATTCTGGCCGAGAGCCTGGGGACGCCTTACGCTCCAAAACATTTTGGTGGCGTGCTCTTCCTGGAAGATATTGGCACGAAGCCATACCAGTGGGACCGCATGCTGGTTCACTTGCGCTATGCGGGATTTCTCGACGAGGTGACTGGGATCGTCTTGGGCGACATGGGGCAGTGCGTTGCGCCGGAGCAGATGCCGCTGCTAGAGGCCGCGCTTCTCCACAGCCTGCGGGATTTTGCGGGTCCGATTGCGATGGGCCTGCGGTGTGGGCACGTGGATGGGGCTAATGTCACGATTCCGCTGGGGATTGATGTTCGGCTGGAGTGCGACGACCGGGCGAATCCGCGGTTACACTTTATCGACGGGGCTGTCACGCTGTAGGCTCATGTTCTCAGAGGCGATGCCCACACCAAAGCACATTCATCTCATCGGCATCTGCGGAACGGCTATGGCCGCTCTGGCGGGTATGCTTCAGGCGCAAGGCCACCGGATTACCGGATCGGATACGGCCTCCTACCCACCCATGAACGATTTACTTCGTGATTTGGGGATTCGAGTTCTGCAGCCGTATGACTTACGCAATCTGGAGCCACGTCCGGATCTCGTGATTGTCGGAAATGCGATCTCGCGAGGAAATGCGGAACTGGAGTATGTGCTCGATCACCGCATCCCTTTTGCCTCGATGGCTGCGATTGTTCACGATGAATTTCTTGCTGGGCGTGAGTCGCTCGTGGTGGCGGGCACTCATGGAAAGACGACGACGACAAGTATGCTGGCCTGGATTTACGAGGTGGCCTCGCGCTCGAAGCCGGAGCTTGCGCCATCTTTTCTCATAGGGGGTGTGGCCGAGAACTTCGGAACCAGCTTCCGGGTGGCGGCGACGCAACCCTTTATTCTTGAAGGGGACGAGTACGACACCGCCTTTTTCGACAAGGGCCCAAAATTCCTCCACTACTTTCCGGACGCAGCCATTCTGACGCATGTGGAGTTCGATCACGCGGACATCTACACGGATCTGGAGGCAGTGAAGATTGCTTTCAAGCGGTTGGTGAATCTGATTCCACGGCGAGGACTCCTGGTGGCCTACGATGGCAGCGAGACGGTAAGCGAGTGTGTGGCCAGAGCATTCTGTACGGTGGAACGCTATGGGTTTCGGGACAACTCGGCCTGGCAGATGAAGGATCTACGGCATGAGGGGGCAACGACACGGTGGACGCTGCTGCGCGACGGTGATTTTTTTTCGGATATGGCGCTTCCGATGGCGGGCGAACACAATGCGCTGAATGCCACGGCTGCCGCAGCTCTCGCAGCGGGGCAGGGGATCGAGCCGGGGGCGATCGTCGAAGCTCTGGGCAGCTTCCGCAGCGTTAAGCGGCGGCTTGAGGTTCGGGCCGAGGTCGATGGGATTACCATCATCGACGATTTTGCTCATCATCCGACTGCGATTCGGGAGACGCTGCGGGCCCTGAGAGAGGGCTATGCCGGACGTCGTATCTGGGCTGTTCTGGAGCCGCGGTCGAACACGCTTCGCCGGAACATCTTTGAAGCTCCGCTGGCGGAGAGTCTATCGCTCGCGGATCGGGTGGTGCTGGCGGCGGTGTTCCGATCCGAGAGCATACCGATCGCTGAGCGCCTGAAACTAGAGAATCTGGTCAGGAGGCTCGAGGCTGCGGGCATCCCCGCGACGATTGCGGCAGACGCGGACGAGATCGTCGCGGAACTGGTTCCGCAGCTTAGGCACGGGGACGTGGTGGCCCTGCTGTCGAATGGCGGCTTCGGAAATATCTACGAGAAGCTGCCGGAGGCGCTCGTGGCTGCCCATGCACGGGCATTGCAGCCTGCTCCTCTGCGATTGCACCTTTAAGTCGACACGTATGCTCGCGACGCTCAAGATCCTCTTCGTTTACATCACTCTCGGCTCGGTGGCTGGGCTGCTTGGCATCCCTTACAGCTTTTTGATCGGGGACATCGGGCCGCTCTACCGGATTGTCATGGGGATCCTTCGCGCTGGCCTTCGCGCAGGCGGCATCCACGTCACGGTGGTGGGCCTGGAGAACGTTCCGGCGAATCGTTCCTGCATTTTCATGTGCAATCATGTCTCGAATCTGGACCCGCCCGTGGTTCTGCCGCTGCTGCCCGGAAGGAGTTCCGTTCTGCTGAAGAAGGAGTTGATGAAGATCCCCCTGCTGGGGACTGCGATGCGAATGGCCAAGTTTATTCCTGTCGAGCGCAGCCGGAGCAGGGAGGCGGCACAACGGAGCGTAGGCTCGGCGGCGGAGGCGCTGCAATCGGGGTTGCACATCCTGGTGTTTCCCGAGGGAACGAGATCTCTGACGGGGCGTCTTTCCACGTTCAAGAAGGGCCCGTTTTTTCTAGCACGAGAGACGCAGGCGGCGATTGTTCCGGTCGCGGTCTCGGGGACACGAGGCATGATGCGGAAGGGGAGCTTCGCTATTTACCCGGGACGTGCGCAGGTGGAGCTCCTGCCGATGATGCACCCGGCGGATTACGCAACGCGCGAGGAGCTGATGACGGCGGTGCATCGAGCGCTGGCCGATGCACTTCCCGAGGAGATGAAACCGCTTCCTATTTGAGGATGGGATTGTAACCGTCGACGATCAACCGCTGACGCATGGCCTCGGCGTCCTTTTTGGTGGGGAAGGGTCCAACCTGGACATGGAGCAGATTGTCGAGGGTCCGCGGCCGAATGATTCCGGCGTACCCACGCTTTTTTAGAGCTGCCAGGAGCAGATCAGCGTCCTCTTTCCGAGAGACGGCGGCTATCTGGACGAAGCTCTGGGCTCCCCCTGGAGAATCCGGAGAGGTTGAGGAAGGAACCGGCGGTAGAGCTGCGCGGAGTTCCGTATTTGCCGTCGCGCCGTCGCGCGATCCCGGCCTGGAGGGCCGCTCACCCGGCATCTCTGCCGATGGGCTGGAGTCCCTGATTCTTGAGCTCTGCTGCGAGGGCTGAACGACCTGGGAATCGGGCCTGGAGAAGCTGCTCGATGGAAGTTCTCTTACTCCCGACGGTCTTCCGGGAGAGGGCTTTTCGTCACCGTTGGAGCTTTGCGGGGACGTAGAACTCTGTGTGGACGGCGCTGCGGACGCAGTTGCCAGCAGCGGGACGGATCTTCTCCCCATGCTGTACCCGAGTCCAAAGAAGAGGGAGCAGACGAGCGCAAGGGCGAGAAAGATACCGAGAACCGTGCCTGTGTCGAGCGAGATCTCTCGGTCCCCCCGGTCGGAGTCGCGTGAATCATCCTCTGAGTCGTACCGCGTTGGCATCTTCCAGTTCCTCAGCCCTGCAGCTTTCCCGAACAGCGTCCTTAGGAGTCCTTACCCAGGACGCCGGAGAGCGCATGCTGGCAAGGACCACTGGCTACGGTAAGCCAGCAGCACCTCGATGCTATCTCCCCAGTCAGGAATAAAGGTAGATCGACGATGAGACGTATCTGCTCAGTCACGTGCTAGTAGTGCAGGTAGAAGCCTATTGCCGGCTCAGACGTAAAGGTTCTTTTATTGATGGTCAGGTAGTTCTGATCGAAGTCAGGAGCTTTGTAGAAGATCTGCCGAAACTGCGCGCGCACGCCGAAGTGACTGGAGAAGACGGGCTGCTCCAAGCCGACGGAGTAGTAGTAGACCAGACGTGCTCGCGCCGGCAGGCCCTGTCCGCCGAAGGGAGTCGGGCGGAACGCAATGGATCCTACGCCACCTGAGGCAAAGGTCTGAAGACCGAGCAGACTCGGCCCATGGGCGACATAGCCGACCGTGTACTCGGACGCATTGGTCTGGGCTCCGCCGACGATATAATTTGAGAACTTTTCCGTGAACCTGGCGTAGCTGTAGTTAATCTCAGCGCCTAACAGCGGCGACTTGGTGTAGCGAAGCGCGATGAGAGCGCCCAGGGTATTGCTGGCAGTTTGCGTGACGGCGACTCCCTGGTAGTTCGTGCCCTGGACGCTCTTGGTGAAGACCCCGATCCCGCTGACGGAGAGATCCAAACGCTGAAGCTGACGCTGCGTTGCAGTCACCTGGGCACGAGCTGTTGACGCGAGAAGACCGGAAGAGAGGCAAAACAAAAGAGTCCATCGTGATGACCGGTGGAATGCTTTAAACATGCGGAGGGAGCTCCTTAGAACGGTACTTTCGATCTATTCAGTCTACTCTGGAAGGCTTTGGCGTAACGCGCCGGATGAGTTGGCGGCTACCCACTTGGTTCCGGAAAGAATGCTAAGGAAACGCCTTATTGCGACGAGCTTTAACGGCGACTAGTCCTAGAAAAGACGCCGAAGCGCCAAGCAGAAGTCCGGCACAGACTGCCACAGGCAGATGAACCCGAGACGCAGAGCGGGTCTGGTCGACGAGGGCCGAAAGGCCATAGGTGATGCCGCATATCGCCGCCGAGGTAGACAGGCCTCTGCGAGCAACGCGGGTGGACAACGCAAGCAAAGCGCAGGCGCCGAGGAGTGCGAGCAACGCTGCGGGGCGAAGCGGAAGAAGGGATAGACCGTAGATACCGGAGAGGAGGAGAAGCGAGCCGAGGGCTCCGGGAACGATGGCTCCGGGCAGGTTGCATTCCAAGAAGATGAACAGGATTCCAGAACAGAGCACGATTACGGCTACGTCCGGAGTGGCGAGCAAGCTGACAAGGCGCTGATGAATGGAGACGGCAGCCGAAGCAACAAGGAGAAAGATGGCTGCTTGCTGCTGAGGGGTCATGGAAGGGACTGGCCGCGAGCTTCGAGTGCCTGCTTCATGCCGAGAGCCGCGGAATTTTTCTGTTCGAGCCTCAAGGCGTTGCTGACGTCCGAGGCTGAAGCTGCGAGTTGATTGGAAGCGAGCTCCAAGCGCGCCAATACCAGATACGCGGCGACGTTGGGACGGAGCTTCAGGGAAGTCTGCGCTTCGGCACGGGCATCGGCGGCGTTGCCACTCTGCTCCCGAATCTGCGCAATTCCGGCGTGCCCGGCAAAGCTCGAGGGATCAGCGGCGATGGCAGCCTGGAACTCTTTTTCAGCCTCGGGCAACAGCCCCTGGCCCAGGTAATCACGGCCCTGCTGGGTGTATTGGGTCGACCGCTCCGCCGCCGGCAGCGTGGCCATGCGGAGGCTGCGCAGCTGGTCTAACTGGAAGGCGGCCTGCCGAAACGACGCTTCGGTGTAGGTGCGGCGAACCCGTTCAAGGGGGGAGAAGGAGTTGCTGTCGGGGGTATCGGAGGTGGTGGAGGCAAGCGTGACTCGTCCGGATGCAAGGCGATCGCACAGCTCCTGAATTTCGGTGTCGGAGGGACGCAGCTTCAGAGCGGCGGCGCCCTCACGCTGCGCTCCAGGCGTATCGCCTCTGCGGAGGAGTGCGACGGCCAGGTTGTAATGGTATTCGGCGTCGTTCGGGTCCGCTGCGACGGCACGTTCAAAGAGAGCGGCGGCATCGTGTCCCTGGCGGCTGGCGGCTACGCCCTGGTTATTCACGACCTCGGGAAGGGGTAGACGGCCAGCGACGAACTTGAAGGCGGTCTCGGCCTCCGCATACTTCGCAGTGTTAATGCGCGCCAGGCCGAGATAGAACTGCGCCTCGAGCGCTCGCCGATCGCCCAGCGGTATTTTGGAGAGTGTTGCCGCCGAGCGGTCGTACTCCCGCTGTGTGTACAGGGATTTGCCGAGCGCAAGGGCAGCGGCGTAGTTGGTCGAACTCTCTCCGACGGCCATTTGCAAGCGCTTCGTCCGTTCCTGCGGCGTGGATGCGTCGGTGCCGCGGATGTAGTTTTCAAACGAGCTTAGCTTGACGCCTGCCGAGGCCGCGAGGAAGGTTTGCTGAGCGACGGGAAAGCCTGGATCAATCTCTCGAGCAGCTTTCCAGGCAAGCGCGTTTTCGACATCAAGCAGCCGTGAGAGCTCGCTCGAGTCGGAGAGGGGAGGCGAGAGCCGGAGCTGATTGACGCGGAGGACCTGGGCCTGCACCGCGATGCGTGTGCCCTGAGTGGTGAAACTGCCGAAGATGACGAAGTCAGCATCGAGTGTCTGAGCGATGCGGATGGTGGTCGCGCGGGTCGGTTTGAAGCCGGCGGGAAGGCCGAGGTGATCCAAGGCAAAGAGGCGATCTTCGCGGGTGATGGTGAGGAAGCCGGACGAATTCAGGCGCTCGCCGATGGTGTCAGGGAAGGAGTCTCCGATCCAATCCAGGTTTGCTTGTCCGGATCGGTTAGCGAAGGGAAGGACGAGGACGACTCGACCTCCCAAGGCCTTGGCCTCAGGGGCGGTCTGTGTCAACGCGGTGAGGGGAGCAAGGAACAGCCAGAGAGGGAGTTGCAGACAGAGAGCGCTGAACCGTACTTGCCGAGAGCGAGCCACAGGAGAAGTATAGATTGGGCTGCTACGGAGCAGCAGCAGTTTGGCGGTTGGTGCTTTGGGTGCGCTTGAAGCGGAGAACGGCCGCCCATTCCCCTCGCCGGTGTTCTTCCCAGACGATCTGTCCGTGGGTGAGTGCGGCGGCTTCGGCTGGTTGAAGGTCGTGGTGGAAATCGAAGTAGAGCATATCCGCGGGCTCGTTGCGCCGGCCGAGATTGAGTTGGCCCAAGGGCGGTTCCCACTTTGTCGAGAAGAGGAAGGCGGTGTCGTAGATCGCCGCATCGACCGTGGATTTCCGCATCTGTTCGAGCGAGAAGTCGGGGACACCCACGGTTTTGATCCGGAGGCGGGTGTAGCCGAGTTCCGGATGCTCGAGCTCCGCGGTGCCGGGCCAGGCGGTCAGAACGGTCGCCTGAGGGAAGCGCTTCGCGATGACATCGATTGCCTGTTGATGCAGAACGATCAGGTCGCGGTAGGTGAGGTTGTCCTCGGGAGCGAAGGCGTAGGGCGGGTTGAGCCAGATTGCGGCGAGGAAGGCAGCGAGGGTGAAGCCGGCTACGGCCCACCAGAGACGAAGATGGCGGCGCCATTCCAAGACACAGACCAGGAGAACCAAAGGGTAGAGCGGGAGGAGGTAACGGGTAAGAAGAGCGCCACCGAGGATGGAGAAGGCCAGCAGGTTTGCGATGAGAATGGTAGCGATGGCCGCGAGCAGCCTGCGTGAAAGGGGGCTCGCAGATCGCGTTTGAAGGGCTGGAGTGAGCACCGCCGCACAGGTGCAGAGCACGGGAACGAACATGTTCATGTGCATGGTGAGGTGCAGAAGTCGGTGCCACAGGCAGAGAGCGAAACGATGGGCGTGGAGGTTGGCGGTGGCGTTGTAACGGAGGAACTCAGGGTTGCCGAAGACGAAGCCGGTGCGGTGGTAGTGGAAGGCGTACCAGGCGAGCAGGGGAAGGAGGGGCGCGCTCAGGGCAGCGATCAGCGTGAGGCGTGGTCGAAGAGAAGGCGTAGTGGCGCGATCGCGGAAGACGAGAAAGATTTCGTAGCCGGCGAGTGCGGCGGGTGTGACGATGGCAGTCTCCTTGGAGAGCACGGCGAGGGAGAAGAGCAGGGCGACTGCAAGGATGTTTCCAAGATAGCGTTGGGTAAACGCGTTCTCCGGCTGAGTAGAGCTGGAGCGGAGTTGGGGAGCGAGATAAAAGGAGAGGGCCCACAGGGTGAAGGCAGCGGCGAAGATGTCGGCGTGGGCGAGGGTGCTCTGGGCGAACCAGATGGGGTAGGCGGCGGTCAGGAGCGTGACGGTGAGCGCGGTAAGGTCTCCAGAGAGGCGGCGGGCGAGGCGGAAGACCGCGAGCAGGGCAGCGGAGGAGACGATGCAGATGAACGTGCGGGTGCCGCTGATGACAAATCCGGAGAGGTGCCACCAGGCGGCGAGGAGGATGGAGGGGAGGGGGGGATGGGCATTGGTGATGGTGGAGTGGGGGATGAGGGCGCCGGTGCGCAAGAAGTCCAGGGCGGCGGGGATGTAGTAGCCGCCCTCGTCCCAGAAGTAAGGGAGCCGGAGGAGAGTCCAGTGGCTCAAAAAGATCCCGACAAAGAAGAGGGGGTAGAGCATCCAGAGCTTCAGCGCAGGCGGGGATAGGGGGGAGTGGCCGATGTGGGTTGGAGCGGGGGAGGGCGGCACGTCGTCGTTGCGGTTAGTTGACTGGGCCGGCGGAGGGAGGAATGGGCTCGAGGGTAAGGGAGCCGAAGGTCTGCTCGTACTGGGCGAGGTTGTTGCCTAGGACGTTCCAGAGGGCCTTGGCCTGCTGGGGACTGAGATAGATGCCCTGAAAGTTCAGGAGCGTGACCTCGTCCGGGGCATTCTGGCTGACGGTTCCGAAGCCGAGAAAGAAGTCCCAGACGCTCATGCGGACCTGAACACTGTTGGCGTAGCCTTCGCGGTAGGCTTCGGTTCTGGCAAGTTTGAGCGTTGGTTCCGGGGCGGGTTTATTCTGGCTCATCTGCAACTCGTTTCTGAAGGTTTTGGTGCGAAAGGGGGGACTTGAACCCCCACGGATTGCTCCGCCAGATCCTAAGTCTGGTGCGTCTGCCAATTTCGCCACTTTCGCGTTTCTACAATCAATTACCGCTTGCCCCTGGCTGTTGCTGGCGTAGATGGCTGAAGCTAGCTGTTGTTTCTGCAAAGCGAACAAGCCTTACTCCAGCATCCTGCTGGTGCTCAGTAGCCAAGTGTGTCTAGACTCTTGCCTGCTGTATTGTAGCGTGGGCGGAAACGTGGGGACGATTGAACGTTGACCCCTGTCAGCCCCGTCCGTGGTCCGAAGGTGTGTCTCCTTCGTGCCGTTTGCGGCCCACTACACCGCTTCAACGCGACCCTGAGCAAAACATTCCTGATTGGGATTGTCTGCTGTGGCGCAACAGAAGCGTGGTGAGGACTGGCTCTTTCGAACCTTCTTCGCCTTCTCCTCCGGAGCAGACTACGGTCGCTCGGTCGCTTCCAGAAGCTCCTTCAAAGGCTCGAGGACAACGAAGTCCACGAGTTCCGTGTGTTCTGAAGCTCGCTTCAGAAGTGTCCGTTGAGCGGCCGCCCAAGCTGCTGGCGGCGGCTGGTGCGCCTGCAGACAGGACTTCACGAGAAGCGTAAGGGTCTGACGTTTAGGGGGGGATCTCGCATCCCGGAACGACACGAATACCTCGAGCCGAAGCGTACTGAATGATCTCTCGTACCTGACTCTGCGTGTAATACAGACCTTCGGAGCCGAGTTCGTGCAGGGGGGAAAGCGTCGGCATCTCGTCAGATGCCAGTGCAGTACGTTCATGTTGACCGCGAGGTTGTCAATGTTGTTCCTCCGTGCGACTTGTCTGGGCGACACGCTTGTTACTCAGCGAAGCTTTGGCAGCAGCTTGAGCGCATTCTCCCGATAGACTTTCCGGAGCACATCATCCGGCAGAAAGAGACCATAGATATTCCAGCGGCCCTGTCGCGAGGCGTGGGACGGGTACTCGAAATATTCGTCAGAGGTCTCCAGAAAGCGGTAGTACAGCCGATACATTTCGATCTCAGGCAACAGATCCGTGCCGAAGAGAATACGATCCGCGTACTTCAAAAAGAACTCGCGTGCGCGGTACGGCTGCCGGCCGAGCTCTGGTGTGCGAGCGCTGATATCGATCTGCAAATTGGGGTGAGTCTCCATGATGGATGCGAGGTAATCGAGATCTTCGCCAGACTCGGCCAGGTGAGCTCCCACGAAGATTGTTTCGGGATGGCGTGCGATCACGCGGTTTCGCTGTTCCAGCAGCTCGCGCTTCGAGAAGGTTGAGCCATAGAAACTCCAGTCAGGATGAGCCGCCAGTTCCTCAAAGCGCTCATTCTGCGGATCGATCGGTTCGAAGAAGGCATCGGGATCCGCGGTGTGAAACATCACGGTCATGTTGAGTTCGGCAGCCTTCGAGAAGATGGGCGTAAGCCGCTCATCATCGATCCGCAGAAGAGCACCGGAGCTATCCCGAACGCTGAGACCAAGATCCTTCCAGAACTTGATGCCGCAGGCGCCATGCTCCAGCATGCTCTCCAGCCGATCGCAGGTCACGGAGGCGAAGTCGCTCCGTTCGACCCCGGTCCAATCCATCCAACCGATGGTCGAGAACCGCTCCGGCGCCGCCTGGCGGAGACGATCCATCTGCGCAAGGCCGTCAGCGCCTGTCTGCATCGTGATGTTCACCAAAAATTCGATGCCACATGCATCCATGATCCGGAGCAGATCACCAGCATGCTGGGAGTCCAGGTGATTGTGGTAATCGATTACGGGGAAGCGCGGCCGCTGGACTATGTGGCTAGGAGTTTTGAGCGAGGAGCGCGGCTTGAAGTCGCTTAGGGGAAGGTCGACGTCTGCCATTGCGCTTACCATGTCGACAAACTTGTCCTTGGGTTTACCTTCGGCCGCACCCTTTTGATCTCGCTCCGGCATCGTTTGATCCCTCGTAACTGTAGTGCGCCCGCCCTTAGACTTCGGCCTGCAAAGCGATTCCCGAAGCCTGTCGCTGCTGCCATTTTCCTTGGGTGAAGTCCGGGAAGTCGACCGGCGCGCTTCCACGGCCTACGGACGTGACACTCAGCGGACCGACGGAGGACCAGGCTGCCGCGTCGTACACATCTAGATCCGGGGGTAGGCCCTGTCGTACGCACTCGAGGAGGCGGTAGAGCATGATGTAATCCATACCTCCGTGGCCGCCGACCTTCTTCGCGGTCTCACCCTCTTTCTTCCACAATGGGTGCGCGTACTGCTTCCATGCGTCGATCGAGCCCCAGGCTTCGTCTTTATTCTGTCCGTCGAAGTAGATGCGCGGCGGATAGTCTTCGAAGATTCCTTTGCTCCCGGCGATCAGATTGATCCGGTCGTAGGGGCGTGGCGTCGACACCGTATGTTTGACCGTGATTGTCAACCCGCGCGCGGTTTTGATCAGAGACGTATTCATATCGCCGGTGACGTAGTGCTCTCCGAGCCGGGGATCGCCTGCTTTCAGGTGCTCCTTCCGATACGCGTCGAGACCGCGTTGGGGCGAACTCATGGAGACCAGAGACCCGAAGCGATCACCGCGTTGTATCCCCATGTAATTCGCGACAGGACCTAAGCCGTGAGTCGGGTACAGGTTTCCGTTCCGCAGAGTGTGCTCGGTCCGACGCCAAAGGCCCTCTCCAGCGGTCGAGAACAGCTCTTCCCGCAGATCGTGGAGGTAAGCGCCCTCCCCGTACAGCAGATCACCAAACCGGCCGTCGTGCACCATCCGCAGGATAAGCGTCTCGTTGTAGCCGTAGCAGCAGTTCTCAAGCATCATGCAATGCTTGCGTGTCTCCTCCGATGCGCGAACGATCGCCCAGCACTCCTCGAGCGTTCGAACCGCCGGCACCTCCACCGCGACATCCTTACCCTGCTTCATTGCCGCGATGGCCATCTCCGCATGCCATGTCCACGGTGTAGCAACGATCACCAGGTCAACATCTTTCCGCTGCAGCATGGTTTCAAACGCGTGCGGCCCGTCTGTGTAGAGATCGGGTCTCTTCTGCCCAGCAGCCACAACGAGCCCGGCGGCATGCTCGGCCTTCTCCTTCACCAGGTCACAGAGGCTGACTACCTGCGCGTTCGCCGAGAGCAGATCGCCAAGCAGCGAGGTGCCACGTCCGCCGGTGCCGATAATCGCAAGACGAGGGTTGCGCTTATCGAAAGGAACATCAACCATAGTTCTTGATGTTTTGGCAGTCTCTGCATGCGCGACAGAGGTCAGACCTGCGCTAGCCGCAGTGGCCGCACCCACCTGCATGAACTTCCGACGTGTCCACGACCCAAATCGCTCAGCAACCATATTCTGAATCTCCCCAATTTTCACTCGTCATGGATCTCCTCTATTGGGGTCCGTGACTGTAGTGTTTCGTCTGCAACCGCCGTCCTGTCGAGGCAAGCCTACCAACTCGTTAACGTTCGAAAGAATCCGCAAGCTGCACTTTTGGTGAGCTTAGGGCGCTAGGGAAAGCTTGTCAACGCCAAAACTCAGTCGTTCTCATCTCCCTGGTGTGGAAGAGAGGCAGGACCGCGTTTCCAAGATGCTAGATTATCCCGATTAGCGAAGCACCCGCAGGAAAACGAAAGCTATCGACATCTTCGTTCCCCTGGCGCTATAGGGAATATCAGGAGAGTCTGCCATGAGTGATGCGACACTCGTACAGAACAAGCAACAGCGCAACGTCGCGGTAGACGCCTACCGAGGCCTCATCATGCTTCTGATGATGGGCGAGGTACTCCATTTTGCCCAAGTTGCAAGATCTTACCCGAACAGTTTTTTCTAGCACTTGCTGTCTTACAACCAGTCTCATGTCGAGTGGTCCGGGATGAGCTTGCACGATATGATTCAGCCGTCCTTCACCTTTTTAGTGGGCGTCGCTCTCCCTTACTCTCTGCGCAGCCGCCAAAAGAAGGGGGAAACGTTTCAGCGCATGCTGGGACATACGATCTGGAGAAGCTTTCTGCTGGTGGCGCTTGAATTTCTCTACGTTCCCTGCACAGCACGTCGACAAACTTCACGTTCGAGGACACTCTGACGCAAATCGTGAAGCGCATCTGGACACCCTCATGGACGCTCTTCAGTGGTGGCGTCTGCTTTATTTTTCTCATCGTCTTCTCCTGGATTGTAGATGTGAAGCAACATCGGCGCCTGGCTTTCCCGCTCGTTGTCGTCGGCACCAATTCAATCGCAGCCTACCTCATAGCCCACCTCTTTGAAGATTTCGTGCAGAGCAGCTTCCGGATCAACTCCGGATCTACCCTGAACCTATTTGGCACCACCTTGGAACCCGTTCTCCTTGGTGCTCTCACGCTGGCTGTCTACTGGCTCATTCTCTTCTGGATGCATCGCAATAAAGTGTTTCTCCGAATCTAGCATTTTGCTCCATCTACTTCGTTACTCGTGCTCTCTCTTGAGCACGGGGCACTTGCGTGCTTGCCCGACCGCACCCCCGGGATCCGTCAGGTGCTGGAGTTTCTTCACGCGCTATGATCGTGCCAACGTTTGGAACGGAGTCAACAGATGAAGAAGGTGATTGTTCAAGAAAACAAGGGTACCGCACGAGGGGACGAGCTTGCGCCCGACGGCATGATGGCCGAGGAGCGCCGGATGCAGATTCTACAGATCGTGCGATCGGAAGGAAGGGCAAAGGTCAACGAACTGGCCCGGCGTTTCAAGACGTCCGCAGTTACGATTCGAAGCGATCTGAATGAGTTACATCAACGAGGTGTGATTCAGCGGTCCCACGGTGGAGCTGTCATCCAGGACACCATTTTTCGTGAGTCGCCGGTCCAGGAGCGCCTCAATAACCAATCCAAGGAGAAGCAGCGGATCGGAGTCTTGGCCGCAACCCTGGTGCAAGAGGGCGAGACGATTATCCTGGACTCGGGGACGACGACACTAGAGATTGCGCGGCATCTCCACAACATTCGTAATCTACAGGTGCTCACAAACGGCTTGAATATTGCCGTTGAATTGCTTGGGTCGCGCACTATCCAGACGATTATTATGGGCGGCAGTGTTCGAAATGACTCCGCATCCGTAGTGGGCCGGGCAACCGAAGATATGCTGGAGCAGTTCTCCGCCGATAAGCTGTTCCTCTGCGGTGCGGGATGCGATCCCGACTTCGGTGTCAGTGGAACGAACCTCGACGAGACCATGGCGAACCGAGCCATGCTCCGTGCTGCCCGCGAGATTATCGTCGTGGCCGATTCGAGCAAATTCCGTAAACGGAGCATGTCTCTGATCGCGTCGTTCTCTGAGGTGGATCTCGTCATCAGCGATGCGGGGCTTCCTCCGGAGATGCAGGACCGAATACGCTCTTTCGGCTGCAAGCTGGTCCTCGCCTAAACGACCGCAAGCCAATATGCATGACTTTCCGAGAGCTGACTCAGTTGTAAGACTTCGCGCCGATTTGTATCAAACGAGGATCACGCGCCGCTGTTACAAAGCCAAAGTTCGATGATCCAAATACTGTGGCATCGTTCGAGTTCTGCGGCCCGGCCCCAGCGAATAAGAAGTTTGGGTGATTGAGGGTGTTGTAGAACTCTCCGCGCAGTTCCAACCGCTGAGACTCGTGCACGGGAATCGTTTTCAGGATGGACCTATCCCAGTTCTTGAATCCCGGGCCGTTGACAGAGTTCAGTGACACATTGCCAAACGATCCGAGAGCAGGGTCCGGAAAGCACAGCTATTGAAGAAGGTTCCGCTTACACACGGAGCTCCGGGTGATGACTATCTCGGAATCCATCATTGTTCTGCGCACCCAGGTTTGCATTGGACGAGTTGCCGAGGGCATGGCTGTATGTGTAGTTCACGATGGCGGCAACGCCATGGTTCAGATGCTACTCAAACTTGACCTGCCCCGCGTTGTAGTTCGAGAAGCTATTCGATCGCAGCCAGCGAATTGACGTGTTGACAAAAGGAAATGGCCTGCGCGGAGCATACGCTGCTGACGAGTCCGCAGTCGGAGTGGCTTGATTGAGATTCGATGTTGTGTAGAGGTGGGTCCCCTTGGATTCGACGAAGGCGGCCTCGAATAGAAATGTCTCTAACGGGATGTCTGTCCAGCCTTCCGGCTAATCGCGAGTGCAGGCTGCTGCGTAGACACGAAGCACAGCGCGAATGGCGTCGACAATCATCGATATCGGATCGCCAGCAATGAGCCCCTCTCGTACCCGCTTATACTGGGCGGGCAGATATCGACTGCACATGGTCTCGGGGAGCTTCACCGAGGAGAGATTCCGAATGAGTTGCTCCACTGCAGCAGATATCTCTGGCTGATTCCAATAGTAGCGGACACGATCACTGTAGCTATAGACACGAAGAAGCCGTTGCTCTGCTGCTGATCCTGTGTAGTACGTCTGCCAGTTGGCTGGCTCGCGAAGCATCGTCGCCTCAATGACCTGAGCAAGCAGGGATCGCTCGTGTTCGGGCACAAGCACGTCTTCCATGTCGGCCAGAGCGTAAAGAGCCTCTCGCATCGCAAAGGTGAGTGCGGGGCCAACCTTAAGGATCGCGAATCCGTCTTGAACGAGCTCCGGATAGACCGAGCCCCTTTGGTAGTCCATAGAATGCGCCTCGAAGACGATTGCTTCTGGCCGATGAGTCAGCCAAGTCGCGAGAGAGCGGGCCTTCTGCCGGTCGTACCCAACCACGGAAATGGTGGTCAAACTCCACACCCGGCTGCACTACCAAAGCAAGGACCTGCGGCCACACCTCATGGAGGCCAGCCTCCGTGAAGGCCCTCTTGTGAACCTCGAAAGTATGCTCCGCCGCCTCTGCCGATGTGACCTCAACACCCTCGAGCGCGTGCGTCGCTCCCCCTGGCGTGGGCACCTCTGTCCCTACCACATACACGGGTGCCTCACCCCCAGTCCGCGCGTTTTCCGCTGCGTGGCACAGCCTCGCAGCACGGTGGGCGATGAGCTCGTCCGAGAGCGGTGCGCGGTCATCTCCGAGTGGCATGCTGGCGTCCAGGTGGATCTTCGTGAAGCCTGCGCTCACATATTCGGCGACCATCGCTTCCGCGAGTTGCATCGCCTTTTCCGCCGACTCTTTGCGCCACGGATTTGGACCCAGGTGGTCGCCTCCTAAGATCAGCTTCTCCGCAGCGACACCAGCATCGGCGATGTGCCGAAGCACGAACTCTCGAAACTGCTGCGGACGCATGCCCGTGTACCCGCCGAACTGGTTCACCTGATTGCTGGTTGCTTCGATCAGCAGGAGCGATCCGTCGTCAGCGGCCTGCTCCGCGGCTGCACGCACCACCCAATGGTGCGCCGAGCAGACGGAGTAGATGCCGACGAACCTCCCGGATCTTCGGTCTGCGAGTTGACGTTGGAGCAGAGTTGACATGCGTTCCTCAATAGATGCAGAACTTCTCGACGACATGATTGATGACACGCCCAGGACTCGGAGCATCCGGCTTGAGGCCGTGCGCCACCGAACAGAACAGACCTAAATGTGAAGCTAGTCAGTGTGGGTACGGTTTCTTTTGCAGAAGATATGGCTGTAAATTGGGCAGAAAACGTAAGCAAACACAAGCAATGATAACTGTGTTCTACCCTTGTATCAAGAAGCAAACAGGCGAAGGAGAAACAATGGCGACGACACTCCCAATTAACCCGGAAGCGCGGTTCGATATCACCATTGCCGGTGAGACCAATCTGGACCTGATTCTGTACGGTCTGCCGGCAGACATGCCGCTAGAACGTGAACTCCTGGCAAGCGGCTTCGAAGCCACGCTGGGCGGGTCTTCGTCCATCCTCGCTCACAATCTAGCCAGGCTGGGCAGCAAAGTCGGTTTCATCACGCAACTCGGACGGGACGAACTGGGCTCCATCGCTCTTCAACGCCTTCGCGAAGCAAGCGTCGACCTTTCCCGCATCACCTACCGTGACGACCAGAAGACGGGTGTAACTCTGCTTCTTCCTCATGGCGATCTCCGACACATCCTGACCTACCCAGGCGTGATCGACCAGATGGACAGAGCCGATCTGGACGTGGGGTACCTGTCCTCCTCTCGCCACTTTCACATTTCTTCGCTTTTTCTGCAGACCGGATTGCAACCAGGGCTACCTGAACTTTTCTCCACGCTGAAGGATTCAAGCGCGGGTGCTGCGACGGTTCGGGGAGGAGATGAATGCTTCTCGTTCGCGAGCTCAAGGCTCAGGATGACGAGTGAGCTGAGGATTTACGGGGATTTCCTGGGCGGTGCTGATTACAGGGCGGTAGCTGCTCACGATGCGGGACGTGAGGGCGGCCAGGTAGAAGATGCCGAGGACGGCTTCGAGGAGGGATACGGAGCGTGCCTCGCGAGAGATGGCGGCGATGCGGGTGCGCCGAGTTCGGTGATTTGCGACGCGAGGTAACGGCGTAGACGGTGAGGAGAATGATGATGCTGCCGAGAATGCGGAAGGCGTAGTAGCCCAGGGTGCTGCTCTCGGCGTAGGGGTAGACGGTGATGGAGAGGAGGAGGAAGAAGAAGAGAATGGCGAGACGGTGGCGGGGCACGGCTGAGAGGCGGGCGCGGCGTGATTCTAGTGGAGGAAAGGCAGGTTGGGTGGGGATCGAGCATGCGAGTGCAGGGCGATGATACGCCCCCAAGCGGGACCCTCCCTATGGAAGAGATGAGTTATAGGTCAAGGCTGCGAAGCTGGCAGAGACGCGGGCTTTGTGAAGGAGGTGTTTAGGGCGGGAGTATTTTGCAGATCACGGGCGCGGCTCTCGACGGCGCGCATGACGCGGAGGAGGTTGCCGCCGTAGATCTTCTTGATGTCGTCGGCGGTGTAGCCCTTTTCGAGCAGCGCGCGGGTGAGGGCGGCGAACTTGTCGTAGGAGCCAAGGTCGGAGGGGACGCAGCCGACGCCGTCGAAGTCGGTGCCGATGCCGACGTGATCGATGCCGCCGATGCGGACGGCGTGGTCGATCTGGGCGACGACGTCGGCGAGGGTGGCGGGGGGGATGCCGGCGGTGGCCTCGGCTTCGAGCTTGTCGATGGCGGCCTCGCGGGCGATAGGGTCGGCGATTCGGCGGGCTTCGCGGAGCTGGGGACGGATGGTGGCCATGATGGGTCTGGAGGCGTCGAGGTAGCGTTGCGAGAGGTAGGCGCAGTCGAAGTTGATCTGGAGGGTACCGCCTTTCGCAGCGAGGGCGCGGATCATGTCGTCGGTCAGGTTGCGGGTGTGGCCGGAGACGGAGCGGGTGGAGGAGTGCGAGGCAATGATGGGGGCGGTGGAGGTTTCGAGGGCGTCGTAAAAAGTTTTGTCGGCGGTGTGGGAGATGTCGATCATCATGCCGAGGCGGTTCATCTCGTGGACGACGTCTTTGCCGAAGGGGGTGAGGCCGTTGTGGTGGTGGACTTTGGGGTCGTCGATGTCGCCCTGCGAATCGGCCCAGTCGTTGGTGTTGAAGTGGGTAAGGGTCATGTAGCGGACGCCGAGCGAGTAGAAATCGCGGAGGAGGCGGAGGGAGTTTTCGATAGCGTGCCCGCCTTCGATGCCCATCAGGGCGGCGATCCTGCCGTGGTTGTGGGCGTCGACGATTCCCTGGGCGGTGGTGGCGAAGACGAAGTCTTTCGGGTGGGCCTGAATGATGTCGGTGCGGACGGTGTCGATCATCTGGAGGGCGCGGTTGGCGGAGTGATTGCCGTTGACGTAGTCGGCGTCGACGAAGATGGCGAAGAACTCTGCGCCGAGGAAGCCTTTCATGCGGGCGAGGTCGGTCTGACCCTTGCGGTTAGGATCGGCGATATTGTAACCGTCGACGGTTTTAGAGGTGACGTCGTTGTGGGTGTCGATGAGGATGGCATCGCGGGTGATGCGGTCTACCTCGGCCTGGGGGACAGGACTCGTGCGGGGAGTGCGGGATTGCTGAGCGGCGAGGGGGGGGGCGAGAGTGAGGAGTGCAGCGGTGCAGAGGGATCGGTGGATGCTCATCGATGCCTTTCCGGGGCGGCCCTGACGGGGCTGCTTCATGGTGGGATGAGGAGAGGGTACAGCATGCCCGAAGATGCTCTCGCCGAGAACGATGGGTGCCGGGAGGGAGCAGAGCTCACGATCCACTCTGAAGCCAGATAGCATCACGTCTATGGGGATGTCTCTTCCGTCGATCGATCAGCGGCCTGCGCGGCGTCTGCTGGTTCCGTTTACGCGATTTGCGGAGCTTGAATTTTCGGGCAGCCTCGTCCTTCTGCTCGCCACGGTGGCTGCGCTTGTGCTGGCGAACTCTCGCTTTGCCGCAGTGTACGAGAGAGTTCTGGAGCTTCCGTTCGGGGCGAGCTTTGGAACGGCCGCGTTTCACTGGACGGCGCAGGAGTGGGTCAACGATGGCCTGATGGCGATCTTCTTTCTGGTGGTCGGGCTGGAGGTGAAACGCGAACTTCTGCTGGGCGAACTGGCCTCGTTCCGCCGCGCCTTTCTTCCGGTGATGGGAGCACTTGGAGGCGTTATAACTCCGGCGATCGTTTACTGGTTCAGGAACGGTGGCGGACCGGGAGCGAGGGGATGGGGAATTCCCATCGCGACCGACATCGCTTTTTCGCTGGCGATTCTCACGCTGTTCAGCAGGAGAGTTCCGGTGGGGCTGAAGATCTTTCTGGTAACGCTTGCGATTGTGGATGATATCGCGGGCGTTCTGGTGATTGCGGTCGCGTATACGAGCCATCTCCGGCTGGGGTTTCTGGCCCTGGTGGCGTTGATCTTTGGCGTGTGCCTGGCGCTCAACCGGCTCGGGGTTTTGCGTCTGAGCGTATACATGACGGCCGGTGTTGCCCTGTGGTGGGCGATGCATGCGTCTGGAATTCATGCGACGCTCACGGGCATTGTGCTGGCGCTGGCGATTCCATCGCGAAGCTTTGTCGGCACGGGCAGTTTTCTGGAGCGCGGGCGCGTACGCCTGTCGGAGCTCGGGAAGGCAGTGCGGCATTCCGGACCGCTTAACCAGACGGCTCGCGAGCACCTCCATAAGCTGCGGTCGGGCATTGAATTGGTGGAGTCTCCGCTGGACCGGCTGCAGGCGGGGTTACATCCGTGGGTAAGCTTCGTGATTGTGCCCCTGTTTGCGCTCACCAATGCTGGCGTATCGTTGCACGGATTTCATTTGAGCAGTGTGCGCCAGCCTGTCATCTCGGGAATTCTGCTCGGGTTGGTGCTGGGCAAGCCGATCGGCATCACGGTCTTCTCCTGGGTTGCAGTGCGGCTTCGGCTGGCGGAGCTTCCCCACGGGGTGAGCTGGCTGCAGCTGCATGCTGTCTCCTGGCTGGGAGGGATTGGGTTTACGGTGTCGATCTTTATCGCAGGCCTGGCGTTTGGACCGGGCGAGCGGTATACGACGGCGCGGATCGCCGTACTTGGCGGATCAGCATGCGCGGCGGCGCTGGGAGCGGCCATGATTGCGCTCACGCATAGCCGTTCCGAGGGAAGCTGACCGGCGGTGGAGTTGGAGCGGCGGACCTGCCTGCCTGTCTCCTTATAGACCTGTCTACACGCTTGCAGGTTCGCTATGGTAGAAAGGCTCACGCTGAACGAAGCGAAACTGCAACCGCAGCATCGAACCTGGTCTTCGGAGACGGCGTTTCGAGTGGAGAGGGACGAACATGGCAGAGGCTACTTGCGATATCGGGTTGGTAGGGCTGGCGGTGATGGGGCAAAACCTGGTGCTGAACATGAACGACCACGGGTTCAAGGTGGCGGTGTTCAATCGGACGGTGTCGAAGGTGGACGACTTTCTGAGCGATGAGGCGAAGGGGACCGAGGTGGTGGGGGCGCACTCTGCTGAGGAGATGTGCGGGATGTTGAAGAAGCCGCGACGGGTGATGCTGATGGTGAAGGCGGGCGAGGTGGTGGATCAGACGATCAAGCATGTGCTGCCGTATCTCGAAGAGGGCGATATCCTGATCGATGGTGGGAACTCGCTGTACACGGATACAAATCGGCGGACCAAGGATTTGGCGGCAAAGGGCATCCTGTTTATCGGGACTGGGGTGAGTGGAGGCGAGGAGGGCGCGCGGTTTGGGCCGTCGATCATGCCGGGTGGAAATGCGGAGGCGTGGCCGCATGTGAAGGAGATCTTCCAGGCGATTGCGGCGAAGGTGGCGGACGGGACTCCGTGCTGCGACTGGGTGGGCGAGGATGGCGCGGGGCACTACGTGAAGATGGTGCATAACGGCATCGAGTATGGGGACATGCAGCTGATCGGGGAGGCGTACCAGCTTTTAAGGGATGGGCTGGGGCTGACGCCGGATGAGTTCGCAGGGGTGTTTGCGGAGTGGAACAAGGGGGAGCTGGACAGCTACCTGATCGAGATCTCGGCGCAGATCTTTGCGAAGAAGGACGACGACGGGCAGCCGATGCTGGACAAGATCCTGGATACGGCGGGGCAGAAGGGGACGGGCAAGTGGACGGGTATTGCGGGACTTGACCTCGGGGTGCCGGTGACACTGATTGGGGAGAGTGTGTTTGCGCGCTGCCTGAGTTCGATCAAAGAGGAGCGGGTGAAAGCCTCGAAGGTGCTGCAGGGGCCGAAGAAGGTGAAGACGATCTCCGAGAAGAAGGAGTTTATCGAGGATGTGCGGCGGGCGCTCTACTGCTCGAAGATCATCAGCTATGCGCAGGGATACATGCTGCTGCGGGAGGCGGGGAAAGAGCAGGGATGGCACCTGAACATGGGCGGTGTGGCGCTGATGTGGAGGGGCGGGTGCATTATCCGGAGTGCGTTCCTGGGCAATATCAAGGAGGCGTACGACAAGGATCCGGGGCTCGAGAATCTGCTGATGGACGATTTCTTTTCGGGCGTGCTGAACAAGTACGGGTGGAGCTGGCGAAAGGCGGTGATCCATGCGATCGAGATCGGTGTGCCGACGCCCGCGTTCTCGACGGCTCTGGCGTTTTATGACGGGTACAGGACAGAGTGGCTGCCGGCAAACTTGCTTCAGGCGCAGAGGGACTTCTTCGGTGCGCATACGTATGAGCGGGTGGACAAGCCCAGGGGAGAGTTCTTCCATACGAATTGGACAGGCCGGGGCGGGCGAGTGAGTTCGTCCACGTATAACGCTTAGGATTCACGGCTGACTGCCGATCTTTAACCCAGGGTCGGAGGTGCGATCTTTGGGGTGGGGCGCAGGGCCCGGAGCTCCTGGAGATGAGCTGAAAGCCTCGGGGTAGGAAGATTTTTGAGCGGAGCAACGGGCCGGGGGTGATTTTTGCTTCTGGTCTTTTTTGTTGCGGCGGGTCTGCGGAAGGTGCATCGGATGGTGAGAGGACATCCATGAGCGTTTACGGGACGAGGCGATTGGGGACGGCGGGGCCGGAAGTGTTTGCGCTGGGGCTGGGCTGTATGGGGATGTCAGGCATGTATGGGCCGAGCGACGACGACGAGAGTGTGCGAACGATCCATGCGGCAATCCGGACCGCCGAGAGTGCCGGGGCGAAGCTGCTGATCGATACGGGCGACTTCTACGGGATGGGGCACAACGAGCTGCTGATTGGGCGAGCGCTGAGAGAGATGGGTCCGGACGCTCGCGAAAAGGTGGTTCTAAGCGTGAAATTCGGAGCTCAGAGGACGCCGAGCGGAGCGTGGTCTGGCTTTGATGGAAGGCCGGCGTCGGTGAAGGATCGACTGGCCTACAGCCTGGTGCGGCTCGCGGTCCCCTATGTGGATGTGTACCGGTCGGCGAGGCTGGACGACAAGGTGCCGATCGAGGACACGGTGGGCGCGGTAAAGGACATGATCAAGCAGGGGTATGCGCGGCACACGGGTCTGAGCGAGGTGGGGGTAGAGACGGCCCGTCGGGCGCAGGCGGTGACACCGATCTGCGATGTACAGCTGGAGTATGGGCTGGCGACGCGGGGAATGGAGGCGAAGGTGCTGCCGGGATTGGAGGAGCTGGGAATCGGGGTGACGGCCTATGGTGTGCTTTCGCGCGGTCTGCTGAGCGGGTCGAGGCCGGCCGAGAAAGGGGACTTCCGGAGATTTCTGCCGCGGTACACGGGAGCGAATCTGACGGCGAACCACTCCCTGGTCGAGGCGCTTCGAGAGGTGGCTGCAGACCGCGGTGTAACGGCGGTGCAGATGGCGATCGCGTGGGCGATGGGTCGAGGGGATGAGATCCTGCCGCTGCTTGGGGCGAGGAAGTTGGCGCAGTGGGATGAGGCGAAGGGTGCGCTGGAGATACAGCTCACAGGGGAAGAGACGGCGCGGTTAGAGGAGGCGGTTCCTGCGGAGAAGGTGCAGGGGACGCGCTATGACAAGCAGGCGATGACGCATTTGGATAGTGAGCGGTAGAGCTCGTGACCGGTATGGGAAGCCCTGCTGTGTTTGCAAAAGCTCTAGGGTCCACCTCCTCGGCTCAGAAGATCACTTTCTACGCAGAGAATCACTAGGGAGCCGTAACGCGGACTGCGATCACGTGCAAGGTTTCACTCCAGCGGTTCTGTGCCAAATCTCTGTTCTGCCGAAGAGGGAGACGCCCAGGTAGCCGCGGAGTTTGAGGGTATCGCCTTCGAGGTCGATCTTGCCTCTGTAGGTTTTGCCAGATTCGGGGTCATAGAGATGTCCGCCGGTCGCCTGGGTGGCGCCGGCGAGGGAAAAGTCACGGCCTATTTCGAGGTTGCAAAGGGAGCGATTGCGGAGGGCGGGATCCGGATTGTTGTGGTCGAGGGTCCCCGGTGCCGTGGGGGTGACGGCGACGATCTTGATGCAGAGAGCTTGCGCGCATGGGGTGGTGCGTAGGACGGAACCGTCGGCGGTCTTCCAGTCGCCGAAGAGGCCGGGAGCTGCGGCTATAAGGGAGACTGGAGCCAGTAGAAGGACAGAGAGTAGAGCGAGCTTGGCGGCAGCAGGTGTCGGTGTCATCGCGAAATAGGATGCGGCAAGTTGATCTGAGGGTACGTCGCCCTGAGGCCTGTTGGTCGCCGAGGGCCTATCAATGCTGCGATGCGGGCATCCTGACGTCACCTGCGATGCACGGAGAGAGCGAAGCTCCGCGGCAGGTGAGAGCGCAGCCTCAGTCTAAGCCGGGTTTAGGGTCTGGAGGAGTGGTGGTTCAGAGATAAGGATGACCTAGCTGACGCGCAGGGTCTGAAGAGCGTCTGCGACCCAGATGCCGACGATGCTGACGGCGAGGAGACCCGCGATACCGGCAAAGATGCGGACGAAGGGCTGGATCTGATTGACGCGGCGGACGATTTCGCTCTGCCGGTGGGGGCCGTCGGGGTTGATCTCGGCAAGGAAGAGTTGTTCATCTTCGTAGCGGGTGAGCTGGCCGCGGTAGGTGAGGAGGCCAACGAAGAGAGCAGTAACGACAGCCCAGGCGACGAGCAGCGTGGGTACGGCGGCGAGAGCGGCGGCGAGAGTCATACAGGTCGATGCCCTTTCTGGAGAGGAATGGAATGGGCAGGCGGGGTCGGCTACCGAGAGGATCATACTCTGGGCGGTGGGCGAAGGCCAGTGTTTTCAGGGGTGCGGGCCTATGAACTCGCAGTCGTCGTGGAAGCTTGAAGCTGAGATCAAATGTGGAACGAAGCGCGGAGGAGATAGGCGATGGCGGCAACTCCGACAAGAACGGCCGCGAGGAGGATGCCGATGAACATGGCCATGCGGTTGGCCTGGTCGGCTGTTGGCTGGGTGATGCCAAAGGTGTTGATGAAGATGTTGGCGAGCCATAGAAGAGGTTTCATTGGTGGCTCTCCACTGAATCGATGATACTGGAGCAGAGCGCTTGCAAGAACGTCCGGGCTGACAGAGCGGCGCTGTATGCGGAAGTTCTGCGACCGAGCTGTGGCTGGCGGCATCACTATAACAGCAAGGGTTCGGGCTGCTTGTAGGTGCGAGTCCCGAGGCTTACACTGAATACAGATTCCGTTCTGTGAAGGACGATGGAGAGACCTGATGGCGACTGCAACGACCACCCCCAACGCTGAAGTAGTGACTGGTGCGCCCGCGGCTACGAGTCCGGTGATGCTGACACCCGCGGCGATTGCGAAGGTGAAAGAGATTATGGCGACCCAAGATCCGATCCCAGCCGGCCTGCGAATTGGAGTCGTGGGTGGTGGGTGCTCGGGTTTTCAGTATTCGATGAGTTTCGAGAATCAGAGCGGGATGATGGATAAGATCGTCCGGTTCGAGGATTTGAAGGTGTTTGTGGACGCAACGTCGGCGATGTATCTCCAGAATTGTGTTGTGGACTATGTGGAGACGCTGGAGGCGGCAGGCTTCAAGTTTGAGAACGCCGCAGTGAAAAGCACCTGCGGGTGCGGCTCAAGCTTCAGCGTGTAGGCCTACGTTTTATCAGACGAAGCCCCGCTTTATGCGGGGCTTTGCTATGTTTGGAGCTTGGAGGGGGCGTCTTCAGGCGCGGTACGTCTAAGATGAACGCAGATTTGCTGGCGGTGTAGGTCTGGAGTTGGCATGAATGAATTCGTAGTTCGGCTGGCGGATGAGCGGGGGCGGGTGCAGGAGCAGATGCATGCTGCGGCGACAGCGGAGGAGCTGCGGGCCCGGTTTTCGCAGGCGGGGTACTACGTCTACAGCGTGAAGGCTCGTGGAGCCCTGGGCGGGGGAGGCGGACGAAAGAAGATCAAGCTGGAGACGTTCCTGATCTTCAATCAGCAGTTTCTGACTCTGATCAAGGCGGGTCTGCCGATTCTTGGTTCACTGGAGTTGCTGGCGAGGCGGCAAAAGCAGCCGAACTTCCGTGCTCAGTTGGAGAATGTGGCGGCCCGGGTGAAGACGGGTGAGTCGATCTCGGCGGCATTCGAGGCGCAGGGCGGTTTTCCTCTGGTCTATACGACGACACTTCTGGCCGGCGAACGATCGGGCAATCTTGAGGAGGTGCTGCAGCGATATCTGGAGTTCCAGAGGGTGAGCCTGACGTTCCGGAAGAAGCTGAAGGCGAGCCTGATCTACCCGGCGCTGCTGATCGTTATGGTGGTCGGGCTGCTTATCTTCCTGATTACATTTGTGGTGCCGCGCTTTGCGCAGCTGTACGACCAGCTGGGGACGCAGTTGCCGGGGATCACGACGTTTCTGCTGGATCTGGGCCGCGGTGCTCAACATTACGGCTTGTATGTGGGCGCGGTTGTGGTCCTGGCCGCTTTCCTGTTCTCGCGATGGATCAAAACGGATGCGGGCGCGAATGCGGTGGACCGGGTGCGCATTGGCCTGCCCATATTTGGGAATGTGTGGCTGAAGTATCAGGTGGGGCTGTTTTCGCGGACCTTGGCGACGCTGCTGACGGGCGGTCTGCCGCTGGTGCCAAGCCTGGAGACGGCGGCTCGGTCGATCGACTCGCGGCAGATCGGGTCGGCGGTATTTCGCTCGGTGGAGACGGTACGCGAGGGCAAGGGGCTTTCGGAGAGTTTGCAGCGGACGAAGGTGTTTCCGGAACTGGCGATCGAGATGATCGAGGTGGGTGAGTCGACGGGTGCACTGCCGGGGATGCTGAACTCCGTTGCGGAATTCTTTGAGGAAGACGTGCAGACGAATCTGACGGCGGCGATGAGCTTAATCGAGCCGGCGATCCTGATCGCAATGGGAATCGTGGTGGTGACGATCCTGATTGCGCTGTATTACCCGATCGTCAGCCTGAGCGCGGGTGGGGTGAGCGGATAGAGGGGCGAAGTCTAATTTCGGGGCGGGCTCGGTGATTGCCGGGCCCGTTTCGCATTTGGGTCTGAACGTAGTGTTGGAGGGGGAGATCCATAGATTGTTCTCGACAGTATTTAGATATATCTAAATACTGCTGATGTGAGATGGCATTTTAGAACACAGGAATACAGAGGCTGCTGCGGTGGAAGGTCGGATCGCAGGGACGAGCGGCACTTCAGGGGTCGTGGAGGTTTTGGACCGGGCGCGGGCCCGTTTGGCGGTCGACGTGGAGGAGGCGCGGGGAGGTTTTTCGAGTCGGGCGCTCTGCGGTTTGTGATCCTGAGCCTGATTGCGGAGACCCCGCGGCACGGCTACGAGATCATCAAGCTGATTGAGGAGCGCCTAGGGGGAGCCTATACGCCGAGTCCTGGCGTGGTGTACCCGATGCTGACGATGATGGAGGAGATGGGGCAGGCGACGGTGCAGGTAGACGGAACGCGGAAGATGTACGCCATTACCGGGGAGGGTTCGCGCATTCTGACCGAGAACAGGCGGTTACGGACGCGATCCTGGAGAGGATGCGGACGGCTGGTGCGGGTCACCAGGCGGAGCGGCGGCCGCAGATCATGCGGGCGATCGAGAATCTCCGGATGGTCTTGCGGATGAAGGCCGGGTCATTGACCGACGAGCAAGTGAGTAAGGTAACGGATATTCTCGATGCTGCGGCGAAAGAGATCGAGCGAGCTTGATGGTTTCGCTGCTCATGGGGGACAGGCTCGGCTTCTGCCGGGCCTTTTACTTGCTTTGTCGGTAGGCACGGATTATCGTGACCAGATAATTGTGACCATGGTGAGGTAAGTTATGAGAACGATGGCTGCAGGAAAATTCAAAGCGACTTGTCTGGCGGTAATGGATGAGGTGCAGGCGAAACGGGAGCCAGTGGTTATCACAAAGAATGGGAGGCCAGTGGCGAAGATGGTGCCTGTGGAGACGGAGGAGGATCCGCTGTTCGGGTTTTACAAAGGGAAGATCCGGATCACCGGTGACATTGTTGCTCCCATGTACACGGACGAGGAGCTTGACGAGATGTTCGAGGAATCGATGAAGGTTTTCGAGAAGTGATTCTGCTGGATAGTCATGTTGTGGTCTGGCTAGCGGAGTCTCCGGAGGAACTCTCGGCGGGGGCGGTTGCAGCGATACGGCGGGAACGGCAGAAGGGGGAGCTGGCCATCTCCGACACGACCCTTTGGGAGCTTGCCTGGGCGATCAGCAAGGGAAGGATGCGGGTGAAGGGACTGCTTCTTGATTTTCTGGAGACGGTAGAGCGGATGTTTATCGTACTTCCGGTGACAGCAGCGGTGGCTGACCGGACGGATCGGTTTTCTGCGCGTTACCCAAAGGATCCAGCGGACCGCTTGATCGGAGCGACGGCGCTGGTGCACGGCATTGATCTGGTGACGCGGGACGTGCGGATCAGGGCTTCGGGTGAGGTGTCGTGCATATGGTGAGGCGGGCGGCGTTGGGGGGATTGACAGGGCGTTGATGTAGACGGATGGTGGGTGCGGGAGTCTTACGAGATATGGCTACACCGATTGCAGTGCCGATTCCGGTTGGGGATATGGGGATGGATGAGGTGGAGCGGGCGCAGATGCTGGCGCGGCGCTACCATGCCGAGTTCGTAGACCTGAAGAACTTCAACATCCAGCATGAGCTGTTCAAGAGTGTTCCGGTGGACATGATGTTCCGGTACAACTTCGTTCCTCTGGAGCAGCATGACGGCCGACTTGCGATTGCGGTGAGCGATCCTTCGAAGCTGATGGTGCTGGACGAGATCTCGGGGCTACTGGGGACGCGTCTGGTGACGCGGGTGGCGACACTGACGCAGATAACCGATCTGCTGAAGAAGACGGAGCAGTCGCAGCGGGTTCTGGACGAGGCGAGCGAGGGTCTGGCGTTTGATGTGCTGTCGGCGGACGACAACACGGACGAGAATATTTCGATCGAGCGGCTGACGGGCGAGGATGATATTTCGCCGATTATCCGGCTGGTGGACACGACGATTTTCACGGCGCTGGAGCGGCGAGCGAGCGATATTCATCTGGAGACGTTTGACGATTCGCTGCTGGTGAAGTACCGGATCGACGGTGTGCTGCAGCAGGCGATGGCGCCGATTGCGAGGGAGCATCACCAGACGATTCTGTCGCGTATCAAGGTGATGAGCGAGCTTGACATTGCGGAACGCCGGGTGCCGCAGGACGGACGTTTCCGGGTGCGGTATAAAGGGCGGCTTATCGACTTTCGTGTGAGCATCATGCCGACGGTCCATGGCGAGAATGCGGTTCTGCGCGTGCTTGACAAGGAGTCGATGTCGGAGAAGTTTACGAAGCTGTCGCTGGACGTTGTTGGATTCGCCGAAAAGGATCTGACGCGGTTTCGGAGGTATATCAAGGAGCCGTACGGCATGGTTCTGGTGACGGGGCCGACGGGATCGGGAAAGACCACAACTCTCTATGCAGCGCTCAATGAGATCAAGAGCGAAGAGGACAAGATCATCACGATCGAGGATCCTGTGGAGTACCAGATTCGCGGGATCACGCAGATTCCGGTAAACGAGAAGAAGGGGTTGACGTTTGCACGGGGGCTGCGATCGATTCTTCGACACGACCCTGACAAGATTCTGGTGGGCGAGATCCGCGACGCGGAGACGGCGCAGATTGCGATCAACTCGGCGCTGACCGGGCACCTGGTGTTTACGACGGTACACGCGAACAACGTAGTGGACGTGCTGGGGCGGTTTCTGAATATGGGCGTCGAGCCTTACAACTTTGTTTCGGCGCTGAACTGCATCCTGGCGCAGCGGCTGGTGCGGCAGGTGTGCGATTTCTGTGCGCACTCGGTGCGATACAGCGACGCGGAGCTGGAGGCGAGCGGACTGGAGTTGAACGAATGGAGGAACTTCGACTTCCGCGAGGGCGCGGGGTGTATCGAGTGCGGAGGAACGGGATACAAGGGACGGTCGGCCATTCATGAGCTGTTGGAGCTGGATGATGAGATTCGGGAGATGCTGCTCGCCAAGAGGCCGGGGAGCGAAATCCGGAAGAAGGCGAAGGAGAAGGGAATGGCGTTTCTGCGCGACTCGGCGCTGGACCGGGTGCGCGGAGGGATAACCACCCTTAAGGAGATCAATAAGGTTACGTTTATCGAGACGGGGCGGTAGTTGGAGCGGAGTAGGGATGGAGGTGAAGCGTTTGGGAAACGAAGCGGGTCCTTCATTTCACTCAAAATGACAGATTCAGGGACTGAAGATAACAGTTCGGGTGGCGAGGGGTGACCAGTGTACCGCGCTCAACTTGACGACTTCATAGACTTCGAGCAGGCGATCGGGGCGGAACGGTTAGTCTAGGACGGGATGGAATTTTTACCAAGAACGATGGGAACGCGGCCGCGGGTTGCCGTGGAGGTTCGTCCTGAGGGCGTTGTGGCAGCTCGCGCGGAGGGAGGCGTGGGGATGCTGGCGGCGGTGTCTCGTGGCAATTTAGTCGAGGGTGCTCTGGTCCCAGGGCTGCGGGTTGGCAATGTGCCGGACCGGGCGCTTGTCGCGGGTGCTTTGCGGCGGGCTCTGGATGGGGTTTCGGCACGGGGCGGAGAGCGGTCCAAGTACGTGACTTTGGTCGTTCCGGATGCCGCGGTGCGGGTGTTGCTGTTGGATTTCGATGCGCTGCCAGGGAAGTCGGTCGAGGCGCTGGCGGTGGTGCGGTTCCGCTTAAAGAAGCTGTTGCCCTTCGACGCGGAGCATGCGGTGGTGAGCTATCAGGTGATGGCGAGTGGGCGGGATGGGGTGCGGGTACTGGCGGTGGCGATGCCTTGTGACGTGCTGGCGGAGTATGAGGGCTTGGTCACTGAGGCCGGGTATCAGCCGGGGGCGGTTCTGCCGAGCACGCTTGCAGCCCTGGCGGGGCTCGACGGAGGCGAGGTCGGAAGCGCGCCGTCGCTGGTGGTGAATGCGGGGCCGGGAGCGGTGACGACGGCAATCGTGCAGAGCGGTTTGCTGCTGCTGCACCGGACGGTCGATCTGAGGTCTGAGCAGGGGCCGGATGCAGGGGACGTGGAGGCTGGAGCAGGTTTGCGGACGGGTGGTGCAGGCGCAAGCGGTGCCGCAACAGCTGGAGATCGGCTGCCGCTGGGGAAGATGGTGAATCGCGAGAGCTTGGCTGCAGAGTCGCCCAGGCTGGAAGCTGTGGACTACGACCGCATGGACGCGGCGACGGAGATGCAGACGGAGGTATTGCGGCGGGAGTCTCTCACAGAACGTCGTATCAGCGCGATGCGCCAGTACGCTGAGGGGGCGCCGGTTCAGAACGGGGAACCCATAGATTTGCCGAGTGAGGCCGAGGAGGCCGTGAAGGTCTTAAACGAGACCGATCCGGTGAGCGCCGGGCGCGAGATCACACAGGCGGTCAGTGTCGCTGCAGCGTACTTTGAAGACACTCTGGGCGGACCGCCTCCGGTGCTGCTGGCGGCGGGGACGATGGGCGCAGATCGCCTCGCGGCGGTGCTGGGGATGTACGGGATGGACGGGCTGCGCGTGCGGGAGATGGTGGATTCAGCGGTGATGGGAGCGGGTGCCTCCACCTCGACGATGCCGCTCGGATGGTTGGCTGGCGTGCGGGGGGCGCTCAAAAGCTGATGCGGATCTCCGTTAATCTGGCCACAAGGCCGTTCGTTGAGATACGTCCCCTGCTGGCGCGGCTGCGGTTAGCGATGATTTTTTTATCGCTGCTGGCGTTGGGACTTGGGATCTGGTTGCGTACGCTGAATCAGCGGGCCGCCGTCGCGGAGGCTCAGATGGAGGCAGTTAAGATTAGGACGATCCAGCTGCAGCAGGAGCGTCAGGCGAACGAGTCAAGGATGCGGCAGCCGGGGAATCAGGCAGTGCTTGAGCGGAGCCGGATTCTAAACGATCTATTCGCGCGAAAGAGCTTCAGCTGGACGGCGGTGATGATGGATCTGGAGCGGGTGCTGCCGGCGGGCGTGCAGGTGACGAGCATTGAGCCGCAGGTGTCCACGACGGATGGATCCGTGACGATCCGGCTGCGAGTGAGCGGGGAGCGGGACCGGGCGGTGCAGTTGGTACGGAATCTGGAGGGCTCGGCGCGCTTTGTGCATCCGCGGCTGAGCAACGAGGCGGCGCAAGCGGCTGATACGAATGGAAGGGCGACGGTGGTGCAGGCCTCGTCGCCACTGGTCCCGGGGGCGGTGGAGTTCGACATCCTGAGCGGATACAACCCGCTGCCGGAGGTGCGGCTGACGAAGGGTGCGGGGGCGTCAGGCGCGGTTCCGAAGGGCATCAAAGTGGATAGAGGCACCGGACCATCGCCGACAGGCGAGGCGTCCAGGGCCTTTCACATGGGTCCTTCTTTAAAGCCGCTGAAAGCAGGAGCGCGATGAGGATGCCCACTGCAGTGACGACGGAGCGCTTCAGTGAGCGGACGCGGAGTCTGCTGACGCTGGTGAATCTGCACTATGCCGGTGTGGCGTTGCTGGCTCTGGTGAACGTGTTTGTGCTGACCCAGATGTACCTGGCGTGGCGAGCGCAGAGTGCGCAAGGCGCCGATGCGTTGACGAGGCAGAGGCTGACGATGCAAGCGGCGGCCTTGCAGGCGCGACCTCTGGAAGGGCTCGATGCGAAGCTGGCCACGGCTACCACGGATGCTGACCGTTTTTACGATCGGCGGCTGCCGTATGCCCATAGCCAGTTCCTGACGGAGCTGGGCAATCTAACGAAAAGACATGGCGTGAAGCTGGGGCGGAATCAATATACGGAAGCTCCGGCGCTGGGAGTGGCTGAGGATGGTGGAGCGCTGACGGAAGTTCGTATGGATGCGAGCCTGAGCGGGGAGTACCGCAACCTCATGCAGTTCGTGAACGCGGTGGAGCGGGACAAGATGTTCTTTGTGATCGGCGGGGTAGCGCTTAGCGGGCAGCAGAGCGGAACAGTTGGTCTGCGGCTGCGGCTGACGACGTATCTGCGCGCCCCTGGACCGGGGGAGAGATCGGATCGGGCGACTGCCTTGCGGGTAGCCGGTGAGACGGCGAGCGATGCGGTTGGGGAAGGACCGGCGCGATGACGGATCAGCAGAAAAAGCTCCTGGCTGGAGGCGCGTTCGCGTTGCTGGTCGCGGGGGTTCTGTACTTCGAGCTGAGCGATTCGGGGCCAGTGGCGCCGCCGCAGGCGCCGGTGATTACGACGGTTGCGGGAACGTCTGCCGGTGGGACTGGCGGTAGCGGCGGCGCGAGGCCGCTGAAGCGCGTGGGAACGGCTTCGACGGAGCTTGATCCGACGCTTCGGATGGGACCGATGCTGGTGACGGAATCGCTGGTGTACTCGGGTACCGGGCGGAACATTTTTTCAGTGTCAAGTGCCCCTGTTGCTCTGCCGAGACCCATTGCGTCGGCGCGGCCGAGACCGGTAACAACGGCTCCGGTGTACTCGGGTCCGGTTGGACCGCCGCCACTACCACCAATCGACCTGAAATTTTTTGGGACGGCGACGACGGCTGCGGGCAGTCGGCAGGCGTTTCTACTGCGCGGGGAGGATGTCTTTCTAGCTTCGCCGGGGGATGTGGTGCAGAGGCGGTATAAGGTGGTGTCGATCGCCGCGAACTCGATGGTGGTTGAGGATCTGGTGAACAGCAATCGGCAGACGCTGCCGCTTCTGGTGAACTGATGGGATGGTCGGGGGTGGGCCTCTTCGATGGTCGTGGCGCGGACGACGAAGATTTATTGAGGGGGCGTGGAGGTCGTGTTTCGCAGGGGGAGGAGGGGTTTCTGCTGCTGGGGGCGATCATCGCAATCTTCCTGGTTCTGCTGTTGCTGAGCCTGGCGGCGCCGACGATGGCGCGGCAGTTGAGGAGGGACAGGGAGGTGGAGGCGCTACACCGGGGGGATCAGTACCAGCGGGCGATCCGACTCTATTACCTCAAGTTCAAGCATTATCCGGGGTCGATGGAGCAGCTGGAGAAGTCGAACAACATAAGGTTTCTCCGGCAGAAGTATGTGGATCCGATGACAGGGAAGGCGGACTGGCGGCTGATTCACATGGGCGAGCAGAAGACCACGGTGAAGGGTTTTTTTGGAAAGCCGCTGGCGGGAATTGCGACCTCGGGGATGGGGAGCGTGGGGGATCAGGCGTCTGGTCTGGGGGGGGCGGCAGGGGGGAGTGGACCGTTGGGGGGAGGTGCGGGTGCGGGGGGTCTAAGGGCAGGGAGCTCTGCCGCCGGGGGAGGGGTTGGGGGTGGGATTGGCGGTGGCGGGACGAGTAGCGGATCGTCCTTGGGTGGGCTGGGTGGGACGTCGCCTGGGGGACCGGCGGGTTTGTCGCCGAGTGGTGTGGGTGGAGCGTCGGCTCCGGGTATCGGCGGTTCGGGACCGAACGGCATCCCGAGCCAGGCGGCGGGGAGCTTCAGCGGGTCGGGGGCTCCGATCGTGGGAATAGGGAGCTCGGCTGCGGGCGACTCGATCGTGGTGCTGAATGAGCAGACGACCCATCCGACGTGGGAGTTTATCTACGATCCGCGGATTGAGCAGATGAAGGCGAAGTCGAACCTGCTGGGGGGCGGGATGGCAGCTGGGGGTGGGTCGGGAGGGCTGGGCAGCCTGGGGTCGGGATCGCCGATCGGGACACCGGCGGGGCCGGTGAGCGGACCGGGTACGTCGCCAACTACGACGCCCAGTGCGCCTCCAAGTTCACCGACGCCGCCGCAGCCTTAGAAGAGTTGAGCCGCAGCTGAGTCATCAGGGCTTGGCGGGTACGAGGGCGTCGTCGCGGAGCTTTCCGATGCGGCCGTGGGGGCCGACGACGAAGGGGAGGGAGAGGGCGTTCCAGTTCTTGTCGGTGTCTGGGGGCTGATTGGCGGCGGGTTTGAGGGGTGTCCAATTGCGGCCGTCGTCGCGGGAGATATCAGTGCCGTTGGGGCCTACGGTGATCCAGACGTTGGTGGTGGGGTTATAGACTACGGAGCTGCGGTAGCCGTGGGGCGGGATCATGGCCGGCTGGAAGTGCTGGCCGCCGCTGTCGGTGGAGAATGCGGATGTCGAGACACTCATCTCTGGCTTGTCGTAAGCTCCGCCGACGGCGACGAAGATAGAGTGAGACTTCCCGGACAGGTTCGTATCCATTCGGCCGGCAACGGAGAAGGCACCGGAGGTGGGGGTGCCGGTCGCGAGGGGAAGGTCGGACCTGGTCCAGGCCACGGGGCAGGGCAGGTTGGGCTTGGTGGGATCGCACTTGACGGCCGTGTTGTACAGATGGGCCGAAGCACCTCCGCCAGTGACGAAGTAGAGGAACGGACCCTGCGCGGTGAGCGAGGAGTTGCTGGAGGCAAAGGCGCCGTCTCCCTTCTGCGCGTCGAGGCCGGGGTCGTCGGCGATGAACCAGGTGCTGCCAGCGTCGCCGGAGAGAAACATAGAGAACTTTTTATCAACAGGGTCGCCCAAGAGGAAGAGCTGTTTGGAGGTGACGCGACGGAGAGCATCGAAAAAGCCTTCCTTGTCGGGGTTGGTGAAGACGAGGTGCCAGGTGCGGCAGGCGTCGGTGGTTTTGTAGAGGCGGGAGAGGTCTCCCTTGCCGGAGGACATGATGATGGCGGTGTTGCGGTCGAAGGCCTGGATGCCGCGGAAGTCGAGTTTTTCGGCGCCGGGTGGGGTGGTACAGGGCTGCCAGAGGGCGCCGCCGTCGAGGGTGCGAAGGACGGTGCCGTCGGTTCCGCTGGCCCAGGCGACGCCTTCGCCGACGGAGTGGATGCCACGGAGGCTGGCGGTGGTGTGGGACTCCTCGAGGTCGAACTGGGCATGGGCCAAGGTGGTTCCGGCCAGCAAGAGGAGAAGGGGGCGTGCTCGATGAGAGAAGCTGGTGTGGTATTGCACGGTGGTCTCCCCCCCTCCCGTCAAAAGATGCCAAAGTCTTCGAATGAATGGCTTTAGGCTCGGACTTCGATTTCCAAGCGCCCCTTGTGTGCGATGGGCTTGATTGCCCTATCGCCATGATACGGGTCGGTGGGAGGGTGTTGCGCCAAGTGCTGTGCTGGTTCGGCGTGATTGGCGGCTTTGACGGGAAGGTGGGTGGGAGATGCGGATGAGGGTGTGCCTGGAACGGGGCTTCACTGCACGAAGATCGGGGGCGCGGTAGTGGTCAAGCTGGCGTCGGGGTAGAGAAGCGGGTCCTCGCGGGGCTCGGAATGGAAGAAAGAGGGGGGAAGCGGATGGTCAATGGAGAGGGAGAGATGAGGGTGGATCTGGCAAAGAGCGGGTCCTCGCTTTGCGAGGCTGGGAGGGCGTTGGGAGGCGCGGGTCAGGTGGGTCGAATGAGGGAGTGGGCCAGGGCGGTGAGGAGGAGGGCGGAGCGGGCGGTCCAGGCGGTCCAGGCGGCGGTGCGGATCCAGTTGGATAGGACGAGGCGGTGCATGGCGTCGGGGGTGGGGGCGTGGCCGAGAAGGTTGTGGAGCGGGATCTGCAGCACGGCGGTGCTGAGCCAGATGAGGAGGACGAGGGCGGCGGAGGCGAGGGCCTCCCCGCGGGAGATTTGCGGGAGGCGGAGGGCGGGGTGGAGGGCGGCGAGAGCGGTGAGGAGTTCGAGGAGCATGGGCGGGAAGACGACCCATCCGGTGCGCTGGGCGTGGAGGAGTTCGTAGCGGGGGAAGGCGGCGTCGCCGACGGCTGAGAAGAGGGGGTAGTGGACGATCTGCACGAACCAGATCAGGCCGGTCATGAAGAGGGTGGAGGCGAGTTGCGCGAGGAAGAGGGTCTGGGCGGGAGAGATGGCGGGGGAGGCGGGAACGGTAGCTGTCATGCGGGTGTGAGTTCAGTCTAGCCAAAAGCGGTTTTGATCCGCGCTTTCGGGAAGCTGAGAAGGGCGAGGTGGTGGTGGTGAGGGGGCGCATGGGTAGAGAAGCGGGTCCGTTCGCTGCGCTCAGGGTGACAAGAGACAAGTGGGTATGGAGACAAGGGGGTATGGGTAGAGGAGCGGGTTCCTCGGTGCGCTCGGAATGGAAGAAAGGAAAAGGGGGAGGCTGGAACCAGGTTCAGGGCAGCCTGGGTTGGAAGAGGGCGATGGTGCAGCCGGTGGGGTCGGTGAGGATGGACATCCAGCCGACGGAGGGGATTTCGTGGGAGTCGAAGAGGATGTTGGCGCCGAGGGAGCGGGCTTTGCCGGTGGCGGCGTGGATCTCGTCGACGCCGACGTAGGCGAGCCAGCCGTGGTTTCCGCCGGGCATGGAGGTCATGCCGCCGCCGGGGCCGCTGTCGGGCTTGAAGGTGCTGTAGGTTCCGGCGGGGCCCATGTCCATGTCGTCGAACTGCCAGCCGAAGAGCTGTCCGTAGAACTGTTTGGCTTTGGCGAGCTCGGGGGTGTTGAGCTCGAGGTGAACGAAGGGGTTTGGCATGCTGGCTCCTTTGCAGGTTGCGGAGGATGCGGGGAGGAGTGCCGGTGATTTTACGCCTGGAGCCGCTGCGGAAAAGCGAAGAATTGGGCCTTCAGCCCTCAGTCGCTGCGGCGGTTCGGGACCTGGGGCGTTGCCCCAGGCTGGTATGGGACGCGCCTTTTGCGCCGGGTTGCGCCCCCGGTTGGAGGTTGATAGCGCGTAGCGATGCCGGGTGACCGGGCGGGGAATCTAATGGGCTCCGGCTGGGCCTTTGCCTGGCTTGACCTTCTTTAAGGCCCAGACGATGCCGACGCAGACGAAGCAGAGGAGGGAGAGCCAGCGGAAGACGTCGACGAAGGCCCAGTTAGCGGCCTGGCGGCCGAGCTCCTGGTAGAGGCGGGCGCGGGCGGGGGCGAGGGAGTTCGGGGCTCCGAAGGGACCGCTGCCGGGTCCTGAGAAGAAGCCGCGGAGGGCATTGATCTGGTTCTGGAACTGCTGTCCCGACTGCGGGACGGAGTTGATGATCTCGTTCTGGTGGACGGCGGTGCGGCGGATGAGCAGGGTCTGGGCGATGGAGATGCCGATCGATCCGCCGACGTTGCGCATGAGGTTGAAGATGCCGGAGGCATTGCCGATCTGCTCATTTTTGAGGGTGCCGTAGGCGGCGGTCGAGATGGGGACGAAGACGAAGGAGAGGGCGAATCCGGTGAGCAGGATGGGGATAAGGAAGCTGGTGGGCGAGATAGCGAGGGTAACGTTGCCGAAGTAGAGGGTGGTAATGCCGAAGAGGCCGAAGCCGAAGGTGAGCAGGTAGCGGGGGTCGACCTTGTTGGAGAGATAGCCGATGACGGGCATGCCGCAGATGGCGCCGATGCCGCGGGGAGCGACGGCGATGCCGGCGGTGAAGGCGGTGTAGCCGAGCAGCTCCTGGTAGAAGAGCGGGAGGACGGTGGTGGTGGAGTAGATGGCGACGCCGAAGAGAAAGATGAGGGTGGCGCCTACGAGGAAGTTGCGGTCCTTGATGACTTTGAGATCGATGAGGGTGTTCTTCCCGCGCCAGCAGTGGACGACGAACCAGACAAAGGAGATGACGAGGGCGAGGACGGCCCAGCGGATCCAGACGGCGCCGAACCAGTCGTCTTCCTGACCCTTGTCGAGGACGACCTGGAGACAGCCGGTCCAGACAACGAGGGTGGCCAGGCCGAGATTGTCGAACCTGGGCACCTTGGCGTTCTTGATGTAGTCGGGATCCTTGACGAAGGTGTTGATCATGAAGAGCGCCATGATGCCGATAGGGATGTTGATGTAGAAGGCGTAGCGCCAGGAGTAGGTGTCGGTGAGCCAGCCGCCGAGGGTGGGGCCGAGGACGGGCGCGACGACGACGCCGAGGGCGAAGACAGCCATGGCGGCTCCGCGTTTGGCTGGGGGAAAGGATTCGAGGAGGATGGCCTGCGAGAGCGGCTGGAGGGCTCCGCCGCCGGCTCCCTGGATGACGCGTGCGAGGAGCATGAGGCCGAGGGTGGGGGCGGCTCCGCAGGCGAAGCTGGCGACGGTGAAGAGGGTGACGCACGACATGAGGAAGCGCTTGCGGCCGAACTTGAGGGAACACCAGTTCGACATGGGGAGGACGATCGCGTTGGAGACGAGGTAGGAGGTGAGGACCCAGGTGGCCTCGTCGGTCGAGGCGGAGAGGGAGCCGGCGATGTAGGGGAGGGCGACGGCGGCGATGGAGGTGTCGAGCACCTCCATGAAGGTGGCGAGCATGACGGAGGCGGCGATGAGCCAGGGGTTAACCCCGGCGGCGGCCTGCTCGGCCTGAGCGGCCTGGTCTCCCTGGGAGGCGGTGGCGGTGGCCATGCTGGGGCGGGCAGATCCCTTCTGAGAGATGGGACGCGCCTCCTAGCGGAGACGGGAACCTGGTTTTAGATGCAGCAGTTCCCGAATGGCTCCATTTGGCCGCTGAGGCGGAGAGAGGGATGGATCGGGCGGGACTAGGGAACGGCCGGCGGAGAAAGAGCCGGGAGGGCTCCGCGCAGAGCACGGCGTGCCCCGGGCGGGGCAGAGCGATGGAGTTATGGCCTGAGCGCTCGAGGATCAGCTTTTGCTGAGAGCGGTGTTCGGTGCGGAGCTGGACTTATTGGTGGGTGAGGGTTCCGGTGCCGGTGTCCTGGCCGCAGGGGCTGTTGATGGTCCAGTTCGAGATGGTGATGGTGGCGGCGTCGGGCGAGGTGGCACCGGTTCCGGTGATGGAGGTTCCGGTGACTGGGTCGGTCCAGGTGGTGGAGATGCTTCCGCCGTCGATGGTGGAGGCGGTGGCGGAGAGGGAGGTGGGGACGCAGGTGTTTCCGGGCGAGGATGCGGTTCCCTGGACGTGATAAACGCCGTTGGCGTCGGGCTGGCTGGTCTGGGAGAGGGTGGAGGTGAGGGGGAAGGTCTGGCCCTCGGCAGTGGTGAGGGTTCCGCTGTAGGTTCCGCTGACGGGCTGGTACTGCTGGGCGGTGACGGGAGAGGCGCCATCCCGGGGGGCGACGGTCTGGGCCATAACGGCTGCGTCCGCGGGGGAGGCGCAGGCTCCGCCAGAGATGGTGTAGGTGGGGGCGGATAGGCTCTTGCGGTCGGGGGCGACGGTACCGGAGAGGGTGAGGGTTCCGCCGGAGACGGGGGCGGTGAGGGTGAGATGGCTGGAGTCGTCGATGGAGCCGGTGACGGCGAGTGAGGAGTTGGCGCCGAGGCACTGGCCGGCGGTGTAGAGCGGGTGGAGAATGCCGGTGATGATGGCTCCACCGGAGGTGAGATTGCCGGCGGAGAGGCTGCCGCCGATCGAGGAGAGGCGGGCGGCCGCGGCTGCGGAGGAGCTGAACTGCCAGTTTCCGGAGAGCGGGGTGTAGCTGTTGGCGGTCGCGGAGGAGGCGGGGAGTATGCCGGTGGCGCATCCGGAGAGGAGCCCGGCGAGCAGACCGGCGAGGCCGAGGGAGGTGACGGCGAGGATGCGGCGTCCGGTTCGGGACGGGCGTTTGGTTGCCGACTGACAGCTTTGGGAGGAGCAGGTCTGGAGAGGGGAGGGATGGGACGGGCGACGGGGGATGCTGCGGGCAGGGGTAGAAGAGGGCATCAAGTGTTCCAGCTTTCCGGAGTTTAGGAGACTCTCAGGGAAAGATAGTGGCGGGTGAGGTGGAAGGAAATGGCTCGATTAGGGGAGAACGGTCCGTGGGAGGGTGGAGCCTCCTGGAGGAGCGTCATGCCGTCGGGTTATTGACGGGTGAGGGTGCCCTGAAACGCAATTCCGGGACAGGGCGAGGCAAAGAAGGCCGTCGCGAAGAGGCTGCTCGCATCCGTGTGGATGATGGCAGCGACCTCGCCGGGGTTGGTGAAGATCGCGCTTGGGGACTGGAGGAGGAGGCTGGGGCCGCTGACGCGGCCAGAGAGGTTGCCCACCTTGCCAGGGCAGGTGCCGGCAGCGACGAGGTTGCCGGTGACCGGGAAGTGGCCGTCCGTATCCGCATCGGACGATTGAACCAGGGTGACGGTAACCGCAGCGGTGTGCTGCGGATCGACATGGCCGGTGCCCTGCTGAAGCAACTGGAGAGTTCCCGCGTAGGTCCCGGTGGCGGGGGCGATCTGCTCGAGTGAGAGTGGGGTAGCGGCCATGGCGCAGCTTCCGCCGGTGATGGTGTAGGTGCCGTCGCTTGGAGCGTGGAGATCAGCGCCGAGGGTGGCGTTCAGCGATACGGTTCCGCCGGCGAGGGGTCCGGAGAGGGAGCGCCTTTGCGCAGTGTCGAGCGTGCCCGTAACGGCAAGGTTGCTGAAGGGGAGGACACAGGGCTGTGCCGGGTCGGTGGCGTTGATGGCGAGTACGTTCAGGGTTCCTGTGACCACGCCTGCGGTGCTGCTGAGAGCGCCGACGAAGCCACTAACGGGACCTGATGGCAAGGAGGGGGAAGGTGCGGGTGCGATGGGGGTCTGGACCATAATCCAGTTTCCGGAGACGGTGCGGACGGCAGGGGTGCTGATCGGGGTGGGCGTGGATCCGCAGCCGATGAGGACGATTGAGAAGAACAGGGAGAGTGCGGCGGCGAATCGAGGCATGGAAGTCTTCAGAGCGACAGGTTAGCGCGCTGATTATAGCAGGCGGCTTTCGGAGCTAAGCGGAGGTCCTGAGCTGTGAAGGTGGCGCTGGCCTGGGAGGGAGAGGGGAAGGGCTGGGTGCGCAGGAGTTCCGGGGTCTCGCTTTGCATCGCAGCACACTGCTTCAGCATCAGATTGATTGACAGTAAGTCACTCACATGTGAGATGATGGCAAAGTCACGAGTTTGGCCCGGACAGAACCGACATCGATCGGCTGGCGGGGAATGAGGAGAGCGGGCATGGGAAAGATTATTGGAATTGACTTAGGGACGACGAACAGCTGCGTTGCGGTGATGGAGGGCGGCGAGCCCAAGGTGATCCCGAATGAAGAGGGCGGGCGGACGACGCCGTCGGTGGTTGCGTTTACGAAGAATGGCGAGCGCCTGGTGGGCCAGGTGGCGAAGCGGCAGGCGATCACGAATCCCGAGAACACGGTGTATTCGATCAAGCGCTTTATGGGCCGGCGGATGAACGAGGTCGGCGACGAGATGAAGATGGTGCCCTACAAGGTGGTCGCGAAGGGCGACAACGTCGGGGTGCTGGCGCAGGGTAAGGAGTTCACGGCGCCGGAGGTTTCGGCGATGATCCTGCAGAAGCTGAAGAAGGCGGCGGAGGACTACCTGGGCCAGTCGGTGACCGAAGCGGTTATTACGGTTCCGGCCTACTTCAACGATGCGCAGCGGCAGGCGACGAAAGATGCCGGAAAGATTGCAGGACTGGATGTGAAGCGGATTGTGAACGAGCCGACGGCGGCGGCCCTCGCGTACGGGCTCGACAAGAAGAAGGACGAGACGATTGCGGTCTACGACTTCGGCGGCGGCACGTTTGATGTGTCGATTCTTGAGGTCGGCGAAGGCGTGATCGAGGTGAAGTCGACCAACGGCGACACGCACCTTGGGGGCGATAATCTCGACCAGCGGATCGTGGACTGGCTGATCTCTGAGTTCCGGAACGAGACGGGTCTGGACCTGACGGCGAAGGGCAACGAGATGGCGCTGCAGCGCTTGAAGGATGCCGCGGAGCGCGCCAAGATCGAGCTGTCGACGGCGCAGGAGACGGAGATCAATCTGCCGTTTATCACGGCCGACGCTAGCGGACCGAAGCACCTGGTGCGGAAGATGACGCGGGCCAGGCTTGAGGGCCTGGTGGACGACCTGCTGCAGAAGTCGGTTGGACCGTGCAAGCAGGCGATGAAGGATGCCGGTGTCGACGCTTCGAAGATTGACGAGGTGGTGCTGGTCGGCGGACAGACGCGCATGCCGAAGATCCAGCAGCTGGTGAAGGATCTGTTTGGCAAGGAGCCGCATAAAGGTGTGAACCCTGACGAAGTCGTGGCCATTGGAGCGGCGGTACAGGCGGGCGTTCTGGCGGGCGAGGTGAAGGACCTGCTGCTGCTGGACGTGACTCCGCTGACGCTGGCGATCGAGACGATGGGCGGTGTGGCGACGGGCATGATTACGCGCAACACGACGATTCCGACGAAGAAGACGGAGACGTTTTCGACGGCGGCGGACTCGCAGACCGAGGTTGAGGTGCATGTGCTGCAGGGCGAGCGGCCGATGGCGGCGCAGAACCGGACGCTGGGCAAGTTCAAGCTCAGTGGAATTCCACCGGCTCCGCGCGGCGTGCCGCAGATCGAGGTGACGTTTGATATTGATGCGAACGGCATTTTGAATGTGACCGCGAAGGATAACGCGACGGGCAAGGACCAGAAGATCACGATCACGAGTTCTTCGGGTCTAAGCAAGGACGAGGTGGAGCGGATGGCGAAGGATGCCGAGGCTCACGCGACCGAGGACAAGGAGCAGAGGGATGCGGTGGAGGCGCGCAACGGTCTCGACTCGATGGTTTACAACGTTGAGAAGATGCTGAAGGAGAGCGGCGACAAGGTGCAGCCGGGCGATCGGCAGGAGGTTGAGAATGCTCTGGCTGATGCGAAGTCTTCGCTGACGGGAACGCCGTCGGCGAGCGACTTGAATGCGTCCAAGGACCGTCTGACCACGGCGAGCCACAAGCTGGCGGAGGCGATGTACAAGGCGGCTGGATCTGCTCCCACGGATGGCGCAACTGCTGCCGAAGGAACGACCGAAGAGCCGAAGAAGGAAGAGGGTGTGATCGACGCCGAGTACGTGGACGTGGACAAGAAGTAAGTTCACCGCACGCAAACTGCAGAGGCCGCACAGACGTAATAGAGAGGGGCGTTCCGAATGGGGTGCCCCTTTCGCTTCCTGTATGGGACGAAAGGCTCCGTGCTGCATCGAACAGGAGGAACACGAGAGCCAGATCGCAGTGAATGGGGAAGCGACTTCATTGTGGGAAGGGTGTTGAAGAGATGAGAGGAAGTAAAGACGAGCTGTACGCGGATGTTTCTTGGCAGTTGGATTTCAACCAGGCGAGTGGAGGTAGAGCGATGACGGAGACGATGTGGAGATGTGACCAGGTTCGGGCCGGTCAGCTGTACAACCGGATGATGTTCGACACGCAGGCGGAGGCGGAGCAGTTTGTGCGGAGGATGCGCGAGGCTGAGCCGGACCAGATGTTCTCGATTGAGGCAGTTGAGGCGCGGCAGGTTTGGAATTAGGGCTGGGACGCGATGACGATCGACTGGGTCGAGGTGCAATCGATGGCGACGGTGGTGCTGGTGCTGACGAGCGCCGGCGCTATCGCGTATGCGGCATTGCAGCTGCAGCACGAGCGCGAGTACAGGGCGGTCGCAAATCTGGAGAAGCAGCTCGGCTTCTTTCTGTCGGATGGATTCGTCGCGGCGCGGCGAAGGCTGGCCGAGGCGCGGCTGGACGAGCATGGCCTGAAGGCGTGGAAGCTGGATGATCCGCCGGTAAGCGCGTTCGAGGTGCTGGATTTTTACGAGCACCTTTCGCTGCTGGTGAAGAAGGGCCACCTGGATGTGTATGACGTCTGGCACACGTTCTACGAGTGGGCGCAGCCGGTGTATGTGGACATGCAGGCGATGATCGAGAGCGTGGAGAGCGCGTACTCGGAGCACTACCAGGACCTGCAGAAGCTGATGCGGCAGATGGACGAGATCCAGCTGGAGCGCATGCACAAGAAGAACGCGAACCACTGGGCGTTGTGGACGCCGGAGCGGATTCTTGAGCATTACCGGTACGAGTTGAGCACGGGTGGGCGCCCGCGCAGGACTCGCCGAAGAGATGAGACGCGACAGGCTGCGCTGCTTGAGGATCTGGACGCGAAGGCGGAGGAGAAGGAGAGCGTGGATGCCTGAGGGCAACGAAGTCCATCGGTGGGCGGAGCGGCACACCGAGGCATTTGAGGGAAAGAAGCTGCATGTGGAAGGGCCGAATGGACGCTTCAAGGATGCGGCGGCGCTTGAGGGAAGGAAGGTGGAGCGGGTGCTGGCGGTAGGAAAACACCTGGGCTATGACTTCGGCAAGGACCGGATTTTGCATGTGCATCTGGGGCGATACGGGGACTGGACGGAGGGCCAGATGCCGCTGGCGGAGGTTCGCGGGATGCTGCGGCTGCGGATGTGGCGGATCGGAGCGAAGCCGGTGAAGAGAGCTGCGGAGCCGGTGCGGCGGCACTATACCAGCGACGACGGGTCAGGGAATCTGGAGCCGGCGAAGGTGGATTGGGTGGAGCTGCGCGGTCCGACGAACTGCAGTGTGTATACCCAAGCCAAGTGGGAGGTATTGCTGAAGCGGCTGGGGCCTGATCCGCTGAATGGGGATAAACCGGACGAGGCTTTCGAGAAGATTGCGAGGTCGAAGAAGCCGATTGGCGTGCTTTTGATGGAGCAGGACGTGATGGCGGGGATCGGGAATATTTATCGGGCGGAGCTGCTGTTTCGGGCGCGTTTGAGCCCGTTTGTAATTGGTGCGGAGGTTCCCGCGGCGACGCTGAAGGCGATCTGGAAGGATGCGATTCCCTTGATGAAGACGGGCATGGTGGACCGAAGGATTGTGACGACGCTGCCGAAGGACCGGCCGCACAAGGACGAGAGGCTGCCACTAAAGCAGGAGGTGCATTATGTGTACCGGCGAAACGGGAAGCCTTGCTGGGTGTGCGGGACGGCGGTGCTGAAGAAGGACATGGCGGGGCGGAGTCTGTACTGGTGTCCGGTGTGCCAGGCGGAGTGAATGGAAGCTTGCAGCATGACTTCTTCCGAAGATCAAAAAGTAAGTGAAACGGCACGTAGCCTGAGAAGGAAGACGAGATGGCGACGACACAGAGCAAGGATTATTACGGCACGCTGGGCGTGAAGAAGACGGCGACTTCGGATGAGATCCGGAAGGCGTTTCGTAAGGCTGCGCGGAAGTATCATCCGGACGTAAATCCCGGGGACAAGAAGTCGGAGGAGAAGTTCAAGGAGATCTCCGAGGCGAACGATGTGCTGAGCGACGAGAAGAAGCGGAAGGTCTACGACCAGTTCGGCTTCTACTCGGACAACATCGATCAGGCGGCGGCGGATGCGGCGGCGCGGGGTGGAAGAGGTGGGAGCGGATTCCCGGGTGGAGGGCGGTCGAGCGCGGGGCAGGGCGGGGCGCAGGAGGTTCCGTTCGATTTCGGGGGCTTCGATTTCTCCGGATTTCAAGGTGGTGGGCGAGCGGCGCAGGGGGAGGGAACGGGCGGCGGGTTCGGTGGGTTTCGCGACGTGTTCAGCGGGATTTTCAACGGTGGGCGGCAGGCGCAGAAGGGGCCACAGCCGGGGACCGATCTCGAATACCAGGTGGCTGTGGACTTCTGGACGCTGGTCCGGGGCGGCGTGACGCGGCTCGAGATTACGCGGCAGGAGACGTGCAAGACGTGCAAGGGGCGAGGGACGCAGGGCGGTGTGGTGGAGTGTCCGGAGTGCCATGGAACGGGGCAGGTGGAGCAGATGGGCGGGCGAATGAAGTTCAACATCCAATGTCCGAAGTGTGGGGGCAGCGGAAAGGTTCAGAACGCGTGTCCGACGTGCGACGGCGCGGGTGTGGTGACACGGAAGGAGCCGCTCGAGTTCCGGATCAAACCGGGGACACGGGACGGGCAGCGGATTCGCCTGGCGGGCAAGGGCAATGCGGGGACGGACGGCGGAGCGGCGGGGGATTTGTACCTGATTATCAAGGGCGGATCGCATCCTGTGTTTACGCGAACCGGCGATGATATTTATGTCACAGTTCCGGTTACGATTTCTGAAGCGGCGCTGGGGGCGAAGATCGATGTGCCGACGATCGACACGCACTTCGGCGAGGGCCGGACGCAGCTTAAGATTCCGCCCGGGGTGCAGACGGGGCAGAAGCTGCGGCTGCGGGAGAAGGGGGTGCCGAGCGCATCGCGGGAGGGTGTGCGCGGGGACCAGATCGTGGAGGTGAGGATCGTGGTGCCGAAGGTGCAGGATGAGCGCTCGAAGGAGATTCTGCGGGAGTTGGCGAAGCTGAATCCGGAGGATCCGCGGGTGGGGATGTTTGTGGAGGTGTGACTTGGATAAGCCTTTCGAATATCGGCACTGGTTAAGACCAGAAGTGGCCTTTGCTGAACTGGGAAAAGAAGCGGCCCTTGAGAGATATCGCGTTTGGGCAGAACTGGGATACGCAGATGAAGGTGGGTATAAACGTCCTGAGTGGGAATGGCGACAACACTACATCAAATACCGGGATCGATACACTTGCCAAGGTTGTGGTCGGAGGCAAGTTGAGTCTCATCTGCAAGTGCATCATATTGAACATCTCAGCTGGAAGCGGCCCCTAGCTAACCGACTGGATAATCTCCGAACTCTGTGCTGCTTCTGTCACAGAAAGGAACATCCAGATAGATATATCCGTTGCTAGTCCAAAGAGTCGTAGATTCAAAGTTGATTGTGGGCCTGTTCGAGAATGGTTCGCTTCGTTTTTTGAAAGTGAGCGCCCGGGGTGAGCGGGGCTGGGTGGGTGGACGGGGCGGGAAGGATGTATTTGTTTGCCACGGCGGCAACAAACTGGGAGACGCCTGGAGTTGCTCCGACGATGCGGGCGGCGAGCCAGGCCTGCGGGGTGATGGTGATCTCGGCACAGCCGGCGGCCGTTGCGTTGAAGATCTTATTGGCGGCGGTGGTGGTGCTGGCGGCGAGGCCCGGCGTGGTGGCTCCGAGGGAGAACCACTTGAACTCTTTTTCAGCCTGGCCGGTGAACTGGGCCTGGATGCTCGAGCCGGTGCGCATGAGGCCGGGGCAGACGGTGGTGACGCGGATGCCTTTGTGGCGGAGCTCGGCGTTGAGACCTTCGGAGAGGCCGGTGAGGGCGAACTTGCTGGCGACGTAGGGGAGGAGATGGGGGACGGGGACCTTCCCGCCGATGGACGAGATGTTGACGATGGAGGCTCTGCGGCCGTTGATCCTGGGCTGCGCGAGGAGGCGGGGGAGGGCGGCGAGGATGGTGTGGAGGGCGCCGAAGAAGTTGGTGTCCATGGCGCGCTGGAACGCGACGAGCGACTGATTTTCGATGGGTCCGACCTCGATGATGCCGGCGTTGTTGATGAGGACGTCGATGCGGCCGAAGTGGGAGAAGGCCTGGTCGAGGAGGCGCTGGACCTGGGCCTGGTCGGTGATGTCGGTAGGGACGAGGAGGATGTCATCAGGGGACTGGACGGAGGCTTGAACTGATCCTTTGGAGCCTTGAACTGACCCTTTCGGGCCTTGAACTGATGCTTCGCCGAGGAGAGCCTGGCGGGCGCGATCGAGTTCCTCGGGGTCGCGGGCGGCGAGGACGAGGCGGGCGCCGGCGCGACCGAAGCGGTGGGCGAGAGCGAGTCCGAGACCGCGGGAGCCGCCGGTGATGACGACGACCTGGCGTGACGGAACGGCGCCCGACCGGCGCGAGATCAGGAGGCAAGCGGCGGCGGTGGCGACGATGCCGGCAACGATCTGCGGGGTGGGGAGGGTGCCTGTCGACTTCTTCATGGTTCCAGATGAGATGCGGGGTGGATGGACGAGAGTTTCGCTAGCGGCTTCGGGACGGTAAAGGCTAGACTTTTTGTGCACTGTACGGGATTGTGCCTGACGGGATGGAGCGGATGATGGCGACGAGGCGGAAGTCGAAGGGAGCGTACATGATCTCGGCGGTTGCGGAGATGTACGAGATTCATCCGCAGACGCTGCGGCTGTATGAGCGGGAGGGTCTGCTGCGGCCTTCCCGGAGCGTGGGGAATACGCGGCTGTATACGGACGAGGATCTGGAGCGGCTGGAGTTCATTTTGAACCTGGCGCGGGACCTGGGGGTGAATATCGCGGGGATCGCGATTGTGCTGCAGATGCGGGAGCGGATGGAGGAGATGAATCGGCAGATGCAAGGGTTTGTGGATTACGTGCGCACGGAGATGCTGACGCGGATGCAGCAGTCGCAGGAGACGGTTGCGGGGCTGGTGCCGCTGCGGCGGCCGATGGTGATGCCGGTCGATAAGGTTGCAGGGGAGAGAGCTCCGGCGAAGAAGAGGTAGGGGGCTTGGCGATGAAGGCAGCGGTGCGGGTGTTGTTCTGGGTGGCGGCGATGGGGACGGCGACGTCGACGGTTTACTCGGCGATGGTGATGGTGGGAGCGGTGCGGTTTGGGCTGCGGAAGCGGAGAGAGGATCGGGAGCCGGCGACGTTTCTGCCGCCGGTGAGCGTTCTTAAGACGCTGCATGGGACGGAGCCTGATCTGGAGGAGAACCTGCGGCGGTTCTTTGAGCTCGACTACCCGGAGTTTGAGGTGCTGTTCTGCGCCCGGCACAGGACCGATGCGGGTTTGCAGATGGCGGAGCGGGTAGCGGCGGGGTATCCGGGGGTGCGGGCGCGATTTCTGGCGTGTGGGGAGCCGCAGTTTCCGAATGCGAAGATGTGGTCGCTGGCGGCCCTGGCCGAGGCGGCGGAGCATGAGGTGGTGGTGTCGAGCGATGCGGATGCGCGGGTGGAGCGCGACTATCTGCGGCGGTGTGTGCAGGTGCTGGCGGATGGGCGGACAGCGCTGGCCTCGTGCCTCTACGTGGGGAGGACGAACGGGGGGGTCGCGGCGCAGTTGGATGCGGTGGGCAAGAGCGTGGAGATGTCGGGCGGAATCCTGGTTGCGGACATGCTGGAGGGAACGAAGTTTGCGCTGGGGGTGACGATGATCCTGCGGAGGTCTGCGTTTGCGCTGGCGGGCGGGTATGAGGAGCTGGGAGAGTTTTACGCCGAAGACTTTGTGCTGGGGAACCGGTTGGCGGAGCGGGGGTTTGGGGTGCGGATGTCGAACCATGTGATCCGGCTGATGGTGCTGCCGCAGAGCTTCCGGCAATCGTTCGCCGACCAGTCGCGATGGATGAAGAGTACGCGGAGGTCGCGGCCGGCGGGGCATCTCGGGACGGGGCTGACGTTTGCGGTGCCGTTCGGCCTGCTCGGGCTGGTGTGGGGGCTGATGCGTGGGAGGGCTGGGGCGGGTCTGCTGTGGCTGCTGGGGACGTGTGTGGGTCGGTGGCTGATGGCGGCGGTGGTGCTGTGGGCGCTGGGGGACGAACGACCGGGGAAGCCGGTGCTGATCTACCCGGTACGCGATCTGATGGGTGGGGCGCTGTGGGTGAGCAGCTATCTCGGGAGCAGGTTGCGGTACCACGGTGGGGCGTATGAACTGGGGGCGGATGGGCGGTTCGAGCGGGTGGGGTAGCTGGAGTGCGGGCGGGTTGTGCGCGGGTCGGCAGTAGCGGTAGAGAAGCGGGTCTTTTGCTGCGCACAGGATGACAAACAAAGAGACGAGGAGGTGCAGCTGAGGCGGTGGTTACGGGCGGTTGGTGAGGATGGATTTTCCGCCGGCGCCCGAGAGGGTGTGGACGGGGGCGAATGGGGTGAGGTCGGAGGTGCGGAGCTGGGGGCGATCGGTGAGGAGGAAGATGCGGCGGGGGCCGGACCAGAGCTGGTGGAGGGAGGCGTTGGTCTCGAAGATCGTGGGGGCGTCGGGCCAGAAGCTGCCGTACCAGGGGCCGTTAAAGCGGCCTTCGACGAGGTGGACGGGCTGCTGGGTATAGAAGAGCAGGGTGGAGCCGGCGGTGAGTTCGCCATCGATCAGGATGACGTCGTCTGGACGGGGGTGGGTCCGCTGCTGGGTGACGATGGCGTCGGCGAGCGACTTGGAGCCGAGGATGGGGTAGAAGCGGGTGAGGCCGGCGTGAATGCAGAGAAGGAGGCCGATGGCGGCGGAGGCGAGGGTCAGGTTAGCGGCGAAGGTGTAGCCGGAGCGGCGGACGAGGTAGGCGATGGGCCCCATGACGAGCAGGGTGAGGGCGAGGAAGGCGAGGGGGGCGCGGAAGAGGCCCATTGCGGCGCCGGTGAGATCGAAGAGGTGGCCGAGGGAGAGGTTGTAGCCGGAGGGGCCCTGGGCGAGGAGGGTGGAGATGTCGGCGCCGGGGGCTGGGTGGGGGGCGGTGATGGCGAACCAGGCGGCGGCGAGGGCAAGGAGGGTGCAGAGGGGAAGGAGGAGGTAGCGGGCATCTCTAAGAGCGGCCCGCTCATGGTTGATCTGCCGGAAACCTCCCTCAGCGAGATCAACACTCCGGTCGGCGCGCGCGAGGAGGCCCCCGACCATGAGGGCGAGGGCCGGGAGGGCGGGGAGGGAGTAGTACTCCTGCCGGGCGGAGAGGGTGAAGAAGCCGAGGACGAGGGCGGCCCAGAGGAGGAGGGAGAGGGCGGCTTCGTGATCGCGCGGGTTCGCGCGGGAGTGGTCGCGGAGGTCGCGAAGGTGCTGGGCGATGGCGGAGGGGAGGAAGGGGGCCCAGGGGATGAGCCAGACGGCGGCGAGGATCCAGAAGAGGGGGATGGGGAGCTGGCCGTAGTCGTGGGGGATGCGGCGGGAGAGGAAGCGGGCGATGTGCTCGTTGTAGAGATAGAACCAGGCCCAGCCCGCGTGGGCGGGGAGGCCGAGGCCGGGCGGGAGGGCGATGGCGGGGTTTCTGAGGGCGGCGAGGAGGTGCCAGGGTGCGGCGATCGCGAGGAAGGTGGCGACGGAAGCGAAGGGGTGGAGACGACGGAGGAGGAGGAGGTTTCGGGTCAGGGCGAGGTAGAGGAGGACGAAGGCGAGGGGGAAGACGAGACCGATGAGGCCCTTGGTAAGGACGTTGAGGGCCATGACGGCGGCGAAGGCGAGCATGGGGAGGAGGGGGGAGGAAAGAAGATCCGTGGCCGTCAACCCACGTCCCAGACTCGCGACATGGGGCACCCGGATGGGGGGTTCTCCGGGCTCCTGAGCCACCTTAGCCGCGGTATGGCTGCGGTCGGGGGTTAGGCGATCGGGGGCTACACGGTCGAGAGCTGTGAGGAAGAGGTGGACGGCGAGGGTCATCCAGAGGGCGAGGAGGACATCGGGGATGAAGAAGCGGGTGTAGAGGTAGGGGCCGATGCAGGTGGCGAGGGCTAGGGCGGAGTAGAGGGCGCCGCGGTCGGGGTGGGTGCGGGGGGAGATCCGGGCGAAGAGGCGGAGACCCAGGGCATAGGTAGCGAGGAAGAGGCCGAGGGTGAGGAGAGCGAGGGGAAGACGCGCGGCCCAGGCATGGGTGCCGAAGAGGTGCATGGAGGCGGCGGCGAGCCAGTACATGAGCGGCGGTTTATCGAAGAAGCGGATTCCGTCGATATAGGGAGTGACGAAGTCGTGGCGTTGGAGCATCTCGCGCGCGATCTCGATGTAGATGGAGTCGACGTCATCGAGCAGGCCGGGGGAGAAGAGGCCGCCGATGTGGAGGATGAGCCAGGCGAGGACGATGAGAGCGATGGAGGCGGGGTTCCAGCGAGGACGCGCCTGGAGGGGCGAAGACGCTTCGTTAGCCGCCGTCGGCACCTCTGCGGAGGCGAGGGTGGAGCCGTTGGGGGAGGACCTGCTAGCGGCGGAAGGGGTCACGGCGGTAGGGGAGGCATCGTTCATGGCGTTCAGATCGTTCTGTGATGGTATGGAATTTAAGTTTGCCGTGCCTTGAGGGGAGGGCACCCGGTTGCCTTCGCGGGGGAGGGGAGCACCTCGCATCAGGGGTGGTGCGGGTCGGTGAAGGAGCTGTGGTGCACGGGATCGGTGGTGGACTCGCGGTCCAGGGGGCGGTCGGTGAGGAGAGCTTTGCCGGAGGTCTCCTCGAGCAGAAAGGTTCGGGTGCCGCGAAGGAGGTGGTCGGCTTCGTCGCGTTTTTCGAGAGGGATGAAGAGGATCTTGCGCTCGCCTTTGCCCCACTGGGCGAGGAGATCGGAGGTGGTCAGGAAGATGCGTGGGGCGTCGGGGAAGGTGGATCCGAAGAGCATGGAGGAGGAGCGGCCGTCGACGAGATCGACGGTTCGGCCGAGGTAGAAGGGGATGGAGGAGCCATACGCCTGATCCCCAAAGAGAATGACGCGATTGATGCGGGAGATGTTCCCGTCTTCCTCGAGCTCCTGGATCTTCTCGGCGAGGTCCTGTGAGGAGAGCATAGGTTCGAAGCGGACGAGAGCAATGTGGGCGGCGACGAGAAAGACGGCGGAGGTGAGGCCGAGCGAGACGGTGGAGGCGAAGTGGCGGCGCTGCTGGCGAAGGAGCCAGGCGATGGAAGGACCGATCGCAAGTGCGATGGCGGCGAGCGAGGCGGGGAGTCGGAGGGCGGCGAAGGACGGTCCGGTGAGATCGAAGAAGTGGGACATGGAGAGGGTGTAGTTGCCGACGCTGCGATGGGCGAGGAGGTCGCCGATGTCGGGAACGAAGGCGAGGTGGCGCGAGGACCAGAGTCCCCAGGCGAGGGTGAGGGCGGCGCCCGCTCCGAGAGCGGTGAAGGTGACGTGAGCGAAGGTGACCCAGTGACGGGCGACGGGATCGGTGGCGAAGGTCTGCTCGGCTCGGGTGAGGGCGGCGGCGGTGAGCAGGAGGAGGGGGAGGTAGGCGGGGAAGGTGTAGTACTCCTGGTTGGTGGAGAGCGAGAAGAAGCCGAGGATGAGGGCGGAGTAGAGGATGAGGAGCAGCGTCGTTCGCCCGCGGCGGGTATCGAGGTGACCGAGACGGTAGACGAGGCTGGGGCGGATGGAGCTGGTGGCGGGGTCGGCTGAGGAGTTGTCCGGGTGTCGCGAGGTGCGGGCGCGACGGAAGCCGAGGAGAGCGGCGATGGGAAGGAAGAGGCTCCAGGGAAAGAGCCAGACGAGATGGAGGCTCCAGAAGAGGTACCCGGGGAGCTTGTTGTAGTCCATCGGGATGCGCTTGCCGAGGAAGCGAAGGAAGTGCTCGTTGACGAAGTAGAACCAGAAGAAGCCGTGGCCATTGGCACCGCCGGTATTGCGGAGGCCGGCGAGGATGTGCCAGGGGGCGGCGATGGCGAGAAAGAGGAGAACGCCGGAGAAGGGTTTCAGCCGACGCCAGAGACTTGCTTCTCCAGTCAGGAGGAGGTAGGCGAGGGTGGCTCCGAGGAAGAAGACGAGGGCGACGAGGCCCTTGGTGAGGACGGCAAGAGCGAGTGCGGCCCACATGGCGCAGGGGTAGAGGATCGGGTGCGGCGTGAAGCTTTCCCTTTCGCGCAGAGGCGCTGCGATGGGCGGTGTGAGCGCGGAGTTCGAAGGATCTGGGCCGTTTGCTTCGAGGGGCTTGAGACCTTCCAGGGACTTGAGAAAGAGGTAGAGGGCGGAACAGAGGAGCAAAGAGAGGAGGACTTCGGGGATGAAGATGCGGGTGAAGAGGAAGACACCAGCGGAGGTGAGGACGGCGAGGCCGGTGTAAAGGGCAGTCTGGCGCTCGAAGGCTTCGGCGGCCCAGCGATAGCCGAGGAGTGCGAGGAGGAGAACGGCCAAGGCCTGCGGGAGATGCGCGGCGAAGGTGTTGAAGCCGAAGAGGCGGAAGGAGATGGCGTCGAGCCAGTAGGGCAGAGGAGCCTTTTCGAGGTAGCGTACACCGTCGATGCGGAGGGTGACCCAATCGCCGGAGAGGGCCATGTGGCGGGCTGCGCTGGCGTGGGTGCCATCGGCGTCGTCGAGCAGGGGGGGAGCGAAGAGGGAGGCGAAGAAGATGACGATCCACAGGCCGCAGAGGAGCGTAACGGCGGCCGAACGGCGCGGTCCGATCTGTGTTGACAAGATTCTGGGGGTGGAGAGGACCCCAGGGGGAGTCCGTCGCAACGGTTTGGGCGCGGCGTCCTGGACGGTAGGGGTGGCCATGGAGGGTTGCTATTCAGCATAAATTGCGATGCGCGGTTGTGCGGAGGCACAGAGGCTGGTGTTGATGAGGGGAGGGAGGTGCCGGGGGCGAAGGTGCGGGGGCGAAGTTGCGGCGTCGATGTATCTTGCTTGTGTCCCGTGTGTTTGAAGCGGGGAGGGTGGTGCGATGCCGACGTTTGCCGCGGTGGATATAGGTTCGAACTCCTGCCGACTGAAGATTGCGACGGTGCAGGGGCATCGTTTGCGGACGCTGCAGGAGGATCGCGAGGTGACGCGACTAGGCGAGAGCGTGTTCCAGACGGGCGTGATCAGCCCGGAGGCGATGGAGGGCACGATCAAGGCGATGCGGCGCTTTCACAAGGCGGTGCAGATGCATGTCGTGGACAAGGTGCGGGTGGTAGCGACGAGCGCGATGCGCGATGCGCGGAACGCGGCGGCGTTTACGGAGTGGGTGAAGTCGGAGACGGGATGGAAGGTGGAGGTGATCTCAGGTCTGGAGGAGGGGCGGTTGATCCACCTGGGCGTGGTGACGCATGAGCCGGGGGCGAAGGGGCGGTGCATGCTGATCGATCTGGGCGGAGGAAGCTGCGAGGTGACGGTCTCGGATGGTGGGCGGATCAGGGAGATGGTGAGCCTGCCGCTGGGGGCGGTGCGGCTCCAGCAGTTTCTGACGAGCGACCCGGCGGCGAAGGAGGATGTGGCGCGGCTGAAGCAGTACATCGAAAAGGAGCTTCGGCGGGCTGACCGGAAGCTGGGGACACCGCGGGTGAGCGTGGTGATCGCGACGAGCGGGACGGCCGCGGCTCTGGCGGAGGCGAGCGTGGCGACGGCGGGGAAGCTGCCGGTGCGGAAGGCTCTGAAGGGAAAGACGGCGGAGAAAGGGTTTGTGCGGCTGAGTCTGGATGAGGCGACCACGCCGGGGGTTCGGGTGCTGGCGGACAAGCTGGTGAAGATGACGAACGCGCAGCGCGAAGGGATGCCGGGCATCGGTCCGAAGCGGGCGGAGATTATTGTCGGCGGGGCGCTGGTGTACGCGAGTCTGCTGGAGCGTTTTGGGTTGAAGGGCTTCCGGTATTCACCGCTGGGGCTGCGGGACGGGATGCTGGCGCAGATGCTGGGGGAGGTGGATCTGCGGGCATCGGTACACCAGAAGATTGAGAGTGAGCGGTGGGCGGGGGTACTCGAGGTGTGCCGGAGGTACGGCATCGACCAGCGTCAGGTGGAGCCGGTGCGGTCGCATGTCGTACAGCTGTTCGACGCGCTGGGAGAGGTGCATGAGCTGCCGGCGGAGTACAAGTTTTGGCTGGAAGCTGCGGCGATGATGCAGGATGTGGGTAAGTTCATGAATCATCAGGGGCATAATCGGCACACGCAATACATCATCGCGAACTCGGAGATCTTCGGATTTTCACCGGAGCAGAGAGCGATTGTGAGCGCGATTGCTCGATATCTGGGAAAGACCCGGCCGGAGGCGCTGGACCGGCCGATGCGGGTGCTGCCGGTGGAAGAGCAGGCGCGGGTGAGGCGGGCGGTGGTGCTGCTGCGGCTGGCGGTGGCGCTGAACCAGGATCGGGCGAGCGCGGTGCTGAAGCTGAAGGTGCTGGTGTACCCGAAGCGGGTGGTGCTGGAGCTGGTTCCGGGACGGGGCGGGGCGGAGTTGGAAGCGTGGTCGCTGAAGAAGGAAGCGGCCTACTTCCGGGAGGTCTTCCGGCGCGAGCTCTTTGTCGAGGTGGCGTAGAGGGAGCGGACGAGCCGGGGGTCGAGCATCCACTGCAGAACGGCTGGACCGCGGGTCAGGTTCAGGCGAGCGAGTGAGCCTTTGCGGAGCCGAACATGGGCGGAGGAAGGGCTGGAGGAGGCAACGAGAAGGGAACCTAAGAAGGTGGTCAGGTTGGGGTTGTGACCGACGACGAGGACGTTTTCCTGATTGCGGTAGACATGCAGGAGCTTCTGAAACTCGGGTAGGGTGGCGGTGGGAGCGAGGGCGTCCGAGATCAGGATCTTGGCCTCATATCCGGTTTCCGTGCCGACGAGAGACGCAGTCTGGAGGCTGCGTTTCAGCGGACTGGAGATGACCAAGTCGAACTGGACTTTGAGGTTATTGAGGATGTATGCGAGTTGGAGGGAGTGTCGCTTTCCCTCTTTGTCCAAGGGACGCTTGAGGTCGAGCAGGGGATTTGTGCGGCGAACGCCGGCGCTGGCGTGGCGAAGAATGAACAAATTCATAAGACTGTAACAATTCTAAACGAGGTTTTGCTGGATCCCATGTGGTTGGGCGGATTAGGTGACGGTGTTCCGATCAAAGATGTGATTACGCTGTGGAGTGTTGCTGGGCGAATCCGGGCTCGGGGAGGGAGGGTGAGGGAGGTTCCGGGTCGGGAATTGGGTCGTAAGAGGGGGTGGTGGGGAGGTCGGTTCCGGGCGAGGGTGGAAGATCGGGAACGGGGGAGGGTGGTGTGGGGAAGGGACTAATCGGGGATGGATTGGTCATGAGGTCTCCTGTGCTGCTCAGTCTGTTGGATGAGTTTGGGGCGGGGATGGGTGGCGCTGCCAGAGTTCGGATGTGAGGATTCCGAAGAACGAGCGGTGACAGGCGATAGGGGAGAGGCCGGCGCGGTGAAGAGCCAGGGCGTGATCGGGGAGGTGGGTAGTGCGAAGACCGGTGAGGAGGCGGAAGGCGAGGTAGAGGAGGCGGATAAGGGCGCGAGCGGGGAGGCGAAGGGGGCCGGGTGGGATGCGGAAGTCGGAGAGAATCCAGAGGGAGCTGGGGGCGAGGTGGGGTGCGATGCGGATGGTGAGCTGGTCGAGTTGGGGTTGGGTGAGGCAGTCGAGGAAGAAGTGGGTGGCTATGAGGTCGTAGGGGCCGGTGGGCTTGAAGGTAAGGGCGTCGGCTGGGTGGGTTGTGAGGCGGCTCGCGGCGGTGGGAGTTGCGGCCTGGCAACGCTGGCGGAGGAGGTGGAGCATGGCGGGGCTGAGATCGACGGCATCGGCGTGGAGGTACGGGTTGCGGGCGAGCAGATACGCGAGAAATCGGCCGTCCCCGTCGCCGAGTACGAGAGCGCGGCGGGTATTGAGGAGCTGCGGGAGGAAGTGCAGGCGGCAGCGATGGAGGGCGGGGCCGAAGGTGAGGTATTCGAGCCAGCAATAAGGGCGAGCTAAGAGGTCAAAGTTGGGCTGGGGCTTTGGGGTCATGTTGTGGCTGCTGCGCGATGGCGAGCTATGAGGTTAGAGTCCGGCTGGGGAGTTCGATTTCACGACGTAGCTGCTGCGCGATGGCTGGCGTTGCGGTCCGGGTTTACTTTCGGCTCTGGCCATGGGCTGGAGGGGACTGCGGCAGAGTTCTGGCGTTAGACGGCTTTGAGGAGCCAGGGGACGAAGAGGATGGGGGTGGTGAGGGCGAGGTCTGCGGCGGCGCGGAGGGTGACTGAATTCAGGCGAGTGGGGTAGCGGTCGAGGAGCAGCAGGAGGAGGGCGGAGAGTCCGATGGCAGGGGTGACAGGGGAATGGGCGAGAACGGAGTAGGCGGTGCTGATGCAGGCGAGGGCGATGGTGAGCGGGTTGAGGAAGCGCAGGGCGCCGCGGGTGACGGGGTGCGGGCGGTGGAGACGGGTGGTGCCCGGGGCGGAGGTGGGGTGCTCCCAACGGTAGATGAAGAGGCAGTTGAGGCTACAGAGCATGGCGAAGAGTGCGGCGGCGGGAAGGAGCGAGGGGCGGAGGGTGGGGGCGCGGGCGACGGTGGGGATGAAGACGGCGGCGGAGAAGAAGAGGCCGACGGCGATCTCCTTGGGGAGGCGGTGGGCGCTGCCGGTGGCGTGGATGAGGACGAGGTATCCGGCGAGGAGCGCGCCGAGGATGAGGTAGAGGTGGATGGCCGGGGCGGGCAGGCGAGGGATGAGGAGGGCGAGGGAGAGGGAGGCGGCGAGGATGCCGAGCAGAAAGGCGGAGCGGTGGCGGTGATGGAAGTGGTGGCGATGCTCGAGGCCGGCGGTGTGGAGCGGGTTGGCGAGGAGATGACGGGCGTCTAGAAGACGGTCGGCGGCGTAGAGCATCCAGACGGCGATGACGATGGAGAGGAGGGAGAGGGCGGGGAGGCGGAGGCGATTTCCGGAGGCGAGGAACCAGGTCCAGAGGACGGCGACGGTGGGGGCGTCGAGGGAGAGGAGATGCCAGAGGGCGAGGCCGGGCCGGCGACGGGAGGCAAGCGCCGGTGGGGAGGCGAGGGCCGAGGTAGAGGAGATGGGGGCAGCCACGGGGATTGGATGCCGTGATGCGGTTGGAGGAGCAGGTGCGAGTGGCGAAGGTGGGGAGGTTTGGC
>JAABUK010000523.1_pt1 | contig 79269 bp, 108 predicted proteins | sample 5559141 | NCBI WGS metagenome assembly JAABUK01 (sample SAMN10711869, study PRJNA513367) | rock metagenome | isolation source: Antarctica rocks | place: Antarctica: Victoria Land, Pudding Butte nord | collected 2016-01-03
GCCTCGCCACCTTGTGCTGTGTGGATGCTGTTGAGAGTGTGGATGGTGTGGCTGATGTGGGGGTGAGTCACCTCTGCCACCTACAGTGGACATGACCCATGTGACAATGCACACAGAGTGTGTATTATACTAGCACACACCCTGTCATGGCCAGCAGATGAAGGACACATTTTGGATCTATGGAACAGGTAGGATTCCTATACTGTGTCGTACATCATCTGCCAACCAAAGAGTGTGGCTGCTGCGTGGGTTTGACAACATGCTGCAGACCCTGGATGTGCACCTGCGGTTGTGAGGCTTATGTCACAGGCTGACTCAGCCAAGAGATCCCTGCCTGCTGCAGTTTGGGAGCCTAAGATTGTGGCAAAGCAAGAAGTCACGAAGCTGTGCATGTGACTCTGTAGTGCAAGGCTGGCACACAGAGTGAACAATCGGGTGTGTGAACTTACTGCACCCCACATGCATCACACCTCTGGGTGATGACATCAGCTCTCAGTAAGTGGTGTGATGTGATGCAAATTTGGCTTGGGTAACTAGCCATGCACGTCACAAGAACAGTGACTGCATGCTGTTGCCTTGGTATTTTGACTGCTTCACGCCATAGGTTGAAGCTGCAGCAGCAGCTCATACAAAGGAATGCAGTGCTATCACTGCTTCGAACCCAAGACTGAAGCTGCAGGAGCAGCTGACGTAAAAATGCTGACCACTGTGATTGCTTTGTACCTGAGGTTGAAGCTGTGGGAGCAGCTGGCGCAAAGGGACTATGGGACATGCTGGGCCTGCTGGGGCCAGAGTCCATGGAATAGGAAGTCTCTGGAGCACTTCTGCTACTGCTAATCTCTATATCTCTATCACTATCTGATGCAAATGTGCCATCTCCCCCATCCTGCACATCAAGTACCTTTTGGATAGTGTAAGGTGCTGCTTGCTGACCTTTGCTCAAACAAGCAGCTTGCACATTTACAGCAATATGCAATGTGGTTGTGACAGTGCTGCCAAAGTCTAATCTGACCAGAGGTCGGTAGTACTGTATAAAGTGACTGATGATGATGGTGATGTGCAATATGATGCAGCAAAACTTACTATGGATCTTCGCTGCATTCGGTCATCAAGCTGGGCTGCTTGCTCTCTGAGATACGCACGATGATGCGAATGCAGCAAGAGAGGACCAGTGTGAGCGGAAGAATGACGAGCCGGCCGCCGGTTGCTCTGCGTCGTTTGCGTGGGAGGCCGACCAGGGGAGGTGCCAGAGAGCTGACTGGCCGTGGCGATCTCGGCGCCCTCGACAGTTTCAGGGAGGACGCTGAGGGTGGCCTGACCTTGTCTGTGGTGCATCTGGTGATGATGCAAATGCCGACCTGCATCACAAGCCAGAGCGTAACAAGTGGCACACTTTGCAAGCAAATATGGTCGCCTGTCCCTTTCACAACTTCTCCAAACAAGCTGGTACAACATGAGTGGGAGGAGACCCCATGAGAGCATCGTCCATGTATCACCGCACTGCAGTATGAGCTCACCTTGGTTCTCAGCTGGCTTGACTTGCACACCTTCAAAGAATGTGAAGATGTTCTCATCCCTTGCCAAGAAATGGCCAGCTACCATGACAAAGTCAAAGTCACATGCCTCCATGCCATTCCTCTCAGCCATAGCAAGAAGCAAGCGCTGCATGGCCAAGCCCTGAAAGCATATCATGCTACCAATCAAGCCAAGCCTAGTGCCTTTCAGACGGATGTAACAGAGCATACATGCCCTATCATCTGCTGCAGAGTTATGCTACACATGCATTTCTGCTCAACTGTGCTGTCAGAATAGACCAAAATGCGCTGCACTGCAGTGTGCTGGACAAAGCCATTCAAGACGGGGCACGGTGCAGTACAGAAGACGCGCTTGCATGCAGCTGTCTTGCTACCACCCAGCTTGTAACACTGCATCTTACGCATCACCAAGGACAGCAAGACCAACATCAAGCAACGTGATCATACGCACCTTGGAAATACCAACAGGTCGCACTTCAACAGATTTGCTGCCCTGGACGATATTGACCGGGGCATTACTGATAGGCCCAGTCCACAGATGCTGGAGAAGGTCTCGGGCCTGAAGCCGCCCAAACTCCACATCTGCACAGTCCATCTGTGCATAAATTGTCATGCATGGCTGCATTCACATGCATGCCCGCCATTGTGCAACATGGCGGAAAAGTACTGAAAGCGTGATGCCTGCTGACTGTGTGTACAATATGGCAGGTGTGAGCTGCTTTGGATGTGGTATCTCTATGCGTTGTTGGTCTGTTTGTAGCTACTTACACAGGAACATGTCCAGGGCTGTGCATACCTGACTCTATAAGAAAGACAAAACCCTCAACCCTAAATCCTGAACAGGACGTATTGACAATGGAACGACCGCATGAATGAACAACAGAATGAACAAAGGAACATACAACTGCACAAAGAAGTGAATGAAAGAGTAGGTGGGTGAGTCAGTAAACGGATGATGGACAACTCCAAATGTTGCCAGCACAGGCGATAAGAGCGGCAGCTGGCAAGACTCATTTCATCAAGGTAGTGAATGTCAGATGACAAGCCCAACAGGCAATGCACACAATCAGATCAGCTGCTGACAACACCCATTTCATCAAGATAGCGATTGTCAGACGCCAAGCCCAATAGGCAATGCGCACAACAGGCAATGCGCATAACAGCTAGTGTACCGGCATATTTATAGTTCCAGATGACAGAAGTCTCTCTGGCCTCCACAAAGCTGCGCGGGGTGCGCTCACAGAAATAGTCAAAGACCAGCTGAACACTCTCCATCCACTCCTTCTTGGGCACCTCTCCCATCGTTGCCCAATCCTGGCATTCATCACAGGGCAGGTGTCACAAACAATGGGCCAAACACAGTGCAGTTGCAGGATCACTTCAAGACCAGATCCTTCTGCCCCTTGGGCATTTGTCCCATGTTTGCTCAGTCCTGTCATTTGTCAATGGACATGATCTTAAAATTAGAAGAACTCTCAATTTAAAAAAAGCGTAAAAAGTTTTAATTTCTCTTCAAAGTTTTCATTCTTTTAAAATTTGAAAATCAAACATAGTGCAACTAAGCAACAAAGCTGCTGTACACTCTCGACCTAGTCAGTTTGGGCATTTCCCCCTAGGGTTCCCCACTCCTGCCATTTGTCAAAAAGCAGGTCTAACAAAGAGTGGGCAACCTTGCAGAGACAAGCCCCACAGCATGCTGTCCTGACACTGCTGCTTGCTCTCGCCTCTCTAGCCGCTCATCCTGACATGAGTCCCAAGTCAGACTTGATCAGCAGGACATTGCGCTACTTATCAACAGACGGCACCAGCTGCTCGCACCAAGCATATCTCTGTGTTGATGATGCTGGCCTCTTGGTTGAGAGAGTATGCTACTCAAAGACCCTCATAGATAAAGCTGAGCAGCTCCTGTACCTATGAGAGCCTGATAGCAGCATACCCCCTCAACTAGGAGGCTAGCATGGGGAACACAGAGCACATTCAGCTGATGTGACAGCAAGTGGTCAAGCTGGTTCAACATGTCCACTATCTGGTTCAAAATGTCCACTATCTGATCCAGGATGTCCACTATCTGGTGCAGGATGTCCACTATTTGGTTCAAGTCTGCAGCTGCTGCCAGTTCTGATTGGATGGACAGCGAGCCAGTGTCAGCGCCATAAGAGCAAGTTCATCAGCAGCAGCAAAGAGTACAGAAAGGACAGCCTGTTCCAGGACCGCAACAGCATCCAGGGCATGAAACTTGTTGCTGTAGCTAAACACGCTGTCTCTTTTTGTGTCTCTTGCTGATACTGATGAACCTGTACCAGGGATGCATTGTGTTGTTGTCAATGGTGAACAGTCAAGACAACTGCACACAATGCTTGATACATCAGTGGGTTTGACTCTTCATGAGAGTGTGACCCTTGCTATCAAATCATCCAATTTGTCACATGCAGGCAGGTCATGTCTCTCACATGACCCAGCATGTGCTGAGCTTCAGCACCTTGTAAAGCCCCCTGAATAGTACGCATTGACGGCATACTGTGTACACATATTATGTACGACTCTTTGCAACAGTCACGGGCAAAAGGCAAGGCTAAGTCAGCTTAGTTGATCATGCCAGGTCTGGTTGATTGCTACATGTGATGACTTGAGGATCAAAGCTGAGTTTGCAGTACTGAAAGGCCCCTGAGGCCGCCTCCGGCGCAATTGGTGATCAGAAAGTCTCTCCTGTCTTTGGTACCAATGCCCTCTGTTCCATTGCACAGCTCTGCCCCCAGCACAGCATCACTTGCAATTGCTGTGGGGATCTTATGAGCTATAAGTTGGGACCCGACCCTCAAACATGCCAGTCTCTGCTGCCGAGAGGCTGAAAGGCAGGGCCAAAGAGCCTAGGACACAAGCGAAGGGCAACGTTACACCCCAAAAGGCAACTCTGTAAGGGCAGAGGACACACCTCTTGGTCCCCATCCTCATCTGGGGGTGGCCTCATGAAAATGCCATTCTCTGCTGCAAGCCATACATTCAGGTTGCCAAACGTCTCATCCAGCCTGGCCTTATCACTGCCGCTGAAGACCACCACTGTGGTGTTTGGCTCGTTGCTCAGCGAGGCGATGCTGTTGTATACTGTTGGATTGACCCGTGTCATTGCCTGCAAATCAAAGCACCCCACTCAGATGCTGTTCAAATGCTGCTCAGATGCTGCTCAGATGATGTCGAGATGCTGTTCAGATGCTGTTCAGACGCTGTTCAGATGCTGTTCAGATGCTGTCAGATGCTGTTCAAATGCTGTTCAAACATGCAACAGTGATAATGCTGTTGCCGCCTATGCAGTTGTCTGTCTGAGGAGCAAGTCTCAGAACAGTGTTTTGGCATCATTTGTTCACTAATGGGTCAGTAGGTGACGAGCTGAAGCACAAGTTGCATTGCATGTATTGCCCTCTTGTCAGCTAATTGACATGCCCTGGTCAGAACATCACTTATCACATGAAAGGCTTGCAAGAAGAGGCTGCCAGGCGCATGTGCATGGTTTGTGCAGGCACATGTACTGCTTAGGGCACGTGTCACAGAATGCAGTTTGCATGCACTGATGTTCGCCAGTGCATCTTCACTGCTGGCCCCGCTCATTGACTTCTGTGTCTGTCACTACCTTCACACTGTCAAGCTTGTAGGGAATGGCCCTTGGCTCAGCTGCCTGAAAGGCCTGTCTGCTGACGTTCAAGGAAATGCACCAGTAAGTCGCAGCACAGGCAGCATGGCAAGAGACATGCACATGTGCTTGCAAGCCAGGATGTCTGATGAGTCACAACTGTCCCCACTCCCCAGACTGTAAGGGTCCTAAGTGGAAGCGAATGGGGAGAAAAGGCAGACTTAAATTGCCCGTAACTTGTCAAAATGAAATGAGAGATGGGCAGCTCACCTGAATCTGGTCAAAGTGGCGTTTGGGCTGGCGGGGAGCCTCCACAGCTGTGGTCAATGTGGCATTGTACCCCAAGGCCAGCAGCCGCTGTTTGCTTCTGGTGAAGTCTCTCAACACAGACTCCATCTCCAGCTGCATATGTCATGAGCATACCTCAGAATTGACCATTGCATGGCGTAGCAGAGCATGGTGTGAGCAGCCGCTGCTGTTGCACTCGTGTTTTGGCTTAACAGTAGTGTTTGACCTGCAGTCTGATCCACAGCACCGCACAGCACAGCGTAGTACGGCACAGCACAGCACAGCACAGCACAGCACGGCACGGCACAGCACAGCACAGCACAGCACAGCACAGCACAGCACAGCACAGCACAGGAGAATGCAGCGTGCTGATCATGAGCATGTGTATACTGTGTTTGTGTGACCATACGAGCAAACGCACATCTGATCTGTACAGATGCAGAAGCACACATGCTGATGTAGTGTACTCACTTGAGGCGGTATATGCTTTGTTCTCAGCTCAGCCTCAACATGAGTGTCATTGAGCTCACTGATGAAGGTCTCAGCCCAAGTCTGACTGGTGTGGATGGTGATGTGCATGTGGTTCTGCCTGTGCCTTTCCCGCCGTTCTGCTTCAGTCATGGTGAGGGCATCCCCAATGGCTGCTGACAAATCTGTGATGTTCCAGGGGTTCACTAGAATAGCCCCTGCCCCTAGAGACTGGGATGCCCCTGTGAACTCACTCAGGATCAGCACACCTGCAAGTCAGTGTGACACAGTCTTGTATTGAAGCATTAACACATGGAAATGAGATGACTACAGCTCAAAAGTTCTCAGGGGCTTCACAGAACAGGCCTGCCCCTAGGAACTGAACTGCTGACTCACTCAGAATCAGCACACCTGCAAATCGATGGGACATTGTCTCCTGTGTCCCTAGAACCCAGAACGCCCTTATACACTCTATGTGCAGCACACCAGCAAGCATTGTTGAGAGCATACAAGCTACATGAGTGTGTTTACGTGATGTGTGTGAAGATTGTCACTCAGCTTGTTATGACATAAGGCCAAATCGCAAAGGATGGCTTTAACCCAGCAGCAGATGGAGGAATAGGGGTGGTGCTAGCTTTGTGGCAGACCCGACCATTATCAACAGATATGTGAACAGAACCACAGGACATCCATTCTTGTAAGGTAGACACAGAAGCATCACGGTCATTCGCAGGGATTTCTGGGAATGACCCTGATGCTTCTGTGTCTTCCTTACAAGAATAGATGTCCTTTGGTTGTGTTCACACATCTGTTGACGATGATCAGGTCTGCCACAAAGCTAGCACCACCCCTATTCCTCCATCTGCTGCTGGGTTACGGCCATCCTTTGCTGTTTTGGCCTTACGTCAAAACAAGCTGAGTGACAATCTTCACACATCAATGATGATTGGAGAGCAGTTTGCAACACAAAGGTCAAAACAAGTGAGGAACGCCAGAGGAGGACTGACTCCAGAAAGCCTCCAGATAGTCATAAGCAACAGGTTGCAGCTGTCTGGCCATTGTCAGAGGTTCTGACAGGACATGACACAGCATTAAAGATATGCCAGTTCAGCAGTACTGCCCCAGCCTCTTTAGGCATTATTTCTTTAAAAGCAGCTGGTGAGCCCACAATTTGGCAAAACAGGCAAGCTGTCTGGGTTGACATCACTGTGCATGGTGCATTGTCAGCATTACCTCTTGGGCAGACTGAACCTTTGCAGGTAGCAAACACAAGCAACATTACAACCATGTGTGATGCAGTTGAGGATTTTCTCTCATACATTCATTCACTCATTCATTTGCACTCATTCAGGGGTGCACAAGACAGGCTGCTCTGGAGCCACAAGACTTGTCCTGCACGCACCTAGCTCATTATGAGCTGGAACGCCTTTGAAATGTTATTGTTCTTAGTATTTGTTAGGCCATTGTTCATGCATTCATGCACTATGTGCCTTCCCCTGATGGCCAGTTACATGCAGTCCTGAGTAGCTTCCCGGTATGAAGATGGAGAAGCGTGATCAACTCCAGCAGTACTGTACAATCAGCTGGGATTGGAGCAGCTTTTGTTCATGTGTTCATTTATGCATTATGTGTCTTCCCCTAAGGGTCAGTCACATGCAGTCCTGAGTCAGCAGCAGGCAGGTTCTTACCAGCATTATCACTCTGGCAGGCCACATACTCATAGCTGACTAGGTTCATGCCATCTCTCAAGGAGGTCACGAGGGCCACATCTGTGATGGCGTACAAGGCACACAGCTCATGGAAGGACAGCTGTCTGTCCAGATGATGGATGGGCACATGCGTAAGGGTGCCGTAATGACCGTTGATACGGCCGACAATCTCGTGCACCATGCTACGCAGTTTCTGCAGCAAGACAGGTGGCCATGTTGGATGGTACAGGTTGCTACAGTGGTATCACTGAATCAGGCTGATGATAGCACAAGCAGTGCACAGAAATGCATAACCTGCTGGTGAGATTACCAAGTTCATGTAGGCCAACACTGAATGTCTGTCTGCGCATTTGAGCCACAATGAACGCACAACCAGCAGAGGCAAATCTCAAATGGATGGCAATCTCTCAAACTCAATGCAAACATGTGGATAGCTGTTGATTCACAAGTCACATATACTGACAAGCTGTGCATCGCCCATCCATGGTTCCAATCAAAACAGACATATGATCAAGGGAGACACACAACTGAAAGTCCTGCTGGTTCTGACAGTTGTGCCCTCACATATAGTCTTCGCCGATATACATGAATACAACCGCTAGCTGTACACGCCTTGCTGTACATGCAGTGAATGCATATGTGCCTTGTCACAGTTGCCGACTCATGACATGGCATTGACTCCTAAGATTTGACAACTCAAACATGCAGATATAGACGGGACTCAGCATTGCTGGCTGATGCAGCTTGCCTGGTGTTTAGGCACATCTGTGAGTGTGAATGCGCCTTGTGATGACACAGCTTTGACTTTCAAGATTTGCACAGCAAAGATATGTACAAATCCAGGGCTTAGCATTGCCGGTTGATGCAGCTCACCTGATACTCAGGCACATCTGTTCTGGAAGGCACAGCAATCTGGACCAGCAGCACCTTATCTCGCCATTCAGGATGCTCCTCCAGAAACTCCTCAAAGGCTAGAAGCTTCTGGGGGATGCCCTTGATCATGTCAAGCCTGTCCACCCCCAGCATCACCTACATACAGACAGACTACAATCATGGAGCTGATGCTACAATGGCAATCATAGAGCTGATCAGTCAATTGAACAGTCAATGAATGCACAGATGTGAAGCTAAAGGTGCATTGTGGTATGCCAGAGGCGCCCATAGTAGTGAAATTGTGTCTGGCTCAGGCACACAATGTAAGATAGACTGTCTGTGTGGCGTCTGGCTCCGTGGTGTTTCATGAGATTCTCTGTGAGGTGTGTGTGAATCAATTTGTGAGGAATTCGTGAGGATTCTGTGAGACTGCTGTGGGGATAAGAGTGTTGGTAGTGCTCATGCCCTATTAATCCCCAGCATTACCTGCAGGCAAACAATCACGTGTGGAAGGGGGGGGGGGACAATGTCACAGACGCTTGATTCCAATGAAGACTCAGGTTAAAGCCCAGGGCATTTCCTGTTTTTTGCAAACAGAAAGCTTACTCTCAAGGAATGTCTTGATCTTGCAAACCCAAAAAACTGCATGCTCACACCTATGGTATAGTCACACAGGCAACAACTCTTAAGGTGACGATAAATTGACTTCGTGCTGGTGCTTGGGACTGTCCTGATTCTGGTTTCTTGTACCAAGTAGGTTCCAATACACACCCTCATAAGCTGACACTCACATGCTCAACAGGTGTTGAGTCATCAGAATGCAGACATGTGGGGTCATGACATGTCAAGTGGCTGGCACATTAAGCATCATCAACATGACAGCTGGAAGGGCAGCTACCTTGCGGCCAGCATATCGGTTGAGCAGCTCGGCTATGTGAGAGCGCACGTCCACTCGCTCCAAGGCACGCTGGAAGCGCTCGGGGTCAATGCCAATGGGGAAAGCTGCCACCCTGGTCAGGGAGCCATTGTCCTCCACACCCTCTGGAGTGCCCTGCATGCAACCGCAAATGTTATCTGCTTTTATTGGTAATTTCTTTGTTTGTATGTATGCATACACGCGTTCATGAACATCGAGTATTGATGTCACGAGACCTGATTTCATTTTGATCTAGTTATGAGTTTGCACACATCTATGGCCTGCATGCGGGATGCAGGAAACGCTCAAATTTCGGCATCTACAGCAAAAGCTCTTTTAAATCTTCACCTGTTGCAATACACTAGTCACACAAGCACAAACATAGATGCATCATGTTTGCCAAGCAGATCAAATGAGTGAAGAAACACAAGCAGTTGGCAGCACCCCCTGGAACTGGACATTTGGGCTCTGCTATAGTCACATGTCAATACTTAAACTGTCATCACGTCACACAATTTGGGTGTCAGCACAGAGGCATAGCACAGCCCAGTTTTGAAAAATACTTGTAGCCGTACTGGGGAATATCAACCTGCTCATGTTGCATCAGTTACATAGACCTTGCACTGGCTGCATCACAAATGCACTTACAGACAGCAGGCATGCATCCTGAACCCTACCACATGTGGCTTCTGCAAACCTTGTCGTTCCAGAAATAGCTCAAAGTGATAGTCAGTGTTTGGCCTTACCTCCAGACCCAGAATCCTGGTACAAGCTGAAACAAAGTGCCTTGCGTAGTCATAGGTGTGGAAGCCGATGAGATCTGCCTTCAGCACTGCTCGCAACACCTCCTCTCGCACCGGCAGCGTGCGATAGATCTCTGAGGAGGGAAAGGGCGTGTGCAAAAACCAGCCAACCTGCAGACGGTGGCAACAGCCTATTTTTGGCTTGTTTATTTTGAGTGGCAAGCCAGTGCTCTTTGTAGTTCTGTAAGCAAGAGATCCATTCATCAGGCACACAGAATCGCACAAAGGCTCGTAAAAGGGAGGTAGCGTATGAATAGCAGGCTGAGCTTTGCCTTGCTGAGCTTTGCCATGCTGAGCTTTGCCATGCTGTGCTGGGTTGAGCAGTGCCATGCTGTGCCGTGCCGTGCCGTGCCGTGCTGTGCTGTGCTGTGCTGTGCTGTGCTGTGCTGTGCTGTGCTGTGCTGTGCTGTGCTGTGCTGTGCTGTGCTGTGCTGTGCTGCACAAGCCAAACCAACAGATTGCTATTTGTAGCACACTGGCCAATCAGCCTAAAGGTCGGGTGGTTGTTTTGCAACAGCAAATACAGCTGTAAAACCACCTGCCTTTGGCAGTCTGTGTGCTAACTCTGCCTGCTGATGGAAGACCTTACTCTGTGCTGTGCTACCTCGGCGTCAAAAGCCAGTTGTGCATGCTGTGCTAGGAAGCAGGGAGAACGTATGCTGTGCTGTGTATGCTATGCTTATTGACAAGAACAGGCAAGCCTGACCTTCATCTTGGGGTAGCGCGCCTTGAGCAGCGCAGGAAGCAACATGAGGTGATAATCTTGGCACCAAACCACGTCCCCCTCCTCGTAGTCATCAAACACAGCCTGCAACAATCAGATGTCATGCTCAATCTGTTGCTGCATATGCCACTGCATGCATTTTCTGTTGCATTGAATACTCTAGCGCTGCTGCCTATGTGGTAGGCACCATAATCACAGAACCATTATCTGGTATGTTTTCCTCTGTTTCATCTTTACTATCAAGCATACACACCCTTACTGACTTCTGCTGTAGAACTTCTGAGCTGTGCAGTATCTGTGAGATTACCTCAGCAAACTTGCGGTTGGCTTCTTGGTGAGCCTTCCACTGGAAGTTGAGGGTGCGAGTGTCGCTCAGCTTGCTCTCCAGGTTGAGGGGAATGTAGTGGAACAGCTGCCACAGCACACTGTTGCAGAACCCATTGTAGTGCAGATCTACCTGCACCACACAGCAGTTCGTCCATATATGCATTGCATCTTTGGTCGAGCATGTATTTTGTTTGTTTTGCCCTGAGATCAGGTGCAAACAGTCTTGAGAAGCGACATGTACGTCATCAAACATGTGTCTTGCCCCAAAGTCAGGTGCGCATAATGTTGAGAAGCAGCATGTAAGCGGCATCAATCATGTGTTTTGCCCTAAAATCAGGTGCAAACAGTCCTGAGAAGCAGCATGTATGTTGTCATCAAACATGTGTCTTGCCCTACTATCAAGTGCAAACAACCCTGAGAAGTGCCATGTCTGTCATCAAATAAGTGACCCCAGGATTAGTCTAGAAACATCCCTGCACAAAGCTTGTGGACTTTCATCTGTACACCTCTCAAGCATGACCATCTCTGTTGAAGATGGTGTACATCTGCAGGTGGCTGAAAATGCAGACAGACATCCTGAGAAGCTCCTGATCAGGCAAATCGCGCCATGACTTGTATGAGAGGAGCATCGCGTGCGCAGCGTCCCTGAGGCAGGTGTCATCTAGCCCCAACACAATAAGGTGTATATATAGGAAAGTGTCTTCAGATATACATGCATATATAATTCAGATATACACATACCTTCACGTTCCTAGCTATTGTCAACAGGAAGGGACACCCAATCACAACAGCTGGTCACAATAGGGACCAAAATAAGGCAGACAGGTACATGTGACATGGAGAGTCAGCAGACAGTACCGTGCGGGGGTCCAGGTAGACAGGAAGGTAATTCTGTCTGGCCAGGGCTTCTGTCAGGGCATCCCTGTCAGGGCCCTCCTCCACATACACCCCTGTACTCACCACACCTCACTCACTCATTCAGTCTTAGTTGCAATGACTTCTCAGTCACAAGAGCTGTCCACTGGGCATATGAAATTGCCCTCTCAATGATTCTTGCCCTGATGTTAGGTATGCAGAGTTCTGAGTAGCACCCTGTATGAGGTCTGGTCTTGACAGTCAGCGTACCAGCAAAATACATGTTGAAGGTTTGTGAGATGCTTGCTATCAGATTGTAAGAATGGCCTAGATGCAAACGTGCAAAGCAACAGTATGCAGTCAGATTTGTCTTTGATGAGCCTGCCCCCCTACTATGAATGATGCTACTTTCTGCACTTTGGCAAACAGCATGATGAAAATCAACATGCGACAAAAGTCTGCATGCAAGTACGCAAACAACTACAGGGAAGATTGTTTCTGGGCTAAGTTGTTGGTCCTGAATGCCACAGACATTGCTATATACATTTGCACATACATGTGGTCTTGTCAGAGCAGCTTTTGGACCACAAATCCTGAATGGTCAGATACCAGCAAGAAGAATTGTAAGGCACGAAAACATGAAAAAGATTGTCAAGAAGCGGCAGCAAGGTAATTTTGTGTCTGTGTCTGATGGAAACACCTGGCATAGCTGTTGCAATTGAGTTGTCCGCACAGCAGCAGGCAGAGCACACTCTAACTTTACCCACTTTTGCTGTGATGCATTGGCAACTGTGTTGCATCTTCAGGTCCAGGATGATCAGCTGTGTGACTGTATGAATGGCATGCACATGAGTGCAGCACAGTTTATATGTATGCATGCATGCATGTGCAGGCAAAGATGATCCCAACCCTACCTGGCCACCCCACCCACATGGTCTTGAAATTGCTGACCCCCATCAGGGCGCTCACCAGACCCCCAGCACTCACCTGCACACACCCACAGCCAAGAATCAGATTTTGCTGTCTCCACTAGTGTACCTCTCAAGCTTTTGCTTGACAGGCAACAGTGGGGTTTGGCAAGCTGCAGCATTACTTTGATTGGCTTGAGGAGCGTGTCTCAGTGGCTGGCTCAAATCAGTTTGCTGTCAAGAGCTTAGCCTTGCTGAAATGAGAGGTCATGTGTGACTCCGAAAGAACGACAACCTAGGATTGGGGAAGGGCATAGTTGATGGCAGGACATGTGTGAGGGCAGGGCAGGACCAGGGCATGAATTAGGGCAGGGCACTTTGGAGAACTGCTTGCAAAGGATGTTTTTGAATATACAGGACTGCTCCAACAACTGCATACAGGCACGCCACCCACGTGCAGACACACTCTCTTTGCAGAAAAGACAAAAAACACGTAAGGCCCCTTACAGTCTGCTGAAATAGGCATAGTCTGCTTTGCAAAGCTGACGCTGAGGCTAGTCTCAAAAGCTACATGATGTCAATGTGCCATCCTGCAGCCCTAAAGCATCTAAAACACATGATGCTGTATGGTGCTCAGTATGACACACAGTAGATTGTAAGGGTACAAGCTGGCAACACTACCCTCAGCCAAGCTTAAAATGAACGCATGCTGCTCCTGAGGTCAAAAGTAGTCCCGGAAATGGTGGCATCGCAAGAGTAGTAACAACACAGAGCAACATTGCTGCCTCACACCACATGCATGCCAATCAGGGAGGGTGAAGTTGCTGTCCAAAATTGCAGCAGGAGGGAAACGGCTGTCAGGGTAGGCACATGAGCCTGTCGAGACCACAAACAAAGGGGCATGCACATGGTCAGCACCATGTCTGTTGGACCTTTGGGGAGGGACTCGCGCCCACCTCTGGATGTCACCCACTGCAACCAAGGCAGCGCAAGGCACACCACTTTGATAGTGTGATCAGTCCAGGCTTAAGGCAAAAGTGGGCAAACATCACCTCCTCATCGGGCAGATGGTCTACCTGCAGCTGCCATCTCCCCTGTTTGTCCTTGTATGCCGATACAGGCAGCCGATTTGCTACAACAAGCAGCCGTTGGGAGCCACCGCTGTCATAGGAGGAATAGACTGAGCGTTCTTGCTGCTCCTCGGCAACCTGTGCCTCCTTGTACAAGGCTGTGCCGCTTTGGCTCTTCCTGAGTCGTTGCAGAAGGAGTCGGTCTGCATAAAGGGAGCACTTGTTGTCCTGCACTTACTGCCGTGTCGTTGTTAAGCATGCAAACCTAATGTTCCAGAGGTGACCGTGCGTTAGAAACCCGACACTCACCAACACGAGACGTGGGCAAGGTGTTCGGTAGTGGTACGGACCCCTGCCGCCTTGCCGGGGAGGTGGCACGGCTTCCAGGCGCGCTTGTCGAGGGGACACTCACTGGCAATTCACCCGAGTCTGACGGGTTAGACACCACAGACGACGCCCCGCTTGCGTCCGCCATTACTCGAGGTCACACATTCCGTGATCACGATGCCGCACATAGCATGGCAGAGCGCGATGTGCCACTATACCATGACCGATGTGTTATGATAGACTGTGTGCAGAATGTTGGTAGATGATGTTGCACGCATGTGAGACGATTTGAGTCAGAAGTCAGAGATGCCTTTATCAGGCTGAACGCATATTTGCAATTTGAAAGACACTGGGAAAATGTAGTTGTGAACCAACAAAGGTTGCTTCAAACTGTGCTGCAGGACACATGGTCAACAAGACATACTGCTGACTAACTTTGGCAGAGTGAGACTGTTTGCCTACTTGAGGCTCTTTCAAACAGATAGACTATGAACAGTATTGACAGCTAAATTCTGCTTGCCGCTCATGCCAATACTTTGGCAGCTGTTTTGGCTCCAGACGTGCATATCTTGGCAAATGTCTTTCCTTTGAGAGATGCTCCGCCAACCAAGAAGCCATCCAAATCTTCCTTTCGTGCAAGCTCCCCAGCATTCTGGTCATTCACTGATCCACCATAGATGATTCGCATTGCTTCTGCTACCTCAGAACCAACCTGGATGCACAATGCCGTTTGAGATATGCAAACAAGCAGCCTTGTCATTGGCAACTATTGTCTGTTTTGTGCAGACAGAAAGGTGCATGAACTCATGTCACCAATCGCTGGCATGCTGTTCCATGCCGATGAGATTCATCAGTATGCAGTTGCGTGAAATCCAAATTGTGTTCAGCTGTCACAGAGCAGCAGGAGACCACCTTATCTGTGAACCATGTCCTGATGAACTTGTGAACATCTTGAGCCTGCTCGGGTGTGGCCACTTTTCCAGTTCCAATGGCCCACACTGGTTCATAGGCGATGACCACATTGTCCCAGTCTGCATACAGCATGTCATGTACAGTCGAGCCATGTCATACCAGGCAATATGCCTTTGTGTTTGTCAACGCATGAAGAAGTACGCATCACGAATTACGCCACATGTTGGCTTTTTCATGCCATGGAAATCATAGCAGTGCATGCATGTGCAGCCCTTGTGGAGTGTACCTGCAATGTTGTCCCCAATGGCAGTCAACTGCTTAGTGAGAACCTCCTCCAGCTGACCAGCCTGTCTCTCATGCAACGTCTCGCCAATGCAGGCAATGACTGAAAGGTCTTGGCTGAGAGCATATGCTGCTTTGTGCCCAACAAAATCGTTGGTTTCGTCCATGAACAGCCTTCTCTCTGAATGACCAACAATTACCCATGGGACTCCAATGTCATGCAGCTGTTCTGCGCTGATCTCTCCTGTGAAAGCGCCACCCTTGCCAACCCAGCAATTCTGAGCTCCAAGTTGGTATGGCTTCTTGAGGGCTCCCTGAACCTGCTCTAGGTGAATGAATGTTGGAGCCACAATGATGTCAATGTCTTCAGGGACATCGGCTGCGTTCAGGTCATCGATAAGCTTTTTGACGCCATGTTTGTCGCCGTTGCACTTCCAGTTGCCACCGACGAAGAACTTGCCGTGACCTGCCATGCTGGTCACCCGCCTTGTGCTGTTGCTGCTTCTGCTTGAGCTGGCTATCGCTAGTCTAGGGTGCAGGCCATGGCAGGAAGAGAGAGCGCGGCTTGGCGCTGCAGACGTGGTCTGCAGACATGACGAGGCCATGGGCCTCATTGTTCCGCTGAGTGTCATACTCGCGGCCCGGACTATGCTGTTCCAACACAGGGTTCTGCAGAGCTTGCAGAGCCAATGCTCAGTCGATCGTCAGTGCAACGCTAGTAAGAGCTAGACAGGCGACTGGCAATGCCACAAACGGGTGAACGATAATTAGAGTCTATGTTGGCCTTGTGTATGCAGCTGAGCTCGCGAGTTCGAAGCGCTGCAGGTTGCAGCGCGAGGATACGATCGATGACACCGCCGCTATAACCGGTTGGCCGCCGTACCTATCTCATCAGTGTAACGAAATTGTTATTGGCTCGGGAGCGTCGAACTGTCTTCATAGCAGTTGAGGCAGTTTGCGCTGGCCCATGGTGTGCTGAAGGTGTGGTATTGGATAGTACTACGGCTGGTGATACTCGTCAAGGCTAGTCAGAACAAGCAAAGCATGCATTCAAGCTGATCAGCGAGTAGATCTATTTGCTACAACATATGCATTATATCATTTCCGGGTGGTACAAGCACATATTATGACGTGGAGAAACTGTACTTAGTTACACTCTGGTCAGCCTGCCTGCTCCTCAGCCTGCGTCCATATGGCTGTCAAAGCAGGCTACGCTGCCTTGAATGACTACACAAGCGACTCACAAGTCAAGCAGTACCTGGCCAAGGTGTGCTTTCAATCTGCGGGTTTTGACGACCTGTATAGCACGGAGTGTGAGCTTCTCAAAATCTTGATATAGCTGGGTGTTATTGTATCACAACCCGTGTGCTGTTGCTAAAACAACTGCAGGCAGTCCAAATGATCTGCAATCATTCAAGGACGCAGCAACCAGTGCTTGTAACCTGACCAGCATCTGATCAAGAGTTGAGCCTTGGTTGCCATGTCCTGCAGGGTAGAGCTTGCATTTGCACTGGTCAGCCACAGGCTGCTTCCAATTTCTTCAAACAGGCCAGCAAAGCACACATGCAAGGTTCCAAGGAACTATTATACTCCATCAAAGCAGCTGATGCTATTGCACTTCTTCCAGACGCTTGGTGTGCGCAGGCAAGCTCAGTTAATACAGCGTGAACATGCGTACTGAGACCTAGTTGAGCACACTTGCATGCAGATCAGGCTTCACAGTCCAGCTTGACGACTCACATCAGCTCTGTCAAGCTGACTTGCAGCAGCTGACTTATTGCTATTTTGCTTGCTGCGCGACAAAGCACACACTACTGATGACGCCAGCAACTTGCTCTCAATCTCCTGCATCTCGTTACTTTTACTTGTTCTTCCAGATATGGACACCTCAGCAAGAAAAGCTGCGTCAGCACTGCAACGCTTACCTGAAGCCTGACTTGCAGTATGTGCAGACGTGCAGTGTATGTCTGGTCTGTGAACTTACTGCAGCAAAGGATGTGATCTGCTGCTGTGCTGCTGCAGTATTGGTCAGCATGCATCACCAAAGCGCAGGAGCCTAACCCATTGTCAAGCAGAGATGGGCGGCTGCTGAGACCAGTGCCAAAGCCTTGGAAGCTGTCTCAGGCAGCTCTTACGCAAAGCATGCAGGGTGCTATGCACAAGATACACAACTTGCAGGCAGGGCTGCTGTGCACTGCCTGGGGCTCATCTGGGCGGCCTGATAAGGCAAGCCTGGCACTGATGCGGGGCTTGGCTTATGCACAAGCTGGCAAGTTTGAGCAGGCACTCAGGGTAAGACGCCTGTAGTTGGAACAGTTGCCATCCACATCCTACTGGCAAGCAAATTTTGTCACTGCAATATCAGGTCCAGAGCAGCTGCAATGTTCACAAGTTCTGTGTTCAGTGACAAGCCTCCTTGCCTGTCTACCAGCTTTGAGAACAGTACAAGATTATTCTGATCAAAGTTACAGAAAGCTGAAATCAGTTGACACAACATGCATCCGTTATGTTTTTTTAAGTTCTGTCCAAGTCCTAATTTCAAGTGCTGAGGCATCACTTCAGGGTCATCAACCGTGCAGACGCATCATGGACCAGTACCTTGACAGCAACAACATGTGCATTGTCCACAGCATTCAGACATTGTTGCTTGCAGGACGCTCTGGTAGTATTGGCATACGCCCCCAAGCAAGAAGGCTGCAAGGGCATTTGCAGCTGGCCCTGGGGTCATGCCCTGCACTCTGCTGCTCTAGAGGGCTTGCAGGTAAACCTCGACCCTGTTCACACTTGGTCGTCCAGCCCATGCATCTGTCTACATGTATTACTCAGACATGTCAGCACTAAATGATGGTCCAAATCAGTTGCAGAAGCCTGATGAAAGCACAAGTCATCACTGCTTCAATGCAATCAGAACAGCAGCAGCAAATTCACTGTGCATTACACATTCAGATGCTGCAAGCCCTGTGATCACTTGCATGCAGAAGAGCTTTGGTTGATGCAGGCTTGTGCATACGGCCCTGGGAGCTTAAAAACTGTGTATGGCATGCATTTTAAATATGCATGAGCATCATGACACAACTTTCTTGAGCATGGAAAACCCAACAGCTGTACACAAACCAGCTTTTGTGGCTGACATTGCCTACTTGAGGTGGCTACACTCAAGGGAGTCTGCAAACTTGACAAGCAACAGTCCTATGAAAGGGTGTTGCATTACTTTGATTGCCTGCAGGACAACGTGGCGGCAGCTCTGGCCATGCAGATTGCCCACGACATGGACCCGTCAAGTCAGCATCACAAGGATGACATGGAGCGGCTCATGCGCCGCATACCACAGGCAGTCGCAGACATTCTGGAGGCACAACATGCCTGCTCTCTTGTTTGCGTCGGCCTGAGGATGTCATTATACATGCGCATGCACACATGTACATTCATGCATGCACCCACAACCATTGCATCATGCGCAATCCAATGTGCAACAGCTTGGTGGCACAGCTAACGCTGGTGATTATTGCCACAATTGTGAGCTCTGGTGTACTCTGTACATCCATGTCACCATGATGACAGTCAATCATGATTCTTGTACCAGTCCTGTAGCACGTGTGTGATGCCATAGGCAGGTGGGTCAGCAGGATTGAAGCAATGGCTGGCAGATGAAGCGGAACAGAAGAAGCCGGAGTTTCTGAAGCAGCGGCCCAAGTACTTCTACTACTATGAGTGGATGAAGGAGCGTATCTGTGAGAGCCACCCAGCGCTGCCAGAGCTGGTCATGGACAAGCTGCTCACCATGCCTGCTGGTGACCTTGACCTCATCCTTCAGCACCCGCAAGCAACTACCTGGAAGGTGAGCTCTCATGTTCTAGATTCCAGTACGAAGGGTCCATTCCCTGGTCTGTCAAGCCGACTCCGGACATCTTGCATCAAAGCGCTCATGTCGATGTGCCTGCTGGGCCTTTCAGCCTCATTAGTACCATCAAGAAGCAAGCACCAAGAAGGTCACATGGACCTGGTGTGCCTGTTAGTAAAGCTGATTGTTTTCTGATTGAACCAGCACCTGGCCTGCTGCATATTTTGAGGTTGCTTGCTCTCCCTGACAAGTTTGATGAAGAAATTGAGTGTGAATGGATTGCTTAGGATTAGCATTCAGCTGTCTTCTTGCTGTGCATGTGTCAGGTGGATGAGCTGATGGGGGTACTTGAGGAGCAAGGCCCTGCACTGCTGGAAAGGTACCCCTTGCAGGGGCTGTCCTGGGAGCAGGTGAAGGAGCTGAAGGGGCCAAACCTGGTGGGCCTTGGCATGGGCTCTGGACCTGCACCAGGTGAGTTAGCTTGTCTGGCACACACCTGCTCACTCTCACGCTCGCGCTCACGCTCACTCTCACTCTCACTCGCATCTTCAGTATGTGGGTGAGGTCATATGTTCACAGGGCCTTGTCCTCAGGCAATGCATGCCCATGCAGGTATTCTCAAGGTCAATGAGACCCTCAAGCAGGCGTAGCAACTATGTGCATGCTTGCTTGCTTGCTGACATTTGTTGTGCCTTGATGCTTCAGCGGGTTTGTCCACCTTATAAGCATTGCTTATTCCAGACCCTTGAATCAACTCATTCACTCAAGTAATGAGTCAATGCTCCATTTACTCATGTGTCCTATGGCATGAATGCATTTCTGGAATCAGTGCAAAACAGCTGAGGCATTATTTGGCCGGAGATTTGGCCTGTCGCAAGCTGTTAGGCTAACTGCAGGTGAGGATCTAGTTGAGCAGGGACTTGACAGGCATGAGCAACTGAAGCTAGAAGCACAGAAACAGTATTTGCTTGGACAAGGCTTGCCAGAAAGTCACAAGGGCAACACATGCAGGCATCAGGACAACCCAAATGCCATGGATGATGTTATTGATGATGAGGACCTGGAAGATATTGAATGATTTGCTGAGCTTTCTTGCAGCAGAATGAAGCTGTGCAGCATAAATCAGCGTTTGCAGCTGTTGCAGCAATCACAGAGCAGCACCCACTAGTGGCCATTAGCAGCGTTGGGCCTGGACAGCCTGCTATAATTCTTGGCTTCTCAATAAAGTGATGCCGAATGGCATAGTCTTTTCTTACCAGCGTCAGAGTAGAATGTATCAGTCCAGGAAAGCATCTTCATGCATCCCAGGACATGCAGACCGGTGCCGCAAAAGGGACAGCCAATGTCAACATAAATCACAGTGTCTTCAGACTTCAAAGCTAGCTTTGCTTGGCTGCTCAGGTCGTGGAAGCAGATGCAGCAAAGTCGGCATGCTACACAACACAGACACACAATTAGGTGCCATGCTTGCAACCACAGAAAGAGAAGCTGGCTGTTATGCTATGTTCAAGTTGAGTCTGAAATACTTGCACAGTTAGTGTTTGATCAGTGTGCCTTGCAAAGAAAGTGTGCAAATCAATCTGTCCTAAGTCATAATAAATTCTAGATTAGTCCCTGGCTGTGCTGCAGTTGTGCTGATGTTTGCATGGAAGACATAGTGCAGGATGGGTGATGATAGAATGCGCTTTGCACTGCAGATTTTGGGTGGTTGTAGCTGTCTGGTGTGGCTCATCATCCTTTGGCACATTTGCTGGCTTCTGGCTTGTCTTGATGTGTCAGTTGTGAAACAGGACACACCGTCAGATTCTTAGAAACAAAGGCAGCTGAGTTCAGGCCATTCCAGTTCACCTGTGTTGCTTATATCAAACCGTGGGGTGTTACAAAGATAACAGCGACAGTACATTATGTACACAATTGATGAACCAGGAGATCTATGCTGATGTCCAGCATTCCAAAACGCACTTTCAGATATTGCAGTCTGCCTGATTTTTCATGTCGCCAATTCCTTGTTGCCACTCTGGGTGCAAATTTTGAATGCTGCATGCGTCCACCCACTTGTGAATCTGATGTACACACCTCATGATCCTGCAAAAGCAACAACAGGTCCTCAGAAGGTATGGTGGTATCAGCATGCATGCAGGATTGCTCAATTTGAAGGGTGCGTTTTCCAGCACATCCTCAACATACATGACGAGATGCAGACTTGTAGATTGCAGCTGTGTGCACAAAGCACGTGCTGTGAAATGTCCACTGTGAAGCAAACAAGCTGTGCACTGCAAGCTGTGAACAACTTGCATGCGCCTGCACCTGTACTCATCTCTTTACAATTCGTTGCCTGATGTCCCTGGTGGGTCCCAAAGCTTGTTGCGATTTCGCGCTTCTCTGGTGCCTGACCAGCTCCTACTAGCTGCACCTTGCCAGCAAGGACAGGCTGCTGCTTGGCTGCCTGGTCAGAAGCAAGGGCAGGTGGGATGGCAATGTCTTCCACGCGATGTTGGTTGTCTGCAGGGAAGATGATGTCAGCAGGCTCCTGCACTGGAGGAGGTACTTTGATGGCCTGGATGCGGTCCTGCAACTCGGCAGAAACCTCTGCGGATCCACTGTGTAAAGGCCGATCCGCGGTTTTCCATGAAGCCATGACTGCTTACCAGACCTTGACTGCTTGACTTGATGTCAGACTTCAACTGTCAAAGCGTGTATTTGGACGAAATGAGTGTTGCTCGACGTTGGTGACACATCTTCTTCGCTGCACATGCGACCGCTAACCATTTGCTCTGCCATTTGCTTGTGTTCAGCGTGCTGCATTTGCACGGAGTCAACGAATGGATAAATGCAATTTCACAAGCAAAGTTCGTTAGTCTGCTTGCAGCGAGCTCGAGCCTTTGAAAATGTGTACAAGCTTGTTCCTGTGGGATCAACACCCAACGCTGCTTTTCTTGCTTGCCTTCAACAGAGACGAGTTTCTGGCTAGGTACAAAGACTGTGTACAAGTATTTAACTACGATTGTTATTTGCACAGACTTACACAGCTTGACTGGTTGCAGAAAGACAGAACCAGCTCATTTCTGGCAGGACTGGCCAAACTTATTGGCGGGTCGTGATGAGGAGAGGGGCGGTACGTGGCTTGGGATAACCACAGGTGGACGGTTTGCTATGTTAACAAATTTTCGGGAGGTAGCACCCTGCAGGCTGTAGATGGTTTTCTGGTCCTTGCTCTGAGAGTTGCAGAGCAAACCTTGTCAGACTAAAGGCTTTCAGATGGAAGTGCTGTGACGAGTGTGCTATGCACTGCAGGTTGCATATGACGCTGTGAAACACGCTCCTAGTCGAGGTGCACTGACAACAGACTTTCTGAAGGGACAATCCGAGCCACTGCAATACCTGGAAAGCCTGAAAACACAGGTACAAACATGCACTCATCATGCCCTGCATCCTGACCATTCAGTGCAGGCCGTGCTCTTTGTCTTGAGTCCGCATGCACATGTCATTTGTGCAGCTTTAGCACAATGCATGCATACAGCGCATTGCCTGCTAAACCTGTTCTGTATCGGGATATACCTCAGAGCAGCATCTATACCAATATATATAAGCCTGTCTCACAACTGGGCATTGCACTTTTATGCTTGGTGAAACTTCTGCAGGCATACAACGGCTTCAATCTGATTGTGGGAGACTTTCAACAGAACAAGCTAGCATACTTCAGCAATAGGAGTGGCCGACCACCTCATGAGCTTTCCCCTGGCCTATATGGCATCAGTAATGGGGTGCTTGAGTCCAAGTGGCCTAAAGTCGAAGCTGGCAAAGCACGCCTGCAGTGTCTATTGGATCAGACAATCGATGTCCAACAGCTGGATGCTGAGACAGTGTTTCAGACTGTGATGGGTGACACAGCCAAAGTTGATCAGAATGAGCATCTGCCACAAACTGGCATGCCAGTGGAGACTGAGCAGGTCATGAGCTCTATCTTCATTGAGCCTTGTGAGCTGAAAGGTGCTGCGTATGGCACGCGCAGTCAGACTCTTCTTTTGGTGCATAGAGATGGTGTGGCACAACTGCATGAGCACTCCAGGCCTGCACAGCGCCCCGAAGATAACACCTGTCCCCCATGGGTGAAAGTCAGTCAAAACTTCAGTTGGGTCTAATCGTATGATGTTGGATGAGAATCATCCCTTTCATGGACGTTTTGATGTGTCGACTGCTGCTTACATGTTTTTATGAAGGCAGCAATACTGGCTTCAACAGTGTAAGCCAAAACAGTATGCCATAGACATAACCTTTGTAGCATCTGCACATTCTTTCACACAGTGTTCTGTATTTACTGAGACATCCTGTAGCCTTACTGCATTTTGCATGCTCATTATGGCTCTGGTGCTCTGGTCTGTAGTGTCCTAATACTGCAACAGTTTTGTTCAAATAGAGATAGCATACGTCGTGCCAATGCGTTTCTGACATCAAGAGGTCAAATTAACAAGCCTATTTTATGCTATGCAACAATTCAAACGTCATATCGGTGATTGATCTGCACTGAAGTGCAGAGCCCCAAGCTTGGAACGGTCCCGGACAATAAAGAGCAGCATAATGTTTTTCATCTTGTCTCTTCACTGCTCTGAGTTTGGAATCCCACTTTGCAGTAGTACCCTGAGTTGTGGTATAGACAACTACCAACAACGGGACATTAGGCTCTTTTTCGAACAGAACTCCCACCAGCTTGGTTTTGTTGCACACCACATACACCTGTGCTTTCAAACCAGGATGTCTGATGAGTCATTACTGGCTCCACACCCCAGACTGTAAGTTATAAAATGAAATGAATGACAAGGGTGAGCTGTCTCAAGCTGCCTGCTACCTTGCGTATCTGCAGGTGCTGCCCAGGCTGTGACAGGCGCTCACTGCGCTGCGCAGTTACATTAGTGCTGCTTCAGCAGTATATGCAAGCAGCAAGATCTTATAGCCATGCTCTCGAGTGACTTGTGGGCCAATGGTGTACTGGCTGAAGAAGTCAGGAGTGTCAGAAGTGAGGATGATGCCTTGATTAAAGAAGCGCTCAGCAGACAGGCAGACCTTCACAAACTCCGAGTGGTCTGCAAGCAGTTCAACTCCACCTTCCAAGCGTACGATTCGTTGTCGAGTACACTGGTTCTCAAGCTGGGAGTTGCGAACGAGTCTCGCGCTAGCCTGTTGCAGTGGGCAACAAACAACGCCCAGTCCGTAAAGGTTTTCTGTGCCGACTGTGGCTACCCCAAAGATCGTGGCAACATGGCTGCAACTCAGCAGGGCCTGGCGCCATGCATAGTGGATGACTTCTTCTCCTACAGCATCGAACTCAGCCCTCCTTTGATATCGACTTTTACCTTCCTGACCAGTTGCACCGTGAGCATTCCAGCGGCGCACCACACAGACTTGACAGTGCTACAGACGGCCATGGTCCTTCAAAAACTGACTCTGAAATATGGAAAGTTCACCTGCTCAGCCATGTCTCCCCATCTGACCAGCTTAAGTCTCCATAAAGCCGAATTGAGTTTGAATGATGATATGTCTGGAACAAATTGTCTGGAAGACTCCTTGCAGAAGCTGCAGATGTACAACAGCTATCTGGCCCTCCACCCAGTGGGAACAACTGTTTATCATGCTTTGCAAGAGCTGCACTGCAACTACTCCACCTTTGCAAGCAGTCCGGGTCCAACCCTCTACACCGGCTGGTCAGCACAAGTTTCTCTTCCTGTAGATATGACACCATTGCTGGGGATCACTGCACTGCACATCAATTTCAGCACAGCACATGACCGACAATTTGATTTAGCTTGTCTCTATGCTTTGACTAACTTGCGTAGTCTTAGCGTGTTTGCTGCATACTCAAACCTGTCTGTCACATCTGGCCTGACGGCACTTTGTCAGCTCAGTTGTTTGCACCTGGAAACCATTACTGATTTTCAGGTGAGTTTGCTAGATTCGCCAGATTGGCCAAGCATGACTGCTCTGCAAAAGCTTTCCATTGAAAGTCACTCCGTTAATTTTGGAAAGAGCATCCAGGGGCTTCTCGAGATCAAGGCTCTTCGTAGCATCATCTTGGGTAGTTGCACCCCTTGTCAGCCCAGTGACTGGAGAACTGCAAAGTGTTTTGGATACTTGATGTACCACTTAGGGCGGAAGCGGCCTGACATTCATGTGACATTGAACAACTTGTTCGAGTGATGCCATTCGAAACAGCTGCAATGTTCATATGGCAGTAGTATGTCTCAACAATTTTATTCGAAAGGCCAGTTTGTAAATTCAATTTAACCACAATACAACTGTTTGCATCACTGGCACAGCAGACTCTGTAGGTACTACTGCTGATGTCAAAGGCTCCACATGTGAACGGTAATTGAAACGGAAAGCGACATATCAAGCGAGCTCAGCCAGCTCACTTGCCGGATGTCCGACAAGGTGACGGTCACCTTGACAGCAGTTTAGTCTCCTAAATGTTGATAGCGGTGCCAGACTTTGTTGTGTGCACAAATGAAGCTCTCTGGAGAAGCAAAACTGGCCTTTAGGTGAATTCTGGCAATACCATAGACTTGTAGTGTTTTCATTCTTGATCATTGCACTTCTTGCAGGCAAGGTTCGATCATGCACACAGACACTATTAGACTTACTTCAAATTGTTCCAAAACCTCGAAGACTTACTGTAAGTTGTTTCAAAACCTCAAAAACTATATATGTTACAGCTGTACACTGCAGTGGCCATAAGAAGCCAGGAAGATGAAGATGTTGCGTGATGATGCTGTGTTGTCAGCATTGATCTCACTCAGAGCATCAGTTGCTGCAAGCAGTGGCATGTTTCCCTTTGCTACATGAGGTTGATGGTAGCCTCTGGCACCCACCTCTCGACCATATGCTCAGCAACCTGCATAACAGTCCGCCACACTGATGATCAGATGCTTGATGCAATGTGCCTGCAAAGTCACACTGGGGTCTATGCTCACCTTGTGAAAGGCAGCCATGCAAGTTGTTTATGCTGTGCAACAAGCCGTTTGCTTTGCAAGGGTGAAGGCTGTATAAATCATAATGTAGTGTGCGTAGAACGTGATGCACAGCCTGACATAGTCATCATGAAAGCCATATCTGGCTGCAGTGCATCACTCCAGCAGCGTGCATTGCAGCAACGCCAAGCCAGCCCGCCAAACAGCAGTGGTTCAGTCAAGCATTTCAACAGCTTGCTGAACAGCATGCGCAGACAGGCTTAGTCTGTCATCTCCCAAATGCACTGGAAAGACATGGTTGCAGGAACTGAACGCACCGCGAAGTTATCAAGACAGGCCGGAGTTGTGAGATCCAGGTCAGCACACTGTGGTTGAATATAAAGCAGCATCAGCCGTTTCCCCACCTGCAGATCACCCAGACGTCAAGCACTATAGTGGGCTGTTGATGGTTGCATCTCATGCTTAACAGATCCAGCAGTTTGCAGGCGTCAGGGTTTCCAAAGCCAAATGCACAGCATGGTTGTGCTGTAGTATGTGCATTGCATATGCTGGCAACAGATTGCCCTGCACCTCTGTGCAGTACATGCTGATCCTTTGTGTACTGGCAACCTTAGATAATGCATGAGTACATGCCTTAGCTGAATGAAGTGCATTCATGCCGAATCACGCAGCAATCAACCAAGTAACAGGCACAGCAAGTTTGCGGAGCTCGCATTTGGGTTTAGCATTGAGCACGTGTGCAGTGACACTGTCAATCCTCATAGGAGGGCAACAAGACCCTTTGACAGCACACACACCATCCTCAGCAGGGTTTGATGAAATCATGCTGAACAAATGAAAGCAGCAACATGTGACAAGTGTGTCCATATGCCTTGTTCCAGCGCTGTGTACACAGCAGACTGCCAGTTGAGAGATGCATAACTTCTTTAAGCCTAAGAATGCAAAAAAGGAGAGTGCCTCACCCTGACACACAGCCGATTGAGGCCTTCAACATCATGCCAGGACAGGTTACCATTGTGCCCACCCACCATCAGCCCAGGGCTGGATGTGGTGGGTCGCTCAGCACACTCTTTAGAAAACATCATTGGCATGATGATGACGCAAAGTGTGGAGTGAACAAGGGAGGGATGCTGTTTGTAAAGCACCAGATCTGTCCCATACTGCAAGCCTGACCTGGGAATCCAACCCTGCAGAAAAGGACGAAGAGCTTACGCATTGGACTATACTGCAATTAGATGCCAGTCAAGCGCAGCATCTATGCCCTGCTGCCCCAGCATTGTAGCCCCTCTTCTTCTGAAGGCTTCAAGCAACACATACTTCATAGTCTTGGTGTTCCTTTAAGCTGTGTTGGCAGGGAGATCATGCATGATGCAGCACATTGACAGATGGATGTCAAAGCAGCTACATGCACCTTACCTTGCTTCTGAAGTGGTGGTAAGCAACGTAAGAGTGGACAAAGCCCTCGTTCCCGTGCACAAAGCTGTGCCACAGACTCTGCAATGGCAGATGCTGTCTGTCACTGAAAGCAGCATTGCTTTTTATGCCCAAAATTGAGTGTGAAAACATTAAGGAATCTTGCAGCACGGTATGCAAGAGCAACTGGACAGCTGGTCATGCAGATGCAGCTGATTAGTTTTATGAATTATTTACCTCAAGTGAGCAGGGACCCGTATTTGCAAGAAACTGTAGATTTCCTAAAGCATGTGCCAAGAAGATGCCTTCCTCAGGACTCAAGCGCACCGATGTCAGCTCTGGCTGCTGCAACATGCAACATGCAGCCAGCTTGCAAATGAGATCAGCTCTAGATTAACGACATTAAAAGTGTCTTGTTGTCTCAATATAAACCTATGTTACCTGCAGAGAGCCCTGTTGTGAGGGTCCCAGCGTCAGGCTGGTCTGTACAGCAGTATCAGGGCCCCCTTCGCTATTGCCAATTGCGTAGTTCTGAAGCAGCTTTGCCTCACTTTGAGAAACTGCAAGCCACAAAGCTCCACTGCCGATGTAAACTTTGAGGCGACAGGCTAATAATGCTGGAAGCACCTGTCGTGACGCCAAACGGCTTGTGAAAGGTGAGTAACCAAACGCAGGTAACGCGGGAATGATAGCAGAGATCTGTTGTGTACTCACCCTTTCGGAGGCCAGATACTGAGACGTATCTTGTTTGTTTGTTCTACGGGCAGGTGTTTTACGCATTGCCGCATCATTTGCGAGGACGTCAGGACATTGATTTGGTTCGGCCTCACGCGCATACGTACACTAGCATCAGAGTTGCAGCAAGTCTGCAGAAAATACACTGAGCTCCGAAACCACATCCGTGTGTGCTTGTAGGTTCTGTTGCAGTGGAAGACAGATTTCGGCCGAAGACATCGTACCTGATATACATGAAGAGCTGCGTCGAAAAAAGTTGTTTGGTCCAGGTCATGGGTGAACAACCATTACAGTAGTGGATATATGTACATGTATACACGTATTTAGAGTCAAAAATTAAATCACATCGTAATCATCAAAACTGCTACAGCAAGCATGCTTTGCATAAAACTAGCACGCTTGACTACGAGACACAGGACACAAACAGCTTGTACAACATCATCGCGATCAAAAAGTTTGCTGTAGTCCAGTCTCTGCAAAACAGTACTGGAGACATGGACACACGAAATAACTTGGTCATCGCCACACACTTTGCGAATCACACATGCTTACATCTCAGCCATCAGGTTTTCCTAAACAGAACAACAGATTGTCTTGTTGGCCTATGTCAAAATTTGCCAATGACTTGCAGCCGTGTAGGTCCGCAGAAAAACAGCTCCAAGCTGGCACCTCCATGTACAGGCCTGGCGCCATTTCACACTAAATCATGACTGCCCCTTTGATTTGCCTTTTATTAGCTTGCACAAAATGAAGGGAGAATATCCCACTGATCATGTCTTTGCAGGCACCCTCAGGCGTTCTTGGGGGACTTTTTGTCATGTTTGTTGGGCCAGGTCATTGTGCCGAGAGGAACCACAACCTGCAAGACCAGACCACACCTTTATGCTCAGGCAGCAAGGCTAAGAACTGCCAATGGTGCAGCAAGCATGGAAGAGGGGCCTGCTGTCCATGTTGACATCCCACGTGGGTGCACTGGAAACCACGTGAGTGCACTGGAAACCAATGCAAAAGGTTTGCCAGCTTGCACAAAATGACTTTTAGAGTGAGGCATGTCACAAAGTGTTAAGCAGATGACAAAAAGACTGATGCTTTTGACAACAGCAAGCATCAGAGATTTGTCCTTGTTGATCAAGCAGGCCTGTCTGAAGCTATGAGGCACACAATCTGAAGACTGCAACTCTTGGTAAGGAAAGGAGGGGAAGAGGGGGAGACATACCCTGCCCCTGAACCACGTCTCGTTCAACAGCTCAGCAAAGGCAATGTACCAGGCAGCTCCTGCTGTCCACACTCCAAAGTAGCCGGCAGCCTTCAGACGCACACCATCACAGTCATAGCAGGAAGACAAACTTTGCTGTCAACCTGGTCTTGCTCATTGCTGGCTTCCAATCACATATGTAAAATTGCAAGTGGCTCACAGATGCTGTCGATACATATTTGCTCTTAAATGCTACATGCCATGCTCACTAGTGGTGTCCACAATCATTGGATCATGGTCAACAACACAGCAGCTCAGCACATTTGAAACTTTGGATCAGATTTGACTTGCCTTCATGCATTTGGTGTTGGTTTGGCCAGCAGCAAGCAGGAAGAAAGTGACTGAAAGGGACAGGAAGAGGACCATCAAGGCAACGTTCAACCCGATGGTGCACCTGCAAACACCAGTGTACACAAGTGGCAAAAGCTGTGTGAGTTGCAATAAGGTGACAAAAGTACCAAGCAGTTCCACAGCTGTCTTGTGCAGTGATGGGCAAAAGTGGCTGGAAAACCACATGACATTGCTGTAGCGCAGCTGCAGTCAACATAAACCAATTTTGCGTCAGCATGCCATGCAAAATACAAATCTTGGAAGTGCAAGTAGCAGCAACAGTTTATACAGATAGATTAGAGCCTCACACAAAATAGAAGAAGGTCAGAATGCCCCAGAGGCTCAACATCATTTGCAGGCCCTCTGTACCAGACTCAGGAATGACACCACCAGCAGCAAGAATCAGGTAAATGCCATAGCTGAGCCAGAAACCGCCGTAGCTGGACAAAGCTGTGGCTGCAAACATGTTGTTGCGCCTGAACTCCCACATCCCTGCCAACAGCTGCACAAGTCCGCCAAAGAACAATGCAAATGCTGAGGTCACATAAGGCGTGTTTGCCTCTGTCCAGTGAGTGTTTGCTCCCTGCATGCAGGGCAAAGGTGCTTGAAATTCCAACAGATCGCCAAGATGCGCATATATGGCTTGGGAGAGGTCGTAACAGCAATACACGTCTGGAGCGGATGAGACGTGACATGTCTTGTAACTGCCTGAGCGACACAGGCATGCGTGCGCATGCATGCGAGGGTTCACCTGTAGCAAAGCTGTGGTGTAACCGAAAGCTATGAGTCCCAGTGCACTGGGGTTTGCTGTGGTTGCTGCGGGGCTCGACTTCGAGATGACTCGGTTGTACCAGTAGTCCATGGGCTGCGCCCACTCATCGTTTTCGCTATTAGGATCAGTTCCTTGAGCGGTACCGGCACCGTCACGGTCGTTTGCCATGACGTTGCGTTGGCTGCGCAAAACTTCTGGGGGTGGAATGTGCTCTGCGTTCGCCATGGCCAAACGTCGAAAAGTGCTTGCAAGTTCTTAAGCTTCCCTTAAGCTCAGCCTCGAAGTGACCGATCAGCTGCAAATAACCCAGACTATAGCACGTCAAACAGTGCTGGAAAGCTCCTGCGAAGCCTGAACGTGAGCTGTCGCTGAAGTGACCCAACAATGCAGGGTGCAGAGTGGATAAGCCAGCAACAGTACCGACAGATGGCTCGCGAGCCACAAAATTTGGACCGAATCGTTAGTTACCAAAGCAGTGGGGATGGGACCATCTTTTGGGATACAAAGTTTGTCCGGCAAGTGCCAAGCAGGGAAATTTCATGAGTCATGACCATCGATCATGACAATTGCTGTTTTAGTCACTGTTGTCACTAATATGTATATTTGCACCTGTTCCCTTGATAGATTGGGTCTCAGATACACGTCCCCAAGGATGCACTGATTTGCACCTGTTCTAAAGCATGTCCTACAAGTGCAAGCGCACGGATGTCACAGCTTACTACCTGATTGGAGCCCTTGGCAATTTGCGAGGTGTACCTGGTTACACGTGATGATGCACCTAACAGCTATTGATGCTCATGTTAACAGCATTGCAAATATAAAGTGAAGATTCTTACATGCCTTAGCACACAGAAAGTTATGTGTTAAAGAATAATAAAGCCCACAGAGAGGACGAGTGCATGCATAATCATAATGAGAGAGGGTGAAGGCCAGAAGTTGCTAAACAAGCGTATACTTTTTTTGCTTATAGTTGCATATCGCCACGTCAAGTCTGTTGCAGCTCAATCAACGTGAAAGTGCGCAGCCTATTGCATGGCTACTTGCGCTGTTCATGAATCAGACGGAAGCTGATCAGACGGAAGCTGCAATTGACCAAAACCTCAGACGGTGCGCATGACTACCAAACACCGTGCATATGTCAAGATAAGTTTGGCATGGCTGTCTGATACAGCTCAGGCGGAAGCAGTGCTCTGACTGCAGCTTCCATGCTGTGCCTGTTGCGCCGACAAACCTCGCTAAGATCATCCAGGGAGCTTTCAAGATCCCTGCAGGGAACGACTGTAACATGAGTAACAGGAGTAATGCAAGGTACATTCTGCACCTAGTGTACAAAGAACAGGCATGGCAGCATTTGCAACCATCTCTGATGGTTCTGATCAGCGTGTAACACAGTTGGTTGCTTGCATGCTTTTCCTGGCCAACCTGGCCATACAACTCTGCTATTCTGTATTCTGTATATTCCTATGTACATTCAGAAAGTGGTGACGGCAGTATATGCCAAACAAGGACAGAAAAGAGGATCTGATGCTGAGTGCCTACAACTGAATGATGACCACAGCAGAACATCAGTCATGGCACCTGTATGCACTTGCTGAAAACAGGTAACAGCTAAGACAGGATAGCAGCCCAAGCTGCACAGATTGGCTCAGTGAACCCTGTTACTGTGATTCCGCATACACAATCAAGTCTGTAAGCTGCCAATGACGCAGATTTGGGGGGGGGGGGGAGGGAGGGGGAAGGGGGAAGAAGGGGGCGTCAGAAACTCTGGACAAGACACAGCACATCAGGTTTGCAGCAGCTGTTGACCAACAAGCAACAATGTCAGCAGGGTACTGAAAAATCAGTGTGTTTATCTAAGAGAGACAAGCCCATTTCATTGTTTGTTTATCTAAATTCAGAGACGCTTGGGGGCTGGTATGAGGCATATCAACATTGTGGAGACATGTTAGCAAGTGGCTCAAGCAAGAGGTTTCACCATCGGTTATCCACTCCTGCTGCCAGGCTCTGAGCTGCTGTGATGACGCTTTGCTTGTCTGCCTGTGTGGCTGCCTGCTCAGGGATGGCTGCCAGCGCAGATGTCAGCCAGGGGTAAGCTGCTGCCTTGTACGCCTGCAAAACATTTGATTTCTTACAATGAAAGCCGCTCTTGCAGAACAAATCCTGTTTGTTCAGGTTCAACTTGTTAAAGAAGTTCAAAAACGCCAGTTCTAGTTTCTTCTTTGGTAGATATACTTTGCGGTGTCACTGCTAAACACGCAGGTTTATTCAGCAAATAGGATATGCTAACAGGTGCATGTAAGGCAGAAGGCCTCTTGCAATGAAGACTAAGGACGACATGCATTGTCGTCCATCTGCCTCCTCAAGATCTGTCTGTGCAGGAAGTGTCAGACTAGCTGAGTGCGCAGGGCATCAATGTCAGCATCGACGATTTCTCCAGCGTCAACACTGGAATAGTGATTTGCTTGCAAGCATGCCTGGAGGACAGCGTCGCATTTGTGCCCATTGCAAGCGAATGACGCCTTGAATGTTCTGGATGCTGTTGATTGGCTGCCAATACTATACCCTGCAATGATTTTTTGTAGGAGTTTTCAGATCAGCAAGGAGCTGTGTGTGTGCACCATGTCAAGGCACATAGTTGGTACGATACTACGGCTTTTTCATCTTGATTGCACAGGATGTAAATGAAAGGAGTCCATGGCAATGCATGGTGTAAGCCATGGCATATACTGCTCTCATACTTGCGCATACATGCACATCTTGACTAAGCAGCTGCATCACATACAGTGCACATGTTGTGTCACACAAATCAAAATTCTCTGCTCTAGACTTGTGCAGGACCTTTGAGCCAACAGATCAACAAGAGGTCCCACTTGTCACTATTTCTAATCCCTGCACCATCCCTTACCATATTGCCATCCCTTATCAATTCACCGATCCTGATCATTTCACCAATTCTAACCATCTCACCGTTCCTGATCACTTCACCAACCCTGACCATCTGACCATCTGAGCATACACAGAGCCTGGAGTACATCAGAGAAGCTCACATGTATCATGTCATACAGCACGGCCGCAATGTCATCCACCCTAGATTTAGGGAGGGCCCCCAGCAGACCCCCAAACAGGATGCGCACCAATAGGGGGTCACGAGGCTCAACCACTGCACGCAGCTGCTGCTGCTGTTGCTGTGAGCAGTCCACCTCTCTGTCAGGGTCGTTGGTGTCGTGCAGCCGCCGCAACACTGAGATGATGGAGAGGCAGGCTTCCCTGCAATATGACAGCAAAGTCATATGAGATTCTAGGACTTACACACTCTTTGTCAAATTGAAAGCAAAGCCGTATGACATGTTGGGACTTGCAGAATCTGTGTTGGAACGTCTGTCAGGGTTTGAGCTCAGATGCAAGGGTCAGCTAAGCAGAACAGCAGCTAGATGAGTAGTAGACAGGCTCATGCCCAGTGATGAAGACAGAGTGACAAACAGGGGCAAGTGAGTAAGATCAGACTGGGGCAGACACACTGACATGGCAGAGTATATCTTTTCTGCTCTGTCATGCTACAGATATAGTGTAAAACATTGTGTTGAAAAGATTAAAATATATATATATATATATATATATTCTGATCGCAAATTTCCTCTTTGAAGTTGGTAATATTTGTGAACAGTCAGCAAGCATGGCCAAGCACATGATGCTGTGCTGCATTGTTTTCATTGTCATGTGACTGCCTCCATACAAAAGAGTGCATGGAGCATCACATTTGTTGACAGCCTGATCATCAACCTATTGTTTCCGCATGCCCTGCTGTCAAATTCTGCCATGCTGGTCTTGCTTACACATGCATCATGTCATTCACTCTACCAGAAATCAAGATCTTTGCAACTTTCAATGGGCATTTGTGTCAGTTTGAGGCAACAAACTGTGTGATGACTGATCATAACAGTTGGGTGACCCACCTGTGCTGCACCAGAACGCCAGTCATTGCTGCATCAGCAATGAGGGGCAGCATCTGGGGATTGAAGACCACGCCAGGGCTGTACCGGACAGCCCTGTCAATCAGCAGGAAGGTGTCATCAGCCATGTCTGGGTTGTGGTCAAAGGCTGCTAGGGTTGGCAAACCCTGGAGAGCCTTCGTGACTATGGCTGAGAAGAGCTGGCCTGCAGGCACAACAAATCATGCAATCATTCATTCATGCAGGCTGTCTACAGCACAAGGGGCCTTGCAATCTGTTCTACTGGGAAAGATAAAGATCCTCCTGGCGAGACCAGACTTGTACCACAAACTTCCAGCATTTGCGGGAACCCTTTTTGTATTGATGAGTCCTTTGATGAGTTCTTTAGACTCTTTGATGACAGTATCCATGTGAGGGTCATTGGTATTCAATTGTTTGACTTTGAACTCTTTGATGACAGTGTCCATGTGAGCGTCTCATCTGTTGCCCAGCAAAGCTCGGCAGACGCAGCTAGGATTGCATCTGTCACCCTGCCTGGGCGTCCACCCATACTGTGGACAGCCTGCAAGCTGGCTACAGGGTGACACTCCTTTTATTATCAACTGTGTCCAACAATGGGAGTGTCAAGCTATAGCCAGCTTGCAGGCTGTGTTCAGAGTCAGTCGACACGTGTTGACAAGGGACAGTGACAAGCAGCGGCCGGCAGGCTCCAAGGAGAACTTTGCACACACACACACACACGCGCACACACACACACACACAGACAGACAGACAGACGCACACATGCACGCACATTGTGGACGGTCACCCTGTTATCGCAAAACCCACTGACGGCCTTCTCCAGCTCACTGTGAAGCATGCAACATTCAGCAGTGTTGTGCAACTACCAAGCAAGGCTGCACAGAACCATGTCAGCACAAGCCACACGCTGTGTACACATTGTTAGGTGTGTCTCACTGTGTACAGCTGCTGGTACAGGGTATCACTGCTGCAGGTGTCATGCTGACAGGGACACCAAACAAACAGGGCTTGCTGATATGCAACTAATGTGCAGATGGCACAACTAGCCAACATGAAAGGAGACCCTTGTGACCAAAGCGTTGCTTCAGAGCATTTTCACGGCCCTTGCCACCAAAACGCTACATCCACTGTTTCGTATGCAACCACCCTCGTTTCTGCTGTCATGCTCAAACCAATGCACTGAGTCAAGGCTTCAATCAAGGGGCTTTGGTACAGTACTACCTAGTAAAGGGGTCTCGATAAAGGCGATGTTATGAAGGGGCTTCTCTTATGTACAAATACAGGTTCACAGTTTGAGCCAGTAAGTGTGGGACCCACCTAGGGCTGCCTGATACTGAGCGTCACCACCAAAGGTCTTCAGCAGCTCGCTGGCAATGTACAGCATGCAGGGGTGACCAGTCACGTGGAACTGGCGAGCAACAGTTTCCAGAACCTGCTGCAGCATCCCGGCTGAAGCCTTCCTAGAGGTCTGCAGCGCCTGCTTGATTGCGCGCCCTGTCTTCTCTGTTACGCGGTCGTTACCGCTGTACTGCGTAAGGATTGTGACCAGCAGTGGCCAGCTGTGGGCCAGGTTGGCTGCTGCCAAGCCAGGGTCTCCCATGCGCCTGCACAGAATCAATTGTCTTTGTGGGTTTCAGAAAGAAACGAAAGATACTACGCCTTTTGGCGTCGATTTAATGAGTAGCCGAGTATTAAACGGTACAATTTATACCGGGCTGCCCAGTGGTGAATTTGACATATTTTGAGAAAGAAATGATTACAGATTGTAAAGCCAAGACATTGTTTCTGTTATTGCACTGGAAGCTAAAACTCTTGATGGCAATGCTCAGTGGCATGTAGCCAATAGAAAGAAAAAGAAAAGACTACACCTTTCAGCATCAATTCAATGAGAAGCCAAGTATTATGCCAGGCTGTCCAGGGGGCATACATGCTTGGTTGAATAATATGGCTTTCTACAACACAAGATAAGTTATGCACATACACACTGGGAGGCTGAAGGATTACTTGAAGACAGTGCCTAGCCTGTCCACAAAGGCCCCAACATGCTCCACGTCCTCTGAGGGCTGCTGGGCCGGCCCTGCCCCGTTTGTCTGGGGCTGTTGCAAGCGTGCTTGCAAGGGAGTCATGATTGGTTCCAGAAGAGCGCGTGTTGCTGCTGCTTGTGTGTCCCCTGGCAGGCAGGACACCACAGACGCGACAGCCTCTATCACCTGCAGGTCCCAATCACACATAATAAAACACATGTATACATACCATAGTGCAACACAACATGATATAGTACAACATAACACACATACATGTAGAAACAGACGCAACAGCCTCTATGCAGGTCCCTGCCACACAGAACCATGCGTCATACTGTACAAAGACATACATAGCATTGCACACACATATACATACCGTAGTGCGATTGCAAACACATATGCATACCATAGTACAATAGAACATACACATTGTACCACTATACATACAAGATATAATGTACAATACACTTTACATGCAGTCATGATGTACGATTTTATGTCGTCCTATACTTTGTTATGGCTTAAACATCCTGTGTAGGCAGACCTTGCACCCTACACTGCATATTAAGTTACATAATGTTACCTACAGGCGGGGTTACCTACCCAGGACTCCCACTGGATCACACATAGCAGAATGCTGCAGAAAGCCTGTGATGCAGACAAGGCAGCATGTACGCAGTCTGTGCATGTGAAACGTGCACTGGTAAGTCTACCAGAGACTCACAGCTTGTACATCCTGCTCTAGGAGTTTGTGGCTGCCTGCAGGGGCTGCTGCCCCCTGTCCCTGCACCTTCTGGTACAGCTGCATCAGGGCGTCCAGGTGGGAAGCCGCCAGGTATTTGCCACAGCTGTGGCAGATGTGCCTGATGGCAGTTGCAGCTGCACCAGCGCTCTCTGAATGCTCCAAAGCTGCACGTTTATTCTTTGTTGGAATGCTGCAGGATCCACTGTTTCCAGCGCAACAATGAGCAACACAAGCTTTGTGATGCTCACAATGAGCCTGTCCAGACTAGCACTCGCATTTGATCTGGGTATGTCATTCTGAGCAACATGAGCAACAGATGCCAATGTGGCGTTGATCCTTGCTTGCCTAACAGGCAAATCAAGCGTCAATAGTGTCAATGAGATCCAATGCAAATGTTGATCATTGCTCCAGCCAGCAGCAGAACAACAAAATGGAATGTCTTCCTCCACTTCGTGCAGCAGTGGATTGAAATCTTTGCATGGCTCACACAGCAGCAGTTCATGAACAGGCAAGCTTACATTTCATGAGCAGCTGAAGCATCTGGGACACCAACAGTTGCCCCCTCTGTTCCACTCTTGCAGTGGAGGCCAGCCAGGCAGCATATGAGCCGATCATCATGGCCACTGTGTATTGCAGTGTGCCGGCGTCATGGTCTGTGGGCATGCTGAGCAGGCTGCTGAAGAGGGACATCAGCAGTGGCTCTCCTGCAGGGATGTTCTGTCTGCATATTGACCTGCACCCATAATAGTAATTATGATTGTAATAATAAAAATAAATACAATAAAAATAATGATGATGATAGTGATAATGACAATGAGAATGAGAATGATTATGATGATAATAATAATTATCTAATGAAAATAAAAATAACAACAATAAACTTGCTTTCCAGCTCATGATGAGCTAGGTACGTACGGGACAAGTCTTGTCTCTCCAAAGTAGTAGACCTGCAACCATGCACACACACATTGCATGAAAGCTGTGCTTGTGCTTCGGCCTGCACCATCAGACTGTCTGTGTAACTAAAACATCGCCACAATGTAGAAACGCGTTTTTACTGTCCCCAGGTGTTTCTGAGCTTACATTTCCAGTGTAGGGATGACGTGTCTGAACTAAAATGGATGTTTTGGGATTGAAAAAAGGACTGTAAGATGGCATTGATGATAGCGGTAAGAACAGTCATGATGACAGTAGTATACAGAGCACTTGTCAAATATGCCAAGGTATGTAATGTAATGACAATATCAGTAGTGAAAACAACCATAAAATGTCAATAATCACAGCAATCAGAAGCACACTACCTGGAGGCATGGAGGGTGAGGAGGCAGCAGCAGCTTTGTTGCAAAAAGCCCTCGGGAGAAACTGAAGGCGAAAAAGATGTATGCAAACATGCAATCAGAAATGCAAAGCTTTATAACACTACAACTGCAGTCTGCACACTGACTTGCATCAACAGCGACCGTCATGTGTGTGTTGGTATGATGTTTTACTGGTTGGTGGTGACCACTGAACGTGCCAGAAGCATGCAAAGCCAGATTGCTGTGCAGCAAGACAACAATGCGCATTGGCGGCGAAAACAGCATCACAAAAGGTACTAGCCCTGACTTGCTTTCAGCAGCTGCTGAATATGACTTATAACAGAGACTCCTAAGTTTGTGCTGGCTGTTGTTTTTCTTGCACAGGAAGGTTCACAGAGCTCACGCCATCAACTGACTCTATAATTCTGCCCAAGGATATGTATGCTGACTGGCACTATAGCCTTGGCAACAGATTTGCTCAACAGGTCAATCCTGCTTAAGAATGCATCTTGTCCTTAACAAGGACTAGCTTGGACAGGCTCCTTCACAGCGCTTTCTTTGCATGGCAATGCCACGTTGCTACTGCTGCTGCATTGTAAAGCTGGCATACCTAATATCCCACTTTCATCACATGGTGATGTTGCAGTGCTGCTGCAGCGGTGTATTTTGCTTTCCCAATTACTGTCTGTTGACTCCCCCTGATGAGTCCTAAAGACAGGAAATGTAATCTGATTGAATGATTCATTGAAGCTGGCCCACCTGACACAGTAGAGGGAGGCTTCAGCCACTCGCCAGTCAAAGGTGGTGGCCAGCTGCTGCAACGGTCTCACAAGCAGCTGCAGGGTTGGCTGCCAGCCCAACACATCTGCACAGACAGAATACACACATTTTAGTCAGTGAAAGTTGGTACGTGTGCCTTTTTAATCAGGCCCATGGCACCTGAGCATTCTTGCTGAAGAAGCAGAGTTGAGCACATGTGCACAGACAGACTGCACAAGTGTGAGTAAGTATGTCTGATGTCTCATCAGGCCAACGCTACCTCAGCAGTTTGGCTGAAGGAGCCATATAGGGCAGTAGGCTCAATAGGCAGTAGCTTAAGCAGGCTTAACATGAGTCTTTAGTGAAGTCTGCTACGCTGTGATTCAATTGGTGTAGTGCAAGTATACAAGTCTTTGGTGAGCCATGGTGATGTCATGGATATGCCACTGAGATGCCGTTGAAAAGGCAGATGCCATGCTGACCAAGCTGATACATCAGCTAGGGTTCCTATATGGGGTGCCTGTTCTGCCAGGCACTGTTATGGTACTATTGCCTAGTAGTATTGCCCAGATTTGTCCCTGGGATGGGCCACACAGGCACACTGTCCCCAGGGCAGGCAAAACAGGCTTCCAGGGACAGATCCTATTAGGCAACGCAGGCAAAAGGGATGAGAGACACAAGAGCAGGAGGACAAGACGGAGAGTGAGATAAAAGCAGAAGAGGAAGAATAGGGAAGGGCACAGGAAACAGAACACCTGGGGGAGAAGAAGTTTTCTGAATTTCAGAAAAGTCGAAGAGTCTAGAGAAACATCCATTTTACAGTGTCTACTTGACTGACAAACGCCTAGGACAGTGGGGAAAAAAAGTCTTGTACAATTTAGTTTCTCAACACAGGACAGCAAGCAAGGGGAGAAGAGGAGGCTTGCCAGCAGCATCTTCCAGAGTTTCAGAGATGGCGTATCGGTTGTGGCGGAACTCCTGCAGCTCGTCTCTGTGCCAGTCATGGTAGTTGCTTGGATACTGGACGTTGTGAACCACCACTGTGACCAATCGCTGATAGGCTGGTGTGAACGCGTCCAGGCGTCGTTGCTGCTCCTGTGAACAGCAGCAAGAATATTTAGTGCTTAGTGTATGTTGTTTTCCCACTTATTGTCTGTTGACCCCCCTGATGACAAGAAATGTAAAGTGATTGATTGATTGATTGATTGATTGGTTGATTGATTGATTGATTGATTGATTGATCGATCGATCGATTGATTGATTGCTTGCTTGCTTGATTGATTGATTGAAGGAAGACAAGTGAGCTGCAGAGCAGCTTCTGAATACAACCCCATGCTGTGTGATATGAAGGCAGGAAAGCAGCCGATATGAAACATTTGCAGAGCAATCATGATCCAATGCAAAACTTGCCATGCAGTGTGTGATGCAGATCAAGCAATCAATGCACATTCACTGCATCAATCAATGGCGCAACAGAAGAGCAAATGAGTCACTCAATCAGTGATCTACTCACACACTGTGTGGCTTACTTTGGGGTTGGACATGTAAAGCCCTAAATAGCACATGCAAACAGGCAGCTGTACGCACGGCATTTGGTTTGCTGCAATTGTTCTTTTCATATGCACAAACAGGAGCACCAAACTCTGCCCAAGTCAAAGCCAAAAGACGTCCAGCCTTTTCATCCTGCCCCCCAAATCATGTCATCAAAATACAAAATGACAATCCGGTGGTGTGTGTCACACAGATGAGGTATACAAGGGGAGCTCTGATAGCTATCTATATACTTTCCACTACAGTAGGGCATCCAAAGGGGTCCCAAGGGGTTGTCGACATGTGATGCTATGCCCTCAGCAGCAAACTATCAATACCACCAACATAGTAACACGGACATGAGAAGAAGGTTATGTCTGAAACTCACCGCACCCATTGCCATGCCCTCAGGAGGAAACAACCAACACCGTCATGACCGCCAAATGCAAAAATAAATACATAAACACAAAAAGAAGGTTGCATCTCAAGCTTACCGCATTGTGGGCATTGCCATGCCCTCAGGAGGAAACATACAACACCATCATGACCACCAAATGTAAAAAAGAAACAAAAAGAAGCCCATGTCTGAAGCTCACCGCATTGTCGGCATTGGCTATGGTCTCCTGGGCAGCAAACTACCGAGACCATAGAAATAGTGAAAGGACCGTGAAAAGAAGGTTATGTCTGGAGCTTACCGCATTGTGGGCATTGGCTACGCCCTCCTGATTGGCCCCCGGGGCAGCTTCGGGCCCGGAGAAGCCTGAGGTGAGCTGGCGCATGAGGCGATGCCAGAAGTTGAAGCTGATGCTGCTGATGGCCTGATCAGGATACGCCGCCACCTCCAGCAGAGCTTCCACTGGCTGCATGGAGTCTGGAGATGCTGTAAGCAACGAATGTTGGCGAGTCAGGCTTCATATATAAATAAATAATAAAAATAATATTATATAATACTTTGGTAAAACAATGATGATATAGATGAAATGTTGTCAGCCCATTGTGTGATGAACATCTTGCTTATGGAACCCAGCAGAGCTGTAAGCAACAAAAACAGCGTTGAGTCAGGCTTGACATGACAAGTAGGATGATGTCCACCCATTGTGTGATGAATATCTCCTTTTGCAACCCAGCAGGGCTGCCACTGGCAGCAGGGCCTCCACTGGCTGCATGGAGTCTGGAGAAGCTGTAAGCAACACAATAATATCGAGTCAGGGTTAACTTGATAGATCGACATGACAGATTTGCTGATGCCAGCACATTCTGTGATAAAGGTTGCTTTTGCAACCCAGCAGGGCGTCCACTGGCTGCATGGAATCTGGCGAAGCTGTAAGCAACACAACGATGTTGAGTCAGGGTTGACAGATTGCATGGTATTAGCCCAATGTGTGATCAGGCTGCAATGTTGCGGCATAAGGTCTGAAAAAGCCACATGACAATGTTGAGTCAGGCCTAATACAACAGTTGGATGATGTCAGCCCATTGTGCGGTGTATATTTGCTTTTGCAAGCTAGCAGGACTTCCACTGGCAGCAGGACTTCCACTGGCAGCATGGAGTCTAGAGATGCTGTAAGCAACACATCGATGTTGAGTCAGGCTTAACATAACAAGTTGGATGATGTCAGCCCATTGTGTGATGTGTATTTGCTTTTGCAACCCAACAGGGCTTCCACCGGCTACATTGCGTCTGGAGAAGCTGCAAGCAACACCGATGTTGAGTAAGGCTTGATAGAGTGCATAATATCAGCCCAATGTGTGATCAGGCTGCAGTGTTGCAGTATGGAGTCTGAAGATGCTGCAAGCAACACAACCATGTTGAGTCAGGCTCGCCCATCTCAACTGTACAGTCTTGAGAAGCAAAGAAACAGTGAAGACAAGACAAAGCCTAAAACCTTCTTGATCTTGATCTGTGTTTATCCATGACAGCACAGCAGTGTTGTTTGCATTGCACAATGCACATGTTGTATCGGACATTACACAGTGAGCAAGACCACGACCATAGTAAGCTGCCTTGGAAATGAGCCATGCTGGCAACTTGAGCTCTGCACATAATGGCACACAATGAGGTACATGCGCAGTTGCAAGTTTTGGCAGCCATGAGGGGAGCATGGTCCCCCCCCCTAAAGAGGAACAGTCATTACAAAGAAACTAGAAGTCGTGTGCAGTCACCAATCTTACGCATTCAAAGTTGTGCAGGACCACTCAAGCCAAGAAAGACTGCAGCATGTGTTGCCAGCAAGCTGAAACCTATGCAACCTGACCGCGCAGACAGTCTGTGCAGGTTGTGACAAGTACCAGAGTGCTCTGGTGTTATATGTACATCAGATGTATATCAAAAACATTTATATGTGTTATACGTACATCTCATAATCATTATATGTACTTTGTATGTATGATATGTATATCATATACACCTGTGGCAATGAGGGCTGTGTAGGACTCTCCCAGCTCTGCAAACAGGCGGGCCATGCCCTTCACTGCCTCAACGTCATCCTCATCGTATACCCCGCCATTGCCATCCTCAGCCTGCTGTGCCTGCTGTGCGGCAGCAACAAAGCGTGGCCGCAGAGCCATGACCTGCAGACACATCATCATGCTGTTTGAGCAGGCCAACTTTTGTAGCATGCATGTCAATTTCCACATAATGTTGTGTGTGTCTTGACATTCGCTGTGGAGTGGCAGCACAGCCTGGCCTCAAAAAGCGAGACCTGCTGATGCCTTGTTTCATAGGATGCATGCTTTGCTGACTTGCTGCAAATCTGCACAGGAGCTGCTGCATGTCTTGCAGACCTGTTGTATCGCTGCAGCAAAGCCTGCCTGCAAGAAAACCATCTGCACAATGACAGGCCATCTGACTACTTGCCCTTGCAGACATGACAGCAAGGTCCAGGAAGTACAGGATGGTGACTTCTTTTGGCTTGTTCCATATTGTGTCACGCAAGACACTGTGTGCAGCAATATCAACGTCGTCTGTATAGGCATGACCTAGAGGTATCATGTGCTGCCGTCAATGCATTGATTAGCATAGGATACAGAATGACCTTCTGTGCAATGTTTTGAAGCATTCCAATGAGTAGGTCAGATCAAATTGGGTGCAGCTGATTACACATGGGTGACATTGCCCTGAACATGAGGTGCAAAGGTAACACAGCTGTCACAAACACTCCCAAAAGGCGACTGAGATATGTGCAATCTAAGATGGACCCCTGCAACCCAACCCATATTTTTTCAAACTAACTGCCAACACAAAACCTCATACGGCTGCTTACCTGACTTTAGGGGAAGACAAGTCTTCAATGGTGTCCATGCATAGACGATGAATGTGACAGAGAGGTCTTCTGGTTTGTGCACCGCTTTGCAGGCAACAGAGCCTGTACTGCAGATCTCAATCTGGTGCCAGCAGCCCTTTTCAGGTGCCCTCCTTTACAAGATACACAGCACCAGCTGGCATACATTATGTGAGACATCAGACAAGTACTGAGGAGCTGAGGAGAGTTGCTGCATGCCTACCGCAGGCACCAGCAATTGCACTAGAGGCATCATCTGTGGTTCAGGGCTCCCTCTTGAAGAAGTGCACAGCACAAGCTCACAGACAGCATCTGATGCGTCCTCAAACGTGTCTGTGGACTTCAAGCCCTCCATGGCTGCTTTGGTGAGTGGGTGATTGGCCAGGGCTGGGCCATCCAGCCCTGCCCCAGCGCTGAGCTTTAGCCATGCTGCAAAGGCATGTAGCACCTGGCCCCTCACATGCCCTCCTGCATAACGAAAGAACCTAGTAGGTACCTGGCAAGAGTGATCAGCTGGAACGCCTGTACATTGGTGTTTTTGTTATAGTGAAGGAAGGACGTCAGAGTGCAACACAGCTCACGGCATTTATAGCACTGATGTTCAGGTGGCAATGGCGATTTAGGTGACTGGTCAGAACACAGCTGTCTTGCCTAGTCCCAAGGCTAAGCTTCAGCTAGAGTGGCAAGCCTCAAACATTTGCCATCCGATGTCATTGTCTGCATCATGTGAGAGTCAGTCGAAAATGGCAGAGTGCACTGCCGAGTCTGACAAGTCAATGACAGCTGATAAGTGGGTGCGCTATAAATTTAACACCAGCCCTAGTCAGAAGCAGTTGGCACGTGGATCCTAGGTGTACTTGCACAGCCTACAGAAAGCCTCGGCAGCAATCCAAATGTCTTGCTGTAGTCAGCGTGTGCACCCGGCTCCTAGGGCTTTGTATGACAACAGCAAGCATTGAGCACGGCAGAACGAGCACTGCCGTCTGACACTGCTCATGCACACTAGCCCACAATACAGATATGAGCAATGCTTAGCCGTAAAATAGCGTGGTGCGATGGCCTGTGCAGAGGGTACCTTTCTGGTGGAGGCAGCTGGCCAGAACTTGCAGGGCGTGCGGCGCTGCATTCACCACTTCCTGTTGCATTTGCCTTCGTCTCTCTGGCCGTACTGCAGGCCTGTAGCTGCCCACTTCCTGCATCACACCCCTGCTCAGGACTTGATACTTTCTGTTGCTGGGCAGGTGAGCCCATGTTGTCCATGAGCCTGTGCTGAAGTGCAATTCTGCTAGCATGCTGTGAGAAGGCTCAGCCTGAATGGAGTGGAGACACATGCAGCGTGACACAGCGCCTTTGTAGCGGTTGCATGGGTGGACTTGCCTCTGGAATGACTGTGAGAAGCTCCAGCATGCAGGGCAGAGCCACCTCCTGTGACTGCCTGCCAAGGTTCTCAGCAAGCCACATCACAACACCGCCTTGGCCCCACTGCTTTGATGGGATGTGTGCAGCCATGGCAGCAATGGCTAGGCAAAATTGTGTCCTCACAGCTGTCGCCCCAGTAGCAAAATGAATCAGCAAGTCCAGCAGGGAGGCGCGCAAAGCATCTGCTGCTTGTGCAGGCAGCTCCTCAAAGTCCCGTTGCACCTGGGAGAACCAAAGCAACTTAAGTCACAGGGTTCTTGAGGATATTGAGGGCAGGCAGTAAGCCGTTTGTGCGTTACCTTGGTCCGTAGAGTCTGAGCACAGAAATACTGTGCCTCCATAGTGCTGCTGGAATCGTGCAAGATGGTATCAGACAAAGACCATGCGCTCTCACTCTGCTGCCACGCTTCTAGCTGGCTTCCAGTTTGCTTCTTGACTTGCGGGTCCGCGTTGTGATACAGAATGTGAATAGCTTGCACGAGCTGCTGTTGCATATTGGATTGTCAGCCGATTTGAAAGCTTCACGGCTTTATACAATACAACGATGATATGTTTCGACCAACACTCAACAGGCAACAATTCGACTGCCCATCGACCAAGGTCAAGTCGAAAGCTACGATCAAGGTATGACACACATGCACGGCAAACACACCGTCCGAGCAGCACCTTGCGGTGAGTCCCACAAACACGCCAGTCCCCAACGTTTCTCTGTTTTCTAGTGCATGATGGGTATGCAGTGATTGCTAAGCCCTGTGCCCAGTGCGACCCAAGCTTTGTCTAGTGTATCAGTCACATGTTTGGTTTCGGAGCTGCATTGTTGACCAGCATTGAGCACCTGTGAACCATCCCAACCCAAAATCTGTCTCTTATCTTGGCCGGTTTTACCATGCCTAACTTGGACAGAGAATGTGATGCGCCTCATAAGATGCATATTAGGTTTGAAATACAAGGACAGCAAACATGTATGAGTTGCATGAACTCCAGCATGTGTGCCTGGCAGTGTACATGGTTGCGTCCGTCAGTAACATGGGAATGACAGGTTGGTCATGCTGCTGACATTCGCATGCTCTACACATGCTGCAATGTTTAGGCAGCAGATGTTCTGCAAAGAACAGGACACAGAGCATATATAAAGACACAGTAAGATCGAGCAAGCGCAGAAACAATGTTATTGATAACAAATCAGTTGTGCTTGTGACAAGGGCATCACCAATTGCAGTGACTTGAAGCCAAATATTGATGGCAACAAATACTGTGACAGTGGTGATGATCAAGGTAGAAGTTGCCAACAGTCACTCGTGAGGCACAACACAGTCGTTTGCTTTTGCTCCAGGACCTGGTGATTATCTGGCAGTGAACCTAGCTCTCATCGTGGCGCACATAGCGCTATAGATGCTGCAGTACAAAAGCAGCAGTACACGTCAAACGTGCGTGTACATGAGCCCAGAAGATTCATTGGTGCCCAACTGCCAAAAAAGGCCCTTGTGCAACATGCAATCATTCATAGAGCATGCTGCAACTACATGCCAAAGTGCATGGGAGCACTTGAAAGCGTACAGCACTATGCTGTTGACATACTGTGCAACATGTTGCTAAAAAAGAGTTGCATAAAAGCCAATGCGGTCTTGTTATCATCTGGGGTTGAGCCGAGGGTCTGTGCGCTCATCAATCCGCTGAGCCCAGCTACCTCGCACAGCATTTGCCCACCAAACAACCTGAGTAGACCTGGAAGTGACTTGAGCTGGTGTCAGGTCTTTTTTGGCAAAATCCCACTCTTGAGATATCATGGGGTAATGGGTCTCCAAGGAGTTGCATGTGCATGTTTGCATGCTAGCACAATATGGACACCCTGCAAATCTTCTGAAAGTGCGCTCACAGGGAGGCATTTGGTCACGGTGCAGCTGTCCCTTAGGGCATTTCTGGCACACCCAATGCACACGCTTACTGCTGCCGAGAGTGGTGCTGTGAGGGTGAATGCCGTTGACAGCATTGCGCTCGTAGTCCCACTCAAGCAGCAACGCATGCTGTGCAGCTTCAAAAGTTGGCTGCTTTGTTCTAACTGCCACAGCTATACTACAGCAGGGGCAACCTCTGTCCCACTCTACACGTGATCCAATTCTAGCTTGCCACTCGTGGCTGCAGATTGGGCACTTCCATTCGGCCCGAAGACGGCTGCCAGCAAGCGTCTGCTCTGGTGTATTGGTGTTTTTTTCCTCGTTCCATTTGACTTGCCCTGGTGCCTTGGTAGCAAGAGATTTATGCTGGCATACCGCCCTCCCTTCACAATATGGGCATTTGGTTCCTCTTGTGCGGCTGTAAACAGTTGTCCCCCAGATGTGAGGGCATCCTGCTGGACAATTGGGGCATGACCACAAGACCCTCCTGCCACTGTGTGGCTTGACCTTGATGTTGCCAAGCACACCGTTATTGTCAGGGTGCCATTCTTGCTGTAGATTTGAGCGTAGTTCACTGATGTCTGGCAAGCCCGGCTCCAGGCAACTGCTGTGCTGTTTCTGAGCCTGTGCCTGAGCCTGTGCTGCGCTGGCTTGAACGCACGATCTAGAGGCTGCAGCAACGTCTTTTTGACTTGAGCTCCAAATCACCCTGGAATCAGCTTTGAGTTGCACGACAAGCCTCACCTTTTTGCAGCCGACTGAAACTTTTTCGTTTGTTGATGCGATTGCCTGCAGCAGTGTGTCTTGGACAGCGTTGCAGCCAAACTTCTGGTTGCCTGCAGACTCAGCAGTGAAGCAATTGTTGGATATGCATACTGAAAAGGAACAGAAGTGGATAACGACCGCTGCTTTACCTGCAAGGCCGCTGTTTGCCACAACCAAGCAGGTCAAGAGTCGCGGGGCAGGCCATCGTCCGGCTCCAAATGCCACGCCGTTGGTTAGTTATGCTTCGCAAGGAATAAAGATTGCCCTAACAGCGGAACTAAGCCGCAGATTTCGCCAAATGGACCGTGCGATCTAGTTTACTGATCAGGAGATGAATCGTCTGCTCTACCTGTCTGCAAGACAGAAAGTGCAATTCGAATGCGCGTAGATGAGGCGTCCAAATCAAACCATGCACAAGCGAGCAAGCCTGATGAGACAAGCAATTGTACGACAGTCATGCAGTGGGCAGCAGACCCTTTGTGAAGTGTTGGACAATAAGTCCATGAGAATCGTATTGGTAGGGAAAGCATGAAATACTGATCATATGATGCATGCCTGCATGACAGTCAAAGCTGAATGACAGCTGGCACACTGCCGGGCTGCGCAATTGCAGCAATGACTTTGCCTCCTGCAGGCCGAAAGAAACTCATTCCTTTCCGGTTATGGTACCAAGGTAAATCATATTTAGCAACGCAGCAGCCCATAGCTGCTATATGCTGCATTGACACTCAAGTATTAGGTGTAACCCAGCTTCCTTGGCTAAGTGCCCCAGACATGAATTTCGGTGCAGAATCAGTGCTCCAACGCTGAGAGGCTCAACAGTAAATGTGGTTGAAAGCCATCGAAATGCAAATATGCAATGTGCACTCAAACAAAGGTGAAGACACAGTCAGCAGCAGTCAGTACTCAGAGCTAACACTCAAGCTTCAGTGTGCTGACTTTATAGGAGCAGCAGCAGCCACTTGGAACATCGTGACAGCTGCAGTGCTTGTCATCCAAGGCCTATCTGTGAAGCTAGCCTTCATCCGCAATGCAGCTGCAAGTCAGCTTCTGACACACTGCCAGCTGTCTGGGCACAACTCTGCCAAAAAACTGCAAAACCAGCAAAGATGCTACGCATGCTGCTATGAACATCAGCAAGAGTCATTGTGACACAGATAGGCAAGGTAGCAAACCCAACAAGGCAGCACCAACAGCAGCAGCAGCAGCAACAGCTGCAAGTGTGACGTCGTGAGCTTTGCAACAGCTGCAGCAGCAAACACCAGCTACAACTGCGCTGTGACCGTAGCAATACTAGCAGTAACATGTCCCGCAATGCCACACAAATGACAGCAGCAGCAGCAGCAGCATGCTGCTTGCAGACATTAGCAGCCACAAACATGGCAGCGCTTGGTGAATGGCAAAGACTGTGCCAACAGCAGCACAGTCAAGCAGTCAGCATTGTTACTCTTCTGACAGGCCAGAAGCACAACTTACAGTTATAACAGTAATGTTTATCTGATGTTGCAACGTGTGTCACTTTGATGATAGCCTTGACTGGTGTAGCAACAATGGCAGATTGGCTTGCAAGGTTACCTGAATGCACGGGAAACAGGATGGTGCCTACAGCATGTGTGATGAGATCTTGCATTGGAAGGGCGGCTTGACTGGAAGCAGACTAGCTCAGGGCCCTTTCCCTCAGTGCTCCTGCCGCTCACATGAGCAAGTTCTTGCAATGCCACCTGTCAAAAAGGAAAGGCACTGTCAGCAACATCAATAGATATGCAAATGCTCAAGTCAATAAGGAGCATGAGCCAAAACATGAGCCACACAACACAAGCCAAAACATCAGCCAAAACTGTAGCGTGGCGATTACAACATATACAGCAGCAACCAGCACTTGGAGGTCAGAGCAGTTGCTGCTCACACACATATCCAGTACTGCAGCCTGCTGGTTGTATGAATGTCAGCAACAGCAGCAGCAGTGGGCAGCAGCAACAAGCGCTTGGAACTTCAGTTGCACAGCAGATCTTTGCAACATGAGAGCAGTTCTGGTAGTGACAGCAGTTGCAGCGCTCATTTGAGCTCACATTTGCAGCAGCTGCAGAGCAGTAGCATTGCAAGCACAGGTACAGATAACACCTGTCACAACACAATCAAGAAGGAGGATTATATGTTAGCCACCTGGCGTGACAAAATCCTTTCAAGTGCTGACAGGAGGCTGTGACCTGCCATAAACGGTCTAAGCAGCATAGCACTGCCCACAGCAACTTTAATACAAGCAATGAAGTGTACCTGTGAGGTGACACATCTTGAAAAGACATCTATCTCCTTTGCCTATCATCAACGTGAAGAGCGTCGCCGAATGGTGGCTGTTCCCCTGGACAGAACTCATGATATCAAAGCTGGACAGAAACCATAATGTGTCCCACAAGGTGCATACAAGCCTTCAAGACAACACAAGTCAATCAAACTTTTGCATGACTCTCATCCATTCAGGGCACAACAGACATTGAGAGGATTCAACGCAAACAAGCAAACGTGAGCACATGTGAACCCACCTGCATCATGCAATCAGATCTTACAGTGACATACCAATGCACAGAAAGACTCTGAACTTGCACAATTAGGTTAGCAATGTGCTATGCAACAAAGGCTTGGCAATTGCTGTTGCTTTTAGGCCATCTTAAAACGGTAGCTCACCTTCATTTTGGGTTGTGTCGAGTGCGATCTTTGATCGCCTGAGCCCAGCTGCCACGCACAGCATTCACCCACCAAACAACCTGGTGAGACTTGGAAGTGACTTGAGCTGGCGTCAATTCGTTTTTGGCAAAGTCCCACTCTTGTGAAATCATGGGGTACCGAATGTCCAAGGAGTTGCATTTGCATACTTGCTTGCCATCACAATATCGACACCCTGCAGCTAGCTTGCTAGTACGACTATTAGGATGCATTTGGTACCGATGCAGTCGTCCCGCAGGGCATTTCTGACATACCCAATGCACACGCTTATGGCTCCCAAGGGTGGTGCTGTGGGGATGAATGCCATCCCCAGCATTGCGCTCATAGTCCCACTCAAGCAGCAACGCATGATGTACTGCTTCAAATGTGGGTTGCTTTGTTTTGACTGCCTTAGCTCTACTACAGCGCGGGCAACCACTGTCCTTTTCTACACGTGCTCCAATCTGAGCTTGCCACTCATGGCTGCAGATCTGACACTTCCATTCAGCCCGAAGACTGCTGCGAGCAAGTGTCTGCTCTGGTGTGTTGCCGTTTTTCTCTTGGTTCCAATATCTGAGCTGTCCTGGTGCCTTGGTAGCGAGAGTGTTGTGCTGGCACAACGCTCTCCCTTCACAGTATGGGCATTTGGATCCTTTTGTACGATTGGTCACAGTTGCCTCCCAGACATGGGGGCATCCTGCTGGACAATTAGGGCATGACCACACGACTCTCCTGTGGCTGTACGGCTTGACCTTGATGCTGCCAAGCACGGCACTGTTGTCAGAGTGCCACTCCTGCTGTAGATCAGGGCGTAGTTCACTGAGATCCGGCACGCCCGGCTCCCGGCTCCATGCCTGTGCTGTGCTGTTTCTGAGCCTGTGCTGTAGTGGCTTGAACACACGATCTAGAGGCTGCAGCAACGGTATCTCACTAGAGCACAGCTTATTCTGGATTCAGCTTTAAGCCGCACAACAAGCCTCACCTTGTTGCACTTGACTAAAACTCCTTTGTTTGATAACGCTGTTGCCTGCAGCAGTGTGTCTTGGACAGCGTTGCAGCCAAACATCTGGTCGCCTGCAGACTCAGCAAGGAAGCAATACTCGGATATATGTACTGAGAAGCAACAGAAGTGGACGAAGACCACTGCTTTACCTGCAAGGCCGATGTCTGCCACAACCAAGCATGTCATGAGTCGCGGGGCAGTACATTGTCCGCCTCCAAATGCCACGCCGCAATTTCGTTAAGCTTCGCAACAACCAAACTGGACCACACTGGACAGGGGAACGTCAGCACTCTAAGCTGCAGAATTGCCAAATGGATTAGCTCTGATCAGGAGATGAATCGTCTGCCGTACCCACTGTCAGGCAGAAAGTGCGAATCAAAACTTGCACCAGCCAGCAAGCCTGATGAGACACACAATTGTACAACATTCATGCGATTGGCAGCAGACACTTTGTGAAGTAATGAACAATAAATTCACGAGAATTGTGTTGGCAGGCAAAGCACAACACACTGACGAGTCAAATTAAAAGCTGAAGTCATGCCGGGCTGCGCAATTGCAGCAGTTACTTTGCCGCCTGCAGGCCGTTTTGAAACAAAGCCAACCCTCTCCGTTCAAGGTACCATGTTTAGCAAGGCAGCAGACCATAGCGTCAACATTCAAGTAATAGGGGTAAACCAGCTTCCTGGGCTGAACGCACCAGACACAAGCCTCGATGCAATTTCAAAACATTGTTAGTCCAACGTTCACGAGGGCCAATAGTACATGTACTTCGAAGCCACCGCACTATACATAGGCGATGTGCACTCAGACAATGGCAAAAACACAGTCAGCAGCAGCAGCGATTAATACTCAGAGCTAACACTCAAGCTCCAGTCTGCTGAGTCTGTAACAGCAACGTCCCAATCAGTTGGAACATCATGATAGCGGCAATCATCAGTCATCAAAGACTGATCCATCAAGCTTGTCCTCATCCCCAAATCCAGGCCTGTCAAACCCGCTGCAAGTCAACTTCTGATAAACTCCTCTGACCGACTTTGCCACAAATCTGCACAACCAGCATTGTGAGATTTGCAGTAGCTGTAGCAGCAAACAGCAGCAGCATGTGTGCTGTCAGAAACAGCAGCAACAACATTTCCGGCAATGCAATGCACACAACAGCAGCAGCAGCAGCAGCATGCTGCATGCAAGCGGCAACAGCCACAGGCATGGCAACACTGGATAAATGGCAAAGACAGTGGCAACAGCAGTACTGCCAAGCAGTCAGGGTTGCCACTGATCTGTCAAGCCAGAAGCGCAACTGACAGTTGTAACAATGCTGTTCATCTGATGCTGCAACCTCTGTCACTCTGTGGATGGCCCTGACTGATGTAGGGACAATGACAGATTTGCTTGCACAGTTACCTGAAGGCACTTGAAACAGGATGGTGCCTGCAGCATGTGTCATAAGATCTTGCAAGGGGTGGGCACATTGACTGGAAGCAGACTGGCTAAGGGCCCCTTCCCTCAGTGCTCCTGCCGCTCACACGAGCCATGCCTTGCAATGCTGCCTGTCAAAAAATAAAGGCACTGTCAGCATCAGCAATATGCAAACGCTTAAGTTGACAAAGAGCGTGAGTCTGATAGTTATTGTGATGCATACATGCGATGTGCGCACAGCACAGCAACAGGACTAGCGTTAGTCATAGCAACAGCAGCAATGACCATGAGTCAGAGCTACAGCCAAAACTCTTGCATGGCGATTACAAATTGCAGCAGCGACAAGCACTTGGTGGTCAGAGCAGTTGCTTCTCACAGCCGCAACCAGCACTGCATTCTGTTGGTTGCATTGCGGTTCTAGTGGTAGCGGCAGATGGTGCGATCCCCCATGCTCACAGTAGCTGCCAAGCAGCAGCAGTGCAGACATAGGTACAGATAACACCTATCTCAACACGACAAAGAAGGAGGATTGCATGTGAGCCACCCAGCATGACAAAATCCTTTAGAGCGCTGACAAGAGGCTGTGACTGGTCAATGAACGTTTTAACAAGCAAAGCATCGCCCACAGCAGCTTCAATACAAGCAAGAATGTGTACCTGTGAGGTGACACATCTTGGAAAGGCGTCCATCTGCTTTGCCTCTCGTCAACAACCTGGTTAACATTGCCAATGATGTTGACCTAGACAGAAGTCATGATGTCAATCCTGATCAGAAATCATTATGTGTTCCACAAGGTGCGGAAAAGCCTTGGACACACTGTACATTGGACAGCACAAGTCAAACCACCAGATAAAATCAATAACTGTCCATGTTTCAGGGCAGAATGGACAATGAAAGGCTTTAGTATAAACAAGCAAATTCAACACCAGTCATTGCAAAGACAATGAAGTTATTGAAAAGTACTGTGACAATGTTGGTGATAAAACCAATGTGGTGAGCCCATCTGCGTCATGCCATTACTCACAATTTGTCTTGCAGCAACAAGCCAATGTACAAAAGAATTTGAGAGCTTGCATCAATGTGTTGTCGATGTGCTGTGCAACAATAGCTTGGCAAACGCAGGTGCATTTAGGCACCCTTGAATTGGTGAGCTCACCTTCATCTGGGATTACATCGAGGATCTGTGCGCCCATTAATCCTCTGAGCCCAGCTGCCTCGCACAGCATTCACCCACCAGGCAACGTGACCAGACCTGGAAGTGACTTGAGCCGGCGTCAGGTTATTTTCGGCAAAGTCCCACTCTTGTGATATCATGGGGAAATGGGTTTCCAAGGAGTTGCATTTGCATGCTTGCTTGCCAGCACATAATGGACACCCCTGCAGCGTACGATGATAGGGAGGCATTTCGTACCGGTGCAGCTGTCCCTTAGGGCATTTCTGACACACCCAATGCACACGCTTATGGCTGCCAAGTGTGGTGCTGTGAGGGTGAATGCCATCTGCAGCATTGCGCTCATAGTCCCACTCAAGCAGCAACGCATGTTCTGCTGCTGCAAACGTTAGTTGCTTTGCTTTAATTGCCTGAGCTCTACTACAGCGCGGGCAGCCACTGCCGTGTTCTACACGCGATCCAACTATAGCTTGCCACTCATGGCTGCAGATTTGGCACTTCCATTCAGCCCGAAGTCTGCTGCCAGCAAGTGTCTGCTCTGGTGTGTTGGCATTTTTCTCCTGGTTCCAATATTTGAGTTGTCCTGGTGCCTTGGTAGCGAGAGAGTTGTGCTGGCATACCGATCTCCCTTCACAGTATGGGCATTTGGTTCCTCTTGTACGGCTGTAAACAGCTGTCTCCCAGACACGAGGGCATCCTGCTGGACAATCGGGGCATGACCACATGACTCTCATGTGGCTCTGTGGCTTGACCTTGATGCTGCCAAGCACAGCGTTCTTGTCAGGGTGCCACTCCTGCTGTAGATCAGGGCGCAGTGCACTGATGTCTGGCAAGCCCTGCTGCAGGCAACTCCCGTGCTGTTTCTGAGTCTGTCTTGCCGTAGCTTGAACACACAATCTGGAGGCTGCAGCAGTAATGTTTTGCTTGAGCTGTAAATAATACTGTAATCAGCTTCAAGTTGCACAACAAGCCTCACCTTTTTGCAGCTGACTGAAACAATTTTGTTTGATGACGCGATTGCCTGCAGTTGTGTGTCTTGGACAGCATTGCAGCCAAGCATCTGCTTGCCTGCAGACTCAGCAATGAAGCAATACTCAGATATGCATACTGAGAAGCAACAGAAAAGGACGAAGACCGCTGCTTTACCTGCAAGGCCGGTGTTTGCCACAACCAAGTAGGTCAAGAGTCACGGTGCATGCCATCGTCCGCCTCCACATTTTACGCTGCTTGGTAGGTATGCTTCGTAGGAACTTGCAATTGTACAACGGAACGTCACCAGATCTACGGACCAGGAGATGAATCGTCTGCTCCGTGTTGCCGTCTGAGTAGAATTGCTGGCTGGTCAAAGCCCTCTCTCTCAATTCAACCAGCGAGCACCAGCGAGTAAGCCTGATAAGACATCCAATTGCACAACAACTATGCAATTGGCAGCAGACGCTTTTTGCAGTATTGGACAATGAATCCATGAGAATTGTATTGGCAGATAAAGCACAGAACACTGATAGTCAAAGCTAAAATTATGCCGGGCTGCGCAATTGCCGCAGTTACTATGCTGCCTGCAGGCCCTTTCAAAAGAAACTCAACCCTCTCTGGTCAAGGTACCAAGTGGATCATGTTTAGCAGGGCAGCAGCCCATAGCGTTGAATTCCAAGTACTATGTGTGAACCAGCTTCCTGTGCTAATTGCACCAGACATAAGCCTCGACGCAACTCAGAACTGTGGGTCCAGCGTTCATGAGGCCCAATAGTTCATGTACTTCAAAGTCATTGCAATATGCATATGCACTGTGCATTCAGACAATGGCAAAAACACAGTCAGTAGCAGCAGCAATGAATACTCAGAGCTTACACTCAATCTCCAGTCTGCTGAGTCTACAACAGCAATAGCACCAAACAGTTGCAACATCATGATGGCTGCAGTGCTTGTCATCAGAGGCTGATCCATCAATCTTGTCGTCGTCCCAAATCCAGACCCGTCAAATTCGCTGCAAGTCAACTTCCGGGAAACTCCCCTGACAGACTCTACCAAAAGATCTGCACAACCAGCAATGCTAAGAGCAAAATGCTAGGCATGCTGCAGCAAAAAAAAGTGGATATTATTGTGACACAAATAGGTAGCTGGCAAATCCGAAAAGGCAGCACCAGCAGCAGCAGCAGTGATGCAGCAAATGTGGCATTGCTGCAGCAGCAAACAGTAGCAAGACTACGCTGTCACAACAGCAACAGCAGCAACAAATTTTCTAACAATGCAATACGCACAAGGACAACAGCAGCAGCAGCAGCGACAATTGTGACAGGGCTTGGTCAATGGCAAAGACAGTGCCAGCAGCAGCACAGTCAAACAGTCAGTGTTGTCAGGCCAGAAGCATGAGTGACAGTTGTAAGAGTTTTATACAATGTTGCAAACTTTGTCACTCTGTTGATAGCCTTGACTGACGTAGGGACAATGCCACATTAGGTTACCTGAAGGCACGGAAAAAGATGGTGCCTACAAGATCTGTCATAAGGTCTTTCATTGGAAGGGCAGCTTGACTGAAAGCAGATTGGCTCAGAGCCCGTTCCCTCAGTGCTTCTGCTGCTCACATGAGCAATGCCTTGCAGTGCTGCCTGTCAAAAAGTAAAGGCACAGTCAACAACACAATCAATATGCAACTGCTCAAGTCGACAAAGAGCATGAGTCTGATGGTTGTTATGATGCATACATGCAATGTGCGCACAGAGCAGCAACAACACTAGCAATAGTCATAGGGACTGCAGCAATGACCAGGGCTCAGAGCTACAGGCAAAGCTTCAGAGTGGTGATCAAAACAACAGCAGCAACAAGCACTTGGCAGGTCAGAGCAGTTGCTTCTCAGGGTCGCACCAATGGCAGCAGCAACAAGGGCATGGAATGTCACCGCTATTGCAGTAGTGGCAGCAAATAGTTGCATTACCACAGCAGTTCTAGTATAAGCAGCAGGCGCAACACTCACAGTTTGCAGTAGCCATAAAGACAGTCGCACTGCAGATGTAGGTACAGATAACATCTACCACAATACAGTGCGAGCCACCCAGTGTAACAAGATCCTTCAAAGTGCTGACAGCAGGCTGTGAATTGTCAATAAATGGTCAAGGGAACAAAGCATTGACTGCAGCAGCTTCAAATCAAGCAACAGTGTGTACCTGTGACATATCTTGGGAAGGCGTTTATCTCCTTTGCCTCTCAGCAACGGCCTGAACAGCATTACTGATGATGTTGACTTGGACAGAAGTCACAATCTCAAGCCTGCACAGAAATGATGATGTGTTCCACAAGGTATACAGTGCATATCAGACTTTGACATTGAGGACAGCACAAAACCAATCAAACTTTTGCATAACCTCCTCCCAGTCATACAAGGCACAAAGGACACTGAAAGGCTTCAGTGCAAACAAGCTAATGAGAACACATGTGAGCCCAGCTGCATCATGCAATCAGCCAGAAGACGTCTTACAGTGACATGCCAATGTACAAAACGACATTGTATGTAACAAAAGCTTGAAGATTTAGGCACTCTTGAACTGGTAGCCCACCTTCATTTTGGGTTGAGTCGAGGGTTTGTACGCTCATCAATCTTTTGAGCCCAGCTGCCTCGCACAGCATTCACCCACCAAACGACCTGATCAGACCTGGAAGTGACTTGAGCTGGCGTCAGGTCATTTCTGGCAAAGTCCCACTCTTGTGAAATCATTGGAAAATGGGTTTCCAAGGAGTTGCATTTGCATACTTTCTGGCCAGCACAATATGGACACCCTGAAGGGTCATTGCGAGTACGATTATTAGGACGCGTTTGGTACTGGTGCAATCGTCCCGCAGGGCATCTCTGACACACCCAATGCACAGGCTTATGGCTGCCAAGGGTGGTGCTGTGAGGGTACATGCCATCCACAGCATTGCGCTCATAGTCCCACTCAAGCAGCAACTCATGATGTGCTGCTTCAAATGTCGGTTGCTTTATTTTGACTGCCTGGGCTTTACTACAGCGGGGGCAACCGCTGTCCTGCTCTACACGTATTCCGATTCGAGCTTGCCACTCATGGCTGCAGACTGGGCACTTCCATTCAGCCCGATGATGGCTGCCAGCAAGCGTCTGCTCTGGTGTGTTGACGTTTTTTGCCTGGTTCCAATATTTGACTTGTCTCGGTGCCTTGGAAGCAAGAGAGTTGTGCTGGCATAGTGCTCTGCCGTCACAATACGGGCATTTGGTTCCTCTTGTGCGGCTGGCAACAGTTGTCTCCCAAACATGAGGGCATCGTGCAGGACAATTGGGGCATGACCACATGACTCTCATGTTGCTCTGTGGCTTGGCCTTGATGCTGCCAAGCACAGCATTGTTGTCAGGGTGCCACTCCTGCTGTAGATCAGGGCGTAGTTCACTGATGTCTGGCGAGCCCTGCTCCAGGCACCTCCTGTGCTGTTTCTGAGCCTGTGCTGTGGTGGGTTGCACATACGATCTAGAGGCTGCAGCAAGATTATTTCACTTGAGTACAAGCTTATCCTGTAAGCAGCTATAAGCCGCACAACAAGCCTCACCTTTTTGCAGCTGACTGAAACTCCTTTGTTTGATCACACAACTGCCTGCAGCACTGTGTCTTGGACAGAGATGCAGCCAAACATTTGGTCGCCTGCAGACTCAGCAATGCAGCAATACTCAGGGATGCATACTGAGAAGCAACAGAAGTGGACGAAGACCGCTGCTTTACCTGCAAGGCTGTTGTTTGCCACAACCAAGTAGGTCAAGAGTCGCGGGGCAGGACATCATCCGCCTTCAGCTGCCACGCCGTTGTTGTTATATGTTTCGCAGAGTAGTATTGCACACTGAACCGCGGAACGTCAGCACTCTAAGCTGCAGAGTATGCCAGTTGGACGGTGCAATGTCAGCATCTGATGAGGAGATGAACCGTCTGCTCCACGTTCCTGTGTGCAAACCGCCAGCGAGCAAGCCTGATAAGACATGCACTTCTACATCAATCATGCGATTAGCAGCTGACGCTTTGTGAAGTGTTGGACAAAAAATGCCTGAGAATTGTAATGGTAGACAAGGCAAAAAACACTGAGAGTCAAAGCTGAAGTTATGTTGGCAGGGAGTATCATACTGCCAAGCTGCGCAATTGCGGCATTTACTTTGCAGCCTGCAGGCTGTTCCAAAACAAACTCGTGCCTCTCCCGTCAAAGTATCAAGTTGATGATATTTAGCAGAACAGCACCCCATACAGTTGACAGTCAAGTATCAGGTGTAAGCCAGCTTCCTATGCTAGTTGCACCAAACATAATGAATATCGATGCAGCCTCACAGAGTGCCTTGACGCTCATAGGCTCAATAGAACATGTAGTAGAAAGCAATCGAAATGCAAATATGCAATGTGCACTCAAACTGTGGTGAAGACACAGTCAGCAGCAGTCAGTACTCAGAGCTATCACTCAAGCTTCAGTCTGCTGTGTTTCTGGCGGCAGCAGCAGCAGCAGCAGCCACTTGACAGCTGTAGTGCTTGTCATGCAAGGCCGATCTGTCAAGCTTGTCTTCATCGCCAATCCAGATCTGTTGAAGCAGCTGCATCCAAGAATCTGTGGGCTGAAGCTATGTAGAAAGAGTTCAACGGTCGGGCATGACAGTGGATTACCCTGCGTAGGCAGCAAGCAGCACAGCACACCACACCATTGGCCTGCTGTGTTCAAATACTTCAGACGTTAGCTTTTGTCTGTTGTTGGTGGCAAGGTCTTCCTTGATCAGAAAGCTAGTCATCAGCAGCAGGGGCAAGCTATGTATCCTTGAATTCGTTATGTGCTGTTTGCTCACATTGAGTGAGAGGTGTGACATAGGATCATCTGAGGTAGACAGACTGGCGTCCGACTTTCCCGCAATTGAATTGAAGACTGCTACTTCATCAGGTCATTGGTAAATTATTTCAGACCTCTAGTATGTATGCTGCGCATGTCAGCTTAAACAGATGAGTCTCCCTAAAAAGTCAGCCATCTAAGATGGTATATAGGCTGCGCTGCTGGCATACAGGAAAACCAATATCCTGTGCTGATTACTTTGTCTTTTGCTGCAGGCCGCCTTCTCTGACTTGATAGTGCAATACGTATATTGCACATACTGCACATGTTGAGAGTCTGCAGCTTTTGGACTGCACACTGTTGCTGCTGCAGCTAGATTCTATCTGCCAAGGATCTTTGTAGCCAGAACGCTATATATTCTGGACGCGGTGTGTGTGTATTCATACACAAAATGCAATACCCCTATGATCCAGGCATTTTCCCAAGCTCTGCAAATTAGTGTATCCTTGGGAAAGTGTAACTGAGATCCAAATCTATCAAGGATACAAAAAACGTCCAGGAATCTTGTGTCAGGTTCAGATTTCTTTCAGGAAGGTCTGTTTTAGGAAAGCTCACAAAGGCTGCCCAAAACATCAGGCGCTTGCTGAAGCCAATGCTTGCTTGTCACGCTTGCACAGCATAACTGGTTGTTGCAAGCCCTCGGCTTGACCGATGACACAAGCTAAGATGGAGCAGCAAATAAAGCAGTGGACTGGGGACAAAACCGCAGACTATGGAGCACTTTGTAACGATCTTGCACAGTTGAAGCTGCAGAAGGTAACTGCGTCAACAAAGGTCGCTGGGAGCAATGTATGTCGCAACGTTTGGCTTCACGGAACACTGCCTCAGTGGCTTGTGAATAGCATCCCAGCCACAGTTCACTGTGATCACTGTGAACCCAGGTAAGTTGTTGACGTCCGTTTGCTATCAGGGAGATATCGCAGAGGCACAGCAGCTGTTTCAAGAGGCTCTTCAAGTCACTGAACAGGCGCAGGTCCAAGCTGTGAACAGTGATGTGTCAGACGATGACTGGGAGTCTAGTAAGCTCAGTGCAGGCTAATGGCTATAACAACTATTCACCAGAATGAAATGCTTGTCTGGTGCTTTCAGGCTGGCAAAACAACTTGCAGCAGTTGCAGCAGCCACACCGTGCCCTCCCCAAACCAAAAATTAAGCAAATACCCACTGCCCAGCATGTGCAGCCATCTGCCAACTTGAGCAAAAGTCAGAAAGAAACAGATCATGATGATCCAGAGGAGATGACAGTACCCTTCGATGGCGCTCATCTGCTGGAGTGCTATGGCATGACGCAGTACGACACAGTGCTGAGCCTAGAAAGGTTTTTGCAACAGATGCAGTGGAGTTCTGTCTGTCCTGTTGTCAGGTACATACAATGCTGAGTTCCTGATTGCCAGAAGCAATAGCTTTGCTCTTGTTCTGCATGTCTGAATATTCATCTGCACTGCCAAAAGATGTGATACAGGCTGGACCCTTTCAAATCATGTGCTGTTTTGCACAGTGCTTGTTGCATGTTCTCCAAATGTCCATCACAGCAATGCAGCTTGCAGCACAGACTCTGGTTGCACTAGTCCATGATGTGCTTGGTCGCTTCAGATCCCAAGCAGGCTAGGTTTTGTCCCCAGCAAGCAGCGCTGTGCATTCTTGTGAGGCTGTTGTACAAGCTGAATGCATCACAGCTGCCAGCAAACTTTGCCGAATGTCGCGGTTGTTAACATGCTCTTGTCTCCCTGACAGGTCTGTAGATGACACTCGTTCTGTAATTGTATGCGCCAATCCTGCTGATGCAAGGAGCCTTTTGCATGCAAGCAGTCAGCCCTCCTGTAAGTGGCAGTTGCAGCCTTTTGACAAGGTGATCACTGCCGCCCTCATGACATGCCTGCAGTCTGAATATCTGGGTGTGCAGTCTGTATATAGGTTAGTCTGCATACCTGGCTGTGCAGTCTATTTATGGTTCAGTCTGCAATGCTTTCTGCAGAGCTGAGACTGTGCAGCAGGCCTGTTGAGATGACTATGCCAGACCACTTCCATGCTTGGCTTGAACCCCATGGGGTGCCACTCCACAGCATTTTGCTTTGAAATGCTGGCCCATGGGAGCATCACTTGCCTAATTAAAACCTGCAGCATGTAACATTTCTTGTGCTGACAGAAAAAGAGAGTAAGCACACATACAGCAGATCTGCTTGTCACCAATGCTCAGCAGCAAAAGCATGACATGTATATATGGGTCCATACATGAATGACTAAGACGGTTTCTTGCAGGGTTGTGCAAAGTCGAAAGCTTTGAGTCCTGGCGAGCTGCAGCCCCCACGAATACGTCAGAAAACCAGTGCTGCTGTGGCCAGACGCCTCATTGGAAACGCTCTCAGCAATTCTGCTGTGCATGACAAGGTGAGCTTGTCATGCTGCCCCTCAGATGCTGTCCTCGTCTTGTATATAGTCATGACACCTGTCAACAGTGCTGCATCAGATTGCAAGGAGGCTGAGCTAGCACTCACTGAACATGGTCTCACTGCCTGAGCAAAGCATGATGCATGCTCTCTGGCTTGCACTCTGTTCCTGTGTGCTTTGGCCTGCAACACTCAGCAAACCATTGTGCTATGCACGCTGGCGCACACAAGATTGTCTTTGTATCTTGACGATCACAGCGATACTGTACTGTTCTGCTAGACTGGAGAGCTGCAGCTGAAGGCTCAGAGGGAGAAGAAGAAAGCAGCCAAGGCAGAGAAGAAGAAGCAGCTGGATGCAGCTTGGGGTGATGACTGATACACTGCAATATGAATCATGACCTTGCCTGGTTGGCAGATATGCGTATTTGCTGAAGTGACCAGAGACTTTGCGCATCACTTGCCCGCCTGTTTAATGCTGATCAATTTCATCGTTTTCCAAAGTTGTCAATGTGGAGCCACATGTCGCAATGCTACATCAAGGTGGATTTTATCTTGCTTACCAGGTCTGCATGACTATCCCTGTGATAAAAATTTCTACCTGCTGTATATACTCACATACTAGAGCCATAGCATGCAGTGAAAGTTTGATTCTTACATTGATCAGTGGCCAACTTGATCCACGTGTACGAGATAGCGCTTTGTGCTACTCATAATTATGTCTTATTGTACACCAGCCAACTCAGCTGTCAGTTCTCAAGTGTTGACCTGTATTGACTGTCCACAGACAAAGCGTTTGCATCCAGCTGGGCCATTTAAACTCAAGAAGCTTGTGTACTCTTCCCCAAGCTCTATTGCGCAAGCACAAACGCTGGGTGAGACTCAGCTGAAAGGCAACCTCTAGTGCACAGCCTGACTATCCGAGTGAATGGCTAGCTTTTGTTTGCTTTGTTCTGCTTAGTATGTCTTCTTGTATTCATTGCCTGTAGGACCGTTGGGGGCAACAGATGCTGAGTCAGCCGTTGAGTAGTTGTCCACTGGCCTGTTGCCTCCATAGTTGGATGGGGTGGAAGTGGATGTCGATGCTCTGGGGATCTTGTTGACATATGGTGCACCATACTGGGAGTATGCCTGCTTGCTCTGGGATACGACCTGGTTGGCAACTGAGTCAATCTCGTGCTTCCTCAGCTCATACACCTTGGGCAGTGTGAAGATCAAGAACACAACTGCAGCAGCACCACAGGCTCAGATCTCTGCATAGCAGATATCTCATCCATTTGTATGATGGGTTTACAATTGGCATAACACCAAAGCTGGATCATACTGACCTGTGTATCCCAGACCCAAGGTTGAAAAGTAGTTGCCAATTTTGGCAACAATGTACAGCACCACCGCTACCTGTGTCATCAGTCACACCCATGAACTCTGTTTTGTCTTTGTACAGAAATTTGCCAGCCCAAAAGCATGTAGCAGATACAGCCTGCAATCACAAATCCTACCTGCACTGTAAGGACAACTTCTTTGCCCAAAATCAGTCTTCTAGTGAAACCTGAAGCAACATCATCAGTCAGACCGAGGTGACAGCAGCAGCAGGCTAGCACAAAACCTTGCACATGCCCTCTTACCAAGCAGCTGGTTGATGCCAGATGTCAAGTCTTGAGCATAGCTTTTGCTCTGGCTGTCTGAAATTCCATGCTGAAGTATGGCTGGGATTGGCACGCCGGGTCTGCAACGGGGTTCCAAACATTTAGCGCGACTGGTCAATGGGACTGAAACTAATAGCACGACCGCAGGTGTCCTGTGTCGACCGATCAACTTACTTGTTGATGAACTGTGCGAGATTGTTCCAAAGGAAGGTCAAAACCACAAGGAACAGCAGCACATTGGCAATGAGTGTCAACAAACTGAATCGAGACCACTCAAGCAACAGGTACAGCAGTGTGATTCCGGCGAACACGCCTCCTGTCTTTGCAGGATCCCTCCACAGCAAAAGGGCCTCCACTGCAATGAAAAGACCACGCTCAGTGAGGCTGCTGTTGCCTTGCACGATTAGCCCCGACAAATGGCGAAACTTACGATCGTTGTCCACAGGAAGAGACACGCGCTGGCGCTGTCCAACTTGAGACATGGTGTGCTGATGCGTGGGTTAGGTCTGACTGATGCAAACGGAGGCAGCCACAAATGCAGCGGCGATCCCTTAGATGTCTTTGCACGGTTTGGATGCTTAAATCTGCGCAAAAATGGCTGCGCGACTAAACTTTGGATAGACTTACGCAAACACGGTACAGCCAGTGTTGACTTCCGACCAGAAGGAGAGCGGCTGGCCATCCTACAGTACATAAGGCGGCAACATATCGACCGGTCGACCATCTTCTTCACGATTTAGTCTGGGTCGCTAATGTAGCGCAGCACGCATCGAGGTTGCTCTCAAGATATGTGTCATCAACTGTGACATACATGCGTTATCAAACACCACATGACGCAGCTTGCATGGAGCGTATGTAGCAATCAGCTGGCGAGCTTTTCCTGTTTGAGCCTGTTTGATTGCGGAAATGTGCAAACAATTGGTGCTGTTCAGCATGCAAGTACAGGACCCACTAGAGGATTCAATGTTGTTAGCTAAGCCTGCCTCTGGTATGGAAGGTGGATATAGCTGGTGGATATAGCCCATGCCGTTCATTAAGCTTTGACCTTCCTGCTGAAAAGGTGGCATACGATGCTGCTTCAAAACTGAATAGTGTATAAGTTCCTGATCCCCTAGAGCCTCATGCAGCCATCTAAGCAGCCAGAGCGACTTTTGGGTTCTTGAATCCCTGTTGTACCATGATTGTGTCCTTCAAGATTATCTCCAGCTGGTTGATGCTGTCCAGATAGAACGCCAGCCTGTGGTCTGCAAAGCTGTACACATGCATGTTGACCTTATCTTTTGGGAGCAACCCTCCTTGGTCACTGTCGTGCTCCCAGCTGCTAACATGCAGTGTAATTTTTGCATTGGACTCCTTGACATTGCTCAACAGCCTTTGTTGCATGACCATCATTTCATCAGTACCTAATGCAGGTCTGATAGAAGACACTGTCAGATCCACCTGCATATGCAAACATATCCGGGTTTAAGCGATCCCTGAATGTAGCATTTCCATGGGCATCAAACATCACAGTTTGCATGATGTCAGCGTGAAGACGTCCTTCAAGCTTGCCCAGCAACTGAGCAGACGTTTCAAGGCAGTATGAACATGCTAGAATGTGACATATGCAATGACATGGTTGCATACAGCAGCAACAGCACGCACAGGCATGACCATTCTAGCTCTGACCAGCACACCCACTACGCAAAGTTGCATTGCTATAGGCAGCGTTGCAATCAGCACTTCAATGTGGCTATCTGTGGACAGCCTCAAAAAAGAAACAGTGTGTGGTGGCAGCTACTGTTGACGTACAACATCTCCCTAATGCAGAAACGTGCTTTTACTGTCTCCACGCGTTTCTGAGTTTAGGTTTCCGGTGTAGAAATGATGTTTTGAATTGAAGTAGACGTTTTGGGGTTGAAAAGAGCATCATGCCTGCCTACCTGTGGACTGAAAGCCTGCACAGCAGTGGCAAGGGGGGAGAAAAGCAGAGCAGCAGTGGCGCCCATGCTGTCCCCCACCATCATCACACGCTTGTACTGCTCTGACACCTTCTTCAGTCTGTCGTAGTAGTCATAAAACCGCTCATCCCCACCTGCAGGACATACCCATGCGCTGTCCCTGAATCCTGCTCATTGTGTTTTCCTGTAGGGCTGCAAGGCTAGCATGGGTAGCTGTAGTCTGTCTACAGACTGCAGCAGGATCTATTTTGCTTTGAACTTGACACTAGCAAAGGCTTCACCACCCTCAAGCCAATTTGCCATGCATGATTTGAATGAGTCCAGCTGATCTACAATAGCTTCCGTTTTTCATCAAAGATCAGCAATTCATATGTCTGATGAATTCTGGATGTACCAACAGAACTCAGGTAAAGCATCTGTGGCCGATTTTAGCCACAATCGGATTGTGATCACAAGACGAGCAACTTAAACATGTGGCGATGCTACTTTAGCTGCTGGCCTCTGTCAAAACTGTGCTAGCGCACATGATGCTAGCGCGCATATTACAATACGTAAAGCACAAAGGGAAGTGACTAACCATGATACCATGATCTGGATGGGTCCACAACATACAGGGTGTCAAAGCACTGATGGGCAGGCTCAGCCATGCCATCGTACACCTTCCTCAAGAGCCCTCCCCAATTGGGAAGCCCTGGGGCACTTGCAAATGCTACCACCAGTAATCTCTCTCCCTGTAACAGCATATGTACATGGTAAGCAGATCAGGACAATGCATAGCCCTTTTCACATCTGAAACAAGACTTGATTCCCCTCATTCTAAGTTTTGAAAGGGTATGCAGGCAAAGTGGCTACCTAAAGTGAGGGATGCCCTATCCATCAGAAGGTGAGGTAAGCCTGTGTATGATAGGCCAGACCTGAGGAGGGGCAAAAAGATAGACTGCTATGCCCTCACACCGATGGCAGAGATCAACATCATGTCACTGTTGCCTGTTGCGCTCACAAACGGTGTATCTGCTCACACCAGAGTTGATACTTGGACATGTTGTGCCAAGGGGTGGACAGCAAGCGGTGGCTAGTCACCTGAGTTTCATCCTCTGCAAGTCCAGAATGGTTTGTTTCTCCGTAATGTAGCTTGAAGTAGCCTATACCGTGACCGCACACTGCACCTACGCGCACCTTCTGAGCAGCTTCCACTAGCCTTGGCTCTATGCCGTCCACCTGCATGCCAGTGTGTGCACAATCAGCCTCAGCAAGTTGCATAAGGGCTTGGCAAATTGGCATCAAAGCATGCAGCTTGATTTCAATGTGCAGAGGTTGCCATTAGACATTTGACATCAGGGCAAAAAAAATGCATTTCCAGATGCAACATATGTTACAGCAATGTACAGCACCAAGACACCACACACCTCATGCTGCAGAGTGCATCTTGCAACATGAATCTGACCTGATCGGCATCTAACCCAATCTCTCTGAGATCAGGAGGATGCTCTGAAGCCAGCTGGCGCAACATTGGCACCAAAGACTGCGGATGCAGAGGATTGCCTTCCAGCCACATGTCTGCAAGGTTGTGAAACATCTGAGATCAGAAAGGTGCCTTGACTTCAGCTGGCCCTGTACCGTACTTGCCATGCACAAAGCAAGTTCACTGAATAAGCATGTGCTGAGCTGAGATTACAGGCTTGATCTGTGCAAGCAATGCCGGGCAGGCTGTAAGGGCATCAGGCTGTGGGCGAATACACAATACCGAAAAAGCGCATTTAAAAGGAGCATTTGCATACGTTGACAAGGCCACATAACTGCATTGACAGACAAACAGCATTGACAGACAAACAGAGTAAGGAAACAGCTAGACAGAGCACATCATAGGCCAGGGCAGGGTGCACAGCACAAAGCACACACGATGATATTGCGGTACAGGAGCTGAGGAAAAGATGCAGAGATTGTGGCACAAAACACAGGATAATCTGCACACTGTTGATGCCTAAGGACTGATCAGAGGCAGCTTGAGCTGTGCAGCTGCTTGCTGAACATTCACTTGACTTGACAAAAGCATAAGTTAAGATAAAGTTAAGATAGAATGCAGGGAAGGGAAGGCTAAACTGCAAAAGGCAAAAGAAGTTGGCAAAGGGCAAAAGATATAGGGCAACAGGATTTCAGAGGGCAAAGGGCAGTCAGCTCACGTCTGATGGCAGGCAGGTCAAGAATATCAGCAGGCAAGCTCTGCAAGTGGTTACCATACGCCCACAGCTGCTTCAGTGACGCCAGACCGGCCATGCTAGCAGGCAAATGCTGCAAGTGGTTGTCTGCCACACTTAAGCTTTCCAGAGCCTGCAGAATTGCTTCACAACATAACGCATGCAGCATCCTTCAATTGCTATATAAACCCTGCACTTGAGCATGTTCATGCTGCAGTTTGACTGCACAGGGCACTGAAACAATAGCAGCACATAGCCAGTTGTGTCAATGACTGCAAGTCGTCCTGGACCTGTGTCAACAAGCATGCAGCATGCTGGCCTGGTCCTGAACTCCAGTGCAAGATGGAGCTAGTACAATGCATTACTCACCATTTAGGCTCAGTGCCCAGATGCAACTTTCATCAAGGCACTGCAGCGTATAGGAAGGACTTTGCAGTGCACAGGGTCTAAACCATGTGACACTGATCAAATGTAAGGTTGCAGGCAAAGCTCACATAGGAGGCAATGGACGGCACTCACTGTCAGGTGGCATAGCTCATTTGGCAGCTCTGATAGCAAATTCCCTTGCAGATGCAGCTCTTGCAAGTTGGTCAATTGCCCAATCTCTGCAGGTATCTGTTGTAGCTGGTTGCCATGCATCGTCAGTTTCTTCAACGCACCTGCTGGCAGATAAAGCAATACTGGTGTGTTGGTATTTAGGTCATTGCTGCAGTGAACATACTGACATGCTGACATGTGTTGCAGCAGGGCTGGTGCAATCTTGCATGAAGCCAAGCTGCCCCAGCACAAGCTTGACTGCAGGCACAGAGCTGCTGTTGTATTTCACAGTGCAGCAACCTGGAGCTCCCGTAAGTCAATAAAAAACATGCAGAATCCTCGGCACAAAAAGCAGAGCAGGCAGGCAACAGACACAGCAGAACACCATGTAATCAGGCTGCCAGTCTGGTTGCCAAGTAGCCCTGCGTTTTGCTCTGCATGGCCTGGTGTGGGTTGCATACATGAGCAAACATGCCCATGAACAAGGATGAATGGCATGCTCCGCACCTGTGTCACGCATGCCAACACATCAGGTCACATATACACAAGCTTGTCACGACACGCTGTAGGGTGTTGTGTGCACAGTTTATTGTTGAACATGATTCAGAGTACAATGTTGTTAAGTGGAGATTGAGCTTACTGAGGGCTCCCAACTCTGCAGGGGCTTCTGTCAGCTCATTGCCCTGCAGCCCTAGGTCTTTCAAATTTGCCAAGCCTGATATGGATCTAGGCAGAAACCCTAGCCTATTTCCCACCAGGGAAATGGTGTGTAGTTTGTTCAGGTTGCCAAAGTTGTCAGGCAGTGCCCTTAGAAGGTTCCCATGAGCCCAAAAGCCCTGAATTTGCACACAACTTCCCTTTTAAGAGACCAGTCAGACCAATACCATGTCCCTGCAGGCTTTCTCTGTATTCATGCAAGTGTATATATGGAAGATGCAGGCAGCAAGGCAGTATGGCCAACAACTTTCAGCAGTTTCACGGCATCAAGCCTGGGGAGCGAGTCTTCAGCGGAGAAATTTTTGCAGTCATGGTGATCTGTGTGTGAAGAAGTAGCTATCAAAATTACCTCAAGTTCAGTAAGGTCACAAAGGCTATCTGGCAATGACTCCAGGTAGTTGCCAGACAGCTGCAGCTTCTGTAGGTATGCCAGCTTGCTGATGTCATCAGGCAGGTGGGCCAGCTGGTTTCCAGCTAAGCTGAGCTCCTGAGCCACACAGAAGAAGAAAGCTGCTGAACAGACACTACAAATGACTAAATGCTTAATATCTAAAACTTTGGGGATCTAAGTTGAAAGGCAACTTCTTGAGATCATGGATGCAAGGATGCAAGACAGTTGATGTAACATGTGGCACAGCAACAAACATGATTTCAGATTATAAGACACTGACCTCCAGTCCCTTGAGGTTGCAGACCTCTGGGGGAACCTCTGTCAAGTTACAGTCGCTGAGATCCAGCTTGCCAGAGCTTGCTGCCACACTGAGTTTGACCATGACTTGCATGTTCATCTTGGCAGTCACCATTACCAGTCGAAGGTTTCTGGTACATGTGCATTGCCTTCTAGCACCTCTGTGAGCTAGAGGGTTCCATCGACAGGAGGTTAAACGAGACAGTCCTGAAACTGAGTAGGCTGTTTGGCGTTTTAGCTGACGCGCAGTTGACGAGCTTGAGGCGCCACACGCAGCAGCAGTGAAATGTATCTGCCTCATCGTCACTACGAGTCTGCAGCGCCTCGCGGTCTGCTGTGGACGCGTTTCACAGTCCAGATCGACCGTTGCAATAGAGCTGATCTTTACTTCAATTTGCTGCCACAGCGCCGGGCTTTGTTCAAAACTTCTCTGGCGTCAACCTCGCGCCACATTGGGGCGGTGAATTTACCGTCCGGCGAGGATTTGAAGTCCTTGCCAGGCTCTGTCAGTTGCCCTTGACCTGAAGACTTGCTTGCTTCCGGCCTGTCTTCGCTCTTTTCGAGCCACGTCTGCGCCACCGAGATCGCGACTGCAGAGCCCAAAATTCCAACGACAATGCCCCACATGAGTTGTCGCAGGATTCTCAGAACGCAGCGCACGAGAGACGTTCCGCAAGTTGTTCCGAAGAACCACTTCTCCAGACATGGCGGCAGCAGTCGAGACAACTTTTGGGCGTCGGCGGGTGACTGTGCGTCTGTGCGTACTGACTTAATACGTCTTACGTAGGGCATGATGCAGGGCGGCAGCGCATCGTGTCGCCCTTGACGTGATGGGACGCGTGCTCCGTCAAGCTCCGTAAGCTTGCTATGACTAGCACCTGTCCATATACTTTGATCCGATCGTGTGCGTCGCGCAGAAGCTTAGCGCACGCACATTAATCTGCGCTCGCACAATCAGCGTCCCTACCTGCACCTGTCTCAGTGCAAGGTCGAAACCAATATCAAATAACCGGCCTGCAATCAGCCCAGATCCTGAGACGTTAGCATATTCGGCCACTGTTGGTCTAAAGTCGGCTCGCTCGTTGCGGTGAAAGCGTCACACCCATCAGCAGCTACCAGCAGCCTTTGCGACCGCAGCCTTTGCTCTTGTCCGGCGCATAACCCTATTACAGATCTGCGTTGATTGCCCGCAAGCGGGCCAGTGGCACTCGACTTGGGCTATCAAGCCTTTGCATAGGTGCGGTTGGCTACTTACACCGTTCTGTGCTTGGTCGGCCTACTCTGGTATCGGGCTACTGTCTTTGCTGTCTTACCGGAGTTCTCTGTAACCGAGGCAGACGTGACTTCCTGCAGGATCGCCAAACAGGAATGAAGAGACTTAAGTCTTGGGGGAGCAGCAAGTCCAGCGCAAAGGCTGAAGCTGCAGCCAAAGCAGCCAACCAGTCATCTTCAGGCCAGTGGCCAACGGTGTCTACTGTTTCAGAAGAACAACCTGCCTTGCAAGGCTCTCAGCAGCAAGCACAGCGTCAGGCTGCGCCTTCAGACACCTATGTCAACTTTTCAGATGATGAGATCAGGGCCATGGAAGAGTCAGCCCTGGAGTATGCCATACAGCAGTCACAGCAACAGGAGAACAGGTAGCTCATAGCACGTTTCTTTCCTGCATCAGACCTAGCTTTTGCTTTTTGCAGGTTTTCTGATGCCATCCACTTCATATACGCCATGTCATAACTTGATGCCCGTTCAACTGCAAGAGGTGACAATGCATAACTGATATGTTGAGTGTCTGTGTTGCAGTGCAGCAGAGGGTCCATCAGAAACTGTCAGTCACCAGTCACCTGCCCATCCCCAGCTACTGCATGATCAGCTTCCACAGCCCTCACAGGCACAGCAAAACCAACCGCAGTCAGAGTTCCAGCCACAGCCTGTGCTGTCATCACAGCCCATACTGCACACACAGCCTTCACAACAGACACAGCAGGGCCAGCCATACTCGCCATTCCAGGCCAATGCCCAGCCTCTGCCAGAAACTAAGAGTAAGTGATGGAGTTGTCACTGTTGTGCATCTGAGGTTCTCTGCCTGTGCTCACCTCCATGTTTGCTGCAGTGCTGCTCACTTTGTCAACCTCAGACCCTAAGCTTACCATGATTGCTTGTGGGTATTCTCCACCGCATTACTTGCATCAAAGCACCAGATTGCATACAATTTGTGGCTCTGACAGTGACTCAAGGTACAATGTGCTGCTGCAGAGAAGGGCATGGGCAAATTCAAGTTAGGGCTTGGCCTCAAAAAGCAAGGTTCCAAAACCCTGTCTGGTGCTGATCCCAGCCCCAACCCAGGCAACCCTTACCCCATGGCATCTGGGGGTCACCATGCAGGCCGACTGGGATCACGTGATCAAACTCAGCCACCTGCTCAGCCTTCTCAGCAGGCAAATTCAAGTCATCCAGCTCAGCCATCTGGGTCAGCGGATTATCCAGATGAGCAGGCAGCTGTGGCAGCAGCTATGGCTGCCTCTGAGCTGGCAGCTCAGGAATCTGGGAGGCTGTCAGAGCACAGATCTGCTGGGCAGCAACAGGAGGAGCAAGCAATGCTGGATCTTGCTATCAAGGTCGGGACATCTCTTAAACCAATGCCTTCCAGCATCGTTTGCTGTATAGCACGCTGTTCATACTGCTGCCATCTGTCAGGCAAACACTCACCCCCCCCCATTTCCCTTTGGGAAGTGACTGCTATAAAAGCAAGCATGATGCTGGGCGGCGCACCAGTGCCTGCTGCCAGGAGTGTACATATCAAATTTATGTATACGTACACATGCATGTACACATGTATTGTGTATGTTTGTGTACATGCATACGGTTCCGCACTCCAAGCTGTGTGCTCTGATCATCATGCCTCTCCACAATGCAAGCCAGGTTCCAGTACTAAAGGTGTACATGAACTGCAGGAGTCTGAGGTGCAAGCAGAGTACGACAACATCTTGCGGGAGGCAAAGCTACTGAGAATGGACCTTCAGCATGCTCTCACTAAGTGCCTGGAGCACAGGGTATGCACCATGCACTGCTGCATTGGCTTCATGCATGCCATGACTGACTTTGCAAACACTGCGTTTGAATATTGCAAGCGTTTCACCCCCCCCACGCCCCCCCTCCCTTGCCTCTACCAGCCTAACTTGCAAACCAAATCAACTGACTCACAAGAAGTGCTGCAATGCTTTTACATTGATCCAGCAGCGGTACCTCCTTGTGCCTGTGCAGTAGGTTTCTCAATCAGAATCACAAAATTCTGTCAGTGCTTCAAGCTTCACCATCACAACTGTATTTGCTGTTTCTGCAGGTAAATGTTCAGCAAGAACACTCAGAGCTCAGTGAGCTGATGGGCGACTTTGGTCTGGACAACGCCAAGGGCAAGGGCATTGCAGCCGACCACGCCATAGAGCAGCAGTTTGCTCAGTCAGAGCACGATCTGCAGCAGGCCAATGAGCGAGTGACAGCTGTCAATGCTGCCATTGGCGAGCTTCAGGGACTGGAGGATTTCATTCGGACCACCAAGCCACCCAGGGAGGAGGCTGTCACGCTGACAGAAGAGATTGTGAGGCAGCTCTTGGAGAGGCTCAACTTCCTGAGATTGGACTTTGCTGTCCCAAAACAGGTATGGGCCTCAGTGGTGCTTGTAGTATAGTGATGCAAACGCAGTATGACAGTACAAAGTTGCAAAGAGCCTGCCTGGGTGGCCCGTGGTTGCGTGTGACAGCATCTTCAGCCATTGTGCAAAGAGCCAGGATGGCCCGGCTTGACACTTCCTTTTGCATTTTGTGACTTGCATGAGTGGTGTTGTTTGTCAGCACGTTGGCTATGTTTCACGCTTGGATGCACCATTTTGGATTTCTCACCATATGATGATGACAAGAAACATAGGTTTAGACTGAGTATGTATGTTGCTGCAGGCACCGGTTCAGAGCCATCACTCAGCGCCAATTGTTCACAGATTTAGGGAACAGCAAGCTAAGCCATCTGGGCCAACAACCCCCACAAGACCCACCCAGACACCCCCTCGCCCCCCCTCCATTCCCCCCATCGAGGAAGTCCATGAAGTTGAGGAAGAACAACCAGAGGGTAGCAGCTCAGGGGCTGCTTACAACCCCTTTGAAGATGAAGAAGCACCCGGACCTTCTTCAGCAACTTCTGACATTAATCAGCCCCAGCACGAGTCACATGCGCCTCAGTGGACACATCACAGTCAGACTTCACATGCGGCGAGGGACGAAGAGCAACAGTCGCTCCCTGAGCCCAAGCAGTCACATGTTCAACAAGAAGAGGTGTTCACCCCCGTCACCACTCCAAGACCAGAGCAGATGACTACCCCTCAGATTACTACTCCAGCAGCTGTTGCGCCTCCTTTCCCGCCAAGGTCCCCCAGCATGAACTCAGTGGCATCTCCTCGGGCGCTCAACAGGTTTGACTCACGCTCAAGTACCGAGTCAGCAAACGGCAACAATGTAGCCATGGCTCAAAGTAAGGAGCAGAGCCGGCAGCTGCTTGAGAAGGCGTCTCAGAAGCTGGCATCACTGTTGGTCAATGCCAACGACAAGAACTTTGATGCAACCAGGAAACCTGGAGATCCAGCTGTGCGCAGAGCCCCACAGGTACACCATATTCAGCATTTAGGGAGTATGGTTCAAAGTTCACCTTGAATTTTACTATCTATTTTCTTTCACATGTTATGTTTGTCACATGTGTGTTGCATCACAAAGGGCTTTGCCAGGCAGCAATGGTGTGAGCGAGTTGAAATGTTACACTTGTCATCTTTTCACTTGCTGCCACATGGCCCACTGCAAGGGATGACTTCTTGCCTGCTGTCCACTGCAAGGCTGATCTGCTACAAAATGCCTTCCCTGGACAGCTGCCTGACAGCAGCCTGCTGAATGCAGGTTGTCCACCTATACCAGGAGCTGCGTAAGATGATGGGTGATGACTTCATGGTAAGAGACATGAACAGTCAGGACAGCAGGGAGAGTATGTTGCATGGCATGCAGCCCTATCAGGCCCTCACTGCCGCAGATGAGCAGGCCCGCCAGAGAAGGCTTGCTGAGGACTACAATGCAGTCCAGGTATGGCGCGCTCCACTCTTGCTTCAGGCTGCTGTAAGGGTTAGAGTTTGGGGTGTGACGTGCAGTCTGAGGCAGAGTTGCATGCATGTGCTGCATGCTGCCTTGGACACTAGATGACAAAGACAGTGGATTGCCTTAGACGCAGGCATCTTTGCATGCCATATGAGCAATGTTGATGAAACACCAGCTGCCATGCTGTAAGACTATGGTGTAAGGCACTCCTGATATCTGCACCTGCTGACAGTCTCAGCCTCTGTCACATGTGATGTGCCCAGTGGGACCAGATTAGCAACAGCCGCATGATGCGACAAGCATCGTCATGGCTGTCCCAACAGCTTTGCACTCAGCAAAAGCACATCGCAATGGTAAATGTGTCGACCAAAAGCATGGCAATGTCAAATGTGTGGACAAAACAGCATGGCGATGTCGGAAAAAGCAAAACATGTGTGGTTGAACCTCAGGCTGCCAAGACAGATGCAGAGAAGCATGCAAGGCTGCTGACCAAGCTCAGCGCCCAAATCAGCTCAGCCAAGCTACGCAGCATGGAGGAAGTCATTCCCTTTGTGCAAGATGCTCAACAGCAGCTGTCAGTCCTCAGAGCTGATGAGGGTCTGACTGTGAGTCAGTTCGAGGCTTGGCCAAAGCAGAGGCTGGATGTGCTGAGAGAGGCTGCTGGGCAATACAGGGAGCTCAGCTACTTGCAAGTCAAGTACCAGAAGTGGATGTTGCAGCAGGTATGGGTCTTGTAATATTCATAATATTGGTGATTCTGATAGTAAAGTCACTTTCTGGCTCATGACGAGCTAGGCATGTGCGGGACAAGTCTTGTCTCTTCAAAGCAGTCTGTCTTGCGCATCTCTGTAAGGTTCACCCATTTGACAGTTTTGACAATCACACAATACAACATCATTATAGGTCTTGTACCCTGCAATATAGTGTGACTGAGTGTTGCATTTACTGGCATGGCTGAAATGCATGACCAGCCCTGTAGCAAAGGCTGACATGTGGGAGTACAGCAACGCGTTTCAGCATTACTTGTTTGAGCAGTGATGCTGAAAGCTCTGCTGTACTCTCACATGTCAGCCTTTCCTACAGGGCAAGTCATGCATTCTTCTTGCTGATGCACTTGTCTCATGGTCTTCAGGATGCTTCGTTCTGTCAATTGCCCAAACTTCATAACAGATCTTGTCTGCACAGGGTACATGTTTGGAGGAGGCAGCACGTATTGAGGAGTTTTTTGACACAGCTAGGGCTCGTGTAGAGTGGCTGTCAAGTCGACAGGAGATCACAGAGCGGCGTTTCACCAACCACGGAGTGCCCTGGGACAGATCTGTGTTCAAGGCCACTCGGCATGCCTCCTTGCACCTTGCTGTCATCTACATGTCCAGGTACAGCACTAAACTTGGCCTTGTTGATGCATCATACATATGTTGGCTTTGTTGCAGTCCACAGCATGGCGTGCAAGTTTTACATTGCTGCTTGAACTGAGGTCTGATTCAGAGATTCAGCAGCTGCATGTATATTATTTGGGTTTGTGGTGTCTGGGAGGGTTGTCAGCTCTCAACTTGCGCAGTGAGCCACCAAGAGCTGGTCAAGACGCCCTTGTGTGTTTCTGACGTTGCATGTCTAGCCTTGCAGGCTTTGCTGAGATTGTTAGATCTGTCATCTGCACCCTCTTGTCCATCTACAGATTTACTCCAGTCGAATGTTGCCTCAGAATCAACCCTTGCCTATGTCCTGCAGGATTCTGTTTGAGGTTGCCAACCTGGAAAGGTCCACTACTCTGAAGAATGAGGAGTGCTTGCTCTTCCTGGCAGACGCAGTACGCCTTGGATACAAAGCTCACCAGTTTGCTGGAGGGTTCACTGTGGACTCAGCTGAGTTGTTTGGCAAGGTCAAAAGACTCACGCAGTACTACACGCGGTCCATGGACCCCACATGGCTGAAGGACACCACCAAATTTACTAGTAGCGATCGGCAAAGATGGGACCATGTCCAGCGCAAATAGTTGTATTTATTAGATCTGAAAATCATCATCTGTATTGCTTTGGGCTCTCATGGAGTTGGTAGATGTGCTTTTAGTCAGTGGTCGTAGAGCAGACATTTTGGTTTTCGATCTAGAGGCATGCATGATACTCACAGTTTTGCCAAGAATTTGTGTGTAGCTGAAACACAAACTGCGGCCACCCTTATGGCGCATGCAAGCGGCAGAAATGTGTGAGCCAAAGCTGTATGTTAAAAGCTTATGGTCATCATCAGTTAATCAATTTGACACACCTGTAGTCCAATATGTCGTCCAAAGTAACGAGTTGCAATCTGACACCATGCAGCAAAGCCCTGCCAGGAGGCGAGCAGACTGGCAATTGGCTCACACTGAAGTGTGCTGTAACTTATGCATCAAACGGAAGACCGACAGCATGCTTCCCAACCAATTTGGATCAGAACACCATGACTCAGCAGTACTGACTCACACCGCAGTCCCCAATTGTGCCGCAAATTCTGGAAAATGTGCACACGCAAGTCTGGATCTGACAGATGTCAGAAACCCATGCAACAGTCAAATGTGCAACAAATTTTAGAGAATGTGCACACACAAGTCTGGATCTGACAGATGTCAGGAGAGGCTAGTGTTACAAGGTTGTGTGCGTGTGTGAACCAATCATTTGGCCTTGGCGGCCTCCTCAGCTGCAGCCTCTGCTGCCTTCTTGGCACGAGCACCCACCAACTTGGCATTGGTGCGCGCCAGACGCAGCTTGTAGTAGGCACGCTCTCCAGTCTGCACATGCACATTGCCACATCACAACCAGCAATGATGACTAGAGTCAACCAGACAAACGATCGCAGGTGCGGTACACTATGCAGCCAGCGGACACTCAGGCTCATATCTGCAACGCAACGCTAATGCCAGCAGCGCAAAAATGGGCATTCCTGCTCCCTGATCGATGCCGCTGTGCTCAATAGCAACACCCCTTACTGCTGCTGCCTCTACTGCTGCTGCTGACTGAGCATTTGAGTGCCTGTTGCTGACAACTGGTACTAAGGAAGCTGAATAGCTGTTCTGCTCCATGGCTTGGCACTGTTAATGTTATCATTTATTTTTGGGTGATCTTGTTATCAACAGCTACAAGGGGTAGAGTATATAGAGGTGGTACCTTGAGCTCTTCTGGGATTGCCACCAGTTCAGGCTCTGCCTTCTCGTGGACAATAGGGAGGACATGTCTGCCATCATGCTGCTGTACAGTGGATAGCTCCTCTGCTGAAGAGTCACCCTGCTTGGGCTTCTTGGAG
>JAABUK010000524.1_pt1 | contig 79205 bp, 84 predicted proteins | sample 5559141 | NCBI WGS metagenome assembly JAABUK01 (sample SAMN10711869, study PRJNA513367) | rock metagenome | isolation source: Antarctica rocks | place: Antarctica: Victoria Land, Pudding Butte nord | collected 2016-01-03
CACCCGCTCACCGAACTGATCGGCGGCACCACGACCACCGATCAGAGGAAAGGCGCACACGCTAACGACCTGCCAGCAACACATTCGGCGAATTCTAAGAAGGAGTCCAGTTAAGCAGATAAGCAGTACGTATGTTCCCATTGATGAAAGCGGTACGCGAGGTGGTTCCCGCTCCCGCGTTCCTCTCGCCTGCGGGGCTGATCGATGTGATGGCTGACTTGCATCGGGTCGAATCGGTGCTGGCCGAACGCAAGCTGGCAGTCATCGCGGCGTTCGCCGATCATCGGATCTGTGCGGCCGCCCGGGATGACCTCATTTGTGGCGCCGAGGTCGCCGAAGCGGAGGTGGGCGCCGCGTTGACCGTCGGCCGCGGTGAGGCGGCCCGATTGATCGGGCTGGCCACCGCCCTGAGTGACAGGTTGCCGCGGGTGCGGGCGGCGATGGCCGCCGGTGAGATCGACGCCTACCGGGCGGGGCTGATCGAGCGCGCCACCCGCAACGTGGCTGACGAATTCATCGCCGAAGTCGAACGTCAGGCCTTGGCGAAGATCCTCGCCCCGAGCGGGCCAGACGGTATCGGGCTGACCGGGCAACGAGCGCGTAACGCGATCGGCCGCATCATCGGGCGCATCGATCCCGCCGGGGTACGGGAGCGCCGCCGCCGCGCTATGAATGACCGGTACGTCGGGGTGTCGGCCGCTGAAGACGCGATGGTCAGCCTGTTCGGGTCGTTGCCCGCTGCCGACGGCCGCAAGTTCGACACCCGGCTGCGGGAATTGGCGAACACCACCTGCCCAGCGGATGGACGTACCTTCGAGCAACGCAAAGTCGACGCGCTGGGTGCGTTGGTCGACGGACTGGACTTCCTGCCCTGTGCCTGCGGACGCGAGGACTGCTCGCAAAAATCGCGCAGCGTGCCGACCCCCCGCAAACCCTTGATTCACGTCATTCTGCTCGGTTCCACCCTCGAAGGCATCGACGACGAAGCGGCATACCTCGACGGATATGGCCTTGTCGATGCCGAGCACGCCCGGATGCTCACCGATGACGCCGACATCGAATACGTCCGCGTCCCCGACGACGTCCACAACCGCCACGCCGACCACGCAAATGCCCCCAACGCCGACCAGAATCCGGCGGGCGCGGCCACCGAGACGACGGCGTCCGGAGAGCGGTCAAGCACTGCCCACGGTGACGACGCCGAACCGCTTGCCAGCGCACCGGCCCCGGCCGGTTCGGCCAGCACACCTACAGGTGCCGACGGATTGCCGGACTCGGCTTACGTCTACCGGCCGAACACAATCCTCGATGCCTGGATTCGAATCCTCTGCGGTACGTGTCAATGGCTGCACTGCGATGCCCCGGCGTGGAACGCCGACCTCGATCACGATCAACCCTTCGATCATCGTGATCCGGCGCAGGGCGGGAAGACCACCGCCGCGGACATGAAGGCCTATTGCCGCACCCATCATCGCATCAAACACACCGGAACCTGGACCGAGCACCACAACGCCGACCGCAGCATCGACTATGTCTCACCCACCGGACACCGCTACCACAGCCCAGCGACCGGCTACCTCGACCTGCTCGGGGTCAACCCCGACGACATCACCGATACCGGGCCCGGCAACAGCGCCCGGCGCCGACGCAACCGCGCGGAGGACAGAGCTGCCCGCATCCGCGCGGAACGCCGCCGCCAGCAGTCTGTCGTCGACCTCGCTCGGATTCGACATGTGCGCATCCGTACCGGCGAACGATCGCCGGATGACGACAAGGCCTGCCCCTTCTGAGGGGTACGGGACTACTCGCCGTCTGAGACCGGCTCCAGCAGGAACACTCGGGAGTCGCGGCCGGACATCGCGTGCTCCATCTGGTACCCCGGCCACACGTCGAGGAGCACGGGCCATAACCGGGCGCGATCGGCGCCGGTGGCCTGCTTGACCCGCACCGCCAGGGTCCGCCCACGGTAGACAACCTCGGCGGTGTCCGCGGCCATGAGGTTGGCCGTCCATACCGGGTGCTTCGGGTGCCCCCAGTTGGATCCGTTCACCAGGAAACCGTCCTGGTAGGGCGCGCAGAGCAAGTTCGTGGTGCGCGGCTGTCCGCTCTTGCGTCCGAGCACGGTCAACCGCAAGCCCGGCAGACCGGCGATGCGGAGCACGCTTAACCGCCCGCCCGTGAGCCAGGCGAGGAACGTCTCGATGCGAGGAATCAGCGGCTCGATCTTCATCAGCCATCGCTTGGTGCCGATAAACCGGGCCAAGCGGGCGAGCGGATTCATAGCCGAAGCGTAGGGGCCAGGACAAATGTTCCATGACAGATGTCACCGCGCAATCGTGACGGCTACACCGGCTAGCGTCGCGGCCCGCACCGCATGCTTGGCCCATGACTCAGACACCTCCCCCTGCCGTGGCATTGGACAATGTGCACAAGAACTTCGGTTCGGTCCGGGCTGTCGACGGCATGACGCTGACGATCCAGCCCGGCGAAGTGGTGGCGTTCCTCGGTCCCAACGGCGCCGGGAAGACGACCGCCATCGACATCATGCTCGGTCTTGGCAGGCCGACCTCGGGCACCGTGGAGATCTTCGGCGGAACACCCGACCACGCCATCTCCTCAGGTCGGATCTCGGCGGTGATGCAGACCGGGGGCTTGCTCAAAGACCTTTCCGTCGCGGAGACGCTGAAACTGACGAGGAGCCTCTTCTCGCACACCCGGGCCGTGGACGAGGTATTGGAGCGCGCGGGCATCACCGCGATCGCCGACCGCCGCGTCGCCAAGTGCTCGGGCGGTGAGCAGCAACGGCTGCGCTTTGCCATGGCGCTGCTGCCCGACCCGGACCTGCTGGTGCTGGACGAGCCGACCACCGGCATGGACGTCACCGGACGCCGCGACTTCTGGAACGCCATCCGGGCGGACGCCAAGGACGGTCGCACTGTGCTGTTTGCCACCCACTACCTGGAGGAGGCCGACGCGTACGCCGACCGCGTCGTCCTGGTCAGCCACGGCCGCGTCGTGGCCGACGGGTCCGCGGCCGAGGTGCGCAACCTGGCCGCCGGCCGGGTCATCACCGCCACGTTGCCCGGCACCAGCGAGGCAGAGCTGCTGTGCATTCCGGGCGTCGACGACGCGGAGATCCGTGGCGAGCGCGTCATCCTGCATGCCAAGGACTCCGACGTCGTCGCACGCCATCTGCTCACTGCCACCGATGCTCGTGACCTCGAGGTCACCTCGAAAAATCTCGAGGACGCCTTCATTGCCCTTACCTCCGACCCCGCCTCCCCCGCATTGGGGACCACGAAATGAGCACCGCAGCCACGACCACCCGCGACGACCGTCGGGTACCACCCCTGGGTGGCTTCAACCTCACGTTCCTGGGGATGGAGCTACGCCGTATGCTCCGCAACCGCCGAACGCTCGTCTTCGCGCTGCTCTTGCCGCCGGTCTTCTTCCTGCTGTTCGGCACCCAGGGTGACTACAAGACGAACTACGCCTATCCGCGCGGCAACATCACCGGCTATGTCATGGTCAGCATGGCGGTCTACGGCGCCATCCTGTCCACCACCAGCGGTGGGGCCATGGTGTCCGTCGAACGCGCCCTGGGCTGGAGCAGGCAGCTGCGGTTGACGCCGCTGCAGCCGGTGGCCTACATCGTGATCAAGATGTTCAACGCGATGTTGCTGGGACTCGCTTCCATTGTCGTGGTGTTCGTGGTCGGTGGATTCGCGGGCGCCGACGTGAGTACGCGGGTGTGGATCTTCAGCGGGCTCATCGCCTGGCTGGCGTCGGTGGTGTTCGCGGCGTTCGGGCTGTTCATGGGCTACCTCCTCCCCTCGGAGAACGTGATGCAGATCCTCGGGCCGGCGTTGGCGTTCTTGGCCTTCGGTGGTGGCCTGTTCATCCCGATCACCGGCGGCGTCCTGCTCACCATCTCCAAGTTCGTGCCCACTTATGGCATCGCCGAGTTGGCACGGGAACCCCTGACCGGCACCGGATTCACCCCCTCGGCCATCGCCAATGTCGTGATTTGGGCGGCGGTGTTCATCGTGGGCGCGGCGTTGTTGTTCCGTCGGGACACCCAACGGGTCTGAGGCGGATTAGCGTGGACCGGGTGCAGGAGCAGGCGCGACCGCGACAAACCCGGGCGGTGATCGGCGCGGTCACCGGCCAGGGATCGCCGTGGTACTCGATCACGCGACCTGGCGGTAGTTCGCTGTGGGTTCGTAATCCGTGGCTCTGGCGTGTGGTCAGTGGGGTGTTCCTGCTGTGGTTGCTACCCGACGCAATTGGCCTCTGGCAGTCCGGACATGTACTCGCCTACCGGCTCGTAGTGCTCGCGCTGCTGGTCAGCTACTCCGGCGTCTACCTCATGGTGTGGCCGAGCGGAAGCCGCCCCTCGCCGTCGCTGCGGTGGTGGGTCATCCTCGCGGTGTTGGGGGTGACGCTGGCCGGGTTGCTCGGCCCCGGCTCCATCGGCGTGCTCATGTACGTGCTGATTTCCGGCGCGGCGGTGCTACCCACCAACCGGGCGTTCCTGCTGTTGTGGACCACCGTGGCAGGGATGGCGCTCTACACCGGGCTGTCGGAGCAGGGAACACAGTGGACGGAGATCATCATCTTCGGGTCGATCACCCTGATGATGATCGCGCTGATGGGCAACGTGCGTGCCATTCGTGAGCTACAGGCGGCCAGGGACGAAGTGGCGCGCCTCGCGGTGGCCGACGAACGCAGCCGGATCGCCAGGGACCTGCACGATGTGCTGGGCCACAACCTCACCACCATCACCGTGAAGGCGTCCCTGGCGCGCAAGCTGCTGGAGCGGGGAGAGACCGAGCCCGCGGCCGTGGAGATCAGCGACGTGGAGCGGCTGTCGCGCCAATCACTGACCGATGTCCGGGCGACCGTCTCGGCCCAGCGGCGCGTCTCTCTGCCCGAGGAGCTGGCCGGGGCTCGCGCCGTGCTCACCGCGGCAGGTATCGAGCCGGTACTGCCGCAGGCCACCGAGGACGTCCGACCGGAGTACAGCGAGGTCTTCGCGTACGTGCTGCGGGAGGCGGTGACCAACGTCGTCCGGCACAGCGGCGCGAGCAGATGCGCGGTATCCCTGGGCGCGAGCTGGCTGGACGTCACCGATGACGGCACAGGTCTGACGTCCGTGACGGAAGGTTCGACTGGCAATGGGCTGAACGGAATTCGAGAGCGGCTCAGCCCACTCGGCGGTTCGCTACGAGTGGGTCGAGCGCCCGGCGGCGGCTTCCAGCTGCGCGCGTTCGTGAGTGCCCCGTGATCCGGGTTCTCATCGCCGACGACCAGGCGCTGGTGCGCGGGGCGTTGGTCGCGTTGCTGCGACTGGAGCATGATATCGAGGTCGTCGCCGAGGTGGGCTCCGGCGCGGAAGCTGTTGCGGCGGCGTCGGCCCACGCCCCCGACGTGGCCTTGCTCGACGTGCAGATGCCGGGTATGGACGGGCTCACCGCGGCTGCCGAGCTGCGGACCGCGGCACCGCAGTGCCGGGTGATCGTGTGCACCACCTTCGGTCGGCCGGGTTACCTGGCGCGGGCGATGACCGCCGGGGCCGCGGGTTTCGTGGTCAAGGACGCGCCGCCGGAGCAGCTGGTGGATGCGGTGCGCCGGGTGCACGCCGGTTTGCGCGTGGTCGACCCGGTGTTGGCGGCAGAGTCGCTGGCCAGCGGCCGCAGTCCGCTCACGCCACGGGAGCGCGAGGTGCTGTTGGCCGCCGCCCGTGGCGGGACTGTCGCCGAGGTGGCCAAGCTGGTCCACCTCACGCAGGGCACGGTGCGCAACCACTTGTCGGCGGCGATCGGCAAGACCGGAGCGCGGACGAGCGCCGACGCGGTACGGCTTGCCGAGGAACGAGGCTGGCTCTGAGGTAAGGCACTGGGGCTTCCGGGTAGGGCACCATGGAGGCCATGGCGGAACTGACGGAGCTGGGTGCGGCCCTCACCAACTGGCAGCTCGCCGACACGGCGGTGTGCGCGGCGCGCCTGACCGCCGTGCAGGGACTTGGCGCGACGTCGCCTGCCCCGTTGCTGCTCACCGACGGGACGACAGCGCGGGGCAGTCTGCTCGGTGGTGCGGCCGACGCGACGGCACTGCAGCTCGCGCGACAGGTGCTTGAGGACGGCACCGCTCTGCGCAGTGAACTCCAGCTTGGTGCGTCGGAGGCCACGCACGCGGGGCTGGCCTGTGCGGGTTCGGCGACGGTGCTCGCGCACCTGGTCCCGCCTGCGCAGGCGGAGCTGCTCGCGGATCGCCTCCGGAGCGGTGGGCCGGTGGCCATGTTGGCCTGCGCGGGCGGGGTGCTCGTCGTCGCCGGCCACGAGGACGAGCGGGTGGCCAGTGAGCTGGACGTGGCTAGAACTGAACAGGCACTGGAGCAGGTCCGGCCGCTGCTACGACGCGGAACGTGTATTTCCAGCGCCGTGGAGCTGGCCGGCGAGCAGGTGCCGGTCGATGTCTGGGTGGCCACCGCCGGTGTGCTCATCGTGGGAGCGGGAGCACTGCGCGACGCCCTCGCTGCGCAGGCCGAGCTGCTGGGGTGGAACATCCAGGTGACCACCGGGGTCGCCGAGACCGAACAGGCGGTTGCTGGTCTCACCGCAGTGGACGCGATGGTGTTGCTTGATCACGACCCCGACTTCGACGGGGCCTTGCTGCGTTGCGCGCGCGGGCCGGCGTTTCCCGGCGCGTTGGGTGCGCGGCACACTCAGGCTGCGCGCGGGGAACGGTTGGTCAAGGCGGGTGCCACTACTGTCGAGCTCGACCGCATCCACGGGCCCGTCGGGTTGGACCTCGGTGCGCGGACATCGGCGGAAACCGCGGTGTCGGTGGTGGCGGAGATCATCGCGTGGCGCGCCGGACGAGCGCCTCAGGCGCTGGGGGCCGCTACTGGCAGGATCGGGGGGTGAGCAGACGGGGCCGACGACGCTCGACTGTGCGGGTCTGGATGGTGCGTCTACTGCTCGGCGCCGTGGTGGTGACCCTGGTCGTCATCGGGGGCACTGCGTTGCGGGTGTGGCAGGTGGCCAGGGACGACAGCCGGTCGCCCGCCGACGCGATGCTCGTCCTCGGCGCCGCACAGTACGACGGCACGCCGTCTTCGGTGTTCGCTGCACGGCTGGAACGAGCCCGGTCGCTGTACCAGCAGGGCGTGGCACCCAAGGTCATCACCGTGGGCGGCAAGCAGCCGGGGGACGAGTTCACCGAGGCTGCGGCCGGGCGGAACTATCTGATCAAAGAAGGAGTGCCGGCGAGCGCGATCATCGCGGTGGAGGAGGGCTCGGACACTCTGCTCAGCATCGAGGCGGTAGCCCAGGCCATGGGCAACCGGGGGCTGCACAGCGTCGTGCTCGTCAGCGATCCGTGGCACTCCCTGCGCACCAGGACCATGGCCGATGACCAGGGGCTCGACGCGCGCACCTCGCCCACCCGGCAAGGTCCGGCCGTGATCACCAGGGCCAGCCAGTTCCACGGCATCGTCCGGGAGACGGGCGCGTTGCTGTACTACCACCTGACCCACGCACCGACGAGCTTCTCCGAGACCTCGACGGCGTCCCGCTAGCCCGTGCCACGCACACCGGACACCTACGACGAGCGTGCACGGCAACGGCGCGTGCCCGAGGAGCCGAAGACCGCGTCGCTGACCGGTAGTGGGGCGGGCCACCGCTCACCGTTTGCGCGCGACCGCGCGCGGGTGCTGCACTCGGCCGCACTGCGCAGGCTCGCGGACAAGACCCAGGTCGTCGGCCCGCGCGACGGGGACACGCCCCGCACCCGGCTCACCCACTCGTTGGAAGTGGCACAGATCGGTCGGGGCATCGCCACCGAGCTGGGGTGCGATCCGGACCTCGTCGATGCTGCGGGCCTTGCGCATGACATCGGACACCCCCCGTACGGCCACAACGGGGAACGCGCACTCGACGAGGTCGCGGACGGGTGCGGCGGCTTCGAGGGCAACGCGCAGAACCTGCGCATCCTGACTCGGCTGGAACCGAAGGTGCTGGACGAGCACGGGCACAGCGCGGGCCTGAACCTGACTCGAGCGGCGTTGGACGCGGCGACGAAGTATCCGTGGACGCGGCGCGTCGGGCAGCCCAAGTTCGGGGCCTACTCCGACGACGCCGAAGCGCTCGAATGGGTCCGGCTCGGGGCACCGGCGGATCGCCAGTGCTTGGAGGCGCAGGTCATGGAGTGGTCCGACGACGTCGCCTACTCCGTGCACGACGTGGAGGACGGCATCCTCGCCGGGCGTATCGATCTGCGCGCCCTCGGCGACCCCGGTGAGCGAAAGGCGTTGTCGCAAGCGGCATCGCGGTATATGCGCGTCGACGACGTCGGCCTGCTTATCGAGGCCGCGGCAGGGCTCGCCGGCCTGCCCGTGGTTGCCGCGGCTGGCCCGTACGACGGCACGCTGAGTGCGTCGGTGGCGCTGAAGCGGCTGACCAGTGAGCTCGTGGGGCGCTTCGCCTCCGCCGCGGTAGCCGGTACGAGGGCGGTGGCCGGGCAGCACCCGTTATGTCGGTACGCCGCCGACCTGGTCGTGCCCCCCTTGGTGGCTGCGGAGGTGGCGGTGCTCAAGGCGATGGCGCTGCGCTACGTGATGTCCGACCCGGTGCACCTGACTCAGCAGGAGCGCCAGCGCGAGCGGGTGCATGCGGTGGCGTCGAAACTGTTCGCGGCGGGGGAGCAGGCGCTGGACCCGCAATATGCCGACCACTGGCGCTACGCCACCGACGACGCCGCTCGGCTGCGGGTGGTGGTGGACCAGATCGCCTCGTGCACCGAGGGACGGCTCGAGCGGATGTGACGGAGCGGATGTAGGGGTCAGGTGGACAGCGTGTAGTCGGTGAACTTGGTCCGCAGGTCCTTCTTGGAGAACTTGCCGACGCTGGTCTTGGGTACTTCGTCGATGAACTCGATCGCGTCGGGCAGCCACCACTTGGCCACCCGCGGGCGCAGGTGCTCCATCAGCTCCTCGGCGGACACCTCGGAGCCCTCCATCCGCACCACGCAGGCGATGGGCCGCTCGTCCCACTTCGGGTGCGGCACACCGATCACCGCTGCTTCGGCGACCCCGGGGTGGGCCATGATCTCGTTCTCCAGCTCCACCGAGCTGATCCACTCGCCACCGGACTTCACCAGGTCCTTGGTCCGGTCGACCAGGCGGACGTTGCCGAACGCGTCGATGCACGCCACGTCGCCGGTCTTCATCCAGCCGTCCTCGGTGCTCAACTCGACGCCCTCGTCGGGATCGTAATAGTCGGCGGCCGCCCACGGGCTGCGGACCTGGAGCTCACCGCTGGCCTCGTCATCCCACGGCAAGGGCGTGGTGTCGCCCGGCTCGACGATGCGGAGCTCGATTCCCGGAACGGGGCTGCCCTGCCGCGCCCGTTGAGCAGCCTTGTCGTCATCAGACGCTGCGGCGTCGCGGGTAGCAAGGTGGGCGACGGTGGCCAGTGGGTGGGTCTCCGTCATGCCCCACGCCTGCAGCATGGGAATGCCGATGGTAGTGCGGTAGAATTCGGAGAGTGCTTGCGGCACAGCGGATCCACCGCAGATGATGGTGCGCAGCGCAGGCAGGGACACATCCTTGAGCAGCGGTCGCATCGCGGTCCAGATCGTGGGGACACCCGCCGCAACGGTCACCTTTTCGTCCACCATCAGCTTCAGCAGACCGTCGGGCGACATGTCGGAACCAGGAAAGACCAAACCCGCGCCCGTCATCGGGGCGGCGTGCGCCAGGCCCCACGCGTTGGCGTGGAACATCGGGACGATCGGCAGCACGATGTCGGTCTGGCCGGCCCCCAGCGCGCTGGTGGTGTTGGCGGCCATGGAGTGCAGCCACGTCGAACGATGTGAGTACACAACCCCTTTGGGGTTGCCGGTGGTGCCGCTGGTGTAACACATGGCGGCGGCCTGGTACTCGTCGGTGATGGCGAACTCCACCGGCTCACACTGCGCCAGCAGCTCCTCGTAGTCGTGCACCTGCGCGGTGGTGATGGTGACTTCGCCCGGCTCGGGACCGGCCCCGTCGTCCATCACCACGACGTTGGTGATGCCCGCCATCGAGGGCAGCAGGGGTGCGAGCATGCCCAGCAGCGAGCGGTCGACGAACACCACCTCGTCACCGGCGTGGTTGGCGATGTAGGTGAGCTGTTCGGGGAACAGCCGGATGTTTAACGCGTGCAGCACGCGCCCGGTACATGGTGCCGCGAAGTACAGCTCCAGGTGCCGGGTGGAGTTCCAGGCAAAGGTGGCCACTCGTCCGTCGGCGCTGATGCCCAGCGTGTCCAGCACCCCGCCCAGGCGTCGGGTGCGTTCGGCCCACAGTCCGTAGGTAGTGCGCACGGGCAGCGGGCCGGCGCTCACCAGCTCACGGTCCGCGTAGAGGGTCTCCGCCCTGCGGAAAATGGAGTCAACGGTGAGGGGGTAGTCCTGCATGAGTCCGCGCATGCCGACATAGTGCCAGTGATGCCCGTCACTCGGCAGATGAGGCTGTCACATCCCGCAGAGCTACCTCGTCTACTTGCTGAATGCCCGTGTCCGACGGGCCGCCACCCATGGAGGTTGTGATGTCTCGTATCCCTGCTGCTCCCCGCTCCGGACTCCTGATCAAGCTGGTCGACGCCTACGCCCGCCGCCGGTTTGGCGCCGTGCCTGAGCCGGTCGCCGTCGGTGCCCACCACCGCCGGCTGATGCTGGCCGGCGGCATCCACGAGATGGCGGTGGAGAAGGCGGCCACGGTGCTGCCGGCCAAGCTGCGTGAGCTGGCGGTGTACCAGGTGGCCGTGCGCGTCGGCTGTTCTTGGTGTGTGGACTTCGGGACCATGCTGCAGCGCCACCACGGGCTCGACATCGAGCGGCTGCAGCACATCCACGACTACGCCCGCTCACCGCTGTACACGGAGTTGGAGCGGTTGGCCCTGGACTACGCCCTGGCGATGACGTCGACACCGCTGTCGGTGACCGACGAGCAGGTCGCCGAGCTGGACTCCCGGCTGGGCCACGCTGGGCTGCTGGAGCTGACCTACGTCATCGCGCTGGAGAATATGCGGGCGCGCAACAATCACGCCTTGGGCATCACCGACCAGGGCTTCACCAGCGGCGACGCCTGCCGGGTGCCGCAGCGCTTGGTTCCTCAGCGCTAGAACTGCACCCGCGTGAGCTTGTCCGGATTGACGACGTCGTACACGGCCTCAATCCGTCCTTGCCGGCTTGCCACAGCGACGACCCGAGCATCAACCGCAGCATGCTCCTCGTCGCCCGGACTGGCGGGCAGTACCAGCCCGAGTTCCCCGTTGACGTGCACGAGCCGCGGCGTCGAGATGCCGTACTTGTGCACCAGGCCGAGCAGGAAACGGGCCACCTTGTCGTTGCCGCGGACGACATTGACCGCTGTGCGCGCCTTTCCTCCGCTGTCCCCGGTCATCGTCACCTCGGGATGCAGCACGGACAGCACAGCGGCCACATCCGCTGCGGCCAGCGCCACAAGCAGCTGCTCGATCAGCCGTTGCGCGACGGCGTCGTCGCTCCGCGGGGGTGGATCCGCGTCGGCCACGCGGCGACGTGCCCTGGATGCGTGTTGTCGGGCGGCGGCTTCCGAACAGCCCAGCGCCTGGGCGATATCGGTGTAGGGCACAGCGAACGCATCGTGCAGGACGAAGGCGCTGCGTTGCTCCGGGGTCAGCGTGTCCAACACCACCAGCAGGGCCATCCGTAGGTCGGCGGCATGGACGACGACATCCAGCGGATCAGCTGCACAGCTGACCACCGGCTCCGGCAGCCACTGGCCGACGTAACGCTCGCGGCGGGCCGGGGCCGACCGGAGCTTGTCCACGCAGATTCGCCCCACGACGGTCGTCAGCCAGGCGCGTAGGTCCTGGATCTGTGCCCGCACAGCCGGTTCGAGCGCAGCCAGGCGCAGCCACGCTTCCTGCACAGCGTCCTCGGCGTCGGCCATGCTGCTCGTGAGCCGATAGCCGACGGCAACCAGGTGCGAGCGCTGTGCAGTGAAGTCTGCAGTCAACGCATCCTCGGCGGAGCCCATCCGTCCAGTCTGCCCCGCCGCCTAGACTGACCGCTGTGGCAGGCCGAATACCCGAACGGGACATCGCGGAGATTCGGGAGCGCAGCCGCATCGATGAGATCGTCGGGGACTACGTGGCCCTCAAGCACGCCGGCAGCGGTGCGCTCAAGGGTCTGTGCCCCTTCCACGACGAGAAGTCGCCGTCCTTTCACGTCCGCCCCGAGCACGGCACCTACCACTGCTTCGGGTGCGGCGAGGGCGGCGACGTCATCTCCTTCATCCAGAAGCAGGAGCACCTCGACTTCGTGGAGACGGTGGAGCGCCTGGCCGACCGGGTGGGCTACCGCATCACCTACGAGGGCGGCGGCACCACGGTGCGCAGGGACCGGGGATCGCGGGCCCGGCTGGTCGCCGCCAACGCTGCCGCCCAGGAGTTCTACGCCGCCCGGTTGCGGGAACCCGATGCTGAGGTGGCCAGGGCGTACCTGTCCGAGCGCAACTTCGACGCGGCAGCGGCAGTCCAGTTCGGGTGCGGGTACGCCCCCGCTGGGTGGGACACCCTCACCAAGGCTCTGCTGGGCAAGGGATTTGAGGCCAAGGAGCTGATCGACGCCGGCCTGGCGTGGGAGGGCAAGCGGGGCGGGGTGATCGACCGATTCCGGCGACGACTGCTGTGGCCGCTGCGCAACCTCGGCGGCGACGTCGTTGGTTTCGGTGCCCGCCGGCTGTTCGACGACGACCCGCTGGAGGCCAAGTACCTCAACACCTCCGACACCCTGCTGTACAAGAAGTCTCAGGTGCTCTTCGGGCTGGACCTGGCCAAGCGGGAGATCGCCAAGCGGCACCAGGCCGTCATCGTCGAGGGCTACACCGACGTGATGGCGATGCACCTGGCCGGCGTCCCCACCGCGGTTGCCACCTGCGGGACGGCGTTCGGCGAGGAGCATATGGGCGTGCTGCGGCGGCTGCTGATGGACGACACCTACTTCCGCGGCGAGGTGATCTACACCTTCGACGGGGATGCCGCCGGCCAGGCCGCGGCGCTGAAGGCCTTCGACAGCGACCAGCGCTTCGCTGCCCAGACCTTCATTGCCGTGGCATCGGATGGCGAGGACCCGTGTGAGCTGCGCCAGCGCTCCGGCGACGCCGCCGTCCGCGACCTGGTGGCCCGGCGCATCCCGATGTTCGCCTTCGCCGTCAAGGCCCTGCTGGCCGAGCACAACTTGGACACCGCGGAGGGGCGGGTGGAGGCACTGCGCCGAGCAGTGCCCGTGGTGGCCCGCATCAAGGACGTGGCCCTGCGCGACGAGTACGCCCGCCAGCTCGCCGGTTGGGTCGGCTGGGACGAGACCGCGGCCGTGCTGCAGCGGGTGCGCGAGACCGCGGGGGAGCGACCGGGCCCCAGGGGGCGGCGGACGCGTCCTAGGGAGGTGGCCGCCGCGCCGACCGGACCGCCGCGTCCCGACCCTGCCGATCCGCGGCTGTGGCCGCAGCGGGAGGCGCTCAAGGCTGCGCTGCAGCTTCCTTCCGTCGCCGGTCCGGTGTTCGACTCGCTACCAGGGGAGACGTTCGACCATCCCGCCTACTTTGCGTTGCACGCAGCGATCCGCTCGGCCGGCGGAACGGCGGCCGGGCTGGGTGGTGCAGCCTGGATGGAGGCGGTCGCTGCCCAGGTGACCGCGACAGGTGTGCGCTCCCTGCTCACCGAGCTGTCCGTCGAGTCCCTCAAATCGAATTCCACGGACCCGAGTCGATACGTGGCCAGCGTGCTTTCCCGCCTGCAGGAGGTATGGGTGGGCAAGCAGGTGGCCGAGCTCAAGTCCAAGCTGCAACGGATCTCCCCAGCCGACGACCCGGACGAGTACCACGCCCTCTTCGGCGACCTGGTGGCCCTGGAGCAGTACCGGCGCGGCTTGCTCGAGCAGACCAACGGCGAGCAATGAGCGAGCGCAGCGACGTGGGGGGTGGCAATGAGCGATCGCAGCGACGTGGGGATGAGACGGTGAGGCTCCTCGACCGGCTGCTCCGGCGAGTGCCGGTGCCCGCAGGGGCGGTGGGACTTTTGGACGCGCAGGAGGATGTGCTGGCGGTGACGCGACTGCGCGAGGGTCATTTGGTAGCCACCCGCCTGGGGGTGTGGGCCCCGGGCGCCGACGGACCGACGCGGTTGCCGTGGCACCTGATCAGCAAGGCGAGCTGGAGCGGCACCGCGCTCACCCTGGTGGTGGCCGAGGAGACCGGGACTGCGGGTACGGCGGTGCTGCTGGCCGACGTGCAGCGGCGGCAATACTCCCTGGAGCAACCGGGTCGGCTTCCGCAGATCGTGCAACAACGGGTCACCGCCAGCATCCGTTCTGCCCATCACCGCGGACTACCGGGCGGCGGGGCATGGTTTGTGCAGCGCCGGGTCTGCGGGGTCGACGGAGTCGTCCTGCAGGTCCGCGTCGATCCGGGCACCGACGCCGAGGTGGTGGCCGAGGTTGCGGCTGCGGTTGCCGAGCAGCTTCCTGGCCGGCGCTGATGTGGGATCCGAGTGTGTACCTGCACTTCACGGATTACCGAGAGCGGCCGTTTTCCGAGCTCCTCGCCCGCGTTGGTGCACAATCGCCGCGCCGCGTCGTCGACGTGGGCTGTGGGCCGGGCACGTTGACGCCGGTGCTGGCGCAGCGTTGGCCGGACGCCGCAGTGGAGGCCTTCGACTCCTCGCAGGAAATGGTGGCCGCGGCGCGGGAGCACGGCGTGGATGCGACCGTCGACGACGTGCACACCTGGACTCCGGGCGCAGACGTCGACGTGGTGGTGTGCAATGCCGTGTTGCAATGGGTGCCCGAACATCTCGAGGTGCTGACACGCTGGGCGCAGTCGTTGGGCTCCGGGGCGTGGCTGGCGGTGCAGGTGCCGGGCAACTTTCGTGAGCCGTCCCACGCGCTCACCCGTGAGCTCGCCGGACAGTCGCAGTGGCGGAACCAGCTCGACGGCGTACTTCGGGGCCCCGATGCCGTGCACGAACCGCAGCAGTACGTCGAGCGCTTGCTCGAGCTCGGCTGCACGGTCGACGCGTGGGAGAGCACCTACCTGCAACGACTGCCCGGCACGGACCCGGTACTGCGGTGGATCACCGGGACCGCGCTTCGTCCGGTGCGCGCGGTGTTGGGAGACGCCGACTGGGCGCTGTTCACCGAACAGCTGGCGCCGATGCTGCGGGAGGCCTACCCGGAGTCCGCGCTCGCCGGGGAGAGCGGCGGCGGCGCCTGGATGCCATTTCGGCGTCTCTTCGTGGTCGCCCAAATCGGGTCGCACTGACGTGTTCCCCACCCTTGGGCCGATTCCTACCCATGCGCTGTTCGTCGGGCTCGGCGTACTCGCCGCGGTCGTGGTTTTCCTGCTGGAGGCGCGCAGGCGCCACCAGACCGACGACAAGATCGCCTACGTGGTCCTCGGCGCGCTGATCGGGGGCGCCGTGTTCATGCGTTTGGGCACCTGGATGCAGCACCTCGACCTGCGGCAGAACGCCTCCCTGGTGGAGCAGTGGCTTTACGGCAACCGGAGCATTCTCGGTGGGCTGTTCGGCGCGTGGCTCGGGGTGCACATCGCTAAGAAGCTGGTGGGCTACCGCGTGCGGACCGGCGACTTGTTCGCACCCGCTGTCGCGCTGGGGATGGCGATCGGCCGTATCGGCTGCCTGCTCACCGAGCTACCGGGTACACGGACGGGGTCGTCATACGGCATCACCCTGAGTCCCGCCGCTGCCGCGCGACTCGGGAGCACGCCAGGCGTCGCGCTGCACCCGTCGTTCGTCTACGAGATCGTGTTCCATGCAACAGCCTTCGCCGTCATCTGGTTCTGGCTACGGCATCGTCTGCTGGCCCCGGGCGAGACGCTGACCCTCTACCTCGCCGCCTACGGGATCTTCCGCTTTTTCGTGGAGTTCATCCGCGGCAATGAGGTGGTATGGGAGGGTTTGACCAAATCGCAGCTATTCCTGCTGGTGACGGTGCCACTGGTCCTGGCGCGGGTGTGCTGGCAGGTGCGTCAAGGCCGCTACCAACTCGCGCCCGTGGAGTCTGCATGAGTTACTACCCGCCCGCACCACCGCCTCGACCACCGTTTCCGCCGCCCTTTCCCGCCGGAACGCCCGGGCCGCCGAAGAAGAGCTGGACCGGGCGCATCCTGCTCGGAGTGTTGATCACCGTCGGGCTCTCGCTCCTCGGCGCGCTGTCGTTTCTCTCCCCCTTCAGCAACTCCGGGCTGCCGGCCATCGGCTTGCTCGTACCGGTGGCGTGTCTGGTGGCCGGGATCGTCTTGGCGTCCATCGAACGCACCCGCCCGTGGGGTCTTGGCATGCTCATCGGCTTCTTGGTGATGCTCATCGTGGGGGCGGGGGCCTGCGTGGCTCTGATCGCCGGCCTCAACTCGACATCCGGTGCCCTGCCGTGAGTGCGGTGGGCATGCCGCTGCGCAATTACCGAATCCACCGCTACGTCAATGCGTTCTGTCCGCAGTGCCACGACGAACAACCGATGCGGCCGCTGACCGAGGTGCGCAGGCTCTCGGGGTGGCTCGCGGTGCGCGACCAACAGGTGTGGCTGGAGCGGGGATGTCCGGAGCACGGCATGGTGCGCACGCTCTACGACGAGTCCGCGGAGATCTTGTCCTATCTGGAGCAATGGACCGCGCCGACCAAGGTGCACCAGCCCGACGTCGCGGGTAACTTCGCGCCGGTACCGGCGGCGTATGCGGATGGGCTGCCGGAGATGCAGACTCAGCACACCTGCATCCTGCTTGCCGATATCACCGACCACTGCAACCTGCGCTGCCCCACCTGCTTCGCAGAGTCCGGGCCCGCGCTGGCCACGGTGGCCCCGCTGGAGCAGGTACTGGCTTCGGTAGATGCGCGCTTGGCCCAGGAGAACAACCGGATCGACGTGCTGATGTTGTCCGGAGGCGAGCCGACCCTGTACCCGCAGCTCGCCGAGCTGCTGGACGAGGTGACTGCGCGCCCGGTGGTACGAATCCTGATCAACAGCAACGGTTTACGCATTGCCACCGACGACGCGTTGCTGGCCTTGTTGCAGCGTCACCGGGAGCGGGTCGAGTTGTACCTGCAGTACGACGGCGAGAGCGCGCCGGCATCGACCCATCACCGGGGAGCGGACATCCGCCGGTTCAAACAGCGGGCGCTGGAACGGCTTTCCGGGGCAGGGATCTTCACGACGTTGACGATGACCGCGGCCTTGGGCGTCAACGACGACGAGATCGGCGCGGTGTTGCAGCGCGGGCTGGACACGCCCTACGTCGGTGGCGTGACCATCCAGCCGGTCTTCGGCTCCGGCCGGAGCGCAGGCATCGACCCCATGAAGCGGCTGACGCACACCGGAGTGCTGGCCCGGCTCGCGGAACAGACTGCCGGGCAGGTGAGCTGGCGCGACCTCACCGCGTTGCCCTGCTCGCACCCGCACTGCTGCTCGGTGGGGTACCTGTTGCGGGATGACGGCGGAGTATGGCAGTCCCTGACCGCTCTGATCGGGCACGACAAGCTCAAGGCGTGGCTCGACCTGGAGCCGGAGACGATCGCGAACCGCATCGCCGACGAGACCCTTCCCGTGGTGCTGAAGGGGATCGTAAAGGACTCGCTGCTCGGGCTGCTCAGCGAACAGTCGTCGCTGTCGCACCCGAAGATCGGCAGCATCTGGAAGGACATCTGCGAGAACTGTGACCTGGGGATCGCGACGATGACCAAGCTGGTTGAGTCGTCGCTGCCGGGTCAGCAGAAGCGGCTGCGGGCGATGCTGGGGGAGCGGGTGCTGCGGGTGACCGTCAAGCCGTTCATGGACATGTCCACGATGATCGAGGAGCGTCTCACCCAGTGCTGTGTGCACGTGGCCACCGTCAACGCGGAGACGGCGGCGCACCAGTGCGCCCCGTTCTGCGCCGTGCAGGCGTGGGCGCCACTGGCGCTGGGACGACTGTCGACGGCGACGGGCTCGTGAGCTCCACAGCGGCCTCGGAGCCGGATGCTGGGGCCCGACCATACGACCCGTTGCAGCTCTGCGTCTTTGCCACCATCGCGCTGCTCGGCTGGTTGCTGGGCCCGGTGGCGTTGGTGGTCTTTGCGGTGCTGGGCTTCGCCGGGTACTGGAAAGCGCGCCGAGCCGGACTGCTGACGTCGAAGTGCTTCCTGCGCGACACCCGGCTGGTGCTCGGCTATCTTCGCGGTGCTGGCGGTGGCGGGTGGCGCCGGTGTGGTGGTCTGGCTCCTCTAGCGGCGGGGCACGTACACGGTGCGCTCGGCGTCGATCGGCTCGAACTTCTGTTGGGTGCTCAGAGCCTCCGACAACCGTTCACGGGCCACGCCGGCCAACTTCTTCGTCGTGGGGCTGTTGGCGATGCGCTGATAGTTTTTGCTGATCTGCTCGTAGCGCCTGCGGCCGGCCTTGGTGCCCATCACATAGCCGGTCGCGGCCCCGATCACGAAACCGATCATTCTTCACGCACTCCTCTTCACAGCGGACCCTGGGCACCCATCTTGCCGTACTGCCCGACGGGCAGCCGGGCGGGCGGTCAGCGGCTGCCGGATTGGGAAGCGGCGCAGAGCGTGCGCTAGGCTTGCGCACCGTCGCCTCACCCGTGTTGGACGAGGCGGCTGCGGTCCCCTGTAGCTCAATTGGCAGAGCAGCCGACTGTTAATCGGCAGGTTACTGGTTCGAGTCCAGTCGGGGGAGCAGAGCTTCAACCCTGTGAACTGCGGAAACGTCCTAAACCGTCCTGAGTTTTCCTCTGGCGTGCGATCTACGTGCGATTGGGTGGTCCGGTGAGGGCCTCGGCAGGTAGATGCTCAGCGGTCGTCTGGGCGGCCTCTACAGCGTGTCGAACACCTCGGCAAGGCATGATGCGTGCGTGGATTACGGGTCCTTGCCGTCCATCGTCAGCGCGGTCGTCGCCGTTGGGGCGTTCGGCCTGACGCTGCGGGAGAAACGTGCCGCTACCCGTGCCGCCGTCGATGCGGCAGACAGTTCCTATCAAGCTGCGGCTGCGGCTGCGGCCGAGCGGAACGCCGAGGCACTAACGCGGTTGGCAGATGCGTCCGATCGCCGAACCGCGGAGCCGTACCGGCCACCGTGGAAGATTGAACACATCACCGGCAGCACCTACGCCCTGCGCAACACCGGCGACGACACCGAGGACAACGTGATGATCACGGGTCGAAGCGTGAGGGGCGCGCCGGTATCGGCCAGCGAGGTTCACGCTGGCAGTAGTCTCAGCTTTCTCGCGATCGGGGCATGGGGCATCGACCGGGAGATCGTCGTGCGCTGGAACCACGGGTCGCTCGGTGAGCAGCCCCTCTGGCGCGACGAACTGCCGTTCAAGGAGTAGATCAACATCATGCGCCGGGCGGCCGCGTCGTGGCCCCGCTCGGACCGCACTCTACATTAGGGCTGCGACCTACTGCGGCGGTTGCTGGCGCGGTTGGGTGAAGCTCGTCCACTGGGCACCGTCGAACCACCGGTTGACGTTCGCGTCGCTCTGGTCCGTGTACCAACCCGGCGGCGGTCCCTGCACTACGGGCGCAGGGGCAGCTACGGGCGCGGGCGGCATCGGCGCGGGCGCGGGCGTCGACGCTGCGGTTTGCGCTTGCATGGCGCGCTGGTGCTGCTCTTGCGCCCTGGCCTGGTCGCGCATGATCTTCGTCTGCTTCTTGGCCTGCTTCTTCGCGCCCTTGGTGTACGCCGCGGTCCGCTCCTTGTCCGAGCGGTAGTCGACCGCCCCAAGCGTGGAGGCGCTAGTGATCTTGCGAAACAGTCCCATCGGTTCTCTCCTTCGTCGCTGGTCTCGGCACGATACCCAGCCGCAGTACCGTCTGTCAGCAGAATGGAACAACCGCTCCGGCGCACTGTGCCGTCGCGAGGGTGTAGCCCTGCTGGGTCACGCGGTCGTGGTGGTGAGTGCTGCGGCGTACTGGCTCAGCAGCACCTGTAGTGGGTCAGTTTGGATCGAACAGGGAACCTTGGTCCACCGGTGTCTTGGCTCGCAAAGCCTGAATGTAGGGAAGCATCGTCGGCGGCATCTTCGGTCGCTTGCCGGACAGCAGCTCGTCAACGGTGACCATTTGGATCCGGGGGAAAGTCTCGGCGTAGTGCGGGTGCTGGTAGGTCCCCGCGTGATTGGCCTCATCAACCATGCCTCGCGTCGGTGGGCCGTTCGTGACAAGTATGCCCATCTCAGCCTTCTGGGTCGTGACCGTTCCTCCGAGGTCACGCACCATCGACGGGTTGAGTTGCTTACCGCCCTTGACGCTGACCAGCACTCGACCAACCGAACCCCGTCCGTCGAGGGCGAACCGGGCCACACCGTCAACGCCCTTGTCACCTACCTGTTTCTGGTTCGGCTGCCCGTTGACGAGACTGACTGCCCACCGCTCGAAGTCGAACGGTGATCGAGAGAACAGCGCAAGTGCCGCGGCGCGGTCGCGGGGGATACCCAGCACCTCATACGTGCTGGTGATACCGCTGCCGAACGTGTGCTTGAGCCGCTTCTCGATCAAGTCGACCGCGATATAGGTGACGTCGATGCCGAGCCAGTTTCGTTTCAGTTGCTGCGCGGAGTCGATCGCAGTGCCACAACCGGCGAACGGGTCAAGCACAGTGTCGCCCTCGTTCGTGGAAGCCGAGATGATGCGGTCCAGCAGCTTCAACGGCTTCTGCGTCGGGTACCCCAGTCTTTCGGCTGCGCGCGCGTTGATCGGATCTATGTCGGTCCAAACATCTTGCAGTGCCACGCCGGGCATGTCCTCTAGATAGCGCTTATGCTCTGGCTTCCCGTTCGCCTTGTCGGGCCACTTCACGAGCCCGATCCGGTTCAGCTCCTCAAGACGTTCGATGAGCGGGAACTGCGCTAGGTCGGTCCCGGTCATCTGCTCGTATTTCCAGTAACAATACGACGGCGGCTGCCAGTGCCGGCCGATGCTCGTCGGGTTGTAATGCTTCCACGGCAGTCCGCTGTCGCCCTGCCGAACGCCGGGACCGGTCATGTCGCTGAGCCGGTACATCTGCCCCGTCGTTTCATCGGTGAACCGGTACTTCGACTCGACGTAGGCTTCGCTGTAATCCTGGTGCTGAGGGTTCCACGTGAACGCCTTATCGCTCCTGACGTAATAGAAGATTACGTCATGCACGGGGCCATACCGCTTGGCGCTGTTGTGCGCGGTGGTGCGCTTCCAGATGATCTCGCTCTTGAACCGATCGGGGCCGAAGATCGCGTCCAATAGAACCTTAAGGTAGTGGCTCATCGTCGGGTCGCAATGCAGGTAAAGCGACCCGCTTGAGCGCAACACCCTGTGCAACTCGACCAGCCTCGGTGCCATGTTCACGAGGTAGGCCAGGGCGTCATTGCGTCCAAGCAGGGTATGAAACGCGGTAAGCGCGTCGGCGACCGCGTTGGGAAGTTCCCCCGTGATGTACCCCTGGTACTGCTGGTCCGTGATGGGTGTCCACTTCCAAGTGTCGTCGAACGCCTGAATCTGAGCACTGTCTGCGTCCGAAGTGATGTCATGCCGGTTGAATATGACGTTGTACGATCGGTTGGAGTTGAACGGCGGATCGAGATATACAAGATCGATCGAGTTTGCCGGGATGCTCTGCCGCAGGACGTCGAGATTGTCGCCGTAGAACAGCCGGTTGAGCGCCATAGCCGAACCTTAGTCGATGAGTCCGGCGATCTCGGCGGGGCGCCACACGTGATCGGAAACGCCTTCCGCCACGGCGGGCGTGGTCGGGCATCCGTTGTTGAGACGAGCCGCGTCCTGACCGTTCAACACGGCCTGCACGGTGCTGGTTGACCACGTGGCCGACCCTTGGGTGGTGGTGAGGATGGCCGCGGCCTCGGCCTCGGTCCGGCCCTTGACCAGCTCGCGCCGTTCTCGGGCCGTGAGGACGCCATCAGCCGTCAGCCCTTCGGCGATGACACGCAGGCCCCAGCCCTTAGCCCGCTCGATGACGATCCGGGCGACCACCTCGCGGGGCAGTGTGGATGGACGGCCGAGCCGGACACCCTGAGCCCGCTTCGCGGCGAGCGCGTCCCTGGTGCGCTGCGAGATCAACCGACGCTCGTACTGCGCCGCGCTGGCGAGCATGTTGCTGACCATCTCGCCACTCGCGGTACTGGTGTCGACCCCGGTGTCGAGCAACACCAGCCGCCACCCCTTCCGCTGCGCGCGGTCGAGCAGCCCGGCGAAGTCGGCCACGCTCCGACTTACCCGGTCGAGCTTCGCGGCCACCAACGCATCCGCGTCCCCACGGTCAAGCCGGTCCAGAGCCTCAGTGAGTGCCGGGCGGGCGAGGGTGACGCCACTTAGCCCGGCGTCTGTCACGTACTCCACCGTCCAGCCCTGGCGGTCGGCCTCGGCGGCGATCGCGGCGCGCTGTGCGTCGAGGCCCGCACCGGAGTCGGCCTGCTCGGTGGTGCTCACCCGGAGGTAGCCGAGCACTCGCGTGGTGGTGGTGGTGGTGGTGCGGGAGTGCATGCGCTTCGTCACGCCCCTACTTTACGCTAAACGGTCGTATCCCGTAAAGGGGTAGTCATCATCACTTCGTAGGAAGGTTCTCCAGGGCGTCGACGGCGCCCACCAGGTAGGCATGCTCGGCCGAACTACCGTCGATTTCCCCGGCATCGATGGCAGCCACGATGGCGCGCAATTGGGTAGCCACCTCGGCCACGTTGGTCTGCGTCACGGCGGTCATGTTGATCTAATCTCCTCGTCCTCGGCCGTTCGTGCCCTGGCGGGTCGGGTGGCCGTTGCGGTGGTCTCCCCTGCGGTCGAACGGGACGACCTCACCCCGTGGCCCGTTATCCTCGTCCGGGTGTTGCTCCTTCGGGGTCCAGTCTGCTCGCTCCCACGGGTCCGAGACCGGCAAGTTGTCGAGCGCGCCGATCTCGCGAGTCAACCGCTCGATCTCGGCGTCGAGGTGTCCAGAGGTGACGACGGGGGCGGCAGCGGCGTCGAGTCCGAGTAGCCGCGCCTCCCTCTCTTCCACAGCGAGCAATGCCCGCGCCGCAGCGATGATGTCGCGGGGAACCATCGCGCCCTCGGTGACGAGGTTGACGAGCATCCGCCGTAGCCCGTCGAGCCTGCTCATGCTCAACTGCCGGGCTTCGTCCACGGTGCTGTGCACCATCCCGGCCAGCGCTCGCTGTGCTGCCTTGCGTGCACCAGAGCGATCCCGAAACTTCAACTTGTCTGCGATGTCGTCGTAGGACAGACCGGACGCTCTGAGTTGAGCAGCCTCGGCATCCCGATGACGGCGCTTCTCCGTCGCGGTGACCCGAGCCCTGGCCGGTCCCTGTGTCGTGCCCTTGGGAGACTCCATGGTGTCCTCCTCTGGCTCAGAGGTGTTGACCGACATGTTGATTCGATCGGCGACGGACGAGGCGGTCGAGGTCGCGTTGCAACTGCTCGCGTGACGGCGGCCCATAGATTTCTGGCCTCACTCGGCGCAAGTGGTCGATAACCGAGTCCCCGTCCCGGATACCTGACGCTTCGCCCACGGTCAAACCGCGGGTGTCCTTCCGGTCCCGGCGTGCTCGGCTACCCATTACCAGGGCCGTCCGCCGCGCTGAACCTGCTCGATGACTTCCTTCGCGGCCTGGGGCCGACCTACCTGCCTCAACAGCCGGACGAGGGTGTCTGCGGTGCTCGGGTCCATCGGGCTGCTCTGGTCGGTGACGTCACCCCGGTTCGCACCCAACAGCGGCTCCTGCGTGGTCGGGCCATCCCAGAGGGGGGCTATTCTGCGACGAGCAGCGTTCCCCGCCAAGTGCGCTGCCACGGCCGGAGGCAGCTCTACCGCGCGTTGATTTTTCCCGGCGTCGAGTTCGTCCATAAGCATCTCGCGGCGGCTGCCCGCTGCGAGTTCCAAAGGCGTGTTGCCGCGTTGCTCGGTGAGCCCCAGGGCGCACTCGTCGAATTCTCGCTGGCGAGCATCCAAGTAGTCGGGATCGAATGGGTTGTAAGTCGTAGTCATTGTTGAGTCTCCTTCGCATCGGTGTAGGTAAATGCTATACGCTTTGTGCCAGGGAATGGGTGAAAGCGCGGCACGGCTTCGCCACCGTCTGCGTCGGGGTTTTTGACTGGACCCTCCGGCTCATTCTCTGGGGGGCCGGTCGGCTGGTGCAGTACTGCGCACCTTCCTTCGGTCGCTGATCGGCCCCCACTTACCTCTTCCTGGCCTCTCGTTTAGCCGCTGAGCGCCTTTCTGGGGTGCGTTGCTGTCCGTTATCCCCGAAAGGTTCCAGGAGAGCTCTCCGAGCGAATGAGGGCCGATCTTGCCGACCTTGCCTGGTGGCGCTCCTGATGCCCGCCATGTCCGGGAGTTGTTGACCTACATGCGGTCTCGGTGTTGATCTACCTTGGCTAGATGTCCTGCCACCATGCTCGGACTGGTCGGCGTGACTTCCTCCGCTTCGGTGGCGTGGTCGGTAGGGCATCCCTGGATTGTTGACGTTTCGCAAGCTCGTCCACTGCCTCCATGTTCAGTTTCAGTTCGCCCATGACTTCACTGAGTTGTTGAGCGAAACACTCCGGGTCGAGCGGTTCCAGCGAGTCGGGTAGTGGTTCCCGTACTCGTTTGCGGTGGTGTGGGTTGTTAATCGCCATGATTATTCTCCCTTCGGTGTGTGTCGCTTGATTAGCTTGATTCGGCTACCGCAGCGCCTGCCACGCGGCTTGCCGGTATGAGACGGGTCTGACGGGTCAGGTTTACGGACAACCTTTGGTGTGAGTCGCCAGCGTGTGGTCTTGGCTTCGTTGGCCTTACCCAAGTCGTCTACGACCCAGCCCGCCTGACGCAGCGCGGGGGCGTTCCTCGTCAACATTCCCGTCACTGCACGAGGGTTCCCAGGCCAACCCCGGGGAGGCCGCCAGTCGAAGGAATCAACGGGGGTGACGAGGTGCAACAGGTCAGCCGCAGTGCCCTCGAACGGCTCCGTAACCCGCTCCGCCATCGCAGCACAGAGCGGGTTCCCAGCCAGGGTGTCTGCCGCCTGGATGGTGGCCTGGTCGGAGTACCGCCTTAAGCCACTGGTGCCGAGCACCTGGTCAACACCCGCGAGCACCAGGGCGTAGTCGGCCATCCGGGGACTTCCATCCAAGTGCAGAGATGAAAGAACACCCGTCACACTCGCCGTCAGGTCCAGCAGCGCACCTAGCAATCTCGGCCGACACGCTTCCCACTCCCGGGCCATCTCAGCTTCCGTCACGCGTGACTTTGGGTCGATCCGATCCAGCGTCACCGTCAGGGTTCGCTCTGCGAGGTCGCCTCGCAGCGAACCAAGGTCAATCCCGTTGAGCACCAGCGCGCGTCGGAGAGCGAACACAGCCTGACTGCCATCCGTGTATAGGGCACGCCGCACGTCTGCGTCGCCAGTGACAGCACGACACAGACTGTCTGACAACCAATCCGGCATCGCGGAGAGGTTGTCCAGGCCCACCACCCGCGACCCGATGGCAGCGTTGATCCACTCTTCGGGGCCACGAGGTGGCTTACGCAGCGGTGCTGGCGACGGGTCGACAAGTTGCACGAGAGACCGTGATGCAGAGGACTTGCCAGTGCCCTGCTCGCCCAGGAGGGCCACCGCAGGGACGGGCACATCGGGGCACATGAGTGCCGCGACTAGCCAGGCCACGACGAGTGGCCGATCAACGACCCGGACGTTGCAGAACCGCCACAGCTCGTCAAGGTCGCCACCAACGGCGGGTACCGGCATCACACCCGTCAGCGCCGAACGCCGGAACCTCACTGGCACTCCGGTCTTGACGACCCGCCAGCCAGACGAATCAAGGCGCACAACCTGCCCGGTCACGTCTCCCAAGTCGAGCCACAGAGCATCCCCGTTCCGCGCTGAGCGCAGATGCGTATCCACCGGGTCGGACCGGCGCGCCTTGCCCTCTAGGACCGCCAGGGCGTCAGCACGAGCCTGCGCTGGCGCTGCGCGACCCGTCGCGTCCCAGTACAGGTCCGCCAGCTCGGCACTCAACGATGGCGTCCCGGCGCGCAGGAGGCGCACAACATGGCCGCCGGGTCGAGGCACCACGTACGGCTCATCCGCCGGTGAACGCCCGAGTTCGTAGCGATCGATCGCCAGCTTTACGAGCTGCGCAGCCGCCGCTGGGCGTCCACCCTCGTCCTGAGATTGCCCGTTTTCGTCACCCGTCTGACCCGTCTGACCCGTGTCTGGCTCCGGGGTCGCACGAGCGGTACCCTCGGCCTCGGACTTCACTTGGCGGTGGGTCTCGGTGGCGGTCGTTCCCCTCGGGGTGCGGCCGCTGCTGCGCTTCACGAGATGGTCCCGGCGGTGGGAACGACGCGGATCATGCTCTCGATCTCGTCGGCGTCGAGCCGAATCAACTTGGGGCCGACGCGGAACGCCGTGAGCCGACCCTGGGAAACCCAACGGCGCAGCGTCTTCTCGTCCAATGACAGCCACTCGGCCGCGTCGGACAGCGTCAGGTAGCGCCGGGGCGGTTGCGAGAGCCGCTTAGACGGCGGGGTGGAGGGCTTGCGTACGGATCGTGCTGTGGGCACAGGTGTCTCCTCGCCCGATCCTTGGACCGGATGAGGAAGTCAGCATTGGCCAGCGTGACCATCCCCTGTGCTGGGCACACCCCCTGATGAGGCGTGCACGCTGAAGGTTACTCCTGTCCGCCCGTGCTGCACTACCATTGGACTATGAGCGGAGATGTCCGGTGTGGCCGAGAGACCCGTCAGCGCCACCGTGAGACTTGTAATGCGTTACTGGACTTGGGCGACCGCCCCATGCGCCACAACCGGCCCGGCTTCGTAGCCGACCGCGAGCACGACGCGCTCATCGAACTACGGTGCCCACGGGCTGCCTGCCGAGCCGCCTACCTGGTGCCGTACGACGACCTTGTGGCGTGCCAGCGTGAGGGCAGTCTCATCGGCGCGGACGCCCTCGCTGTGCGCTCACCGGGGCAAAGGGTCGCCCGGCTCGTCCCGAAGGCTCAGCGGGCCTCTCAGAGGGCTGTACGGGCCACGGGCGTCAGTGCTGGTCGGGTTCCGCAGCTGCGATAACCGACAGGGCTCGTGCGATCTGCTGGTCGCGTCCCTGGGCCGTGTGCTGGTACCTAAGCGCTGCCTGCGGGGTGCTGTGCCCGAGCCGAGACATCAACTCGGACAACGTCGCTCCCGTAGAAGCCGCCAGGACGGCCCCGGTGTGTCTCAAATCGTGCCACCGCAAATCGGGTCGGCCAGCGGCCTCACGTGCCGGGTAGTACGAGCCGTACAGCACGGCGGGCGTCATGTGCCCGCCCTCGTGGCCGGGGAACAGCAGCCCGCGTGCTCCAGGCTGGCAGTGCTCGCTCAGGTGGGTGCGCACAGCGTCGAGCAGGTGCGGCGGGATGTTCACGTCCCTGATCCCGGCTGCGCTCTTGGGCGGACCGACCTGAGGATCACCACCGATCCACACCACACCTCGGCGGACGCGCAGCACCCCGGCGTCGAGGTCAACATCGCTGCGGCGCAACTCGAACAGCTCGCCGTAGCGCAGCGCGCACCATGCGGCGAGCAGGGTGGCGACCGTGAGGTGTTCGGGCATCGCGGCGACGAGCACCCGCAACTCACTCAGGGTCGCGGGCTTGGGCTGGTGTACCCGCTTGGACGATCCGGCCCGGGGGAGAGTGCACGGGCTGGCCGGGATCACCTCGTCCGCCACGGCGCTACGCGTGATGGTCCGCAGGAGGCTGTAGGCGTGGGCTATGAGCGTCGGCGTCCTGGTGCCGAGCGAGTTGTGCCAGGCGCGCACCTGGGCCGACGTGATCGAGGTGATCGCGGCGTCCCCGAACTCGGGCAGTAGGAACCTGTCGAGCAACTGTTGATAGTGCTGGCGGGTGCGGGGCTTGAGGGTGCGGCTGGTCAACCACTCGTCCGCGAACGCCCCGAACGTGAGCGGTGTGACCTCACGGGCTCGGTCGCGCTGGTCGGGTTGTATCCACTGGCCGGTCTCGATGAGCCTGCGCTCGGTGCTGAGCCACGCCTCGGCGTCGGGCTTGGCTGTGAACGTCGACGGCGCGGTGTGCCTCTCCAGGTCGGGGCCGACGTAGGACGCCTGGACGCGCTTGCTCGGGAGTCGGCGGATATACCCGAATCCCCTACGATTGGGTTTGCCCGACATGTTGACCCTTCCGACCGTGCGATCCCACGAACGATACGAAGGGTAACCCGTGGGTATCAGTGTCCACGTTAGGCCGGGTCACTGTTTCGTGTTTACGCAGGTCAGGAGGATGAATCGCAGGTCATACCCAGTTTCACGGAGACGCCTAGGACTGGTTCGAGTCCAGTCGGGGGAGCAGCACAGCGTTTCACCAGCGGGAACTCACCGCGCGGGGCAGTAGCTCAGCTGGTTAGAGCAGCGGACTCATAATCCGCCAGCCGTCGGTTCAAGTCCGACCTGCCCCACTTCGGCAAGGTCACGCGGTGGTGATGACGACCTTGCCGCGCGTGTGGCCTTCCTTGACCGCCGCCAGTGCGGCGCTCGCCTGCGCCAACGGATACGTGTGCGCGATCTCCACCTTCAGCGCACCGTCGGCGACCAGCTGCAACAAGCGGGCGAGCATCGGGGAGTCGGCGTGCACAAAGACGTAGGTACCGCCGAGCTTTTTCACCGTGTCGGCCTCGATCACCGAGGCCACGCGCCCGCCCGCGCGCAGCAGCTGCGGCGTGGCAGCCAGCGCGTCACCGCCCACGAGGTCGATCACCGCATCCACGCCGGCGTCGGCCACAGCACGGACGTTGTCCACCAGACGGTCGCCATAGCTCACTGGCTCCGCGCCCAGGCTGCGCACGTACTCGTGGTTGGCCTCGCTGGCGGTACCGATCACCCGAGCGCCTCGCAACGCCGCCAGCTGCACCGCGAAAGACCCGACGCCCCCGGAGGCCGCGTGCACCAACACCGTGTCGCCCCTACCGACCTTGGCGGCGTCGAGCAACTGCTCCGCAGTCATTCCGGCCAAGGGGAGCGCGCCGGCAACGGTCAGCTCGACGCCGCTCGGGATGATCGCCAGCGCCCGGCGGGGGACGGCGACCTGCTCGGCGAAAGTGCCGTGCTCGACGCTGTCCTTGCGCGCGTAGGCGGCTACCCGATCACCGACTGCCACATCGGTAATAGCGGGCCCGACCGCGGTCACCGTCCCCGCGACGTCCCAGCCGGGAATCATCGGCAGATGCGTGGGTATGGCGCCCTGCAGGCCGCCGGAGACAATCTTCCAGTCCACGGGGTTGACGCCTGCCGCCGCGACCTCGACTAGTACGGCATCTGGCCCCACGAGCGGCTGCCCGACGTCTTCGACCTCGACCACGTCAGGATCACCATAGGCACGTACCACTGCAGCTCTCATGCCTGGACCAACGGCGACCGCAGGCGCTGCATTCCACGCCGGGTGGGTCAGAAGCCCAGTACCGGCGCCACCCCGAAGTTGTTGAACAGGTTTGGGTCTGCGGCACTCGTTGGAGCGAGGGCGAGCAGCGCGCCAAGTGGACCGTCCGCCCGGAGTGTCACCGTGTAGGACTGCGACTGTCCGGCAGGCAGTAACGGTGTGGTGAAGTCGGTGCTGGCACCATTCGTCGCCTTGCCCGCGCCGCGGTTGAGGACGGTGAAGGCGCCGAGGGGTACGAGGCTGGCGGTCGTCGCCGCTGCGCTAGCGGGCCCGTGGTTGGTCACCGTCACCGTGGCTTGGAGGTTCTGACCCGGGGGGGTGTGCAACGGGGCAGCCACGCTCACCTGCAGGTCAGCGACGGCGGGCTTGATCACCGGGGTACTGCCGCCGGCGAGGGCGGCCAGCGCCTTGGCGTCGGAGTGGAAGCGGTTGAGGTCCACCGGCGCCTGGATGCCGGCGATGCGGCCGGCGTCGGTGTACTGCCAAAAGGTCCACGAGTCCCAACCGCCGAACATCACCGGCTGCGCGGCATCGGTGTAGTTGGCCACCCATGCCGGGTAGCCGGCGAACTGCGTGGTGTTGGTCAGATAATCCCGCCAGTACCAGTTGGCCGCGTAGACGATTGGGGTGCGGCCGGTGAGCTGTTGCACCGTGTCCAGCCAGCTCTGGGCCCAGTTGATCAAGTCTGTCGGGTTCAGCCCGCTGAGCGTGTCCTCGTAGTCCAGCGCCGGCGGCAGGTTGCCGACCTTCGCGTAGTTGCCGAGGGTCTGCACGTAGTACCGGGCCTGGTCCACGGCGGAGGCGTACCGGTCACTCCCGCTGCTCACCGAGGGGCGCGCGTAGTGGTACGTGCCGAGATACATCCCTGCCGCCTTCACCGCACGGGCGTCGGAGGCGAAGTGCGGGTTGACGTAGTTGCCGGAGTCGCCCTCGGTCGCCTTGATGAAAGCGAAGGACTGCCCCGAGTCGCGTACCGCGTCCCAGTTCACGCTGGCACCGTCCGGGTGCTGGTAACTCGCCGCGTCCGGACCGCTGATGTAAGCGGTGGCCGCACCGGCGCTGGCGATCATCAGCGCCGCCGCCAGGGCGACGGTGGCGGTGGAGCGGAGACCGCGTGTGCGACGCAGGACCGGGGCATAGCTCTCATTCGATCTTCTCTCGGCGTTGGTCGATCCGAATGGTGGCGCAACCGCGCCCCTCCGACGTCTGAGTGGCCACAGCGTGCGACACGCCCGGGCACTCGCGGTGATGTCTACCACAGGTTCTGTGGTAGGGGAAACCGCAGGTCAACGGATTTGGCGTCGCCACTGGCGTAACACGGGTCCCACAGGGCACACTGTGCAGGGTGTCGCACGCAGGCACCTTCGCATCAGGCACGAGGTCGTTGGGGAAGACGTTCCTCGTCTGAGTCGGAGGTGAGTGGTGGGCATGGCAGAACAGTGTGCTGAGGGTACGACTGGCGTGGTCTACGTCCACTCGTCTCCCGCCGCGGTGTGCCCGCACGTCGAGTGGGCGCTCTCCGGTGCGCTCGGTGTACGCGCGGGGTTGCAGTGGTCGGAACAACCGGCCATGGCCGGGCAGATGAAGGCCACCTGTTCTTGGGTGGGGCCGGTGGGAACGGGTGCGCAGCTGGCGAGTGCCTTGCGTTCCTGGCCGATGCTGCGCTTCGAGGTCACCGAGGACGCGAGTCACGGCGTAGACGGAGAGCGCTTCAGCCACGTCCCGGGCCTCGGGCTGTGGCGAGCGAGCACCAGCGCCAACGGCGACGTCGTGATCGGTGAGCAACGCCTGCGCGCCATGATGGCGGCCGGGCGCGACTCGGAGCGACTAGGGGCAGAGCTGGACAGCGCGCTGGGCGCGGCGTGGGACGATGCGTTGGAGCCCTATCGCTGCAGCGGTGAGGGAACCGAAGTCACCTGGCTGCGCCGCAGCGTCGGCTGACGTGCTTCCAAACCAGGGGGCATCGAGTGACCTGAATGCCCTCCGCAGCCGTCGAAAAGGGCGCTCCGTGACCTGAATGCCCTCAGCGGCCGCCGAAAAGGGCGCTGTGACCTGAATGCCCCCCCGGGGTAGGAAATGCCCGTCCGGTTACAGCGGGATGTTGCCGTGCGCGCCACGTCCGGCGGGTGCCGAGGCCAGCGTCTCCGCAATCCGACGACGGGTGTCGGCGGGGTCGATCACCTCGTCCACCACACCGATGGCCAGCGCACGGTTGACGCCGCCGGCAATCTGCTCGTGCTCGGCAGCGAGCCGCACATGCAGCGCCTCGCGGTCCTCCTCGGCGGCGGCGGCGAGTGCCCTGCGGTGCAGGATCCCCACGGCGGCCTTCGCACCCATCACGGCCACCTCCGCATCCGGCCACGCGTACACCGCCGTGGCGCCGAGGCACTTCGCGTTCATCGCGATGTAGGCGCCGCCGTAGGACTTCCGCGTCACCAGCGTCACCCGGGGCACGATGGCCTCGGCGAAGGCGTGCAGCAGTTTGGCACCGCGGCGGACCACGCCGTCCCACTCCTGCCCGACCCCGGGAAGGTAGCCGGGCACGTCCACAATCACCACGAGCGGCACCCCGAAGGCGTCACACATCCGGACAAAGCGCGAAGCTTTCTCCGCGCTCTCGGAGTTGAGGCAGCCGCCAAGGCGCAGCGGGTTGTTGGCCACCACACCGACGGTGCGGCCCGCGAGGCGGCCCAGGCCGATCACGACGTTGGGTGCCCACTTGGGCTGCAGCTCCTCGAAGGTTGACACACGAGCGGCTCCGTCCCTCGTGTCGAGCAGCTCGGTGAGCAGCGGGTGGATGTCGTACGCGCGCTGGCGCTGCTCGGGAAGGACCACGCCAAGGTCGGTCTGCTCACCGGCCTTGTGCATGTCGAAGATGCCCGGCCGGGCGAACAGGCCGACGAACCGCCGCGCCCGCGCCAAGGCGTCCGCCTCGTCTTCGGCCACCACGTGGACGACACCGGACTTCTTGCCGTGCGCCTCCGGACCGCCGAGCGCCGCCATGTCCACCTGCTCGCCGGTGACGCTGCGCACGACGTCGGGCCCGGTGACGAAGACCCTGCCTTCGGGCGCCATGATCACCACGTCGGTGAGGGCGGGACCGTAGGCGGCGCCACCGGCGGCCGGGCCGAGCACCACGGAGATCTGGGGCACCTTGCCCGAGGCCCGCACCATCGCGGCGAACACCAGGCCCACCGCGTCGAGCGCCTCTACCCCCTCGGCCAGCCGCGCTCCACCGGAGTGCCACAGTCCCACCACCGGGCAGCGGTCTTTGGTCGCCTTGTCGATCGCCTCCACGATGTGCAGGCAGCCCGCTGAGCCCATCGCACCGCCCATCTTGGTGGCGTCGGTGCAGAAGGCGACCGTCTTGGCGCCGTCGATCCGTCCCCACACCGCCAGCACCCCGGAGTTGTCCCTGGGCCGCAGCAGCGTCACCGTGCCGGGGTCGAAGAAGTTCTCCAGTCGGACGAGCGGATCACGGGGGTCGGTTGGCGGGGCGTCGACCACGGGTCGGGTGGCGAGAGCAGTCATGGTGGGCTCCTGAAACAAGTTCCGAGGTCGGCTTGGGGTATCAAGCTCTGGTAAAGGCGAGAGCGACGTTGTGACCGCCGAAGCCGAAGGAGTTGTTGATCGCAGCGTCGATCGCACCGGTACGGGGTGCGCCGGCGACGATGTCGAGGTCGATCGCAGGGTCGAGGTTCTCCAGGTTGGTCGTCGGCGGGATGACGCCTTCCCGAATCGACAGCACGGCGACGATGGATTCCACCGCACCGGCTGCGCCCAGCAGATGCCCGAGGGAGGACTTGGGCGCGGTGACCGCCACGTGGTCGCCGAGCGCACGGCGGATGGACGCCGCCTCCGCGACGTCGCCCACTGGGGTGGAGGTGGCGTGTGCGTTGACGTGGTGGATGTCGGTGGGCTGCAGCCCCCCGGTGGCGAGCGCCTTGCTCATCGCCCTGGCCTGCCCTTCGCCGTCGGGCGGGGACGCGGTGATGTGGAACGCGTCGGAACTGGTGCCGATTCCCGCCAGTCGTCCCAGGACAGTGGCTCCGCGGGCCGCAGCGAACTTGGCCCGCTCCAAGATCACGATGCCGGCGCCCTCGCCGAGGATGAACCCGTCGCGCGCCACGTCAAACGGCCGGGACGCGTGCGTCGGGTCGTCGTTGCGGGTGCTCATGGCACGCATCTGGGAGAAGCCGGCAAAGGGAATCGCGGCGATGCACGACTCGGTTCCGCCGGCGACGACGACATCGGCCTCGCCGGTCATGATCATCCGCCAGCCCCAAGCCAGCGCTTCAGCACCGGAGGCGCAGGCGGAGACGGGAGCATGCACGCCCGCTCGCGCGCCGCGTTCCAGCCCGACCGCGGCCGCAGGACCGTTGGGCATCAGCATGGGGATGGTGAGCGGGGAGACCTTGCGGAGACCGTTCTGCTCCAGCAGGTCGTCTTGGTCCAGCAGTGTGTTGGCGCCGCCGATGCCGGTACCGACGATCACGGCGAGACGCTCGGGGTCCACTTCCGGAGATCCGGCGTGCGCCCAGGCCTCGCGCGCAGCTACCACAGCCAGCTGCTGGCAGCGGTCCAGGCGACGGGCCTCGACCCTGCTGAGCACCTCGGTGGGTTCCACGGCGAGCTGGGCGGCGATGGTGACCGGCAGGTCGAAGCGGCTCACCCATTCCTGCTGCATCGGCGCGATACCGCTGCGGCCCTCGAGCAGGCCGGCCCAGGTGGAGGCGACGTCGCCGCCCAAGGGTGTGGTGGCACCGAGCCCGGTGACGACGACCCCGCTGGGGGCGCCGTCACCGGGAGTGCGTGAGGAAGAGGTCACTTGTGCTTCGCGATGTAGTCCACCGCATCGCCGACCGTCTTGAGGTTGGCGAGCTCATCGTCGGGGATCTTGACGCCGTACTTGTCCTCGGTCTGCACGGCGATCTCGACCATCGACAGCGAGTCGATGTCCAGGTCGTCCACAAAGGACTTCTCTGGGGTGACGTCGGCAGCCTCGATGCCGACGACCTCCTCGATGATCTCGGCGAGGCCGGCGGTGATTTCTTCGTTGCTCACTGGCGGTGGTTCCCTTCTTGTGGTGGACAGTCCCCGGTGTGGGGGGCGGACAGCATCATGGCAGCAGCACCGCCTGGGCGGCGAAACACAGACCGGCACCGAAGCCGACCAGCAGCGCGACGTCGCCGGCCTGGACCGACCCATCGGCGCGGAGGTGGTCCAGCGCCATCGGCACCGAGGCGGCCGAGGTGTTGCCGGAGTGCACGATGTCGCGGGCCAGCACCATGTCGTCGCGGGCGCCTGCCTTGCGCAGGGCCCTGCCGATGGACTCGAGTATGCGCAGGTTGGCCTGGTGCGGTATCAACACGTCGATGTCGGCGGGCTGCAGGCCGGCCAGCTCGACGGCTTCCAGGGCCATCGGCGCGATCTTCGTAGTGGCCCAACGGAATACCGTCTGACCCTCCTGGTGCAGGAACGAGTTGCGGTCGGCGATGGAGATGACCTCCGCCATGTCGCCGGAGCTGCCCCACACCACCGGGCCGATGCCCGCCCCCTGCTCGGCGCTCGCCGGACCGATGACGGCCGCGCCTGCGCCGTCGGCGAAGATGATGGCGGTGGAGCGATCGGTCGGATCGACCCAGTCGCTGAACTTCTCGGCGCCGACCACCACGACACGGGTGGCGCTGCCCGCGCGGACCAGGTCTGCGCCGACGGCCAGGGCGTAGGTGAACCCCGCGCAGGCAGCGTTGAGATCGAAGGCGCCGACTCCGTTGATGCCCAGCGCGGTCGCCACACTCGCTGCGGCGTTGGGCACGGCGGTGGGCATGGTGCAGGTGGCCACGATGACCGTGTCGATATCGGTGGGGACCAGACCGGCGTCCTTGATTGCCGCCACCGCGGCCGCGGTGGACATGTCCACCAACAGCTCACCCTCCGCGGCGACCCGGCGGCTGACGATGCCGACGCGGCTGCGAATCCACTCGTCGTCGGTGTCGATGACCTTGGCCAAGTCGTGGTTGCTCACCACCTGCGCTGGCTGGTAGCTGCCCACGCCAAGCAACCGGGCGCCGACAGCAGGGGCCGCCAGGCGAAGCGTCGCGGTCATCGGCCGAGCTCCAGCTCGGCGAGGGCGGCAAGGTCTTCCGGGGTCTTCAGTGCCACGGTGGGCGTGCCGCGCAGCTCGCGCTTGGCCATCCCGACCAGGGCACCGGCGGGCGGCAGCTCCACCAGTGCGGACACTTGCGCCGCAGCCATCGACGCCATGCACAGGTCCCAGCGCACCGGGTTGGTCACTTGGGTCACCAAGCGGCGGAGCACCTCGGCGCCACTGTCCAAGCGAGCACCGTCGGCGTTGGAGAGCAGCGGACGGATGGGGTCCTCCGGCGTGATGGTGGCAGCCCGGGCAGCGACTGCGTCCTGCGCCGAGGCCATGAACGAGGTGTGGAAAGCGCCCGCGACGCTGAGCGCGCGTACCCGTGCCTTGGCCGGCGGATCCTTCTCCAGGTCCGCGAGTGCGCCGAGGCGACCGGCGGCGACGATTTGGCCGGCAGCGTTGCGGTTGGCCGGGGTGAGTTCGAGCTCCTGCAGGCGGGTGAGGACCTCCTCCGCGTCGCCCCCGAGCACGGCGGACATGCCGGTCTGCTCGGCCGCGCACGCCTCGCCCATGGCCGCACCACGCACCGCAGCGAGGGCCACCGCGTCGTCGGCGCTGAACACCCCGGCGATGGCGGCGGCGGCAAGCTCGCCGACGGAGTGACCCGCCGTCAGGGTGCCCGCGCGGACCTGTCCGCGGCGGTCGAGTTCCTCGTAGGCCAGCAGCGCCAACGCGACCACGAGGGGTTGAGTGACGGCGGTATCGGTGATCTCCTCGGCCTCGGCGGTGGTGCCGAGGCGCTCCAGGTCCAGCCCCGCTGCGGCGGACCACTGCTCGATCCGCGCAGGCGCCCCGGGTAGTTCGAGCCAGGGGCTGAGCATGCCGGGGGACTGCGAACCCTGTCCGGGCGCAAGGAGGGCGATCACGGTTCCCAGGTAACACTGTGCAGGCACCATGGCGCGGTGTGTACGTCAACCAAGTCTACGTGCCGCCCTTGTAGGATTCCTACAAGACGCCTCGACCGGCCGTCGGTCGTCCCCGCTTCCCGAGTTGGGCAATACCGGCGTATGTAACGTCCGTTTGCCCTGAAGTTGCGCAACTCGGGGAAGTCAGCGGGGCTCAGGAAACTCCGCGTGACCGGGTCAATTGACCGACTGCGCCCGCCACTCGCAGGACGTAGGCGTCGCGGGGCACCGTGGGGTCGCGGTGCGTAAGATCCGCCACCTTACGCAGCCGGTAGCGGACGGTATTGGCGTGCACAAACAAAGCCCGGGCGCAGCTTTCCAGCGCACCACCACCTTCGAGGTAGGTCTGCAAGGTCTCCGCCAGTGCCCCACCTGCCTCGGTCAGCGGGCGCACCACGCTGTCCAGCAATGCTCGTTCGGCGTAGGGGTCACCGTCCAGCACCCGCTCGGGCAGCAGGTCGGCGGCCAGGACCGGCCGGGGAGCGGCCGGCCACGCGGGGACGGCGCGCAGTCCGGCCAGGGCCTCGACCGCGCTCCGGTGCGCGGCGCCGACCGAGCGTGCCGGGGGGCCCACCACCACGGGCCCTGCGGCGAAACAGGCCGCGAGCTCGGTGAGCATCACGCGGTCGTCGAGTTGGCCGCTGATGATGACGACGAGCCGCGAGCCCTGCACTCCTACCAGGGCCGTGCGCCCACGCAGGGCTGCCGCCTTGTGCACCGCTCCCACCAGGGCGAGGCCCTCGTCCTCGGGCGGGTTGCCCACCACCACCGTGGCCTGCGTCCCCAGGTTCCACCCGAGGGCGGAGGCACGGGAGAGCAGTGACTCGTCGGCGTCGCCGCGGACCACACCGTCGACCACCAGCGCCTCCAGGCGCGCATCCCACGCCCCACGTGACTCCGCGGCCGAGGCGTACACCGTGGCCGCAGAAAACGCGATCTCGCGGCTGTAGCGCAGGACGGCCTCGGTCAGCGTGGTCCGTTGGTCCTCGTCGTAGGCCAGGGCGGGCAGGTACCGCTCGAACACACCGGTGGCCGTGCGCACCATGTCGACGGTCTGGCGCAGACTCACCTGCTTCATCAGCTCGGGGGGCACGGCGCCGAACGCCTGCGCGGTGAGCGCCACCGCCACCTCGGGGTCCCTCAACCACTCGACGAAGTTGGTCACCCCGGTCTGCACCACCATCGCCACACTGGCCCGCACCTCCGCGCCGAGCAACGCGAAGAACGGCAGGCTGTCGCGCATCGCGGCGATGGCTTGCACCGAGTACTCACCGGAGGACAGCTCCAGTTTGCGGATCAGCCGACTGGGCAGCGGCGCGGGGCTGAGGGGCACCCGCCCACGCTAGCGTTGCCGCCATGAACGACGCCGATGCCGAGCCCACCACGAGCGTGTACGAGGCGATTCGCTTACGGCGCGACGTCCGGGCGGAGTTCACCGGTGACCCGGTCGCCCCGCAGGTGCTGCAGCGGGTTCTGCAGGCCGCGCATGCGGCGCCCAGTGTGGGAATGACGCAGCCGTGGGACTTCGTCCTGGTGCGCCACCGGCCGACCCTGCGACGCTTCGCCGCTCACGTGGCCGACAAACGCGCCGAGTTCGCGGCCACACTGCCGCCCGACCGGGCAGCCACCTTCGACCCGATCAAGGTGGAGGGAATCTGCGAGAGCGGACTCGGCGTCGTGGTGACCCACGACCAGGCCCGGGGTGGCGCGGATGTCCTGGGCCGCCACACGGTTTCGGACACGGGGCTGTTCTCCACCGTGCTCGCGGTGCAGAACCTGTGGCTTGCGGCCACCGCTGAAGGGCTGGGCGTCGGGTGGGTCAGCTTCTACGACGAGGACCTGCTCGCCGAGCTGGTCGGCGTCACCCCGCCGGTGCGCCCGATCGGGTGGTTGTGCCTCGGCCACGTCGGTGAGCGCCAGGCGGTGCCCGACCTGGAACGGCTCGGCTGGCGTCGCCGCCGTCCGCTCGCCGACGCCGTGCATCACGAGCGCTTCGGCGGCTGAGCGCGACCGCGGGGGGGCATTGAAGTCACCTAACGCCCTCAACGGGGCGCGCACAGGGCGCCAAGTGACCTGAACGCCCCCCGAGGGGGCCCCCTCAGGCGTTACCGGCGTCCGTGGTGGAAGGCCCAGCGGCCTGCACGTCGGTGATCTGGTACCGCTCCGCGGCGTCCACCGCCAGCTTGGTGTCCACCTCACCCGAGGCGGCCAGCGCGGACAGCACCGCCACCACCACCGACTCGGCGTCCACCGCAAACTTTCGCCGGGCAGCCGGACGTGTGTCGGAGAATCCGAACCCGTCGGTGCCCAGGGTGACGTATTGACCGGGCACCCACTGCCGGATCATGTCCGGCACCGCGCGCATCCAGTCCGACACCGCCACCACCGGCCCGGCTGAGTCGGACAGCGCGTCGCTCACGTAGGGCACGCGCTTCTCCTCGGCGGGATTCAGCAGGGCATGCTGCTCGCACTCGACGCCGTCGCGGCGCAGCTCGGTCCAAGAGGTGACCGACCACAGGTCGGCCGAGACCCCCCAGTCGGCGGCGAGTAGCTCCTGGGCGCGGAGGGCCCATGGCATGCCGACCCCGGAGGCCAGGATCTGGGCGCGCGGTCCGGTGGAGGCATCCGCCTGCTGGTATCGGTAGAGGCCCTTGAGGATCCCCACCGTGTCGACGTTGTCGGGCTCGGCGGGTTGGGGGTACGGCTCGTTGTACAGGGTGAGGTAGTAGAAGATGTCTTCCCCGGCACCGTCGGGTCCGCCCTCGCCGTACATCCGCCGCAGGCCCTCGCGGACGATGTGGCCGATCTCGTAGCCGAACGCGGGGTCGTAGGCGACGACGGCGGGGTTGGTGGAGGCCAACAGGAGCGAGTGTCCATCGGCGTGTTGCAGGCCCTCGCCCGTCAGCGTGGTGCGCCCGGCGGTGGCCCCGAGGGCGAAGCCGCGGGTCATCTGGTCGGCGGCGGCCCACAGCCCGTCGCCGGTGCGTTGGAAGCCGAACATGGAGTAGAAAATGTAGATCGGGATCATCGGTTCGCCGTGGGTGGCGTAGGAGGTCCCGACGGCGGTGAAGGACGCCACGGCACCGGCTTCGTTGATGCCCTCGTGCAGGATCTGGCCGACCTCGGACTCCTTGTAGGCCAACATCAGCTCCGCGTCCACCGACGTGTACAGCTGGCCGTTGCGGTTGTAGATCTTCAGCGTCGGAAACCACGAGTCCATCCCGAAGGTGCGGGCCTCGTCCGGGATGATCGGCACGATCCGCTTGCCGATCTCCTTGTCCCGCAACAACTCCTTGATCACCCGCACGAAGGCCATGGTGGTGGCCACCTCCTGTTTGCCCGAGCCGCGCTTGACCACGTCGTAGGTGGTGTCCGCGGGCAGGGTGAGCGCCTTCGCGGTCACCGTGCGGTCGGGCACGTAGCCGCCCAGGGCCTTGCGCCGCTCCTGCAGGTAACGGATCTCCGGGGCCTCGGGGCCGGGGTGGTAGTACGGCGGGAGGTAGGGATCCTTCTCCAGCTCGGCGTCGGAGATCGGGATGTGCTGGGTGTTGCGGAAGTGCTTCAGGTCGGCCAGGGTCAGCTTTTTCATCTGGTGGGTGGCGTTGCGTCCCTCGAAGTGCGTGCCCAGCCCGTAGCCCTTGACGGTCTTGGCCAGGATCACCGTCGGCTGGCCCTTGTGGGCCATCGCGGCGGCGTAGGCGGCGTGCACCTTGCGGTAGTCGTGCCCACCGCGCTTGAGGTTCCACACCTCCGCGTCGGTCATCGGGTTCACGAGCTCCTTGGTGCGGGGGTCGCGGCCGAAGAAGTGTTCCCGAACGTAGGCGCCGTCGTTGGCCTTGTAGGTCTGGTAATCCCCGTCGGGGGTGGTGTTCATCAGGTTGACCAGCGCCCCGTCGCGGTCGGCGTGCAACAGGGCGTCCCACTCACGGCCCCAGACGACCTTGATGACGTTCCACCCGGCGCCGCGGAAAAAGCTCTCCAGCTCTTGGATGATCTTGCCGTTGCCGCGGACCGGCCCGTCCAAACGTTGCAGGTTGCAGTTGATGACGAAGGTCAGGTTGTCCAACGCCTCGGTGGCCGCGACGTGCACCAGGCCGCGGGACTCGGCCTCGTCCATCTCCCCGTCCCCGAGGAACGCCCACACGTGCTGGGCGGAGGTGTCTTTGATGCCCCGGTCGCTCAGGTAGTGGTTGAACCGGGCCTGATAGATGGCGTTCATCGGGCCCAGGCCCATGGACACCGTGGGGAAGTCCCAGAACCCGGGCAACAAACGGGGATGCGGGTAGGACGGCAAGCCGCCCCCGGGCCCGGCGTGGGAGTACTCCTGCCGGAACCCATCAAGCTGGGCTGCGGACAGCCTTCCTTCCAGGAACGCGCGCGCGTAGATGCCCGGGGAGGCGTGGCCCTGGATGTAGACCTGATCGCCGCCGCCGGGGTGCTGGCGACCGCGGAAGAAGTGGTTGAACCCCACCTCATACAGCGCCGCCGAGGACGCATAGGTGGAGATGTGGCCACCCACGCCGATCCCGGGGCGCTGCGCCCGGTGCACCATGATCGCCGCGTTCCACCGAATCCACGCCCGGTAGCGGCGCTCGGTGTCCTCATCACCGGGAAACCACGGCTCGTTCTCCGTAGGGATGGTGTTCACGTAGTCCGTCGACGTCAACGCAGGCAACGGCACCCGACGATCACCGGCACGCTCCAACAACCGCAACATCAGGTACCGCGCTCGCTGCGGGCCCGCCTCGGCCAGCATCGCGTCGAAGGACTCCAGCCACTCGCCGGTCTCCTCGGGATCGATATCCGGCAGGTAGGAACCGACACCCTCGCGGATCACTCGCACTCTTGCGGTCCCGCTTGCTTGGTCAGCCACGGTCTGCTCCTCACTGCCGGATAGGCCGCGGATTGCGCGGTCCAGGACCGATCGTGCCGCACGATCGGTCCTTGTGGGGACGCGGACCCGTACCGGCGGGTAGCGTCAACGCGACAATTCGGTGGTTCACCCGACCTCGGGGAGCCCGGGCGTCAGAGCGGGGAAAATGATGGGGATGACGCGCGTCTGGTTTGGATCGGCCACGATGGTCGCTCTGCTGGGGCTGGTGGCTGGTTGTACGGGGCAGGTGCAGGGCGAGGCCCGACCCGACCCGGCGGTGACGGTGGCGACCGGATCGCCCTCGTCCACGCGGTCGAGCTCGCCGACAACGACCACGCGGTCGAGCTCGCCGACTACGACCACGCGGTCGAGCTCGCCTTCCGCGAGCTCCTCGGGTGCGGGCCATCTGCTGTTGTGCGACGGCTTGCCCTCGGTCGCGAATTCGACCACGAAGTCGATCAACGACTTTCTCGCGGTCTTCAACTCGTCGCAGGGCGCCCCCACGCCGGAGCTCGTCGCAGCGGAGCAGAAGGTTCTCGCAGCGCTCGCCCCGGTACCCACCCAGCTGCGCACCCTTCCCGGGCTGCGGATACTGCCCCCGTCGGACTCCCTCGCGCGGGAGGTGCCTGCGCTGGCCTCCGCGGTCGAGGCGGTCGCCGCCGCCATCCCGCAGCGCAAGAGCGCCCCGTTCAATGACGCCAAGACCGGTTACAACACCCACCTGGACGCGCTGAAAGTGCTGTGCCCGTAGATCGTCGGGCGGGTCGGCGAGCATGATGGGCGGACCACGATCGGAACCCCGGCTTGCGCTGACGTGCTCGAGCCTGTTCGCTCATGTCAGCTCGACACGTTGTGCTGCGCAGCAATCGCTGCGTCGATGAAGCAGGACTGAGATGAAGGAGGGTCGCACCGTGGTCGCCGCGGGGGATGCCCGAAACGACGCCGAGAAGCTCGGAATCACGCACGGCATGGTCGTGCAGGAGCTCGGGTGGGACGAAGACACCGACGACGAGCTGCGCGCGCTCATCGAGCAGCGGTGCGGCAGTGAGTTGCTTGACGAAGACACCGACGAGGTGATCGACGTCGCGCTGCTCTGGTGGCGCGACGGTGACGGTGACCTGGTGGATGCCCTGGTCGACGCCATCGGGCCGCTCGCCGACGACGGCATGGTGTGGGTACTGAGCCCCAAAACCGGTGTCCCCGGCCACGTTGAGCCCAGTGAGATCGCAGAGGCGGCGCCGACCGCCGGGCTGACCCAGACCTTGACCATGAACCTCGGGGACTGGGCCGCGAACCGTTTGGTGCAACCCAAGGTCAAGGGCCGACGCTGAGCCTGCGGCGTCAGGACCGGTCAGGGCCCCGTTAGTCTGCTCGGGGCGCACCGCGCGCTCATTGCGACGAGGAGGACTTCCATGACGCTCGATGTCGGTACCACCGCACCGGATTTCACCCTCAAGGACCAGAACAACCAAGAGGTCACGCTATCCTCCTACCAGGGCAAGAAGAACGTGCTGCTGGTGTTCTACCCCTTGGCGTTCACCGGCACCTGCCAGGGCGAGCTCTGCCAGGTCCGGGACGAGCTGCCCAAGTTCGAGAACGATGACACCGCAGTGCTGGCCGTCTCGGTCGGCGCGTCACCCTCGCACAAGGTGTGGGCAGCGGAGCAGGGCTACACCTTCCCCTTGCTGGCCGACTTCTGGCCGCACGGCGCGGTGGCCCAGACCTACGGGGTGTTCAACGAGGCCACCGGCTTCGCCAACCGCGGTACCTTCGTCATCGACCGCTCCGGCGTCATTCAGTTCGCCGAGATGAACGGACCGGGTGAGGCCAGGGACCAGTCCGGTTGGGACAAGGCGCTCTCCGCGCTGACGGCATGATGATGTCGGCTTGATTTTCGCGCGCGCGGAGTAGTCCGCGTCGCGTTCGGGCGTGTAGCTCAGCGGTAGAGCACCTGTCTTACACACAGGCGGTCGTAGGTTCGATCCCTATCGCGCCCACCTCGTCAAAAAGCCCCTCACCTGCACGCACAGGTGAGGGCTCGCGGGTAGATGGGCAATAAGCGCCGCTAATTGGGTCGATGTGGTCGCAATGGGGTCGCATCCTGCGCAGCACGGTCCGCGCGCATCTTCGCGGCAGCCAAATCGAGTGCCCCGCCAAGACTGTCCGCAGCGGCGTGCGCGGCTTCCTGCGTGAGGTGTCCGTACAGGTTGGCGGTAATGCCCACCTGCGAGTGCCGGAGCGTCTTCGACACCAGCGCCAGCGGTACGCCGTTGGTAAGCATCAGCGTCGCCGCCAGGTGCCGCAGATCATGTATCCGCACCTTGGGAACTCCGGCCGCCTCCGACATCTCGTGGAAGTGCGCAAGCAGATATCGCGGCCGCAGCATGGCACCGTTCTCGCGGGTGAACACCAGCCCGTTGTCTTCGTAGCCGTCCGCCCACTCGAGCACTTCGAAGAGCTGGCGCTCACGTTGACGCTTCAGCGCGGCCACCACGCGGGCCGATAGGCCGACGCCTGCCGCTGATCCTTTCGTCTTGGGCGCTCCAATGATCAGCTTGCCGTCGACCTCTGTCGCGGCTTGGCGGACCCGCAGCACCTTGCGCTCGAGGTCGACGTCTTCCCACCGCAGCGCCAGCGCTTCACCACGCCGAAGCCCGGTGCCCATCATCACCTCGAAAAACTCGGCCAACCGGTCCCCGGTCACGTACTCCAAGAACGTGACTGCCTCCCCTGCCGTCCACGGCACCCGCTCCGCAGTAGTCAAAGCCGGGGTGCTGACGTGCTCGGCGGCGTTGTGCGTAAGCCGCCTGGTGCGCACCGCATGGTTCAGCGCCGACGACAACGCCGCAACTATCCGCTTGATGGTGGTCGCGCTGCGTCCTGCCTCCTCGAGGTCCAGAACCATGGTCGCGATGTGCTCGTGCGCCAGTGCCTCGAGTTTGAGCGTGCCGAGTGCGGGTATCAGGTCTTTTCCGACGTAGAGCCCGTACTGGTGCAACGTCTTCGGCTTCAGCGTGTACCGCATCGCCATCTGCCACTTCTGCAGATACTGGGCCACGGTCTCCCGGTCGTCATTCTTCACCGACGTTTTCGCTCGGTCTGTGACCTTCTTCAGCTCTTCTTTGGCCTTGCGCTCGGTCGGGAATCCGCCGCGGCGCAGCGTCTTACGGTGGCCGTCTAGACTCTTGAGGTCGACGGCGAAAGTCCAGGTGCCGTGTTTGCCGTCCGACTGCAACAGTGGGCAGCGGGCGCCGACGAGCTTGCCGTTCGTCCGGCACCCGCAGCGTCGGTACACCCGCCCGCTCACTCGTCGGCCTCCGTCGCGGCGTAGAGGATTTCGGCGGGCCAGGGGAGCGGCTCACCGCCGAGGTCCCTCATGTCGCGGCGGACGTCATGGATCCGTGCCGCGACGGCTTCCCTCTGCCGCAGGTTTTCGACCGCCTCTTTGACTGAGAGTCTTCCGTCTCTGTTGAGCCGAGAGAGTAGCTGTTGTAGCTCTTCGTCTTGCTGGGCAAGACGAAGTAGCCGAGCACCGTTCTCGTAGTCTGCTCTATCGAAGAAGACCTTTCCCGTCTCGTCGGTGGCCTGGTAGGGCGCTCTTCCGGCGGCCCACTGGGCTGCCGCCCACGACGATGTCCGATGCCCCGGAAGTACGTCCACCTCGCCCGCGGACATCGCTGGGTACAGCAGTAGCAGGGGGGGTACCCCGAGTGCCCTGGCCAGCACGATCAACTCCGGTACGTCGACGGCACGCTTGCGTCCGACCTCAAGGTTGGAGATCGCTGTGCGGCTGATCGGATGGCCCAACTCGGCGGTCCGATCGGCAAGCCACTGTGTAGAGCGTTTGCCACGTAGAGCTTTGACGGTGCCGGCGATGCGGTGCGTAGTGTCTTCCGCCCAACATAGTTGCGTCATATTGACGCAGACTACAGCAGATTTGCGCCAACAGGCAAGACTGTGCATGATGGGTTGAGAACGAGCAGAACGACCATAGAATGCGTCTATAAGACGCAGCGAGAGGTGGGGGTGGACGAAGTGCACAAACGGCCACGCGCGGCATCCAGGGGCGTCTACTTGAGGCAGACCCGACCGTGGACCTGCCCTTCGCGAACAATGCGCTGGGGATCAGTCGGGCGCATGGGTATGCGCTTGCGAAACGCGGGCAGTACCCGGTAAGAGTCTTGAAGTTGGGCTGTTCGTATCGGGTCATCACGGCCGATTTGCTGAACGTGCTCGGCATCACGTCCCCCAGGGGGTGAGGCTGAGGCTAAGACGGCCCCGGCTGTACCCGGACGTCGCGCCGACTCTGCGGGCGCCGAGTGCGTTAACCGGAGACCACCGACAGAATTCGATCGTGACCGGCGCCTGTGGCATTTGTGCCCGCTCGAGCGCAACGCAAACCAGGAGTTGGATGAGAAGTGGGTATCCCGATGAGCAATCAAGTTCCGCAACAGCAGGTCCCCATCGCGTTGTCCCCCGCCCTCATCCGAGCCGTCGGGGGAGCGAACCACGCGGTGGTCTGGTCCACGATCAATACGGCGTGCGCGAAGCGTGGACCGCGCACCGTATGGCACAAGAACGGGCGTTGGTATCGGGCGTCGTTGACGGTGCTCGCCGCGGAGACTGGCCTGGTTGCCCACCAGGTTAGATATTCAATCCAGGTGCTGGAGGCTCGCGGCTTCATCGAGTCGACTTGGCTGGACGCCCCTCGGATGACGACCTCTTTCAGCCGCACTAGGTCCTTCCGGGCGGTGACGGGATGCATCGGGTCTTGCTGACGTTGCCCATGGTGGCCATGGCGGCGACCCTGGCCAAGAAAGTGGGCATTTGTACCGGCATCCCACCGGCACGGTTTCGTGGTGTTCCCTGCGCGTCCGACAGGGCTGTGAAGGTCATGCTGACAGGTGGTGCTTGGCTGGACCGGGTTGAGCGCGAGCGTGGGATGGTGCAGGGCTGGGAGGGGACTGGATTCAGCAACGGCAACTTGCCGTGCTTCCTTGAGTCCAGCGAGTCCAGTCTTGCCAGGACGGTGCTGACAGACGGCAGCGATTCGATACGGGTGGCGGTGTCGGCATGAGTCTCGATCGGGCGATGTTCGATTCCGGTAAGAGGTTCACCCAGCTTCCCGCCGATCTCGTCCGGATGTTCGGGGGCGCGAACACCGCCTTGGTCATGGCGCGCATCGAGTTCTGCTGCCGTATCTCGGGCGTCCCCGATCGCATCGTGGATGTGGTGGACGGAGAGACTTGGTGGCGGGTGAGCCAGGCGTTCCTGGGTGGGGAGACCGGCCTCAGCAGGCGTCAGGTGGAGACCGCCATCAAATATCTTTTGAAACACGATTACGTTGAGAGCACCGAACACAATGTCGGCAACAACTACGACCACACCCGGTCCTACCGTCCCCGCTGGAAAAGTACTGCATTTACCGAGGACCAGGGCGAGGACGAGGACGAGGACGGCTACGAAGCGAACGAAGACCTAACACTATTCGCAGATCGATCCCACGGATCGGTGAGGGATGATCCCACTGAAAACGGAAACCCCATCCCACCGATCGGTGACGTCCTTCCTAACTATAAGAATCTTGAAAGAAGTATGAAGACTGTGCACGGTCAAAAGCGACCGTTCAAAAAAGACCCAGTCAGGACCCCTCCAGTCAAAGGCCGAGGAAGCCCGACGGCATCGATGCGGTCCTTCGCCGATCGAAGGCAGGAGGCCATGGAGTCGGGTGACACGGGCTGGGGGCTGGCGCTGCGGCTGGAGGCGGGGATGTATCGGCAGTGGATGAAGCCCGAGGTAAATGTCAACGTTCTGACGAGTGCACTTAACGACGCATACGAGGAGCTGGATTGGCCGTGGGAGCTGATGGCCACGATGGTCGACTTGTTCCTCGCCGACCCGAAGGGATACATGCGGTTTAAGGAGGCCACACCGTGGCGGGAGTTCATCGCCTTCGGCGGGACGATCGCGCAGGACGCGAGGGTGGCGCTCGCCGATACCCCGGCAGGCCAACAGGTCCTCGCCATGGAGCAGCACTGGAAAAATGAACGAATTAACGAGGCAGAGGAGAGGAAAGCGTGTGCGCGGGCGGATGCCTACCAATGCCGGCTGGACAACGACCCTGTCTTCGCCGCCGCGGAGGCTGAGGAGGTGAAGATCCGTAACGACGAGCTGGTCGCCCAGTTGGCGGCGGAGGTCGAACAAGCCGAGCAGGCTGAGGCGCAGGCCAGGCAGCAGACTGACGGGAAGCGAAAGCAGGAGGAGGCACTTGCCGAGAAACGTGCTCGGAAAGCTGTGGAGGCCGTGGAGGTCCGAACCAGGGAAGCCACGGAGGGTAAGTGGCGATCTGAGGCCCGGCGGCGCGAACGCGTCGAAGCCAGACTGCGGACAGTGAACCTGGCCTCGCCCGGCGTCCACGGTGAAGCGAATGGGCAGGCGCTATGAGCATATGTGGCCTCCTTGTCGCCGCGACGCGGCAACAGTTGCCGGACGGTCAGCCCAGGGCCAGGACGCCCCGAAAACGAGTCGCAACCGTCTGTTGTACTGACCGAGGCGTCCTAGTACGGATGGAGGGAAGGACCATGACATCGAGGTCGGCAGGCTTGCCACTACCGCCACTACGCGGCGGCGACGAACCGCCGCCGGACTGGCGTGCCGGCTCGAGAGTGTTAAGCATTGCGACGTGCGGCCATCGATTCAGGCGCGGCACGGGTGGGTGGCGGGCCTAAGTGATGCGTCATCCCAGCATGCCGGTCTCCTTCAGGTGTCGTCCAAATAGAGCGGGCCGGGACTGCGCGTCTTCCCCCTACTGCGGGGACAGCATGATGCTGCGGCCCGGCGGAGTAATGGGGCGATCGGACTAGGTATACCCGTTTGGAACGAGAGGGGTCTAACACGTCCTCGGAGGGAAACACTGTTGGTTCACTTAGGCACGAGAGTAGGAACACAGAGTTGGTCCACGAACAATCCCGCGGCGACATGTGGTCGTCACGTAACGTGTGCCGAGGCCTGCAACCCGCCATGGCCGCAACGTTATTCGTATCTGCAGTTTGTGCCACTCTGTAGCCGCAACCCCGACAGAATTTGCGATCGTAGTAGGTATGGTGATGCTTTCGAACACGGAAACGGTCACATCGGTAATTTGGACACTTCGATGCCGGGATGGCTCGTGGCTGATGAGGGTGAACGCACGCTTTTCAGCGCTATCCGCGGTCCATGCACGCTGATCGGGGAAGGCCCGAAAGCGCTGATGTGACCCGTCTGTGGGGCTCTGTCGGGGGTTGTCTACGCCCGCAGCCAGTAGGCGACGCGCAAGGAAGGGCTGACCTGGATCTCTCGCAGCAAGAAGGCTCGGGTCACTGTGATCCTTGGGGCGGGGAAGAGGGTCCAGTTCCGTGGTCCAAGAGTGCGCAGGCGCGTGTTGATGGTCGACAGGCCCGTCGTGGAGTCAGCCGTCGTTGACACACCCATCGACGAGCCCAGAGCCACCATCCCCCGACCGCCGGGGGAAGGGGTCGCCACGTGACCACCTTGTGGGCGCAGCACTACCCCGGGAACCGGTCGCCGTCCGCATCATCGGCCATGCCCACCAACGCAGTAAAGCGACCAATGCAAAACGCGTGTACCGCGTGACCCAGTCCGAGATCGCCTGAAGGCTTGCTCGGACCATAAAGCACCGCACGTGCCTCGTGTTCGTGAGAATCACGGTGTTCGCCTCAAGGTCGGTGTGGGCATCACCTGGGCGATCACAAGCGCGGAGGGCAGGGAACCAGGACGGCAGCACAGGTTGCTGCATGCACGGGGGCGGCCCGGCTGTGCAGTCAGTCGAGTCGTCGACCTACAACCAACGGTGTAACACTGCGACAGATTTTGTAAACGCTAAAATCCAGTATCGCGCCACGGTCCCCCGAATTGAACACGCGGACGCTTGCCTGCGCAGGTCAGAAGAGCGTTCCACGCGGGAGTTGACGTGGTCGGACGACTCGTTCGGGGTTGGCACACGCGTGTCAGATCGCGGCAGCCTACTTAATCGCATACTTTATCCAGCGGTCGATCTCAAGTCTCGGGGAGTCGGCTTATGACAGCACTCCGGAGTGCTCGAGGGAAGATGGCAACAGTCGGGAGAGGTGTGGAAGGCTCAGATCTGACTGGGGCACGGCGACGCACCACCAGGCCACGTCGGTAGCGACAGCAGACTCACCACCTGGTAGCGCAGACGACAGGAAATCGTGTGGTTACGTCGGTGAGAAATGCTGGATTTACCTCCGTTTCGCGTTAGACCAACAGCATCCCTGTATGCCGGGTCACACTGCCAAAATTCGTGCATAAATATTCAGGGCAGTGTTGGGCGCGCCGAGCAGGATTTGAAAACGAGACTCCAATGAGGGTTTGTGGTCGCATCAAATCACCGAGTTACTGATTAGCGCCCCGGGGAAAGTCGTGCTTTTCTGATGGCGACGCCTGAGGCAGGCGGCAGATCCCCTCGGGCGGGCGTCGACCATGGGTGGCTCCCCGAACGGCTAACAGACCGGGTGGTGCTGCAGGCACCCATATACTTTTCCTCCTACGCTCACGCCCGTGACCCAACCTGGTGTGCGCGGTGGACCGCTCGTGCCACTGCCGGGCGCGACCTGGTGGACGACTCTCCTGTTAGGGCGTAGCGGGTCAACCGTGTCCTCGGTGGTTGGTGTCCTGCGGTTTCTGTCAGCTCGGTGGGGGTGTGTCCCGGTGTGTTGGGTCTGCCCTGGCGGCGTGGTGGGTGGGTAGGTCGGGGTCGCCGGTGATGGGGATGGTGCCTTCGGGGTCCTCAGGGGAGCGGATCGGTGGACGGAACGGGGCGATCGGCTCGTCGTTGTGGCGGCGTCCCCCAGCCCACAAGGCGGGCACCGCGTCGACCTGCTTGCACAATGCGTAGGCGATGGACTCGTAGTTCACCCGCCAACCACAGAAATGGGCCCAGGCTTGCTCGTCGGAGCGCTCGACCTCGAAACCGACCGCCCGCATCCACGCCACACCTTGGGCGAACTCCGGAAAGGTCAACTCCAGCGGTGCGTCCGGCCGCGGGTCAGGGTCATACGGCACACCCACAACATCAGCGATCTGGCGCAGACACGTCCATCCCATCCGCAGCACCAACCGACCCGACATCGGGGCGCGGGAGGGGGAGCAGGCGTGGAACAGTGCCGCCGAGTCGAGCACCGCGATCATCGCGACGAGCCAACTCGCGTGAGCCTGCGGGGAGCGGAAGCGGATAAGTACCGGATAGTTGCTGTGACTCTCCGCGACATCAGCGGCCCACCGTTTCCAGCTCTTGTACACATCGTCGAGGTCTCCCTCCTCCTGCAACCCCACGCGGGTGCGGGCGAGCATCTCCGGACCCCAGGGTGGCACCCCGGCGCGGACACCCAGCAAGGTGACCTCGGTCTCCCGGCGGTTGAACGCACCATAAATCGTCGGCAGGTACCCGATCTGCAGCGCCACCGTCGCCAACCCCGCTGCCGCAGCACACAGGTCGATGATGGTGGGTCCCAGCTGCGGTGTTGCGGCGACCACGTTGCGTCTGCGGGATCGGTCGATGCGGCATGTCCGGCGGGCTTGGCCAAAGCCACTTCGCCTAGCTCAACCTGCGCGTGGCGACAACAGCTGCGCCGGTCATGAAGTCCCTCGTAACGCGACCCGTTCCACCAGCAAGAGTCCGCATGTACGGCGCGCTCAGCAGCGTCACTCCCGCGCAACACCGGTAGGAGGGTCCGATGTAAAGATGCCGACTGGGCGAACACTGGAGTCCTGTAGCATTCCAAATCGGGCAATATGCCTCGGGCCCTTGTTCTGAACAACACGGTCCGTGGATGCCGGGCCACGCTGCCAAAATTCGTGCATAAATATGCAGACAGTGTCCGGCGCCCCGTTCGGATCGGTAATGCGGCCATTACGGTCGAACTAATGCACTGAATTACCTGCGGCGACTCTTAGGCCAACTGGGCCCTCGCGTAGGCGGCGTTGATGGCGTGCGGCAGACCTCGACCCCCTAAGCGCCGAGCCGGCCCGCCACGGCCACAGGGCGGCCACGGGCGACGCCCAACGCCAGAAGCGGAATACTGCTGTACGTGTCAGCGCCGGACAGCAGTATCGCGGGGACGGTCGGGCGTAGGCGACGGGTGTTGCCGCGGGGGGCGTTGGCCCAGCATGGTCTGCTCAGCACGGCCCGCTGGCACGCCCAACAGCCCAGTGGGGGTAGCACCGAGCCGGGGTGGTGGCTGGGCGCTGAGGTGCTCCACGCACATCAAATGAGTCGAAGCGGTGCGGCACTCTCGGTGGCGCAAGCGCAGATGTTGCTTACCGGGGCGCCGGTGTGGTGGTGGTCGTTGTGACCACGCCACAAAGCGGTCGAGGAAGGTGCGGGCGTCGGCTAGGCAGCCGAAGCGCTCAGGAAAGGTGGGAGCGTACTTCAGGGCCTGAACCAGGCCGCGGAGTAGGGATTGTCGTTGGATTAGCCGGTTAAGAGGCAGATCTTGGGTCGGGAATGGGACCGGGTGACGTGCAGGCCGTCGAGCAGGGCCGCGTCTTGGAGGTCATCGAGGTGTCCCGGTCGGCGTGGACCACCGCAGGGACGCCGTGGATGTTGAAGATCTGGCGCATCATCTCCTCGGCCAACTGGTCGGTTTCGTGGGCGTGGACGTGCGCGCCCACGATGTAGCGGGAGTAGATGTCGATCATCACGTAGGCGTCGTAGTAGCAGCCCTTGACCGGGCCGGCCAGCTTGGTGATGTCCCAGGTGAACACCTGCCCGGGGGAGGTGGCGACCAGCTCGGGGCAGGCCCGGGTGGGGTGGCGGGCTTGACGCCGCCGATCCTTAATCTGGGCGTGGCACCCAGGATCCGGTACATTGTGGACACCATGGACAGGTAGATCCCCTGGTCGAGCAGGGCGGCATAGATCTGCATCGGGGTGGTGTCGACGAACTCGGTGCTGTTCAACGCGGCCAGGACCTGCTCACGTTCGGCCGGGGACAGGGCATTGGCCGGTGCGCACACCGCGCCCGGTTCCGGTTCCGGGCTGGCGCCGGCGTGGCGGCCCGGGGGTAGTGCCTTTGCCGATGTGTAGGTCATCCTCGTCAGGCTTGCTCGCGGAACCACCGATGTCGGTAGGGTCTTCGGAAGCTTTCGGTGTGCCAGCATGGAAACCTCGCAACACCGGGGGAGGGGACTATGCTGAGGGCAGTTCCAGAGCGACAACGCTAAGCCCTGCAGCTTGTTGTCCAGCAACCCTTCCATCGGGGTGCTTCAGCAGGAAGAACTGGTTCACACCACCGGTGTGGGCAAGGATGGATCTCCAGGCACGCGCATCAGGGTCCGCGATAGCCAGGAGGTCTGTCATGGCATCACAACTCCACCAACCGTTCCCTCATCCGGTCCGCCCACCTGTGGTGTTGACCGGTGTGGACACCGGGGGTGAGCAGCTGCTCGTCATCGGTCTAGACGTCGTCGTGGCCGACCTGGCGCCCTACTCCACCTTGGCCTCCGCGCACACGTTCGGGGAAGCCCGCAACGACGCCATCGCTGCCGGGTTGATCGCTGATCATCTCGACGAGTACTTCGAATCCGTCATGGGGCCCGACGAAACCTGGGAGGACATGGACGCTCTCTATGACTCCCACGCAGCCGATGCGCGTCCTTTCGACGCCGATGAGTTCTTCGGTGGGGAATGGACCCCCTGGCGGCCCATCGCACGCATGCATAGCACCGAGTGGCTTCAACGGCACCTATCCGAGCTGTTCGAGCAGCTGCACCATGAGGACACCGCCTGGGGCTTCGACTACGACCCAGCGCCGTACCTTGCTGTGGCAGCCCGTGAGGTCGTCGAAGCCGCACTGACCGTAGCGGGCTACCAAGTGCGCCCGTGCGAGCAGCTCGCGGACCTCTATCTCGACCCGGTACCTGACTGGCGTGCCGTCGTGGCCCGGACTTCCCATGCCTGAGTCCGCTGCGAGCCGCGCCTGGACGACGAAGCTGTTCGGCCCCGTTCGCGCGAAGGCACCTGCCGGTACTGCCGGTGGCATGGCCGGATACGACCGGTGGAAACGCCTCACCACCGCCGAACACATCGGTGAACATCTATGGGGACGGCGTCAGGAACTTCTCGATGCCGTGCCAGGACCTGCCGATCCGGCTGAACACGCCCCGCTGATCCTCCCCGACGGCGAAGGCTTCCATGGCATCTGCGCGGCGAACGGCTGCCGCTACCTCGGGCCCTACCGCTACACGGAAACGGCCGCCCGCGGTGATGCCAAACGGCACGCCACCCAACGAAATGGGACGACCAACTCCGACTGAACTGCCCGATTCCGGACACTGATATTTTCATATTTGGTGCCGCAAGGCGGGGCACTTCGAGGAAACCCCGGTCAAGCCGCTCGAGCCAGAGCTGCAGAGTTACAAGCACGTGCCGGTGGCGTAGGTGGATCCCGTCGAGGTCCTCATGGCGACGCACACCTACCAGGACTTGTCGGCGAGCAGCCCGGGGTGGTCCTACAGCACCGCCCGGCGCCTAATCGTGGATCTCATCCGCGCGGCGATCGAGCACCTGCCCGGCTACGCCGCCGCGCCGCGCACCTGGCACCGGCCACCCCTGCGGACCGGGTGCCCGATCGGGCTCCGCGAACAGTGGACACCCGTGGATGAACACATTCAGTGGCTCACACCGAGCGAGCTCGCCACAAAGTGGGACACAGCGTCTCTGGTGTTGCTCACCATCGACGCACTCGCTGACCTGCCAGCCGGGTTGCCACGCCGCGACGGGGTCTACGTGGTTGCCGGCTCCGCCCTCACCTCCTCGGATTGGGCAGCGATCGCACAGTCACCGTCGCTGCTGCTGGTTCAACTGCCGGCGGGGCGGGGACTGGTTGCGCGACGAGCTCGAGTCCGTGACCACGGGTGGCCGCCCTACCGCTGCCCTACACGCTTCGTGCCGATGAAAACCGCCGCGAAGGCCCCACAATCACGTCTTTGGGCGACGGTGATCTCTAGGATGGCTTCGGCTGGCTTGATGTCCGGCACGGGAACGCTTGGTCGCTGACCCGTGCCGGACATCACTGGCTCAACGCCCTCGCTCACCTTGCCGGGTCACCCTGGCCGGCGGTGGTCGACGGCGGCGATGACGACGGTTCGCATTTGACCTCTGCGCCAACTGTCACAGTGCACATTCTCGGACACCTTCCCGCCGGTAAGGAGGTCCGAGATGCCCACTCAGCCGGTTGTTGATCCGCTGGCGGAGCGGTTGGTGCTGATCAGGCCGCATCTGGATGAGCTTGGGTGGCGGTTGTTGTTGGGCGCCGAGGCAAAGGTGCTGGGTCGGGGTGGGATCAAGACGGTAGCTGCGGCGACCGGTGCGCACCCGGACACGGTCGTGCAAGGGGTGCGGGAACTGGATTACCCGGAGCCGATCCCGGGCCGGATCCGCCGACCGGGTGCGGGACGCGCGAGCGTCGTGGCCACCGACCCGGATCTGGTGGCCGCGTTGGATGCGCTGGTGGATCCGGTGACCCGCGGTGATCCGGAATCGCCGTTGCGATGGACCACGAAGTCGACTGCGAAGCTGGCCGCTGAGTTGACCGCGCGGGGCCACAAGGTGTCCGCGACAACGGTCGCGAAACTGCTCAAGGAGTCGGGGTACAGCCTGCGTGCGAACACGAAAACCATTGAAGGAAGACAACACCCGGACCGGGACGCGCAATTCTCCTACCGAACGGGCAAGCCATGCTGTTCACCGATGCCGGGGACCCGGTGATCTCGGTCGACACGAAGAAGAAGGAGCTCGTCGGCAACTTCGCCGCCAACGGCCGCGAGTACGAACCCACCGGAGCGCCCCGCAAGGTGCTCGTGCACGACTTCGCCGACAAGGACCTGGGCAAGGTCGCCCCGTATGGGGTGTACGACATCACGGCGAACACCGGATGGGTCAACGTCGGCACCGACGCCGGACAGTTCGCCGTCGAGTCCATCCGCCGCTGGTGGAACACCATGGGCGCGGGCTCCTACCCCGGCGCGACCAAGCTCCTGATCACCGCCGACGCCGGCGGATCCAACGGGTCCCGGCTGCGGCTGTGGAAGACCGAACTTGCCGAGTTCGCCGCACAGAGCGGCCTAGCCATCACCGTCTGCCACCTGCCACCCGGCACCAGCAAATGGAACAAGATCGAGCACAGGCTGTTCTCCGCGATCAGCCGCAACTGGCGCGGACGACCCCTGGAATCCCACGAGGTCATCATCCAGACCCTCAACGCCGTCACCACCCGAACCGGGCTCACCGTGCACGCCGAACTGGACACCAACACCTACCAGCGCGGCATCAAGATCCCCGCCAAAGGCATCACCGCACTCCAGGACGCCGGCATCCTACCCGTCACGAATTCCACGGCGACTGGAACTACACAATGCACCCCCGCGACACGCCTGAAGGAACCCACCTAAAATACGCGCAAGACCTTAGTTCAGTAGGCAGTGTGCCTGACCGCGCAGAATGGATATCCGAAGAGTCAGCTCAACCTCAGGATTGCCCGGACTCCTCCTCTGTTTGTCTTCGTTCATCTTCGACACGGCGAAGGGCAGCGGTGCGGGCGTTGCGGATGTGTCGGCTAGCGGCGGCCCGGGCCTTTCGCTCATTCCCTTCGGTCAACGCGGCCAGAATTGCGGCATGCTCGACGCGCGAACGCTGCAGGCGGCCGGGTATCACGAGAGTCGTCTCCATCCCGGCCTCCATCATGTCCTGCAGCACCCCGAGCGTCTGCCGCAGGAACCGGTTACCGGCGGCCATCACGACGTGCGTGTGAAACGCCGAGTCGAGCCTCTGTAGGTTTTTGAAGTCGATGGGCGACGCTGACTCCGCCACGGCAAGCTCCTCTAGCGCCTCGCGGGCCGCGGAGAGAGCCTGCTCATCGGTGGCGGAGGCAGCCCATCCGGTGGCAGGAACCTCGAGTACTTCGCGCATCGCGAAAAGTTCGGCGAGCGTGCCCTCCTGCGCGAGCAGCGCGGCCCGGAGGACGGTTTGGGACTGAGGTAGCGCTACGAAGACGCCCTGCCCGTGCCGGACATCGAGCCGACCATGCGCCTCTAGCGACTTCACAGCCTCCCGCAGGGACGGGCGGCTGACCCCGAGCAAGGTGGCCAACTGCCGCTCGGACGGCAGTCGGTCGCCCGGCCGCAATTGCTCGGCAGCGAGCAGTTCGACGATCTGCCGCTCGATCCGATCGGAAAGGTGGCCCGGCTGCGTAACCGGCTCCCACATCCCCTTGCTTGGCACCGTTGTCATCCCGACGACAGACGATGCTCCATCAGTCACAAACGGTTGCTGCTGCACAGTCACGCCCGAGCCAACCGTTCTCGAGCCTGGGCCGCGATGTCCTCATGGAGATTGACCCCATGGCTGTCGATGCCGACGAACATCGGGCCCATGTTAAGGACCCGGAAACGCCATAGGCACTCAGGCATAAGGTGCTCCCAGTAGACCTCTTCGATTTCCTCGATTTGCGTCGTCTCTACCGAGGCCGCTCCGCCGACGACGGCAAGGTAGACGCAGCCCGACTTAGCCATGGCCCGGGCCGTCTCGCGGGACATCCCACCTTTGCCGAGGATCGCCCGGATGCCGTAGGTATCGAGCAAAGCATCGGTGAATCGGTCCATCCGCTGGCTCGTCGTCGTCCCGACACACGTCGGCACCCACCGACCGCCCTCCTTCTTGACGTTCGGTTGAGTGTGCAGCAGGACTGCTCCGGTCAAGTCGACAGGAAAGCTACGGCCGAGTCGCTCCCACTCGATCAAGGTGGCGTCCCGTAGGCCCCACACGGTGCCGGTGATGGTGACCTGGTCGCCCGCATGCAGTTCACGAATGGCGTCCTCGGTCAAAGGCGTCTCGAGAGCGATCACCATGAATACCCCCACTCCACGGAGAGGTCGGAATAATCGATACGAGCGGAGCGCCGCTCACCGCGCCAGCACTGCATGTTCACAGCGACCGGATTCATTGAGTTGTGGGTCCAGGCCCGCTCGAGGTGTACGTCCAGCGCCGTCGTGTCGCCACCCAACCCCTGCGGACCGATCCCCAACTCGTTGATGCTGCTCAGCATCTCCTCCTCGAAGGCCGCCACCTTGGGATCCGCATGCCGCTGACCAATAGGTCGGGCCGTCGCCTGCTTGGCAAGCGCCACACACTGGTCCGACGTACCGCCAAGGCCCACCCCTACTACCAGCGGCGGGCACGCCTTACCGCCGGCATCAGCGACACATTGCCGAATGAACTGTTTGATACCAGCCTCACCGTCCGCAGGGACCAGCATCTTCAGGAACGACCAGTTTTCCGAGCCAGACCCCTTCGGCATCATCAGCATCTCGAGATTAGCCGCACCGGGCGCGAACTCGTAATGCAAAACAGGCACGCCCTCGCCAGTCGAATCCTGTCGGTTGTTGCGTCCGATCGGATGGACGATGCTGGACCGGAACGGCGTATCCACCGTCGCCCGGCGCACCGCTTCCTCGACCACGCTCTGCAACCGGCCGCCATCGACATACGCGGCCGTACCGATCCGCAACCAGTAGATCGGAATGCCGGTATCCTGGCAGACCATCATGCCCTGGTCGCCGAGCTCGACCGCATCCAGCATCGTCTGCATGACCTGGACGGCGCGAGGCTCGCGTTCCCGCTTAATCGCCGCCCGCAACCCCGCCCGCACGTCAGGCGGAATGTCCTTCAACGCCATAACGTATGCCTCACGCGCCGTTTCCCCAAGCACCTCGTAGAACTGCTCGGACACGACAGGAACTTCAGATGTCGTCAAATTTGTCATCACGCCTCTCTTTCGGCTAGGAATCTACGGCAGCATACCACTGGTATGACCTCTGTGTACCCTTTAGGGAAGCACCGCATTTGCGATCAGATACGAGCCGAAACCGAATAACCCAATGCACAGGCACAAGAGGCCGCGACGCAGCACTCGCCGGGCCGGACCGGTTGCGTAGTCGTCGATCGCGATCCCGACGCCTACGCCCCCATGCAGTAGTGCGGCCGCCAACATCAGCCAGTCCCATACCAGCCACAGTGCCGAACTCCATCGCTGGGCGATGAATCCGGCGTTGGTGGCTACGACGTCAGTGGTGATGTGGGTCACGACGAAGTGGCCGAGGACCAGAACGGCGAGCAGAACTCCGCTGACCCGAATGGCCAGGTAATTGAATGTCCGGCTGGAAGCCGCTGACCGTGAGGGCGTCGCACGCTGCCGCGTAGTCGGCGTCTCCTGCGGAGGAGGGGTGACTGCCGTCATGTGAACACCGGCGCAAGCATCAGGACGCTACCGGCGCCACCGAGCAGTACCGTCGCGACGACAACGCCGACTAGCGTGCGGGTTGCGGCCATCCGACCGAGGTCCGCGAGGTCCACCGCGATCAGCCGCAAGCCGTTGAATGTGTGAAAAAGTACGGCGAACAACAGACCGCACTCGAAGACTCGCAGGGCCGGCGACCCGTACAGCACGTGCACTGAGTCGTAGAGCGGGGGCGAAAAAGTGTAGAGACTGACGTCTGCGATGTGCAGGCACAGAAATGCAAAGACGGCGACGCCGGAAATACGGTGCAGGTAGAAAGCCCATCGGTTGAGATAGTTGCGCTCTGCCGGCGTACGGAGCAGCCGCCGGACCAGCAGCGGGGTTACGTACGAGCCACCATCGGTTTGCAGTGCGGAACGGAAGACGACTCCGGCGAAAGCGACAATAAGAACAACAATGACGGAAAACGCTACGAGGAACGTCCCTTGGGCGATGGTCATGGTGTATCCACCGCTTGCGGTTCGGGTGCTTGCCGACTGAACTCAACGGGACGGGTTTCTATTTCTGGGTCACCGTCCTTACCGCGACGCAGCACGATGTACCGCAACCACTCGCTATCGGAACGGTCCGGGAAGTCCGTACGGTAGTGCGCTCCGCGAGACTCCTCGCGGAAGAGCGCGGACTCGACGACGGTGCGGGCAACGGTGATTTGGTTGTCGAGGTCGAGCGCCTCCTGCCAGGCGTAGTTGGCCTGCGTCGGCCCCGGGACCGCGACAGCGTCGGCCTGTTCCTGCAAAGCGATTAACCGTGTGCGCGCCTCCAGTAACCGGCTTCGATCTCGCACCACGCCGCAGCAGGTCCACATCGTGTCCTTGAGCTCGCGGGTGATGGGGAACGGCAGCGGACCATCCTGCCGTTCTAGCGGCCCGAGGGCGCGGGTGAACGATGCGGTGACCTCCGCGGCGTCCGGCGTACGCCACGAACGTCCCGCAGCAATTCCGGCCGCGGTATCTCCCGCCCGTGCGCCGTAGACCGTCGATTCGGCCACGCCGTTGCCGCCGAGCCGGTTGGCCCCGTGCACGCCACCGGCATCTTCTCCCGCGACCAGCAGTCCCGGCACTGTTGTCCGACAGTCGCGGTCGATCAGGACGCCGCCCATGTGGAAATGGGATGTCGGCGATACCTCGACCGGTTCACGGGCCAGGTCTTTTCCGATCTGACGGGTCCGCTCGACCATGCCAGGGAAGCGGCGCTCCACTTCTGCAGCTCCGAGGTGAGAGATGTCGATCAGCACCCCACCCGCCGCTGTGCCGCGACCCGCCATGATTTCCATATAGCTGCCGCGGGAGACGACATCGCGCGTCGATCGCTCGAGACGCTCGGCGTCGTAACGCTGCATGTAGCGCTCACCGAGCCCGTTGTAGAGGTACGCGCCAGCTCCCCGTAAGCCCTCTTCGAGCACCGCCCCGCTGAGCCGGGACTCGCCGGCGAGGATGCCGGTCGGATGAAACTGGAGCATCTCCATGTCACGCAGCTCCAGACCGGCGCGATAACACATCGCGACGCCGTCCCCTGTCTTTTCCCTGGCGGGCGCCGAAATGCGATACATGGTGGCGGCGCCCCCAGTGGCAACCACAACGACCCGGGCGCGAACGAGTCCGAGCTTACCGGTGCGGACGTCGAGCGTAGTGACACCGGCCAACTCGCCGTTTTCGTCATGGACGAGGTCAAGAGCCCGCACGTCCTCGAGCTCCCGCGGCTGTAGCCGGAACATCTGATCCCGCAACCGGCCCATGATTTCGATGCCGGTGAGGTCGCCGCGGTGCACCGTGCGGTCGAAGGACTGCCCCGCGAAGGGCTTCTGGTGAATCGTGCCGTCCGGTCGGCGGTCGAAGAAGCAGCCCACTCTGGTCTCGAGTTCGGCGATCACGCGCGGTGCGTCCGAGACAAGCGTCCAGGCCAATTCCTGATCGTTGAGAAACTTGCCACCCTCCAGGGTGTCCTGGAAGTGCAAGTCACAAGAGTCGGTGGGATCGAGGACGGCGTTGTAGCCGCCCTGCACCATCCTGGTGCACCCCGAACGGCCAACGGCCCCCTTACTAATAAGAGTTATGTCGAGCCCAGGTTCAGCGGTCGCGGCATGAAGGATGCACATGAAGCCGGCACCGCCGCTGCCGATGACAGCGATGTCAGTGTCGATGACGTCAATGTCACCAAGTTCAGGGGGTTCCATGTAGCCTCCATTGCCGTAATTGACGGATCGCGGCCGCCGGGTCCAAACCTTTCGGGCAGTCGGCGGTACACCCGTAGATGTAGTGGCAGCGGTCGACGCCATCGGTGCCCGTCACAGCTCGCAGCCGTTCCGCACCGATGGCGTCGCGACTGTCGGCGATGAGCACCATGGCCCGGTTCAGCGCGGCAGGCCCGATAAAGTCTCGCCGAGAGCCGGCGATCCCGCAGCTGGAATAGCACGCTCCGCAACCGATGCAGTTCAAAGCCGGGTCGATGGTCTGCCGCTCCGCAGAGTCAGGCTGGATGACAGCCGGCTCGGTCAGCCCTTCAACTGGTACCAAATAAGGCGTCACGCTCGCCCATTCCTGCCAGAACGGTGTCGTGTCAACGATCAGATCGCGCACAACGGGCAGACCCGCCATCGGGTCCAGTCGCACCTCGTCGGCGTCGATAGGAACCGGTGTCTGGCAAGCCAGCACGGTCCGACCGTCGAGCCTGAGCGTGCAGGTGCCGCACATCGCCACCCGGCACGAGAACCGAAACCCGATCGAGGGATCATCTTCCCGCTGAATAGCGAGTAGCAGGTCGAGCACCATCATCGGGTCCCCGCGCTTCACCGTGAACGATGTTCGGCTTGCCGAGTCGCTGCGCGCGACAGTGACCTTGATCTCACGGGCGGTGTTCACGTTGTCCACCTCAGGCGTCGCCACCTCAGGACTCTCGTCCGCCGTCGCGCCTGTCGCATGAACGTCGTTCTTCCTACCCGACTCACGCGCTCAGGTAGAGCGCGGCGCGCACCAGTGCCGATGGCACCCGAATTGCATTCCTTCTCATCCGATGCTCCTGTAATTAGAGGCGTCTACGCGGTAGCCCTCGTCGCGGGGGAGAGGTAAGAGGCCTGTCCTCTACGCCTACTGTAGGCATCCTCAAGTCGCGGGGTCAACACGTCGCGTTGGCCCGTCAACAAGGTTCTGCGGTCAGCGCTCGTGTGCAAAGGCTGCTCAGCCGAGACGTCTGCCTCACCATCGCTGCGGTAGCGCGAAGCTCGCCGCATGGACACCCGACCTGCCTGCCCGGCTCGGACAAGGACCAGGTGACGGACTGCTCGGATCGAGCAGTTGCGTCAGACCGCGCAACTGTGTCAGACTCGACAGGAGAGGTAAGACCTCTCTCCAATAAGGAGGAGATATGGCTGACGCACCCCGGACACCGGGCTTTCTCGCGCACCACGATGGCGACGTTGTTGCGGTTGCGGTGCGGGACTTGGAACCGGGCGCTGTTGAGGGTGGGTACCTCCGGGGCCCGTCGTCAATAACTCTCGAGCTGCGGGACTCGGTTCCCTTGGGCCACAAGCTCGCGTTGATCGATCTCGAGGCAGGGCAGGACATCATCGAATACGGATTACGTGTGGGGGTAGCAACAGAGGACGTCGCTTCCGGCTCGTACGTCCACGTTCACAACATGAGGAGTGCACGGTGGCAAAACAGCGTAGCCTGACTGGCTTCCGCCGGGAGAACGGCACGGTCGGCATCAGGAACTTAACGGTCATTTTGCCCTTGGATGACTTGTCCAACGCGGCAGCGGAAGCTGTAGCCAAGGTAGTGCCGGGAACACTGGCTCTACCACACGCTTACGGCCGGCTCCAGTTTGGACCCGACCTTGACGTGACGTTCCGCACCTTGATCGGAACCGGTTCCAATGCCAACGTGGCGTCGGTCGTCGTTATCGGCATTGAGCCCAACTGGACCGACCGTGTGGTCGAGGGCATCGCCAAGACCGGGAAGCAGGTTCAAGGATTTTCCATCGAGCGCAGCGGTGACCTCAAGACAATCGAAAGAGCTGCCCGCGTCGCCGCCCAGTTCCTTCAGGATGACTCAGAAAAGAGCCGTGTAGAGGTTGAACGCAGCGAAATCATGCTGTCGATCAAGTGCGGCGAATCCGACACCACGAGCGGTTTGGGCTCATGCCCTACCACGTCCGAGGTTGTCGACCGATGGGTCGACGCAGGGGGCACCGTGCTCTTCGGCGAAACAACCGAACTGACCGGCGGTGAGCATCTCATCGCCGAGCGGTGCGTGAACGACACAGTGCGGGACAAGTTCCAGTCGATGTACGACAACTACATCGACATGGTCGAGCGCACCGGCGCGAACCTTTTCGGTTCACAGCCCACTCAGGGCAACATTCGCGGCGGACTGTCAACGATTGAGGAGAAGGCGATGGGCAACATCGCCAAGACCGGCACCAAGCCGGTAATCGGTGCACTGGAGGCCGCAGAAGCCCCAGGCTCCGAGCCCGGGCTGTATTTCATGGATACCTCTTCCGCGGCGGCGGAATGCATCACTCTGATGGCCGCTGCGGGTGCGGTTGTGCACTTGTTCCCTACCGGTCAGGGTAATGTCATCGGCCACCCTATCGAGCCGGTCATCAAGCTCACGGCGAATCCGGTGACGGCCGGGACGATGAGCGAGCACATGGACCTTGACTGCTCGGGCTTGCTCCGCCGCGAGTACGACCTTCCCAACGCCGGTGCCCAGCTCATGGCGCTCACCGATCGCGTCGTCGGTGGCCGACTCACCTGCGCGGAAGTCTTGGGACATCGAGAGTTCGTGATGACCCGGCTCTACCCCAGCGCCTGACCCCCGTGCCTGGGGAGCGCATCAGCGCTCCCCAGGCACCACCCTGATCCCGACTCCCGTGACCGCAGAGGAACCAAAGGCATGCCAGACAAGCCCAGCATCCTGATCGACGGCACATGGCAGCACGTCGCCGACCGTCATGACGTCCTCAACCCGGTAAATGGGTCCCTGGTCGGCCGAATCGGCTACACCGGACCCGAGCACGCCACCGCCGCCGCCGACGCCGCCCAGGCCGCCCTGCCCGCGTGGGCGGACACCCCGGCGCGGGGGCGGGCCGACCTGCTCCACGCGGCGGCGGACCTGATCGCCGCGCGAGCCGACGAGATCGGCACACTCCTGGCGCAGGAGGCCGGAAAGCGCAAGCCCGAAGGGATCGGCGAGGTCACCTTTTCCGCCGAATACTTTCGTTGGTTCGCTGAAGAGGCACGGCGACCCAGCGGGTCGGTGCACCCCCACGAGGCGGCAGATCGCCGGCACGTCAGCCTCCGTCGACCCGCTGGGGTCGTGGCCAGCCTGACCCCGTGGAACTTTCCCTGCTCGATCCAGGCCCGCAAACTGGCCCCCGCACTGGCCGCCGGCTGCACCGTCGTCGCCCGCGTATCGGAACAGGCGCCGCTGGCCGCGACCGAGATGGTGCGGTGCCTGACCGACGCGGGCCTGCCCCGAGGCACCATCAACTTGGTGCACGGACCCGCCGCAGCGATCACGAGCGCCTACCTCGAGCACCCCGCGGTCCGGGTCGTTACCTTCACCGGCTCCACCGGAGTCGGCCGCGAGGTGATGACAAAGGCCAGCAATCGGGTCGTCCGGCCGTTGCTGGAACTGGGTGGCAACGCGGCGTTCATCGTGTTCGGCGACGCGGACATCGACGCCGCAGTCACCGGCGCCATGCTCGCCAAGTTCCGCAACACCGGGCAGTCCTGCATCGGCGCCAACCGCTTCTACGTCCACTCCGCGGTCTTCGAGGAGTTTGTTGCCCGGTTCGCCGCCGCGGTGAACACCATGACCGTCGGCGACGGACTGGCCTCCCCCGTCCCCGACCTCGCGGCCTGCATCGACGACGGCCGGGTGGCGGCGGTCAACAAGCTTGTGAACGAAGCGCAAGACGCCGGCGCCAAGAAAGTCACCCGTGACTTCGATCTCCCCTCCGGCGCCTTCTGTGCCCCCGCCCTGCTGGTCGACGTCCCCGACCATGTGGGCCTGGCCACCGAAGAGGTGTTCGGCCCCGCGGCGGCGATCTTCCGGTTCGATGACGAGGACGAGGTCCTTGCCCGCGCCAACGCCACCGAGATGGGCCTCGCCAGTTACTTCTACACCCGCGACCAGGCCAGAGTGTGGCGGGTCGCCGAACGGCTCGACGTCGGCATCACCGGCATCAACAACCCACTGCCCTCCGTGTCCTTTGCGCCGATGGGCGGCACGAAGCAATCAGGTCTGGGTCGTGAGGGAGGCAGCCATGGCCTCGAAGAGTTCCAAGAGTCCCGCTACCTCGCCATCGGCATCTGAGCCGTCCTCCGCGAACAGAGAACAGACATGGAAGAGTCCGCCTCATGGGCCCGCCGGCCAGGGCGACCTAGCCGGCGCAGTACGCATCCTGCGCAAATCATGCAATGCCGATGTCGAGCTCGCCCCCGAGTCCGAGCTGGAATATCCACCCCCGCAACCGACGGCCGCCCTCGCCGGATCCAGAAAACTCGCGGCCCCGTCCCGTTCCTGGCCCCACACCTGGGAACCCACGTGTTCTGGGTCATCGCGCTCGCTCCCGCCGCCAGCATTGTTGCGCTGCTGGCCATCCGATGGGACCCCATGAAAGCCGACGTCGACGCCGAGGACTTCGCCGCGCACGCCACCCTCGCCCGCAGACTCACCACCACCGAAGGAAGTGTTCTCAAGCGATGAAGATCAGCAGTATCGGCGTCGGAAACATGGGCGGTGCGGTGGCCCGCCGGCTCACCTCCAGCGAGGACTTCGAGGTCACCGTCTTCGATCCCTCGGCTACCGCCATGGACAGATGCGTCGCCGCCGGCGCATCCCGGGCCGACTCCGCAGCCACCGCGGTCAAGGACGCTGACGTCGTCCTGACCAGCCTGCCCACCACCGCACTGGTGCTCGACACGGTCCAGCGGCTGCTTCCGGCGACCCCCGCGGGCACCATTATCGTCGATATCTCCACCATCGATCCGATGACCGCGCGGACCGCGCTCGACCTCTGTACCGCCGCGAACAGACCGTTCGTGGCCTGCCCGCTGGGCAAGACCCCCGCCCACGCCGAGAACGGTGCGATTCCGCTTTTCGTCGGCGGGGACGCGAAAACCATCACGAAGATCGGGACCCTCCTACAACGGATGGGTGAGAAAACCTACAACTTCGGTTCCGTGGAGGCGGCCACCACCTTCAAGCTGGTCTCCAACTTTATAGGGATGGCGAACGTCGCCATCCTGTCCGAGGGGCTCGCGATCGCGCTCAAAGCAGGAATAGCACCGACTGCTTTCACCGAAGCGCTCGCCGACACCGGCGCAACGTCCTTTCAGAGCGACGTCCGGCTGCCGTGGATGCTCGACCGTGATTGGGCACCCCGCTTCGGCGTCGACCTGGCCGCCAAAGACGTGCGCCTGGCCGTGGAATCGGCATTGAATTGGAAGATCCCCGTACCGGTAGGCGCGGCGGCACTGTCCCAGCTGATGTCGGCCTCCGCGCACGGATTTGGCAACGAAGACGTAGTCGCGGTCATGAAGCTAACCGGACCGATCAACGCAAAGGACGTCCAATGAGCACAATCCTGGTAACCGAGGATGTCACGGGCCCCAGATACGATGCGCTGGCCGGACACTGGGACCTTCACCGAGACACCGAGGCCTGGAACTGCCCCGACCGTTTGCGGGTCGCCCTAGCCGACGCCGAGGCGGTCATCGTCCGCAACCGGACGCAGGTCAACCAAGCTTTCCTGGACGCAGCACCTCGGCTCAAGGTGGTCGCCCGGGCGGGCGTCGGCCTCGACAACATCGACCTCGAGGCCGCGGACAGGGCCGGTGTGGTGGTCGTCGCCCCCACGGGTGCGAACGCCGTCAGCGTCGCCGAACACGCCCTGACCATGGCCTTGGCACTCGCCAAGAGAATCATTCCCTCCGACAACTCCACCAAAGCCGGCACCTGGTACCGAATTCCCACCCAGGAACTGGGCGGGAAGAGCTGGGGTCTGCTCTCGGCGGGTGCCACCGCGCGGGCCACGGGTCGGTTGGCGCGCGCCCTAGGAATGACGGTTGTGGCCTATGACCCGTTCATCGACCCACAGCATCCCGAGATCGTCGAGCTCGGCATCGAACTGGCCCCTCTCGAGCACGTACTGTCCAGCTCCGACGTCCTGAGCGTGCATCTGCCCCACACCGCTGCCACCCATCACCTGCTGAACGCGGACACGCTCGCCTTGTTGCCCCACGGTGCGCTGGTCATCAACGTTGGGCGAGGCGAGGTGATCGATGAGAAAGCGCTGGGCGCTGCACTTGAGTCCGGACGAGTGGGTGGCGCCGGGCTCGATGTCCGCGACGAGGAACCCCCCATTCCAGGAACCCTCGAGGTCCACACGAATGTCATCCTGACCCCGCACGTCGCGGGAATCACCGAGCAGGCACAACAGCGCATCGCGGAGATTCTGTGCCAGCAGATCGACGCGGTCCTCAACGGGCAGCGCGCGGACTACGCCGTCGGTTCGCATCTGTCCCCAGTGCTCAAGGTGGCCAGCCAATGAAGATTAGTTACGGTGACGCCGTTGCTCTCGCCACCGACCTCCTCGCTCAGGTCGGACTCGATCAGGCCAAGGCCGCCGCCGTCGCCCGCGCGCTCGGTTTGGCTGAGGCATGGAACCTCGGCTCCCACGGCCTGCTGCGGCTGCCGATCTATCTCGATCGACTCGCCGCCGGAGGTTACGGCATCGATGCACATTTGACGCCCGTCACCGACCTCGGGGCGTTGCTAGTCATGGACGGTGAAACCGGTCTCGGCCACTGGCAACTCAGCGAGGCCGTGAACCTCGCGGTCCCCCGCGCACAGCAATTCGGTATTGCCGCCGTCGCGGTCGGCAACTCCGGGCACTGTGGTGCGCTCGGCGTGTACGCCGCCGACGCCGCCGAAGCCGGCATGGTCTCCCTGGTGTTCTCCTGTGGCCCCGCCGTCCTGCCCCCGTGGGGCGGCACCGAAAAGTTGCTGTCGACCTCACCCCTGGCCGCCGGATTTCCTCTGACCCCAAGGCCCGCCATCATCGACATGGCGTTGACCACCGTCGCGCGCGGAAAAATCGCCGCCTACGCCAACCGCGGCGAACCGCTCCCTGACGGATGGGCCCTGGATGCGACCGGCCAACCGACCACAGATGCGCAAGAAGCATTGTCCGGGATGCTCGCCCCGTTGGGCGGCGCCAAAGGCTTTGCGCTCGCGTTCCTTGTCGAAGCCCTCACCGCCGGCCTCGTGGGTCCACAACTGTCCAAGAACATCCCGGACTTCTTCGACCCGCACAGCCTGTCCCAGCCACAACAGATCAGTCACCTCCTCATCCTCATCGACCCGCGACGCGCAGACGCGAATGGCGACCCCACTGCCGCCGCGGACCGGTTCGCGGCATTGGCGGCCGCGACGAACACGGCCGGCGGGCGCGTCCCCGGAACGCGCAAGCTCGCGCCCAGCGAGGTCACCCCCGAGTTGCTCCTCGACATCGACGACGCGCTGCTGCAGGGACTCCAGACCCGGCAGAGCCAGATGGTTCCCACCGCCCGGACCTCACCCTGAGCACCATCCGTGGATGTCGTCTCGACCCGCGCATCATCGCCGCTGAGAGGTGATTTGCCCTGATGCGGGCGCGGGCGTAGGCCGGGACCTGCGCGGTGGCCTCGGAGAACGTCCTGCGCCTGCAGGCGGTGTTGTCGCAGAACCATCGGCGCTTGCGCCAGATCGCCGTCACCTCACCGCCACCGGGATGTCACGGATCCGCTGAGACCTCGATGAATGCACCCGCACCCCGGCCACCCCGCAGCCTGAGCAACACGGTTCACCGTCGATTTCCAGGTCGACCCACCGACCGGCGGATGGCTCCTCCCCGACGGCAATCACTCGGTATCCGGGCAGGTTTAACAACGTGCTCGCCGCATCACGCGGCGAGCCGATACGCTCGGCCATGGCTCGTGGATCCTTCGCTGTGAGGGTGTCTCGACAACACGAATCACAGCAGATCCACGGGCCCCCAACGTCTTACGACACAGGACCAGATTTCACGCGGAACCGGGAAGAGCCACCATCACCGAGCTGCCCGGTCAAGTGCGATGAGCCGAGTTACCAACGGAAACGGGCACTGTCGTCGTACCACACGCCGGCTACCCCACCCCCGCAGACGGAACTACTCACGGACTCACAGATACGACTTTGCAGGAACGGCTGCTGCGCGGTCGCACTGTGGAATTGGTAGCGATCGCGCAACCCACTGTCATCCAGGAGTGCTGACCCGCAGCGTCATGAACGCGTAGCGGTGAGGTGGAATGCGGGCTGCGACAGTTCTGGCACCGCGATCACCTTGATCTTGTGTCCCACTATGTCAGCAGCTTCGCGGAGAGCTTCTTCTACAGTGGCTGTCGTACGTGCGCCCATGCCTCTCGCGAAGCCTGGTTCTTTGGCCCCAGCGATATACACGCCGCTCGTATGTTCCCGGGTGATGCCCCCCAGGTAGATCATTGAGAATGCGTGAAACGGATGATAGCCATAATTGTTTCGGTACCGGTACACCCACTCCGGATTTGTTGCCAACCGGTCTTGATACTGTCGCATATCTGCTGGGTGCTGACAGGTCTGCAGCATTCTGTAGGCCTCCTCATAGGGAGGAAACTCCGACAGATTAAACCATCCGTCGCATACAGACGCAGCGATGACTATTGGTTTGTCGACGAGAGCCTTCTTGGCTCTCACGATGCTCGACCCGATGGCCTGCATCATGAGGATTGGGTTGCTGCCCATCCCTGCACCATAGTGAAAGTTTCGAGGTATTCCGACTACAAGCACGTCTGCCGGTTCAATATCCAGCCGGAGGTCTGTGCGTGAGGTGGCCAGGGGCCAGGACGCCTGCTCCACCTCGGCGATAGTGCCGGCGTACACGCCCAATTGGCGGGAACGCGAATCCAACACCGCATCAACACTGAAGAACGGTCGAGGCATCGCCGCTTCCATCGTCTCACCAATGGCGGTGAGCTGCTCACGAAAACGGCTCGCAGTAGAAGCTGGAACGAAGTCTTTGCGATACATGGTAGATGGGGCATGATGAGATGCAATGGAACGCCACGATGTCAATCCAGTAGCTGGCATTTTGTATCCACCACTGAAGCCACCGTATGGGTTTCCGGCGGTGTGTCCGAGCGATACGGTGAGGTCTGACTCCACAACAGCGCGATTAACCTGCACGATGTCTCCGAGTGCAGACGTGCCTAGATCAATCATGTGCTCGGGGTCCTCGGCGTCATGATTGACAATATTCTGTTCCGGAATTCGCCCGACTACCTCATCGCCAAGGTAGTCGATGAACTCATCGCGACGGTTCTTGCGATGCAGCCCTATGGCGCAAATCAATCGAATATTGCTCCGCCGGACACCTGCCTTCTCAAGTTGATCGAGAAGGAGCGGGATCACCACCTTGCGGTGCGCAGTTGTCTGCGAGCCGCCCTTGACACGATCAGGAAACGCGATTGCGACCGTTGAATCGGGCCCAACTTGTTCGCTGATGGGATCACACCCTAGAGGTGTGTCAAGCGCATCGCGAGTCGCGGAGACAGGATCCTGCAAGGGCGGAGGCTCGTGAGTCGCGGTCCCCGAACTCACGACAACCGAGTCGTCCGGGATCTCTACCTCGAGGTGCCCGTCTCCATATTCAAGCTGCACACGCATGAACTTCTCCTCTACGAATGACGACTCGTAAGCTAAACACACTCGGTAAGCAACCACTTGCAGGACGACCTACGATGCGACGGACTCACGCTCATACTCGACATCTTTCGTCGTCGGGTCCCAATGAATCAGATAAAGGGCCAGTAGCATAATGATAGGAATAGCGGCCAAATAGAGTAAGGTATGGGATAGCCCGGCAACAGCAAGCACAAGCGGGAAGACGTAAAACCCAAGTATGGTACCCACCCGTGACATTGCCTCCGCCCAGCCTGTACCGGTTCCACGGAACTCTGTGGGATATGAGAGGGCAGCCATTGTCTTTCCTTGCGCACCCGGCCCGAATGAATGGCCAAGAATGAAGACCCCAATCAGGAATGCGGACAGGAGCGCTGGGACAGTCCCCTCAAGCAGGCCAACCAGAATAAGCGCGGCTGCAGCGACGCTGGAGCCGATGATTGCGAGTCTGCGTATGCCGATCTTGACCGTGAGGAACGCCTGGGTACCACCGCCCAGGATGCCGAACAAGTTAAGGATGATAGTACCGATAATAATAGCCACAACATCTTGACCAAATATTACTGCGACGATCACCGGAAGATAAAACCCGACTGCATAGTACTCCATGGATTGAAAGCCAGAGATTATTGAGGAGAGAATCGTCCGTGGGAGGTAAGGCTGTTTAAAGATGGTACGAACGGGCACTGCTGAGACATTATCGTGGTGTGCATCACTCGCAATGTCAAACTGGACCTCTGGGTAACTCTTCCGTAAGATCTTCGCTGCCTCGCCAACCCCAAGATTATGGGCCGCCCAAAGGGGGCTCTCGTCTGCATAGATAAATCGCAACACCAAAATAATTAGTGCGGGCACAGCGCCAAAGCCGACGGCCCAGCGCCAAAGATTATCACCGGCTCCGAAAAGGTAGACAGGGAGGACGAATAGCGCCGAAAAGACCGTCGCAACATACCATACGACTTGCCAGAAGTTGACGTATTTACCTTTGCTCTTCGCGTTGCTGAACTCGGAGATAAGGCTCAATGCTGCGGGCATGTCTATCCCGACACCGATGCCGAGCAAGAAGCGGAACAGGATGAGAACTGCCAGGTTAGGGGCAAGGGCTGCACCTATGGCGGCGACCACGAAAAGCATGAGATCCAGGATGAGCAATTTGTATCTGCCGATCCTGTCGACCAGATAGCCGCCTAGCAACGCACCCAATAGGGCCCCGAAGGCCATGCTGGACGTAATGGTGCCGAGTTCGAATGATGTCGGGCCCAGTTGTCTCTTCAAGGAAGGGATCCCGATAGCGAGACTGGTAAAGTCATACGCGTCGATAAAGATGGAGCCGAGGGCTATCCATGCAATGATTCGTCCTCGCCGACTCCCTGTAGGATGGTCGTTGACGAAATCAACAACGTCTCGGCTTGACGAAAGAACGACAGAACGCATCACATCACGATTCCTTCCGAGTCACTGCCAGGCGCCAAGGGGGTTAGCGCAGCCCCAACGAGCGTCGAGTATGGGTCTGCCTGTTCATCGACTACTCCCGCGATCGCGTGAAGTAGCGGGAGCTGGTCGGCGTGCGCCGGTAGTCGTTGTTCGGTCAAGGCCGTTGCTAACCGTGTGGCAGGGACCCCTTCAACCACTTGTCCAGTCGCCTCCATCTCGGATAGGGCCTCCCCGGCTGTCTGTCCACCACCGATATGGGATCCGAAAACCTTGTTGCGACCGACCAAACCCGTCACCTCAAGGTCGCCGACTCCTGGCAGTCCGTAAACGGTTGTGACTTGCCCACCGAGTTCGCGGGTGATTAATGACATTTCAAAAATAGCGCGACTGAACAGCGCCGATTTTAGATTGCGGTAGGGAACTGCATTGGTGCTCGCTTCGGAAAGACCGTCCGCAAAGCCCAGGGCGATGGCGTAGACGTTCTTCAACGCTGCCGAAACTTCGAGACCGACCTCGTCGTCCGACACGACGGGTTGATAGGTTGCGGTAGCAAATAGGGTCGCGGCCCCTTCGGCACACTCTCGGTGGTGCGAGGCAAATACCGCCGCGGTAGGCCGGGAGGCCGCGACCTCGTTGGCCATACAGGGTCCTGCGACCCCCACGAGAGGGACGGCACAAGGGCTGTATTCGGCTGCCACGGATCGAACGGCGTCGGTGAGCAGATGTACGGTTCCGTCCGATTTTCTGGCGAAGCCCTTTGACGTCAATAGCGCAGCCTGAGCTGAAGACAAGTCGAATCCAGTCTGACAGACGCGGGCAACCACAGCTTCGACACCAGCGGAAGCTACTGCGATGATCACCGATCCGGCACCCTCAAGTGCGTCAGCTAACTGGTCCACACGATATAGCGCGGTGCCAGCGGGAACGGGGACATTCGTGCGCAGATTGCCACCCGCCTCGATAGCGTTCAGCAGGTCGTCATCCAGCCATGTGCCCCACAGCCGTACATGATGACCACGTGCGCGCAGCGGGGTGGCCAGGGCCGACCCCATGGCGCCTGCCCCAAGGATTGTCACCACCTGAGCGGTGCCCGTGTCAGATCCGGGAAGGGTCGCTGGCTTTTGTTCGCGACTCGTTCCTTGTACTGTCACTGGTACTCTCCTCCGGTGTCCGGTATAGGTTGATGATTGCCGAGGTGTCGGATGCGCCGAGGCCCCGGTCGACAGCCGTCTTCGTCAGGCGGAGGACCTCATCAGTCATCGTTGCCTCCGAACCGATACTGCGAGCCAGCTCATTGGCCAGGGTGATGTCCTTGAGGAGGAGATCGAGGGAGAAGGTCGGTGCGAAATCGCTTGCTGCCATTTTCGGGCCGATATCCCGAAACAGCGGCGATACCGTGGCGGCACCGGATTCGGCGATCACCGTCACGAACCGTTCGGCGTCCAGACCGGTGGCCTCGGCGAGGTAGATCGCCTCCGCGGTCACGGCGTTGATCGCGCCAAACATAAGGTTGTTGAGGATTTTCAGCGCTGATCCGGTTCCCACGTCGCCCACGTGTTCGACCGCCTTCGCAATCGTACCGACGACCACCTCCTCGGCGGCTGCGACGTCGGACTCGCTCCCGCCGATCGGCGCGACCCATGCGCCGCATCGGTCGGGCCTGCCGAGGATCGGGCTGTCGACGTAGCGAGAACCGTGCGCCGCGAGTGTCTCTGCGGCGGCCCGGGCAGTGGTCGGGTCGATTGTGGACATGTCGATCACCAGGGCGCCGTCCAGGGTGGTGACCAGGTCGTCGATCACGGCATGGACATGCTGGGGTGTCGGCAGCGACAGGAGGACGGCATCGGCTCCGCGAGCGGCTTCGGTAGCCGACTCGAAAACATCCACGCCTGCTGCCGCTGCGCGGCTGCGCGCAGCGAGGACTGGGTCGAATCCGCGGACTCGGAAACGGCTGGTGAGTGCGATGGCGGCTCGGCCTCCCATGACGCCCAGACCGATGACCGCGACGGTACGAGACAGTGATTGCTCAGACACAGGCTACATGTAACACGCAATATGCTTTGTCGTCAAGGTTTGCCTGAGTAGGAGGTGGTTGCCCGCATCAATTCGCGTACTGCTCGGTGGCGGCTAGCTGGACCGCCTGGTCGAGCACGTGACGCAGGCGCGTGATGTGGGCGCGCGCGGTGGCTTCAGCCGTCACTGGATCACCGGATGTGATGGCTTGGTAGATCTTCTCGTGGTCTGCAAGCGCCACGGCGACGCCGGCCGAGATAGCGGTCGTCCGCATCGCGATCTGCACTCGGGCCTGGAGCTGGGAGTGCCAATCCCGTATGAGCTTGTTTCGGGATGCGTCCGCGATCGCACGGTGGAACGCGGAGTCGAGTTGCACTCGTGCGGCGTCATCCCCGCGATCCACGGCGCCCCTGTGCTGACGCATCAGTTCTTCGAGGCGAGCGCGGAGCACGTCATCACAGTGACTGGCCGCAAGTCGCGCAGCGGCCCCTTCTAGCGCCTCTCGCGCCTGATAGACCTCGACCAGGTCATGCAGCGACACCTCGGTGACGACCGCCCCTCGTCGCGGCTGCTCCACCGCGAGACGGTCCGTGGTGAGCCGAGCCACGGCCTCTCTGATGGGGCTACGACTGACATTGAACCGTCGCGCTAGCGCCGGCACGCTGAGCCGGGTACCGGCCGGTAGCTGCCCGTCGATGATCGCCTTCCGAAGACCCTGGTAGACATTGTCGGTCAGGCGCGGCGAGTCGTCGATGCGAATGTCAGCAGAGTCGAGCGATGCCACAGCAGGAAGAGGCTGCATCAGTCGCTCCGTTCTCCTAGTTCTGGGTGATCTGCGCGGCGAGGTGCGCTGCGCCGTACCCATTGTCGATGTTGACCACTGCCACACCCGGGGCGCACGAGTTTAGCATCGTCAGCAGCGGGCCGAGACCGTTGAAGGAAGCACCGTAGCCGACCGAGGTTGGGACGGCGACAACTGGAACCGAGACCAGTCCCGCAACAACCGACGGCAATGCGCCGTCCATTCCCGCGGCGACGATCACGCAGTCCGCGGCCCGGAAAGCGTCAAGGCGACTCAGGAGCCGGTGCAGTCCGGCCACCCCGACATCGGAGATGAGCTTGACCCGCCGTCCGAGATGCCGGAGTGTGTGAAGGGCTTCGTTTGCAACCCGCAGGTCCGATGTACCCGCACACGCGACCACGACAGTCCCGCCCGAGGGTTCAGGTACGAACGCGGGCCATGCCGCGAAGCCGGAGTCCTCGTCGACGAACACATTAGGGAGCTCCTCGCGGAGCGCCTCCACCTGTTCGGGCCGCAGCCGCGTGAAGAGCGTCTTCTGCTCGATATCACGACATGCTGCAGCGATGACTCGCACCTGAGCAGCCGTCTTCCCCTCGCAGTACACCGCTTCGGGGAAGCCCCGGCGCCGAGTGCGGTCGACATCGAGGACCGCGACGCCGAGATCCACCTCACGCTCATCCTCGCTCATGCCCGGTCCCCGCGATCTGGAACAGAGACCCGCTGCGCAGGCCTTCGAGATCCAGCACGACCCTGCGGAATCCTGCGCCGCGGATCCGACGGATGACCTCACCCCGAACCTCCGGCGAGACGAGCTTGACCATGTCCTTCGGCGGCAGTTCCACGGAGGCCGTGTCGTCGTAGTGGCGCACACGCAGGTCGCGGAAACTAAGCTCCCAGAGGGCGTCTTCGGCGGCCTCAACCTGCGCTAGCTTCTCCGGGGTGACCTCGGAGAAGTGCGGGATCCGAGAAGCCAGACACGGCGCAGCGGCCTTGTCCCAATTCGGCAGCCCCAGCTCCTGCGCTATGGTCCGGATGATGCCCTTTCCGACTCCAGCTTCGGCAAGTGGCCGCAGGACACCGTGTTCTGTTGCTGCGACGGTACCCGGCCGGTCGGTCCGGACACGATCGTCTGCAGTCTCGCCGTATGCCACAGCGTCAAGCCGATGACGCTCAAGGAGCGTGTCGTCGATCGTGGAGAACAGGGTGTCCTTGCAGTGAAAGCAACGATCGAGGCCGTTCGCACGGTACTCGGGCAGCTCGCCCTCGTCCGTGGCGACCTCCAGCATCGGCGCTCCAATAAGTGCTGCCACCCGTCGGGCCAGACGCAGCTCGCGCCCAGCAAGACTCGGCGACATACCCGTGATCGCCACCACGGAGCCGGCGCCAAGGCTCCGGACGGCGAGCGCGAGCAGAACACTTGAGTCGACGCCACCGGAGTAGGCGACACCAACTCGACCGGCGCCAGCAAGCGTGTCCTGTACGCGCACAGCGGCCTCACGTGCATCGGGATCGGTGATCTCGGCGCGGACCGGGTCGATGCCCCTGACAGGCGCTTCCTGGAAACGTTTTATCATTACATGTAACGATACATCGGAGTGGTTCGGTGAGCAAGGGGCGCACTTCAACGAATGGGAAGGAACGACAATGAAGACGGCACGACTGGAGTACGGCGACGATTTTGTGGACGCCGAAGTCCCTGACTCGGCGACGGTAATCCGCCCCGGTGGCGCGCATCGAGAACCTGATCCGCCGACCGATCCCGTTACCGCAACGCTGGATGCCATCTGCAACCCATTGGGGATGGCGCCACGGGCCAAACAGGTCGGTCACGGATCGACCGTCACGATCCCGATTCCGGGCCGAGTCAAGGGCGGCGCACAGGGGCTCGCCCGTGGCATGATCGGCATCTCGGTAACGAGCGTTGAAGACGGGTTGCGGGAGGCCGCCAAGACAGTCGGCAGTGCACCGCTCGTCGTCGTACCCGAATTACACCAAGCCTGCCTACCGCAACCTGTCTTCGGCGGCGGTGCACCGAGATGATCCTGTGGCTCAACCCACGCGCTGGGATCTCCGGCGACATGACACTCGGCGCGCTTCTCGACCTCGGAGCCCCACTCGACGACATCCGCGACGCGATCGCCCAGACCGGCCTCACCAGGTGGAGTCTCAATGCGGAACGCGTTCAGGTCGACGCCATCGGTGCCATCCACGCTGTTGTCGACGTCGACGATGACGCCACGGAGCGCCCTGCGGCGGAACTGCTCACGATGATCTCGCGCATCGACGACCAGTGGATCGCCGACGTTGCTCATCGTGCCGTCCAGGAAATCGCAGAAGTCGAGGCGCGCATCCACGGGACCAGCCCCGATAACGTGCACCTGCACGAGATCGGAGGACACGACACAATCATCGATACCGTCGGAGTCGCGGCCGGGCTACGTCTACTCGGCGTGGAGCGCGTGATCAGCGAGCCGATCGCCGTCGGGACTGGTGCAGTCAGGACCGCGCACGGTCTGCTCCCCGCTCCCGCACCAGCGGTGGCAGCCCTGCTTGCCGGCGCAATAATCACTGCCAGCCCCGCCAGCGGTGAGACGGTGACTCCGACCGGTGCGGCGCTGCTGCGAGCCATGGAAGCCAAGTACCAGCCGTTCCCTGCCGCAACGCTGCTCCGCACCGGCTACGGCGCGGGGACGAAGCGATTTCCAGGCATGCCGAACGTCCTGCAGGCGAGCCTGCTGGAACCGACCCAACGATTGGGTCGCGGTGAGCCTATGGTGCTGCTCGAGACGAACTTGGACGACATCTCCGGTGAGGTCCTCGCGCACGCGGCAGCGCGGGCACTCGCCTCTGGCGCAGCCGACGCCTGGGTGACACCCATCATCGGGAAAAAGGGACGTCCCGCACAAACCCTCAGCGTCTTGGCCCACCACCCCGACGCAGACGCGCTCGAGCGAATCGTGCTGGACCAGACTGGGGCGCTCGGCATCAGACGCCTCCGCGTCGACCGGACAACACTAGAACGCAGGTTCACCACTGTCGACCTCGACGGCGCCGAGGTGCGCGTCAAGACTGGGCCCGTGCGCTCCAAAGGCGAATTCGACGACATCGCGAGGATCTCCCGGGAGCGTTCCCGCAGCTTCCTCGACGTCGAGGCCGAGGTCAACGAACGGATCCGCACAGCCGAGCAAGCTCCCGCCTGCCCCCCTCAGCAGCCATGACCATTCGGAAGGGCACCATGGACATTGCGATTGATTCCCGCTCACTGTTGCCGTGGTCGCTGGCCTGCATCTCGTCGGCTGGGCCGGATTACTGGTGGCAGCCTCCGTCGTGGCCGACCTGTCGCACGTAGTAGTCCCGGCTCAACCGCACCCGGACCCTCGCCCCGACGGCCGGAGCGATCGGCGGCAACGCGATCATGCCCGCCCGGTCGGTCCCCAGCCGCTCGAGTGGCCGCGCCCCGGTGGCCCGCACCATGCGGGTGTTTGCCCCGGGCAGCCGAGCTGAGTGTTGAAATCAGCGGGGTCGGTGAAGGCGCGGCCAGGCAGGAACGAGGTCTGCAGGTACCCGTTGGCTCGCTCCACCACGCCTTTGGCCTCGGGGTCCCGCGGCGCGGTCTGATAAATCCGGGTCCCCAAGGTGCCGGCGAACGAGCGGGCGCCCATCGTCAGCTTGCGGTGCTGTCCGATCCCGGACTCGTTGTCCCACACCAACATCTTCGGGATCGCACCGAGCGCTGAGAGCAACTGCCACATTCCGGCGAGCAAGTCCTCGGTCGTCCGACTCGGCAGCAGCAACGCCATGATGAACCGCGAGTACGCCGCCGCCATCGTCAGCACCGGCGGGTCGGCCAGCACCCCGTCGCCGATCGGCACGATCTTCGGCGGGAACCACAAGTCGCACTGCACGATCACCCCGGGCGCGTACTCGATGCGATCGGCCGGGTCCGCCGGCCGGAACAACGGGCGCAGCAGCGCGACCCGCGCCCGCAGCACCGACGCGGAATGCACCAACCCGATCCGCTCCGCGATCACCGTCGCCGGCATGTCCGGAAACTCCGACAGCAACCGGCGAATCTGCGGCTCGAACGCATCAACCCTCGACCCGGCCGCCTTTCGTTCATACCGCGGCGGCTCGTCACTGGCCAACGCCGAGCGCACCGTGTTCCTCGCCATCCCCAACCGCCGCGCGATGGCCTTGGTCCCCAACTTCTCCGAACGGTGCAACCGCCGGATCTCTGCCCAGTTCTCCACTGTGATCACTCCCTCTGACTACCCGGGGGGTCAAAATTCACCCGGCAGATTCCAGTGAACGTCGCAACACGGTGAGTTCTGGCGGCAGACTAGCGGGCGTGTTGGGTTTGCCGGAGACGGACGTTGCTCGGGTGCAGCGGTGGTGCCGCGCTCGGGTTCCCGAGCATGTT